>SDBS01002266.1_pt1 | contig 19332 bp, 13 predicted proteins | sample 2277091 | NCBI WGS metagenome assembly SDBS01 (sample SAMN10404972, study PRJNA504765) | marine sediment metagenome | isolation source: marine sediment core GS10_PC15, 163 cmbsf | place: Arctic Ocean: Southern Knipovich Ridge | collected 2010 | reverse complement strand
GGTCCTGCGGGTGTTGGAGGATTCGCTGGTCACACCGGTCGGTGGTGCACAGTCGATGCGCGTGGACGTGCGCATCATCGCCGCCACCAACAAGGACCTTCCCACACAAATCGAAACCGGATATTTCCGCGAGGACCTGCTTTATCGTTTGAATGTCATTCCAATTCATATCCCCCCGCTTAACCAGCGGAAATCCGATATTCCGCTTCTGGTCGATCATTTTCTCGGTGTGACCGCCGACAAACTCGGCCGGCGAACCAAGACGATCAACGCCGGGGCGCTGGAATTGCTGGCGGCGTACGATTTTCCCGGCAATGTGCGGGAGTTGCGTAATGTGATCGAACGGCTGGTGATCATGGCTGAGGGACGAGTGATCACCCCCGCCGATGTCCGCCGCTGGCTGCCCCAGGTCGGGGAGGAAAGCCAAACCCGGCCATTACGCGAAGCCGCCGATGATTTTGAACGTGAGTATATCCAAAAAACGCTGGACGACTGCGGGGGTAATGTCACCAAAACCGCCGAACAACTGGGCTTGGAACGTTCTCATCTATACAAAAAAATGAAATCGCTGGGGATGAAAGCCGAGCGGTAGGTCAGGTCGGGTGGCCCACCATTTCATGGTGGGGAAAATGTCGGCATGCTACCAGCCCACCATAGAATGGTGGGGCACCAGGCCGTCTCGGCCATGAACTATCATGGGCAAGATGCCCATGCCACGCTCCCCGTACTCAGAAACCCGGAGCAGAGCTCCGGGCCACACCAGCCCTATATGTTTGCACTATATTGAGTTACGGTCGGTCGGGAGCCTCTCTGATGTAAATGGCGGCGAGTTTTTTGACTTGACACATGAAAAATTACAATACTTATTTGTGTATGTGAATTCAATAAAGGAGCAACGTCCAATGGTTTGCCTAAATCCCATAAGAAAAGACTTTGAATCCCTATATGGTTGCATACCTCAGGGGTCTAGCAATGATTCTAACGTTCAGGCATCCATAGTATGTATGGCCTGCGCCTGTGCTTGTGCTTGTGATTGTGCTTGCGTCTGCCAAATGTGTCGTTGTGTCCGCATCGAGGACGGGTGTAATGCCTCCACGCCACTTGCCGCATTATGGGATTTGAATCCCATAGAACTTGGCAATTGATCACCTTCGATTTGTGATTTTGCAGCTTTTATAATACGTTCTAATTTATAACAGAGTGCCTTAAATAAAGCCCATGAAGAAAAATCGTCGATACAAATTTTCAAAGTATGTGAAGGTAATAGAGCGTGACGGTATTATGGCCATATTTAACTCTTTCCGGTTGCATCCATTCTACATGGATCGGCAACTATTTCAGTCTTTAAAACCATACCTTGCGAGTGGTGTAGATGAGAATTCGCCCATTTGGGAGGAGAACAAACATATTTTCAATCATTTAAAAGATAATAATATAATTAGCTGCGATATAGAGGAAGATAATCGTGCCTTAAATCGGGCTAGGGGCTGTATATCGTATCCGATTCCTCATGTATTGTATTTAATTCTTACAGAAGATTGTAATATGAAATGCTCCTACTGCTTCATTAATAAACCGCAAAATATAGTTTCTAAGAAGGTCGGCATGTCAACAAATACAGCCAAGAATGTTCTTGAATTCTTTAGCTCATGCATTAAACAAGGCACTAAAAATGATTTTGATGCGGAAAAGCAGATTATATTCTATGGTGGGGAACCTCTTTTGAATACACCAGTTCTACGATTTGTTGTTGACTATTCTAAGAAACTAATCTCTAAAGGCAAACTACCTGAGAAAACTCGATTTTCCATCGTGACAAACGGCACTTTGCTCACCAGGCAATCAGCACGGTTCTTAAAATATTCGGGAGTTGAAGTGGGAATTTCATTAGATGGTGACCAAATTATAACGGATAAGAATCGGCCCCTTAAATCAGGTGATAGCTCCTACGGCAAAATAATCCGAGCTATATCCATTTGCCAGGAAATGAGCATAAACGTTTCACTCTCGGTGACAGTGACACCTTTGGGGCTTACCAGAAAGGATGAGTTGCTCGCGGAAATACTAAAACTTAATGTGCGTTCCCTGGGATTCAACATGTTGATTGGGGACAATTCTACTGTGCCGGAAGCCTACAATTCACAAGTTTCATCGTTTCTGCTTGAAGCATTTGATTTATTTAGACTTAATGGAATATACGAAGACAGAATGATGAGGAAGGTACGATCATTTAGTAATGGGACACTATACTTATTTGACTGTGCGGCGACCGGTGGTAATCAAATAGTCGCGGCTCCTGATGGCGAACTGGGAATATGTCATGGATTCATATCGACTAGAGGTTATTTCTATGGAAACATTAATAACGGAATCGATAAAGTCAAATATGATAAGGTATATAATGAATGGTTACGCAGATCACCAATATTCATGGATGAATGCATGGATTGCGCAGCTGTGGCAATTTGTGGTGGTGGTTGTCCCTACAACGCTCATATTAATACCGGGAGTATTTGGGGGAAAGATGATAGATTTTGCATTCATGCGAAGATGACTTTAGATTGGTTAATATGGAAACTTTATGAAAACACTGCGGCGCAACATTGGCAACAAGCGAAGGATGTGTGAACAAATGAGTCGTGTATCGCTTGTCCTGAGCGTTACGGGGTAAGATCTATGGATATTCCTACTATTATAGCAACCGCAATCTTGCTTGGGGGATTAGTAGTGGGTATCAGACAGCTGGTACTTGTTGGTAGACAAGTTCGCATAATGTCAAAGCAAATGCGAAATCAGTTGGATTGGGACCGCAAAAACGTCACATTTGAATACCTCGCGAAATATAGTAATGAACTGGAAGGCACGAATCTCAAGCTTCATAGTCAATTAAAGCTCTTGCGGCAAGATGGTTCGCAAATAGACTTATCTAAAATTAAGAAGATACTCGAAGACGATGAAATGCGTTCACATCTTTTTAATCTAGTGTCATATTGTGACCAATTAGCTCTTGGAATAGCCGAGCAATATTTTGATGAAAACATTGCATATGAATCCCTCTGCGTGGCAATCACTGCCACATACAAATCTCTCATTTCATACCTCGACTGGAGAAGAAATGAAACTAAGATCAAAGTAGGAGGACATTTCGAGGTTTTGGCGAAGAATTGGATCGAAAGGATGCAATCTGATACCAGGATACATGTAGCCACTTCATTGGAGGATAATAGTAAATCGATTGATGGCTGAAACTTTCATGCGGTATTCCATTTAGGGAAATCTCGGGATTATACCGGTGGCAATCTGGGATTTTTGCTCGGTTTAAGTCAGGCATGTATGCCTTGTATAACCGGATACATAGGTTACACCTTAAACCGGGGACATAGGTAACACTTTTTTAGGTTTTCGTTTCATCGTTTTCTCGTTTTTGGGGGTGGTGTGGGGCGAATGACTCGCCCGTTTTTTTCGTCGTAGATTGCCAATTTCATTTCTCCCCACCTGATTTGCCACTGGTGTCCGGCAATAGGGAAAAAGGCGACATCTTCGCCGGCCAGAGTTTCGGAAAGAAACACCTGCCGACTATGCCAACGAAACTCGCCCTGGGCACGAATATGCCGCGTCACCGTACCCTGCGGGTAAGTGATTTTCGGAACCCGGAGCGGGTACCGTCGCGGTGATGGATAAAACACATCGGCGGGGGTTTGATTGTTCAAGGCCTGGTGAGGGCGTTCCCCGTTGTACTCGTCCCGAAAGTGGTCAAAGGCTTTTTGCTGCGCACGGAGTGATCGGCGAGGAGGGGCGGCGGTTGCTTCTTTGAGCGTCCGGTGCATCCGTTCGTGTCGGCCGTTCTCGGACGGCTTGCCCGGGGCGATCCGTTCCGGGACAATCCCCAATTTGATCCATTCCACGGCCAACCGTGATAACCCGGCCAACGTTCTGGTGGCAAATGGCGGCCCGTTGTCGGTGCGGATCGCCCGTGGTAAGCCGTATTCACGAAAGGCCGCATCAAACAGCGGCTTGACGTGAGCATAATCCGGGCGCAGTACTGCCTGACACCGCAGCAGATACCGGCTATAACTGTCGGTCAGGGTAAACGGGTCACAGCGTGAACCATCACCCGTGCGAAACCAGCCCTTAAAATCGGCACACCACACATCATTCGGCTGCTTACTCCCCTGAAAGGGGTCGGTATACGGGGGTGTCCGCCGCCGGCGCCGACGGGGTACCACTAATCCATGTCGTTGAAGAATCTCACCGAAGGTACTTACCGCCGGCCAAGGGATCCGCGGGTGCAATCGCTGCAGTCTAGTGCGAAGCTTATCCGGCCCCCAATGATGATGGATACGGCGAAAGGCCACAATCTTCTTTTCAATCTCTACCGGAACCGCATTCGGATGCCGGCGTGGCGCTCGGGGATGGTCGACCAAACCCGCAACTCCATGCCGCCGGTGTCGTTCCACCCACTTGTATCCCGTCTTGCGACTGATACCAAACTCCCGACATAACTCCGCCATCGACCATTCGTCACGGCGGTACAAACCAATAAATTCCATCCGCTCATTCATGGGGCAGGTCTCTTTCCACGGCACGATCAAACCTCCTTTGCTCGTGCCGTAAGTTACCTGTTACCCATGTGCCCGGTCTATTCTGTTACCTATCTGCCCGGTTTATACCGCCTTGGTGCCGCACCCAACGGGTGCGTTTTACAGCACCAACGCGAGTCAGCCTTTAGGCTGATTCGCACACAATAAAATCCTGTCACATCCCCCCCATATTCGGTTTATAAAACCCGCCAATTCCCGTATATAGGGGTATGATATTTTTGGGCCATATTTGAGAAAACCATGCGCGCATTTTATCCCATAATCTTCGGCTCGATTATCGTGCTGATCTTCGGTTTGGTCGAGGTCCTGTTGATCCGTTTCCTGCATCGTGACTGGTGGCGCCGGCGGTGGATTAAATGGCCGGCGATCGGGTTGCCGCTGGTCGGCGTGGGGTGCATTTCCCTCTGGGCCATGGGGGCCGTGCATGATATCCGCTGGGTTTTGGCGGTCGGCGCGACCGGGACCTCATTGGCCTTCGTTCTGGAAGTGGCCCTCATGTTATCGTTGCCGTTTTCCGGCGCGCTTGAATTGCTGCGGCGATTGTTGGATTGGTTGTTTAAAAGAAAGGCGGCCAGGACAACAAAGCAAGTCGATCAAAAACGCCGCATATTTCTCAAAGCCACCGCCGCAGCATTGCCGACAATCGCCATTACGACCGGGGCAACGGGAATCGCTTATGGTTTTACTCCGGTCCGCATGCCGGTTATTGAGATGGCTTTCCCCGGTTTGCCGGCGGATCTGGAGGGTTTGAAAATCCTACATCTGTCGGATATGCACCTGGGATTGTACCAACACCTGCCCGAATTGGAAGGCATCCTCGCCGACGCGAAACATCATTCCCCCGACCTGGTCCTGGTCACCGGCGATATCACCGACGATTTGTCAATCCTCGCCGAGGTTTTGCGGATGATCGATCAATTCCAGGCCCCGCTCGGGCATTTCGCATCACTGGGGAACCACGAGTACTATCGCGGCATCCAGCGCATTCGCCGAACTTTCGAAAGGGGGCCCGTTCCTCTGCTGGTGGGGGAGCACGTCGCCCTTTCCGTGGGTGGCGCCACGTTGACTATTGCCGGGGCGGATGACCCGCGAGTCCTGGGCGAGGACGACCTGAGCTTTCTACAGCAAACGACTGCCGCCGCGATGAATGGCGCGCCGGCTGATAGTTTTACGATCCTGATGAGTCACCGCCCGGAGGGACTGGACGCGGCGGCGGAATTGGACCTTCCGCTCACCCTGGCCGGGCATACGCACGGCGGCCAGTTTGGCTGGTTTGGCCGCTCTGTTTTCGAATCCATGCTCCCGCACCGCTACTTGTGGGGCAAATACCAAAAGGGCGATTCGCAGTCATATACTTCCGCCGGGGTGGGGCACTGGTTCCCGTTCCGTTTGGGTTGCCCACCGGAGGCGCCGATTATCATCTTAAAGAGCGCCTCTTCGAGCACCGATAAACCAACATCATAGCAGTCGGCATTGGAGAGGTGGTATATATGGGATTATTCGATAAGCTGTTTAATCGCCCGCCGCGGCCCGGCAAGCCGCAGCCAACAACGCAGGCGACATTTGACGCGGATGTCCTCTCCAACCCATTGCCGGTGGTGGTGGATTTCTGGGCGACTTGGTGCGCGCCCTGCCAGGTGATGGGCGGGCTTGTTGATGAGCTCGGCCCACAATACGTGGGAAAAATCGAGTTTTTCAAGCTCAACATCGACCAAAGCCCCGAAATCGCCGCCGAATACGGCGTCCGGAGCATCCCCACGCTGATTTTCTTTCGCGAGGGCGCGCCGGTCGGCCGGATACCGGGACTCATGCCGCTGGGACCGTTGAAAGAACAACTGGACCGGCTGGCCGCGGTTGCCGACAAAAATGCCGGGGCGAGGCCTGGGGCGAAGGACCAGGCCGGGTGAGGAAGTTGACACTTCCCTTTTCGAAACGTATAATTGGGGCGGCCGGAAGGGCCAAAAAGATTGTGCGCCCATAGCTCAATTGGATAGAGCGTCTGACTACGGATCAGAAGGCTGGGGGTTCGACTCCTCCTGGGCGTACTTTTTCGTGGGGTACCCATTGCAATTTATGCGCACCACGGTTTTCAGCGTACTTTTGGTTGAATTCGGACTTCACCATGCGTGTATATTGGGTGGGAAGGAGGCGATGGCGTAATGTCCGGTGGAGCAGCAGCAGGAGCGGCGGCCGCAGCAGCGGCACGGCGGCGCATGCAGGAGGAGGAGGAAAGATTGACGGAATATAATAAAGATGACTTGAACGGCTGGGAGTTCAAGATTGTCCGGGCCAACACCCGGAAATTCAAGACTCCCGAAGCCGTACGGCAGCTTTGCGCCGAGGAGGCCAAAGCCGGCTGGGAAATGGTCGAGAAATTCGACGACCAGCGCATCCGGTTCAAACGCCGGACCGACAAACGCGCCGGCGATCAGTATCTGGACATCGACCCGTATCGGACATCGGTCGGCATCACCGAGGGCAGGATAGTCTCGATCGTTTTGGGCATCTTGTTGGCGGTCGCCGGAATTGCGGCGCTGATCTTTTTTGCGGTCAACAGCTAATACTCACCGCATGCGACCGCTTTTCGGCATTTACAGATTGATCACCGCCAACCGCACCGCGGCGATTAAGACAAAGACACCGAAGATACATTCCAGCAATCGCGGTGATGCTTTGCGCGCGCCGAACCGCGAGCCGAGATACCCCCCCAGCACACACAACACGCCGTAGGTCGGTAATTGCACGGCGTCGATTGTCCCGCCGCCAAGTAAAAACGCAGCCATCGCGCCCGCTGAAGTGAGGGCAACATATAAGCTGGTCATCGCCGCCGAGGTTTTCATCCCTGCCTGACGGAAAACCAGCATAATCGGTCCGAGGACAATCCCCCCACCGATCCCGATCAATCCCGAGATCACGCCGCAGATAAAGCCGGCAATGATATACAAAATCCAACGTGGTCGTCCCGTTGTTCCTGATAACCGGTCTGTCTTGATACCCAAAAGCATTCTACCGGCGACCAGAAATAAAGTCACCGCCAACAACCAACTGAAGACCTCGGTGGTAATCGGCAAGCGCGCGCCCACCGCCCCCCCGGCGATCCCGCCGATAATCAAGGGCGTGGAAAACCCGGCGGAATAATGCCCGGCGCGGTAATAGTTGATAAAGCCCACCCCGGCCACCAGGATATTCAAGCCCCAGGCCAGCGGGCGAATCACCTGTGGATCACGGCTCCAGAACGAAAAAACAGCGAGATACGCCGACCCGCCACCCAGCCCCACCGCCGCATAACCGGCGGCGATCACAAACAAGAGGATGGGCAATAGCAGGTTCATATTCACGCGTCGGCGTATGATTTCATCCACCAGTACAGTACGCCGATCGGCCAAGCAGGTCAAATAAAAACGCCCGCATCATAAAGCCGCGCCCGCACCGCCATTTCATTGCTTGGGCGGGCGAAAGTGGGAAAAAAGTCGAACAACTGGAACGCGAAATAATCTCGACCACCCTCACCAAATACAAGGGCAATATCCAACAAACCGCCAAAGTCCTCGGGCTCACCCGCAAGGGGCTTAAGGATAAAATGGCGCGCTACGGCAGCAAAGCCGAGCCATCATAATAAACGCCATAAAGATTATTGCTGGTTAGTGGTGTATTTTTCCAGCAGCGCCTGAAACCGCGGGTGGTCGCGGAGGGGATCCCACTTGGGGTCGACCCGGAGCATTGGAACTGAGAGCCAGCAAGGAAGCAAAAGCACATGCTCAATCTGATCCAGGGCTGCATCATACTCTCCAACCATGACATAAACCTGCGCGAGCCCCCCTAACATGAGTGTCCCCTGAAAGGCGTCTTTGCTGATCGGCATTTGCTCAACAGCCATCCGGGCGCAACGTATTGCTTCTTCACTATGGCCCAGACCGGCATACGCAAGCGCTATTCTCGATAGGTCGCGCGCCCTGTCAGGGGCATCAGCAAGCTGTGCTCCTAAGAATACGCGCGCCGAGTCGTAACCGGCAGCGCTCTTCACGGAGTCGTTTAACAGGTGATACACCCTTGCCTTCGCCATATAGTAGTCTGCGCTGTCTCCGAAGGGAGGCATCACCATCGATGACAACCGACTAAGTGCAGTTTCGTAGTCACGATCCCGAACGTCACACGCAATAAGAGCAAAGGTAAACTGTGCCACGTCCACTTTCCCGGCCGCGCTTTCGAGTACCTGTCGAGCTTCGCCCGTGTTACCCTTCCATGCCAGATACATTAGGGACTTGTATGTGTACGCGATACTGAGATCCGGGCTGAGAGAGATGGCCATGTCGTACAACCTCTCAGCTTCCTCATAGTTACGCATAACGGCATGAGTATTAGCGAATTCAAAGACACCGCGGCCATCCCGTGGATTCAGTTCAGTGGCGCGCTTGAAGTTCTGAATTGCCTCTTCCCATTTCCCCTGTCGCCTTTTGATCGCGCCAATTGTTTCATGCAAAGCATCGTTGTTTGGTTGGCTCTTGCGGGCAATCTCCGCTTCCTGAAGCGCTCGCTCATAGTCCCGGAACCCATGGTAATAGTACTTTGCAAGCGCCCCATGTGCTTCCGGCGACTCAGGTTTAATTTCCAGCGCGTTGTCCACGGCCTGCTTTGCCATCTGCAGGCGGTTCTCTGACCGATCATAATAGTACCAGTACAACTCTATGTGTGCGTTTGAGAGTGCAGCATAAGCCAGCGCAAAACTGGGATCGAGGGCAATGGCTTTTTCAAACATCTCGATGGCGATGCGGAAACCTTCCTCCTTATAGCCACGCCTCGAATATTGATTGCCACGCAGGTAATAGTCATACGCTTCTAAGTTATCGGTCGGCTTAGCTTCAAGCGAACGACGCTCCGGTTCCAGCAACACGACATCAAGCGCCTCGGCAATCTTATTGGCGATGTCTGCCTGCACGGCGAAGAGTTGAGTCAACGTTCGCTCGTAATTGTCCGCCCATAGATGCATATCATCTGATACTTTGATAAGCTGCGGGAGGATACGTACCCGGCTGGTGTCACCGGATTTATCCCAACGAACGGTACCTTCCAGGATATAGTCGACATCAAGTTCCTTGCCGATTTGCTTGAGCGATTTGTTGGAATTTTTATATAGGACGGCGCTGGTCCGTGAGATCACCCGAAGAGAACTGATCCCGGCGAGACGGGCGGTAATTTCATCGGTGATCCCGTCGGCGAAATATTCATCATCCTCCGCGCCGAGGTTTTCAAAAGGTAGCACGGCGATTGACTTGACACCACTGCCATCACCGCCCTGCGGCGACGGCCATAACCAATACACGGCCATAACGATCAATACCACAACGGCGCCTGATACGATGTAACGATTCCACCAGTCCGTTCGCGGTGGCTCGGCGCCCGAAACAGCCCCGACCGTCAACCTTTTCAGGTCCGAAACAACCCCCGCTGCGCTCTGATAGCGAAGCTCCGGATCTTTTTCCAGCAACTTCGAGACAATGTCCTGCAGCTTATCCGGTACATCCGATTTATACCGCGCCAACGGTTCGGGAGTAACCCCGATGACTGCTTTGAGGGTCGCTGCTTCTGTCTCTCCCATAAATGGCGTGCGACCGGCAATCATCTCATATAAAACCACCCCCAGCGAAAATAAATCTGAGCGCTGATCGATCTCCCCGACCTCGATCTGCTCCGGCGACATATATCCCACCGTCCCCAGCGTGGAACCCGTCTTGGTGAGTTTTTCCGCTCCCCGGATCGTGGCCAGACCGAAATCGACCAGTTTGGGTCGGCCATTCTTGTCGATGACAATATTGGATGGTTTGATATCGCGATGAACCACCCCGGCGGCATGTGCTTCCTGCAGGCCGCCGCCCAATTGAATCGCATAGTCGACAATCTTATCAATAGACAACGATTTGTCTTTTAAAAGGTCACGGAGGGACTGCCCCTCACAATGCTCCATCACGAAAAACGGGCGGCCGTTGAACTCGCTGACTTCGTAAATGGTGACGATGTTGGGGTGTTTCAAGCTCGCCGCGGCCTGGGCTTCGCGCTTGAATCGGGCCTTGGCATCCTCAACGGAGACGAGATAATGGGGGAGAAACTTTAGCGCAACCTCACGGCCTAACTCAGTATCCTCAGCGAGATACACCTCCCCCATCCCCCCGGCGCCGATTTTCTCGATTATCCGGTAGTGGCCGACCATCGTCCCTTTACTCAAGGCGATGTGGGTACGGGTTTTGTCGTCTTCAGGTTCCATCATTGTCACCATATTTTTCCAGCAACGCCTTAAACCGCGGGTGGTCGCGGAGAGGGTCCCAGCGAGGATCGATTTTGAATAACGCAACACTCAGCCCAGAATTTATACTAAGCAATTGCTCCAGTTGGTCGAGAGCAGTTTCGTGTTCACCAACCATGACATTGACAATAGCACAATGGTGCAACACGAATGCCCCATCGAAAGCATCTAAGCTGAGAGGAGTCCTCGCCGCGATCTTATTCATCTGACTAATCGCCTGCTCCTTCATACCCAATCCCGCATATGCCATTGCCAGGTTCTGATCGACATAATCGTGTAAAACAGCAACTGGCCGGTCATGGTTCTCAAGATAGATGCGGGCGGAATCATAGCAGGCAGTGCTTGTAGAAGAATCATCCATCAGGTGGTAAATCAACGCCTTCTTCAAATAATATGATGAAATTTCCCCTAGATAATATGATGAAATATCCCCTACCAGCGAAATTGTCCCGTCTGCCAGTTGTTCCAAAGCACTTTTGTATTCCCTATCCAGGATGTCACATTCGGCTAAAGGACGGATGAGTACAGTATTGTCCACCTTTCCTGCCGCCCCATTAAGTACCCTTCGAGCCGCATCAACATCTCCGCGCAATGATAAGTACATACCGCTCTTAAGAAGGTACGCCCATGTGAGTTCAGGGGTTAACGAAATGCTGATATCATAAAACCTCTCTGCCTCTTCATAGTGACGCATCATATGATGAGTAATGGCCAGCTCAAGAAAATAACTTCCGTTACGTGGGCTAAGCTCTATGCTTCTTTCGAAGTTGAATAACGCCTCTTCCCACTTTCCCTGCCTTCTCAGTACGGCACCCAAACCGTTGTAGTCCCAGGAATCGAACGGTCTGATTTCGCGAACCTTAGCCATCTCCTGCAAGGCTCTTTCATAATCTAGAAAACCCCAGTAGTGGTAGTATGCCAACGCAGAATGTCCTTCAGGTAAGTTCGGTTCCAGATCAAGGGCCTTATCGATAGCTGTCTTAGCTTTTTCCAGTCGACTACTGGTTCCGTCGTAGCCCCACCAGTACAGCGAAACATGACTGTAGCCCAGCCAGGCGTACGCCTCAGCAAAAGTGGAATCCAGTTCAACGGCCTTCTCGTACATTTCAAGGGCGATTCGACAGTCTTCTTCTTCAAATGTGTGCAAACGATACTCATTGCCGCGAAGCAGGTATTCATAGGCCTGCATATTCTCAGTTGGCCGGTCTTCGATCAGGCGGCGTGCCGGTTCCTGAAGCACTATATCCAGCTTTTCCACGATACGTTCGGCAATATCAGCCTGGATAGCGAAAATCTTGGTTAACGGTCGCTCATAGTTTTCTGCCCAGAGGTGGGTATTGTCCGAAACTTTTATTAGCTGCGGCGTAATCCTCACCAGACTGGTATCGCTGGTCTTATCCCAGCGGATAGTGCCCTCCAAGATATAATCAACACCGAGCTCGCCAGCGATTTCAGGGAGACCTTTCTCGGTTTTCTTGTACTGCATGGCACTAGTACGCGAAATGACACCAAGCCCCTTGATTACTCCCAGCCGGGATGTAATCTCATCGGTGATCCCATCGGCAAAATACTCATCCTCCGGCGCGCCGAGATTCTCAAACGGCAGCACCGCCAGCATTTTTCTATCCGGCTCTCCGGTCTCGTCGACTGCGGGCGAGTACATCTGTATACTAAGCGCAAGCAACATGATCAACACCGCCAGCGCGGGCAAGCCGATAAATAACAACCGCTGCCGCCCGCTCAAGCTCCCCGTGAGTACCTGCTGTCCATCCGTTCGCCGTCGGTGTTTCAACTCGGCCAGGACCTCCAGCGCGCTCCGAAAGCGATAACCGAGATTTTTCTCCAGCAATCTGCCGATAATCCGCTGCACACCATCGGGAACATCCGGGCGATGGGTCGTCACCGGCGGTGGCGTTTCATTAAGCACGGCGTTTAAAATCGCGGCGTCGTTGTCACCGGTAAATGGCCGTTTCCGGGCCAATATCTCATACAGAATAACGCCCAGGGAGAACAAATCCGACCGTTCATCGACTTCCTTGCCGGATATCTGCTCGGGTGACATATAGCCAATCGTCCCCAGCGTTGACCCGGTTTTGGTGAGTTTCTCCCCACCCCGAATGGTTGCCAAACCAAAATCGAGAATTTTGGGGCGTTCGTATTCATCGATCATGATATTCGACGGTTTCAAATCCCGATGAATCACTCCGGCGGCATGCGCCTCGTGGAGGCCCTCGAGAATTTGCGCGGCCAGGTCAAGGAACTGCCCTATGGTAAGTGTTTTCCCGATCAGATAGTCACGTAATGATCGTCCACGGCAGTGTTCCATCACGATGTACGGCCGGCCATGAAATTCGCCGACTTCGTGGATGGTCACGATATTGGGATGATTGAGTACCGCCGCGGCCTGTGCCTCGCGTTTAAAGCGTTCCCGCGCATCCGGGTCGGTGCTGTAAGGCAAGGGCATAAATTTGAGGGCGACTTGCCGCTTCAGCTTAGTATCCTCCGCCAGATAGACCTCGCCCATCCCCCCGGCACCGATTTTCTCGATGATCCGGTAGTGACCGACCATCATCCCCCTGGTTAGTGGGACATAAGTATGAGTATCGTCATTTTGTTCGAAATCGCCCGCCATATTTGCCTCACAACTTACCTAATCCAACCCCATCTTTTTCCGCAAGGCCACAAACCGGGGATCAGACCGCAGATCATCCAACAGGGGATTGACTTTGAGAAAAACCAGCCATGGATCGCGCGCCTTATAGGCCTTCTCCAACTCCTCGAATGCCTGATCATTTTGGCCCAGGGCAAGATATACCAGGGCGATGCCATACGGTGAAACATGCTCAACAGCCGCCCGCCCGTTCAACTCATGCAGCAAGCGGCGTGCCTCTTGTTCTCGACCACCCCGGGCATGAACATACGCAAATGCCGCGGCCAGCACGATTGTGGTATCACCGGTTAAGTAGCTGGCTTTTCGTATGGCCGCCAATGCTCCTTCATCGTCTCCCAAATGCGCTTTCACATACCCCAGAAAATAATGAGTGGCCACGAAGTTGGGGTCCAGCTCCAGGGTTTTTTGATACTCTTCCAGCGCGCGATCGTACTCCCGCGCCATTAAATATGACCCGGCGATATTGGAACCGATCGCGGGGGAGAGGGGATCGAGATCGCGGGCCAGTTCATATTCCGCCGCGGCCTCCTGATGCCGATCCATGGCCGAAAGGAACTCGCCATAACATTGATGGGCAAAGGCATAACCTGGGTTGAGTTCCATCGCCTGTTGATACATCCGTTCGGCGGTCACCCAATCCCAATCATAAAACTCCATCGCATGGGCCAGCGAGGTAAAAGCTTCACCAAGAGTCCTATCTATCTCCAGCGCCCGCTGTGCCGCTGCTTTCGCGCGCGGAAACGTTTCACCGGCCGGCAGGATATCATAAAATCCCAGAAGATTATAACAATCGGCGATACCCACGTAGGCCAACGCAAAGGTCGAATCTTCAACAATCGCATCGTCAAAACTCTGCAGCGCTTTTTGAAAGCCCTCAGCGGTCCGCTGGCCGAGATAGTAACGGCCTAACAGATACGAATTGTAGGCAGTCAGGTTGTCCGTTCGGCGCCCCGCCAGCAGCGTGTCGCCCCCATCGGCAAGTTGAACCTCGAGGGCCGCGACAATCGCGTGGGAGATTTCATCCTGAATGGCAAAAATATCGGCAATCTCCCGATCGTAACGCTCCGACCAGAGATGGTAGCCATCTTTGACGTTCACCAACTGCGCGGTAATTCGCAGGCGGTTGCCCGCTTTGCGGACACTACCGGTCAGCAGCGTGCGAATCTTAAGTCGGCGGCCGAGGCCGATTTTATCCTTGATTTTATCCTTGAAAGCAAATGAGGATGTTGGCGCCAGCACCCGCAGGTTCTCCAGTTTGGTCAGTGCGCTGATTAAGTCCTGGGCGATGCCCTCGCAAAAATACGCCTGGTCCTGCTCCGCACTCAGGTCCTTGAACGGCAGCACGGCAATCGATGGTATTTCCTCCTCGCGGCGAATGAAGTCGGGCAGAATACTCAAAGCCACTATCGCCAGGAGAATTACCACTGCCGCCCCTAACAGAGACATGATTCGATTTTTGCGCGCGGGAGAAGTGGCAGGTTTATCAGTCGTGCGCAGCCGTCTAAAATCACTAATTACTCCGGCGGCACTTTGATATCTAAGCTGTGGGTCTTTTTCCAGAAGTTTTGCGACAACCTGCTGCAACTCTCCCGCTACGCCGCTTTTATACCGCGAGAGTGGTTCGGGAATATCATTCAAGACCGAATTAAGCGCCGCCGCTTCGGTATCTCCCCTAAAGGGCAGCTGGCCGGTGATCATCTCGTAAAACACGACCCCAAACGAAAACAAATCCGAGCGCTGATCGACATCCTTGACCTGGATCTGTTCCGGCGACATATAGCCGATGGTCCCGAGAGTTGAGCCCGATTTGGTAAGCTTTTCGGTGCTCTGTATTGCTACTAGGCCAAAATCAAGCAGTTTTGCCCGGCCATCGGCATCGACCATGATGTTTGATGGTTTAACATCCCGATGGATTACGCCTGCCTGATGGGCCTTGTCCAAACCCTCGCAAATCTGCATCGCCAGACCAAGCACCTGATCGAGACTCAGCTTCTCGGCCTTGATCAGGTTTCGGAGCGACTCCCCTTTAACATGCTCCATCGCAAAAAACGGCCGCCCCTGGAACTCCGATACTTCATGAATGGTAATGATGTTGGGATGACTCAACTGCGCCGTCGCCTGCGCCTCCCGTTTGAACCGGGTCCGGCACTCTTTATCCTGACACTGATGGTGCGGGAGGAACTTCAGCGCCACCTCGCGATTCAATTCGGTATCCGCCGCCAGGAATACCTCCCCCATTCCCCCGGCGCCGATCTTCTCGATGATCCGGTAGTGCGATACCATCGTCCCCTTGGTCAGGACAATGTGGGTTTGGGTTTTGTCGTCTTCCGGGGTCATCAAGGTTCCTCGTCGTTCGCTAACTGTGCCTTTAACCCAGGATAATTATGCAACGGCGTCCATAATGGATCAAGCGTCAAATAGGGTATCGAGGCAAACCTCACCCATTTCACCGGCATCGATACACTCGATAACGCAGTAGTTTGCCTCCATTGTTCCGGGGTTTACGGAAAAATCGGAGTCACCCGACGGCATTTGGTAACTATGCCTCAATACCGGTATCCTCTCGCCGAATATCCATTTTCCGGTTCCGCACCGGCCATCCGATCCGCACCCGGCCCACATTTTCCCCTTTTCCCAACTACGATACCGGCTGCGGCGCCGCGCGGCAAGCCGTTAAAACCGGTTGACACCAACTGAGCCGACCGCAAAATTGGTTTTAATGGTGGTTTCTAATTCAGCATTTGTCCTGCTCGGCCTCCTGGTCGGGTTATCGGCAGTAGTCCTGACCCGTCTGCTCACCGGCAAGCGGTTTTTTCTCGCCGGTTACCTGTCGTTCACCTGGGTGTTTTTGCTGAGCTTTACAATCACGGAATTTATCTCGTTCGGCTACGGGATTTGGATCCTGGCGCTGGTATCTTTCCTAGCGTTGCGGGAATACCTGTCGCTGGTCGATATTCGGCTGCAGGACCGACTGGGTGTGTTGGGGGCGTATCTGGCGATTCCCTTCATGTATTATTTCATTCACACCGACTGGTACGGGATGTTTATCGTCTCCATTCCCGTGTATGCCTTTCTGGCCGTGCCGCTTTTGGTAACCCTGGGGGGAAAAGAAACCACGGGCACCGTGTTTTCCATCGGCGCGATCGATTTTGGCTTGTTTTTGTTTGTTTACGGCCTGGGCCACATTGGCTACCTGATGTCTTACGCGGTGTGGATGCCGGCCATGTTGGTCCTCAATGTGGCGCTCTGCGATATTATCGCCCGCCTGCTGACCCCACGCGTATCCTCAACCACGGTCGGGACCTTTGGCCGGATACTGATACCCATTCCCGTCACGATGGCCCTGACCTGGCTGTTGTCGGTCTGGACGCAAATACCGCCGGGGCATTCGCTGGTTCTGGGGGCGATGATTCCCCCGCTGGCGGTCATGGGTCAGCGGACTGGTGATTATGTCAAGGCCGACCTGGGGGTCACTGACGACGCGTTGTTCCCCGGTCGGGGGCAGATCCTGGACCATCTGAAATCATACTTTTTTACGGCGCCCATTGTGTTTCATTACATTCGCTACTTTTTAAAATGAACCGGTCGGTGATGATCACCTTTTTACAGAAAGCCGTGCACCTGGTCTTATTGCGTCCATTTTTAAGACTCATCTTCGGCGTCCATATCGTCGGGCGGGAAAACCTCGAATCGTTAAACCAATACTTGATCATCGCCAATCACAATAGCCATCTCGATGTCCTGCTGTTGTTTTATCTGCTGCCCATCGCCAAAATCACCACCACGCATCCGGTGGCCGAGAAGGTATACTTTTCCCGTTCGCGCCTGGTCTTCGCCCTGGTCAATTTTCTTTTCCGACCGATTTGGATCGAGCGGGGCCATCCCGATACCGCGGGTGATCCGTTCAGCCAAATAATGAATTTGATCGAGCAGGGGCATAATATCATTATTTTCCCCGAGGGCACGCGCGGAAAACCGGGCCAAATGGAGCACTTTAAAAGCGGTATCGGCCGACTGGTCGCCCGCAGTCCCGAACTGCCGATTGTGCCGGTTTTTCTTTCCGGTCCCGAACGCTCGTTGCCCAAAGCGAGTTTTCTGCTGTTGCCGTTTTGGAACCAGGTCATCATCGGCCCACCCCAGAAATGTCATGGGCACCACCGGGACATCACCCGCTTTTTGGAAAAAACTCTGGTCGGTCTGGCCCTCTCCGAAGCGGTACGCCGGCACAAAAGACGGGCCGGAAAACACAAGTCACCCCCGGCAGTTGCTTTTTTGGGTATCGATGGTTCGGGAAAAAGCACGCTTTCGCGCGCGGTGGCCGAGAAATTATCGAAAAAAGCCGGGGTTTGCCTCATCAGCGACCGGTTGGAGTTCTTCGAGCACGGCGCCCCCCAGCCGATGCAACCGCTGGCTACCGAAATATTCCGCAAGACAATCAGCGACTACGCGAAAAGTGCCGGGTCGTTGAAGTCATATAAAATCCCCAAATTGGCCGAACTCCTGTTGCGCAATCATCTGTACTACGAGGTGCGGCGGTGGTACAATCCGGATTTGATTATCATGGACGGGTCCCCGCTTTTAAATATGGCGGCCTGGGCGGCATTGTATCAGCAAGACTTCCCTGACGAAGAGGTACTGGCCAAAGCCATTGGCGTATTAACCCGGCGGCGGGAAATACCGCCGTCCGACCCGATCTTCACCCAATTCCCGGAGTTGCGGCATCTGCGGCACTGGCGCATGGATCAATTGGTTTTGCCTGAAGTCGTGCTCTTCCTCGATGTGCCGCCGGCAACCGCCTGCCGCCGCATCACGGCGCGGGGTGAACCTCGACAGGCGCATGAGACTGAGGAAAAATTGGCGCGGCTTGGCGCGGCTTACCATACGGTGTGCGCGGTGGTCCGCGATAACTGGTCTGTTCCCATCGCCATAATCGACGGCGAACAGCCCCCGGAAGAAGTTGTGGCCACCGCACTGGCCTTCATCGGCGAGGCGACAAAAGCAAAGGATGGAAATGATGGGCCGGCGCATTGATGTCATCGCTACCACCATCTCCGGGTCGGTGCGTGACTGGGGAAAAATAAAACACATCGTACCGTTGTTCGCCGAGCACGGCGAAGATAATGTTGTTCTCTCCACGTTAGACAGCCACGCCGCCGCTCGCCACCGAACCGCCGAATTACTGCAGGCGGGGAGCAAAATTATCATTTCCGCTGGCGGATCGGGCACATTCAATAGCGTTTTGGAGGGTTGTTACGATGCCGCAGTTGATTTGACCGATATCCGGCTTGGCTTCCTGCGCAAAGGGTCGGCTGATCTAATCGGCAAAGTTCTCGGCATGCCGGACGATATCGAACCGGCCATCGCCGTTTTTGTCGATGCCATTCGCCGTGACCGCGTTATCCCCTGCGATATCATCCAGGTCGAAAGTGAAGCGGGAAACTGTCCGTCGCGCCGGTTTGTCGGTTATGGCGGGGCCGAGATTTTTGGCGAAATACCGTATTTCACCGAAAACCGGTTTATCAAATATTACAAGGGTATCCTAAGCCAATTGTTCGGCGATCTGGGACCGTTTTTTGTGGGAACCAGTTTGGCGATTACCCGGCGGATGTTTTCCCGGCCGGGTAGAAAACGGCAGTGGGAAATAGTTGTCGATGGTGAAATTGCCGCCACCGGAACCTTTCAAACCATGATTATCGTCAACGGCGATCTGGGTCCAAACCTGCCCTTTGCCAAAGGCGTACCGCTGGGTTCGGGTGATTTTT
>SDBS01002265.1_pt1 | contig 19333 bp, 17 predicted proteins | sample 2277091 | NCBI WGS metagenome assembly SDBS01 (sample SAMN10404972, study PRJNA504765) | marine sediment metagenome | isolation source: marine sediment core GS10_PC15, 163 cmbsf | place: Arctic Ocean: Southern Knipovich Ridge | collected 2010 | reverse complement strand
CAGCGGGGGTCGCCTTCTTGCCCTCAGCAAAGTAGTGCTCGACGCCGAAGAAGTTGTAGCAGTGCTTAAGCTTGCCGTCCTTGGCGTACAGGCTCCAGCCGCCGATTCCGGCGCCCATGGAGACGATGACGCCGTTGGCGCCGGATTCCGGCACCTCGATCTCGGCGGTCAACGAATACGATTTGTTGTGCATCTGGAGGACCGCATGTTCAGGCAACCGGGACATGCCACCAAACAGCATCTGCGTCTTTCCCTTGATCAGCTGCGGCCGGCCCGCGATGTCAGCATTGAAGCGCTCAAACGATCGATCGTCGAGCGGGAGAACACTGTACTTGGTCGCCTCGATCAGGAACAACCGCTGCAATTCAGCGAGCTTTTTCGGATTTTCCTTTGCCAGATCCTTCGACTGCGTCCAGTCGGTGTTGGTGTCGTACAACTCCCAGACATCATCGTCAAAGGCGCGCTCGTAGGGGCCGACCCAGGGCACGCCGTGTCGTGTCACCGCCGTCCAACCCTTGTGATAGATGCCGCGGTTGCAGAACATCTCGAAATACTGGGTCTCGTGCCGTTCGCCCGCTTTGGCATCGTTGAACGCATACAACATGCTGATGCCCTCGAGCGGTGCCTGCTGGACACTATTCACGATCGTCGGCGCAGGGATTCCTGCGGCCTCGAGGACCGTCGGCGCGATATCGATAACGTGACCAAACTGTGATCGGATCTCACCCTTGGCCTGGATGCCGTTCGGCCAGTGCACTATGGTGCCGTTGCGGGTACCGCCCCAATGTGAGGCGACCTGCTTGGTCCATTGGAAGGGTGTATCCATGGCGTGCGCCCAGCCCACCGCGTAGTGGTTGGAGGCTTCCGGCCCGCCGAAATCGTCGATCTTGCTCATCAGGAATTCAGGGGTCTCGATCCCGCCCATACCGTTGAGCACAGCAATCTCGTTGAAGCAGCCGTTCGGCGTTCCTTCGGCGGAGGCGCCGTTGTCGCCGATGATGTAGAAGACCAACGTGTTGTCAAAAACTTCCAGCTCATCCAGGGTATCGAACAGCCTGCCGATTTGGTAGTCGGTGTGCTCGAGGAATCCGGCATAGGTCTCCATCTCGCGGGCAAGAATGGGCTTGAGCTCCGCGGGATGTCCTCGTAGGCGAGGATTTCGTCTGGCCGCTTGGTGAGGACGGCGTCGGCGGGGATCACGCCCAGCTTCTTCTGGCGTTTAAAAGTTTCTTCGCGCAGCTTGTCCCAACCGCTGTCGAATTTGCCCTTATATTTTTCGATCCATTCCTTGGGTACGTGGTGCGGGGCGTGGGTGGCGCCGGGCGCGTAATACATGAAGAAGGGCTTGTCGGGCATGAGCGCCTTTTGTTGGCGTACCCACCCTATCGCTTTGTTGGTCATATCCTCGGTGAAATGGTAGCCCTCCTCGGGGGTTTTATCCGGTTCTAGCGGTGTCGTGCCTTCGTAGATGCCTGGATAGTACTGGTCGGCCTCTCCGCCGATGAAGCCGTAGAAATACTCGAACCCGCCGCCGCCGCTGGGCCAAGAATCGAATGGGCCCATCGGGCTGGTCTGCCAAACTGGCACTTCGTGGCATTTGCCGAATTGTGCCGTCGCGTAGCCGTTGAGCTTGAGCGTCATGGCAAGCGGCGCCTTGTCCTTTGGCAGCACCGAGGTGTAGCCAGGCGCCGAGGTTGCCATCTCGCAGATGCCGCCCATGTTCACCGAATGATGATTGCGCCCGGTTAGAAGAGCCTAGCGCGTGGGCGAGCACAGCGCGGTGGTGTGGAAGCGATTGAGCTTCAAGCCATTCTTTGCCAGCCGCTCGGCCGCCGGGGTGTTAATCGGACCGCCAAAGGCGCTGCTCGCGCCAAAACCGACATCGTCAACCAGGATGACCAGCACGTTGGGCGCGCCTTTCGGGGGTCGCAGATCCCGGATCGGCGGGAACCTGGTTTCCGGATCCCTGGCGTCATAGGTCGTCAGACCCACATGCTTCACCTCCGGGATGGGAAGTACGGATCGTTGAATCTTATCCTCTGTACTCATGGATTATCTCCTTTTGGAATATGATATTTTTGGATAATCGAGCCAAGACAGCGTTTGCTGTCACTGATTCTGAAATTTCAATTTGGTCACCAGTTACATCTGTATGACTATTCATTCATTGTATGTTCCTATGCTATAACGCGGCAGATAAGTCGGGAATAGTCTCAGTCTTTATTGATATCCAATTTTACCGCCATGACTGGCGGCCCTTCTAATGCCGCCAGTCAATGAATTCTTCATATGCCTCTCCAGCCAGGGGCTTATGCCTGATTTGAATTGACCTTAGGACATGAAAAATGCTTCCCTTTATCTAAGGGGAGGCATTTTTTCTGGGTGCCTGACGGGTTTCGAACCCGCAACCTCCGCATCCACAGTGCGGCGCTCTACCCTTGAGCTACAGGCACCATGTGAGCGTCGAAGATTTTATCATGAATACGACGCCCCTCGCAAAAAATCTATGCTCGTAGTTTCTGCCGAAGGTACTCTACTAGAGTCGCCCTCGCAATCGTTTCTTGGGTTCCGTCACGAAGATCTTTCACGGTAACCAGGTCATTCTCGATCTCATCGGGTCCGATGATCACGGCCACAGGAATATTCTGGCGATCGGCGTACTTAAATTGACGTTGGAGTTTGGCTGGTTCCGGATACCATTCTGTACGGAAACCTTCTTTGCGAAGATCGGATGCAATCAGCAGGGATTCGGCCATGAGTTCTTCATTGAAAATTGGCACAAAAACGTCTGCTCTATTCGTCTGGAGGGTGGGCAAGAGCCCGTACCCATCGAGCACCAAAGCGAAAACCATATCACCCATGGCAAAACCGGTTGCGGGAAGAGGTTCGCCCCCAACTAATGAGACCAGATCATCATAACGCCCACCACCGAATATGGATCGGAAACTTCCCGATAAATCGACCGCCTCATAAACTGTACCCGTATAGTAATCCAATCCTCGAATCACTTTCGGATCGAAGCGTACAAATTCGCTGCCTCCCATCAGTTCAACCGCCTTGAAGAACGCGATGAGAGAATCGGACTCCTTCCACGCGTCGTCGTTTTGAAGAATGACCAGGATGCCTTCCACCTGAGACGAATCGAGACCGATTTCTTCGGCATAAGCGATCCATTTATCTTCGGACATGCGATCGTACCTGTCGATCAGTCGGAATGTGGGGGAGAGTAAATCGTCACGAATATCCAGTTCCCCTAACTGCCGTTCGACAAGTTGGCGATTGTTCACCCGTATGCCTACTTGATCGGCGCTGAGACCGACCGAGCGAAAGAAATCTGCGGCGATAAGCACAATCTCGGCATCAGCCTCCGGAGAATCCACGCCTAATAGATCGATGTTCCATTGAAAGAATTCTCGTGATCGACCCTTCTGCGTTCGCTCATATCGCCAGAACGGGCCGAAGGACCACCAGCGCAACGGTCGTGTCAAACCCTTCCCGCGGGCGGCGACCATACGTGCAAGTGACGGCGTCAGCTCCGGTCGCAGAGCGATCATCGCTCCGCTTCGATCAGGAAAGACATAGGATTGCTCTTTGACAAGCTCTTCACCAGATTTGGCGGCATAGAGATCCAGGCGTTCAAGGAAAGGCCCATCGTACTCCTGGTACCCATATTTCTCGGAGACGGATCTTATCTTTTCGTATAGCCATATACGTAGGGCCATGTCTTCAGGGTAGAAATCTCTCGTGCCTCGTACAGGTTGGATCGATGCCATCACAATTTCTCCATAATTAAGAAAAACGGCATGGGCTCAGCCCACACCGCGCAACAGTGTGATCAATAGCACATATGCGTGGGGAGCTACATATGGGGAATACCCCGAATCTTATGGAAATGAACTGTGTGTTTGTTAGCGTTTGTGTCGAACATATGAAATCTCATCATGCAGAAGATTATAGCACAGGTGTTCAACGAGGGTCAGGAGCTGGTAATCACGGCAGATACCAGCTTCCCTGAATTGATTAGCTCTGAGGTTATTCGAATATTGTCACCCATAAACTCATCAGATTCGGAGAATGGGATCTTCTCCCTTACGCATGTCAGCGCAGCGTTTGATCCCTCGCCAAGTTTTATTTCTGGGTGCTCTCTTATCCTGATATCGAGGGCCTGCGCTGCGCAGATCAATTCAACCGCGATGATGGTGCTCAGGTGATCGAGTGACTGACGCAGGTGTCTGGCTGCGGTCGTGGAGTTCGCGTTGAAATCTTCCTGACCACCCGATGTAGGTACGGAATAGACCGTGTCTGGGGAGGCTAGGTGCTGGTTCTCGTGGACGAGGGAAGCCGAAGTATATTGGAGCATCATCAAGCCAGAGTTCAACCCAGCCATCTGGTAATCCGATACGAGCATGGGAGGCAAATCTTCGTTTGTGTGTGGTGATGTCAGTCTGTAGGTCCGTCTCTCAGAGAGAGACCCGACCTCGGCGACGGCAATCTTGAGATAATCCGCTGCTAATCCAAGCGGCTCGCCGTGAAAGTTTCCCCCGGAGATGACATCTTCATCGAAGATGAGAGGGTTATCCGTCGAGGCATTCACCTCTCGTTTAACTACTTGTGTGACGAACTCGAGGATGTCCCAAACTGGCCCCAAGACTTGGGGGACGCACCGCAGGCAGTAAGGATCCTGCAACCGACCGGTTCGATCAATAAGGGTGCTCCCTCGGACATAGCCCATAATTCTTTCGGCGACAGAAATTTGACCCGGATGTCCCCGTGCATGATGGTATCGCGCATCATATGCCGCCGAAACTCCCAGTAAAGCTTCCAGGCTCATGGCGGCTGCAATTTCAGTCGTAAGAAGAAGCTGTTTCAGATCTATGCAGCCGAGCGCAAGAATCGCGGCGGAAAAAGTGGCCCCGTTTGTGATACCTAATCCATCTTTAGGTCCCAAGATGCATTGGGGAATCTCCGCTCGTCCCATCGCATCGACTCCAAGCAGCACTTCATCCTCGAACCATGCCATTGCTTCGGGAGTTTTTACCCCGGGTTTGGAAACATCGGCAAGCACCAAAGCAAGGTGGGCTAGTGGGGCGAGATCTCCTGATGAGCCCAATGATCCTTGAGATGGAATGAGCGGAACAACATCGCGATTTATCATCGCAAGGAGCGTATTGATAATGGAGATATCTACCCCTGAGTATCCACGAACCAGCGTGTTTGCGCGGATGAGCATTGCTGCCCGAACGATCGAACGATCAAATGGAACGCCGACTCCCACTGCATGGCTGAGGATTAAATTGCGCGACACCTCCACAAGCTGGTCCGGTTGGATTACGTGGTCAGAGAGCAGCCCGAATCCGGTGTTAACTCCGTAGATGGGCTTAATACTTTGAGCAAGTTTACGCATTCGGTTGGAACTTTGGACTACAGCTTGTCTCGCTTCATCAGAAAGCTCGACATCCCATTCGTGATGTGAGATACGCTCGATGTCTTCGAGGGTGAGATGGGCTCCGTCTATCAGAAGTGCTGGGGAGTTTGGCATACGAGGCTCTTCGTATTCGAAAATTGTTTTTGCGGATCAAACGATGCGGCTCTCTTTATCTTCATGGGAAATCGTTTGGCCCACATTAATTATACCGGGCTCAAGAACACGTGCCAGGATGCCACGATTGCCATGGATCTCATCCATCAAGCCGGCGCGTAGTTCCTCCAGACGAGCGCAAGGATTGCAATCACCCGTAACTTCAAGGACCACATCACCAATGGAAAGGCGAGTCTTGGCAGGGATCGCACTCACATCGAGCTGACTGACGGTAATATTTTCTCGAAGGTCCCCTGGCATGAGCCCATAGGCCTCGACTAATTCATTTGAAATGATTAGTATCTGGCGTTTGTTTCGGCCAAATGAGGCATCACCCTCGATACCCTTATGCTGGACTAGATGGATGGCTTCCACCGGGATCATATCCTCGCGGTGGCCTGGCTTGATGAATAAATGATCGATTGTGCCAGTTTTCATCGGTGGATGCCCGCCCTCTCTTCAGTATAGCATGACCCTTACCAATGCACGTAATTATCCAGGACGATGCATTTATTTGGCCCGCCCATGGTATGCTTATCCAGGATTTTGCTGCACAATTGGTCACAATCTTGTGTTGATTATTCTAACTATTCTTATCCCTCTCATCGCTGGATCCATCATCTGGCTACTTCGAGAAAGACCCGCTCGGATCCATTGGGCGATTGCCACTTCTGCGGCCTTTTCCACATGGTTCGTCAGTCTGATGATGGGCAATTCTATCCCTGGGTCTGTGCAGTTATCCATTTGGCGACCAACCACATTGTTCCCAACTCCTCTGGAGTTGAGCCTGGACAATATTAGCTGGACGCTTGTTTACGGTGCATCCACGGTACTTCTGGCTGTGTTTCTTACAGAAGCGGTGCGTCCTTCCATTGCGAAAGCACGGACGAGCGCAATCATGCTTCTGTTTTTTTCGCTTGGCGCGGCAGCATTATTCGCGGGCAATCTGCTCACCGTAGTGTTGGTTTGGACACTCTTTGATGTTGGCAGTCTTCTATTTCTTGTATTGATTCAAGATGATCCGCAAGATATCACCAAGGCTATCTCAAGATTTGCCCTGGATATGGGGGGAATTCTCCTTATCGTATCAGGCGTGTTGGTCATGGCGGTGAGTGGGCAGGATACTTCTCTCTCAGGTCAACCCTTGTCGGGCTTTGCCGCGATACTGCTCATCAGCGGTGCAATGCTTCGGCTTGGTCTTTTCCCGTTACATTTTAGTCTCCCTCCTGTTCCTGCAGTACGAAGAGGTATGGGGACACTGTTGAGATTATTCCCACCTGCGGTGGCATTAAGCTTGGTTGCACGGGTTTATGAACAAGGATTTCCACACGACCTCGTGATTATATTTGCAGTACTAGGGATTATCGGATTTGTCGTCGGTGGTGTCCGATGGGTTTTAGATAATGACATACTGCAAGCGCGACCATTTTACGTGCTGACGCTATCAGGAATTGGGATATTTGCGGCGAGCGTCTATCCGAACGGTGGGGTGGCCATAGCTGCCGCTGCGGCGCTGATCTTGTTGATCGGCGCTGTGATTTCTCTCACCGAAGTTCACCTTCCCTCCCATCGCATTTGGCCCTTAATTTCCACATTCATCATTCTTGGGGCTCCATTTTCACCTGGCGGTGTTCTTGCTGTGTCGATCGGGGGTGGTTTTCTCGAAGGAGATTTGAAGGTGTTGGCTATTTTTGGCGTGTTTGGTCTTCTTCTCTTGGGTCTCGGCAGTATCAAGGTAATCGTCCAGGACATGACAACGTGGTCTGAGGGCGAAAGTCGGGTGCGGATGATATACACACTTGGCTTGGCGTTACCAGTTTTTGTCGCAATTGGGATCGGAATTCGAGAAATTTCTATTATATCGATTGCAGGGATTGTCGTTTTTCTACTCGTTCTTGTGTTAGGCATAATCAGCTTCGTCGCTTTAAGACGAATACCGGAAGAAGATATTGAACAACTTCGAGCACGAATTGACTTCTTCGACACGGGACCACTTTACGATACGCTGCGACGGATTCTTCAAATGTCCATGGATGTGATCCTATCTATTGGTGGTGTCCTGGAGGGGGAGGGCGCTCTTCTCTGGATGTTCGTTATCGTGATGATTATCGTGCTGGCGTTGGGTTAGGTAGCTGATGGAATTTCTTCAATCGTATTCAACTATTGCCACGTGGATGATCGCGTTGCTTTGTATTCTCCTCGTGGTCTGGGATAATCCGAAATTCGTTCTGGCAGGATTATGTGTGGTTTACGCTCTAAGCGCCTGGCTGGTTATTACCTCTCTTCCGCCAAGTAGTGGTGGCGCTAAGTTTCTTGCTGGATTGGTCGCGTGTGGGATTATTTACTTGGGCTTATCGGGTTCGGGTTGGGACGATGAGTTAGATCATGATCATCCGATCCCAACCGGGAAACCATTTCGTATTGGCGCTTCTCTGCTGGTTCTCTTGGCTGCCATAGGATTAAGCGGCAACGTATCGACTCTGATACCTGATCTGCTTTCATACGTGGCACAAGGCGCCATGATGTTGTTGGTTACGGGTATCCTCATTCTCGGATTGTTCGATTCGGCATTCAGGGTGGGAATAGGATTGCTCGTGCTGCTAGCAGGTTTTGATATTCTGTATAGTTCGGTAGAGCCATCCCTGGCGATCGTTGCATTGCTGGCGCTCGTTCATATCGGAATCGCTTGGGTCGTAAGCTACTTACTCTTGATAAACCCGAGCACACTACCTCATGAGCGGATAGGATCATGACTGCGCCATTTACCCTCTTTATACTCACCATACTCTTTGCGCTTCTCGCGCTGGGTTTGCGAAACAACTCGATGCTCGCTTCGCTCTTCACTGCATTTGGCGCCGCATTTATTGCCATTTTTGTGCTGCTCGCTCCGATAGATGCCCCCATTAGCATCTTCGGTTTGTCGGTGAAAATTTCTGGCACGTGGACCCAATTGGGGAGGAGCCTGATCCTTGATCCAACAACCAGACCCATGGTGGGATATTTGTATCTGGCGGGGGCTTTTATTCTTGCTGCAGGCTGGATCGTTCGGACGACACGATTTCTAAACCCAATTGGCATGATGATACTGGGTGTCCTAGCGGGCTCTTTGATGGTAAAGCCATTTCTGTTCGCGGCCATCTTTCTCGAAATTGCTGCGCTCGGGGCTGTTCTGCTCCTGGTCACCGCACGTTATCCCGCAAAAACTGGTGCACTGAGGTTGCTGACGTTATACACATTGGCGATGATGGCGATATTGGTCACGGGATGGCTTCTCGAGATCACTGGTGTTACAGAAGCTACTCCGGATCTAGCGCAGCGGGTGACGTTCTTACTCGCGTTCGGATTTGCCATTTTAATGGCAGTGCCACCGATGCACTTATGGCTGCCTCGAGCTGCAGATGAAGCGCATCCTTACATTGTTGTTTTCGTTGCTATCCTCTTACAGGGATCTGGTCTTTTCTTCCTATTTAGATTTCTAGATGCGTATCCATGGTTGCGTGAAAGCACCACTTTTTTTACTGCGCTCCGAATGGCCGGTGTCGTCACCGCGATATTTGGAGGATTGATGGCAGTCAGTCAGCGATCTTTAGAAAAGTTTATGGCGTATGCGCTCATCGCAGACCTGGGCGTGATGTTGATTGCCGTGGGTCTTGGCACGACCGAGGGATTTCGACTCGCGTTAGGCTTATCTGGCGTCCGTGTCATCAGCTTGAGTGTGTGGGCGCTTTGTCTATCACGTCTCAAGATGATTCAAAATCAAGCTAACTTCATTGGTGTAGCATACAGGATGCCGTTTGTGGCCGCAGGTTTGGTAGTTGGGATATTTTCATTGGCAGGCTTTCCACTTACGGCTGGATTTCCAGGACGCTGGTCCCTTTTGCTGTCACTATCCGTCGTCGACAACCTGGCTGCATGGAGCGTCATTCTCGTACTTGCGCTCATCATGGCAAGAGGTTTGGTTTGGACTCGAACCTTTCTGCAACCTGGGGATACGGATAATTTTGAGCGGACAAATGTTATTGAGCGAGTGTATTTCGCAGGTGGTGTAGCCCTCGTGATCCTTCTAGGTGTTTTTCCACAGCTTATATATCCATGGATCATTGGTGTTGCGGCGGGGATGACTCATTTATTCCCTTAGATCCATCCATTTTCCTCATGCTATAATGCGCGACGATCTTTTCGAGGCTTAATTATGGACGAGCAGCAGGTAGAAAAACGATTTAAGTGGATCGATGAGGAAAGGCGCAAGGATAAAGTTGATACAAAAAGAGCGCTGGATAAAATCGGAGATCTTGAAAAGCTCCTGGGGACACAGAGCGAACAAATCAAAGAGCTTACGAGCGAAGTGACCAGGTTGGCTGCTCTGGCAATAAGAATTCATCAGATGGATGAAACTCTGAGCAAACACCGGATCGAGGTGTCAAAACAGTTAGAGATCGCAGAAGAGCGCCGGACAGCCAAAGAACAGCAGAACGAAGAACTCAGGAAAACAGAGCAGCACTCAGCGGCATCAACCTTAGACGATATCCGCACCGATTTAAGTAAACTCACCCAGATTGAACAAACCCTTGAGAATAGACGAGAAGAAGAAATAAGAATATCAAAAGTTTTAGGTAAATTGGAGCTTCATGTCGAGAACCTGACAAATAAGACAGATGAGTTCGACCGATCTGTTGCTGGATTCGAGGATGGAAGGGCTCAAGACAATCGAAGGGTTATGGAAGTTGAACATGAGTTGGAGGATCTCAGAAAAGGCCTGGATCGAGCACGGGGAGATATTGAGGCGGTAGATGACCGTGCGCGTCGAAATGAAATAAGGAACGCTGAGCTTACGGCGAGCGAAAAAGAACGACTCGACGCTCAACTTGCATGGATTGAAAACCAGGGCATGAAGCTGGTCGAATTTGAGAAGGAGTGGCAGAACTGGGAAAAACGCTTTGACGCCATTGAGCAACTTTCAGCCGACTTTGATGAGCGCTTAAAGATATATGAAGATACCTACCGAGCTCTTCTAAAGATGAAAACCGAGTTGGATCGGGTAATAGAGAAGTTAGAGCGCAGAATAACTGAAGTCAGCGAGATGCACCGCTTGGCTGAAGACCGAAACAAGCAGGAGTGGTCATCTTTTCAAGCCGATGATATGAAAAGGTGGAATACGTTCAAACTTTCCAGTGACGAGCAATGGCGCGAGCACGATAGAAGGCACGAAAAACTTCAAGATGAATTAGAAGAGCTGAGCACTAACTCTACGAGGCTGATCCAGAACTATGAGGCTCTGAAAGAGACTGATCGAATCAGATTAAGTGAATTAGTATCCACAATGCGAGAGTGGCTCGCAGAAATTGAGAGAGCCAAATCATAAATGCGGAATGTTAGAAACTGTGTTCATCAACCCCTAACGCTGAGCGGAAAATAAAATGAGAGTCGTGGGTACCGCAGGCCATGTTGATCATGGGAAGTCCTCGCTGGTTAATGCCCTTACGGGCATCAATCCGGATCGCCTGAAAGAAGAACAAGAACGTGAGATGACCATTGATCTCGGGTTCGCCTGGTTGACGCTTCCTGAAGGAGAAACAGTTGGAATCATCGATGTTCCAGGTCACCGAGACTTCATCGATAACATGCTTGCAGGCGTCGGGGGGATTGATGCTGCCCTCTTTGTGGTAGCGGCGGATGAAGGCGTCATGCCCCAAACAAGAGAACATCTGGCAATCCTGGACCTGTTGGAAATAGAACGTGCCGTGATCGCCATCACCAAAGTTGATCTTGTTGACGATCCATCCTGGTTGAATTTAGTCCATGAGGAAATTGAATCTTTGTTGATGTCTACCGCTTTGTCTGGTTCCCCCACGATTGAGGTGTCAGCAACGACGGGTGTGGGCATCGAGGAATTGAGCAGGATATTAGAACACACACTGCAAGACCTTCCTGTGAGATCGAATTTGGGAAAACCACGGCTTTCTATCGACCGGGTATTTACCATCTCGGGTTTTGGCACCGTGACCACTGGCACCCTGCTTGATGGAAGTTTAGATGTGGGGGAGGATGTAGTAGCTCTTCCATCTGGATCAAAGGGTCGGATCAGGGGGCTGCAGACGCACCAGAACGCGATCGATCGCGCGGAACCTGGCAGCAGGGTCGCGGTGAATCTCTCGGGCGTGGATGTCGACGATCTGGAGCGCGGCGACGTATTGATGTATTCAGGCACGTATGAGCCAACGAGAGTGCTTGATGTGAACTTCAGGTTAATTTCAGATGTTGAATCAATCGTTAAACACAATCAGGAGGGGAAGCTATTTCTTGGAGCGGCTCATCGTATGGCGCGCGTCAGGCTGCTGGGGCGGGAAGAATTGCACCCCGGAGAAACAGGATGGTTACAACTCGTACTCGATCGTCCCGTAGTTGCAGCTCGGGGCGACCATTTCATTCTACGAAGACCATCGCCCAGTATCACGCTGGGAGGAGGGCGGATAGTGGATCCGCACCCCCTCCGACTGCATCGTCGTTGGGACGAGGATAATTTAGACCGGCTCGAAGAAATGTTGTTAGGTTCACCTGGACAAATACTTGCGAGGTCCATACAAGATCTCAATTTGATTCCAATGGGGGACCTTAGCCGAATCTCGGGATTGAACGATGATGCCATAAGTAATGCTATACATGAGCTTCAAGAAGAAGACCTCATCATCATGTTTGGCGATGTGGAAGCCTCCAATCGTGACAAGATAAAAGTGATGCACAAGACGAACTGGGAGAAGATGAAGACGGAGTTACGATCAGCAACCAAGGCTTATCACACAGAATATCCGCTCCGTAATGGCATCCCCAAGGAAGAATTGCGAAGCAAACTGGGAATTGGAGCAAAGAACTTTAACTTGGTGCTCGATTTAGCCATTTTAGATGACCTATTATCTACGTCAGGCGCCCTTGTGCGTCTGAACGCTTATAAAATAGAGCTTACGCCAAAGCAAGAAAAACTTGTCGAGCTGCTGCTCGAACGGTTTAAGACCTCTCCTCAAACTCCCCCCTCGGTAAAAGAATCCATTGAATTGATCGGCGAAGAACTGCTTGGGTATTGTTTGACGACTGGATCGCTCCTCCAAATATCGAATGAAGTATTACTCGACAAAGCGACCTACGAACATATGAAGAATTGGATAATTTTACGACTGGAAACCTCGGGGACCATCACGGTCGCTGAAGCGCGCGACGGTCTGCACTCCACCAGAAAATATATTCTGGCGTTGATGGAGCATCTCGACGCGGAGGGTTTCACGAAGCGAGACGGGGATTATCGGACGCTAGCATAGGTGAAACCTCACGCTCGATAGACCCATTGACCGGCCTGGATGGTTCCAACGGGCTTCACCTCAGCCAATTCGGGGGGAGGGATATGAAAGGGGTCGACATCCAGTAACACCATATCTGCTTCGTAACCTGCACGCAAGAGTCCGATGCGAGTGGGGCGAAGTGCACGGCCGGGAGCAGATGTATAAGCTGCAAGGGCGTCTTCAAACGTAATTAATTCCTCAGGAATCCAACTGCCTTCGCTCCTCGTAGATCCTCTCTTCTGACGTGTAACCGCAGCGTGCAGCCCCCAAAATGGGTTAGGGGATTCTACCGGCGCATCTGAACCAAAAAAGATTTGCGCGCCATGTTTGAGCTGTGTGTTCCATGCGTACGCAAATCTTGTCCTTTCCCCCCAATATAGGTTGGCTGCCTCCATATCGGATGTGGCATGTATCGGCTGCATGGATGCGATTATTCCTAAAGACGCCGCTCGGTGTAAATCGTCTGGATGAAGTACTTGTAAATGCTCCACACGATGCGGAAGCAGACTATAAGGCGTGCCCGCTTCAAACCGGCGGATCTCTTCGTAGGCATCCAGCGTGACATGGTTTGCGCGGTCGCCGATGGCATGCACCGTCAATCCCAATCCGCCTCGAGCTGCACGTATCCCTATTTCCACGATGGCTTCTGAATCAATGAGAAGCATTCCTGAATTCTCCTCATCATGGTCGTAGGGGGTGAGCATGGCTGCAGTGCGAGGTCCAAGTGCGCCATCCGAAAATAGCTTAATATTCCCCATCCTTATTAAGTCATTTCCAAATCCAGTTCTCAACCCGAGATCCAGGGCGGAATCCAGGTGAGTCACCGGAATATTCTTCAACACACGAAGCCGCAATTTGTCATTTGAGTGAAGTTCCTGGAGGGCACGGAAACAGTCCGCACCATCGAAATCATGGACGCTCGTAATGCCATATGCGTGTAACTTGGATTGAGCTTGTTCAATCGCTGACGAGATTTGTGCTTGCTCTGGAAGCGGGATCTTGCCGGAGACGAGTTTCATCGCTTCCTCAAACAAAATGCCGGTTGGAGCGTTGTCATCTAGTCTTTGTATCGCTCCACCATCAGGGTCCTTAGTAGCGGCGGAGATGCCGGCTGTTTTCAGCGCTCGCGAATTCACCCAGGCTGCATGAAGCGACTTGGCTGTGAGATACACGGGGTGGTCTGATGTAACCACGTCGAGCTGTGATGCCGTTCCGTAGGAATCCCAGATATTTTGGTCCCAGCCATGTCCAAGGATCCAATCACCGGGAGGGGTCCTTTGGACCTTTTCCTCCACACGTTGTAAACAATCGGTTAGATGGGTGGTCTCACAATCCACATAGCTCAAGCTGAAAGCATATTTTTGTAAATGAATATGGGCATCGATCAAGCCCGGGATGACGGATTTTCCTTCTAGAGAGACGATCTCGGTATTGGATCCGACGTATTGATCCACAGCGGTATTTTCACCCAACCAGATTATCTTCCCATCCCGGATGAACATTGCCTCTACTTGAGGTAACTCTCGAGCAAGCGTGTAAATTTGGCCATGCTTCAGTACGAGCTCACTCATTCGACACATCCGAACTTGTCTGGCTTTGCGCAAGTTAGGTGGCAGGTTTGATTCAAGGTATGCAAATCCCAACGAGGCAGATCAGACTCATATTTCAAAACTGCAAATCCGGTGTTGTCAAAAGATAATCTCGCGGCATTGAATGATTCACGAGGGGGAATACCGAGAGCAGAGCGGAGCGCCGCACCGAGTATGGCGCCATGGGAGACGATCAGATAATCGTCCGGTTCAAGGCGCAGAAGTTGCAGCAGGCCGTCCCCCCCTCGGCAGTACAACTCCCATTCACTCTCGCCTGTGTTAAATATTGGATCATGGATTGAAGGATGGGTCTTGTTTATGTACCATTTTTTTGCGGTTTCGTAGGGTATACCCTCGGCTTCGCCCTGGTGACGTTCCATCCAGATATCATTGTATTGAATTTCATCACCTAGGGCATCAGCAATGATCTCAGCTGTTTGTTTCGCTCGAACGAGGGGACTGCTTATGATCGAGCGAAAATGTACATCTCGAGCCTTCCAAAATTCTGCAAGGCACTTAGCCTGCTCGATTCCTACATCCGCGAGGGGGAAGTCCTTTTGTCCCTGAACAATGCCATCGCGATTTGCAACGCTTAATCCGTGACGGAGAAGTGTAAGTCTATGAGTCGTGTTCATCCATTTTTCGCTTTCGTGGGGTGGATCGCTTGATCAGGCATTGATGGCGCGGTTTGCGGCCCGGTAGGCTGTGGCGATATCGATCCCCTGACGTGATCCTTCAGAGGAGCGGTCCGAGCCTCCAATAATTCCCCCGGCTGCAAACAGGTTCTTAAATACGGGTTGCTGATCCACGCCCAGGGGCCGCATATCCTCATCGACCCGAATTCCTATCCGGGCAAAGGGCTGTGGCTTTAAAGGGTTTTCAACGATCCATTGACCCACATCAGGATTGATGGCTACGGGAAGATCAAAAACAGATTCCTTAACATGCTTCCCTCGAAGGGCAACCAGACCTCCGTTCAATAGTCCCCCTGTGGCCAGGATTACGGACTTAGATTCGAAGACTCTTGGACCCCCGGTCGTCTGAAGAACTATTCCTCGAACTTGCTGGCCGCGGCTTCGACCATCGATTCGACCGATGGCCCTCGACCCCTCGATGATTTCGACCTGTTTGGAGCATAAGCTTTCGCGCAAGGCTCTTTCAAGCCTCAATCCCGATATCACTGGAGGCAAGGTGGGGATCTCGATTATTTTCGTCTCCAGTTCGTTCTCTAACTCAACAAGGATTTCGTTGTGACGTTGGATACCCAGTACGGCTGGAATGCCCAGTCGGTCGACTCCGGCGAGGTGAGGGCGCCAGGACCGGATGATCTCATCTCGCCAACTAGCATCCTGAAACAAATGTGCAAGATCTGTAGAATATGCATCACGCATAAGCGGCAGATCGAAGAGGGGGAGATCCACGATGGAGGTAATACTGTATCCAGCCCTTTCCAGATTTTTCTTCATGATAAATGGTGAGAAATCGCGAAATGATTGAAAATGCCCCAGTGTGATCGGTCTTTTGAGACCGAGACATCCATTGTGGAGTGAGGTGGGGGCGAGACACGTAAGTTTGGCAGTGCCAAGCGGACTCGGGAGCTGGATATTCTCACTCAATTTCCCATGGAGTTCATAACCTGCCTGGTGTGACAAGCTTTTGAATGATGCGATGCTCTCACGGATACATGGATATCCCAAGAGCGCGTAGGGATGATCCCCTTTCATTCTTGGCAGGGAGCGAGATGGCGCCGCAGACTTCCAGATATCGATACACCCCGTACTTATTCCCAGACTTCCCCTGCCATACGATACAAGTAAAAGCGAAGCTCCCTGATCGGCTGCAAACAAAGCCGCAGACAATCCGGCGAGGCCGGCACCAACGACGATTACGTCTGTCGTCATTTTCTATCAAGCTCCACGTTGTCAGCAGCGAGAATATCAAGATAAAGCCTGCGCGTAAATTCAATCTGCCTCATGTTGTGATGCCATGCGAGTGGTCGAATCCCCTTCCAGCGCTCATTCATGAAATCAATCAAACCTCCATCAGGCGGGGCCTCATCGATGAGCTCCACTGCGATCCCCGCGGCTCTGTACCCACAGAACCCTCCCTGGCACGGACCCATCCCAAGCCGTAGATCACGTCGTATATCGTCGAGTTCCAGCCGGGAGCCTGAGGATAGGGAAGTTTCGACATTTGCGTAGCTCACCAATTCACATTCGCACAATATTTGTTTACCGGGCACACGTCGGGAGGGGTGCTCAACTGCCTTCAGCCGGTCAATAAGTGTGTAGTGTTGCGTTTTTGCGGGTTCCAGAAAGGCACCATCACTGACGCTTTTTGTACCCACATCGAGCAGTTCGCTGATTAGATCAACTGTCTCGACAGCCATGATTCTAAACGTTGTCAATTTACCGCCAAATACGCTCAGGAACCCACCGATACCATCTCGAGTTTCATGGTTTATGATGACATGGGCGCGGGTTATTCCTCTTGTCACCTCTTCGTCTTTTAAGGATCTATACAGAGGGCGAATACCTGCCCAGGCGCGCAAAGGACGCACTTGCGAAAGTCCGGGAACGAGAATCTCGCCTTCGGCAATCAATAAATCTACTTCCCAAGAATGTATGATGAGATCATCGGGTTCTTCAACTGGGACATCTGTTGTTCCTAATATTTCCACCGTTCCCACGGGAACCAAGATATCTCCATCTCCTGGCCGCTTGCAGCGATTTATAACGGTATTGACGTGACGCATGCCCATAGCAACCATGGTGCCCTTTCCGAGGGCAAGGGGAAGCTGGATTCCCGTCAGCAGAGCAGTTTTCCCAGCATACGGACCTGTGGCATTGACTACAACGTTTGCGCCCACAAGGATCGTTTCGCCGCTTTGCAAGTCAAGGATTTCTGCGGTATGGACGCGCCCGTTGTGCAGCTCGAAAGAGACAAGTTTATGATGAAGCCAGACCTGACCACCGGCCGATATGATTGAGGTCACTAAACTGTGCGTGAGATCAAATGAATCGAGCGTGGCGTCTTTCACCCGAAAGGCACGTGAAATTCGCGGATTTATTTCTGGTTCGAGTTTGAGTGCAAGTTTTGGGGGTATCTCTTCGACGGGGAGCGACAAATTTTGACAGGCGGATAACCACGCATCAGGATATTCGATAGGGTCAGAAGGCGTCGCAACGAATAACCCCCCGGTGTCCTCTATCGCGTGCGGGATGATCTTCCGCAGCAGGGCATTTTCAGATGCACACTCCCTGGCGGATTGGGGATCCGTAATCACATACCTGCCGCCGGAGTGGAGGACACCATGGTATCGTCCAGTTGTCCCTTGCCCGATATCGCCTTGCTCTATGAGGACGACTTTCAACCCTCGGAGGCTGGCCTCCCAGGCAATTCCTAGTCCAGTAGCACCACCACCAATAACGAGAATTTGGGTAGAGAGAGAAGTCATGAAAGCTTATGCAAATGAGATGTGATCGTCAGTGTGAGTTGGATTTCTACCTCCCGAGCTGCTCAGTAATTTGATCTATCAAGATTGCGGATAAATTCGAGTGTTGTGGAATCTTTTTCGTAACCTAGCGCGCTGAAGAAGGCATGTGCAGGAGTACGGACAACATCAGTTCTCAGCAACAGCCTTGCACGACCAGTTTGCGCTGCCCATGTTTCAGCTGCTGCGATTAACTTCGAACCAATTCCGCATCGTCTGTTGGAGGCCTCAACCACGATGGCGACAACTTCGGCAGTCTCTTCGTTGGCTAAATCTTCCGATACACGAAGGTGAGCGTAACCCAAAAGAGTTTCTCCATCAACCGCAAGGAGCAGGCGGTCCCTGCTGGGTAATAGCTGAAGCCTGTTTTCAATATCTTCACGTTGGGTAGGGTGACCTTCTTGACTGATAAGGTTCGCCAACTGAGCATAGTATATCTCGGGGGGGTGTCTCGTACGGAGAATTTGTAGTTCCATGAACGCCTCTTCGGTGAAAGCTAGGCAATGTTTGAATCAATGAACCCTGGAGACCCACGAACGAAAGCGTCAGCCGGCATAGTTCTTCTTCCGGCAGGTTGAATCAAGTCAAGAACAATTAACCCTGATTCGGTCCCAATAGCTGGGAGGTCGCCGTGTCGGATCACCAATCCGGGTTGAGCCGAACCTGGTGCCGTATGTGCTTTCCTAACGGTAAGTCGCAATTCGCTCCAATAAAAATAGGAAGTTGGCCATGGCTCATAGGCGCGGATCTGGCGGACGAGCTGATCAGCGGGTTGTAGAAATTCTAAGCTGCCGTCAGCCTTTTTTAGCTGCTGAGCATACGTGGCAAGCGAGTCGTCTTGATCCTTGGGGACGATATCTCCAGTAATGAACCCGCGTATCGTTTCCATCAGTAGATCAGCGCCGAGATACGACAGGCGCTCACTGAGCTCTCCCCCTGTTTCATCATTCTGGATCGGAGTGCTTCTCTGAGATATGATTGGACCAGTATCCATGCCTGCATCCATTTTCATGATTGTGACGCCCGTGTCGGTATCACCTTTTAGAATTGCAGCTTGTATGGGCGCGGCGCCTCGCCAACGAGGAAGAAGTGAGGCGTGCACGTTAATCGCGTTATTTCTTGCGATTGACAAGATATTCGGAGGTAGAATTTGACCATAAGCTGTAACTACGATGAGGTCTGGATCCCATGACTTGAGATGGTCAAGGACCTCTTCGTTTTTGATCGTCTCCGGTTGGATGATAGGGATATCGAGCTCCTGGCTCCTAACTTTGATGGGTGGAGATCGAAGCTTTCGCCCTCTGCCGCCAGGTCTGTCAGGCTGAGAGACCACGCCTACAAG
>SDBS01002264.1_pt1 | contig 19341 bp, 12 predicted proteins | sample 2277091 | NCBI WGS metagenome assembly SDBS01 (sample SAMN10404972, study PRJNA504765) | marine sediment metagenome | isolation source: marine sediment core GS10_PC15, 163 cmbsf | place: Arctic Ocean: Southern Knipovich Ridge | collected 2010 | reverse complement strand
TCAATGAATGCATCAAACTTGAATGCAAGAGGGTATTTTCTCATCAATTCTCTCTTTTTTTCAGAGCTTTCTTCTTGGGGGGTTCCATAACCGATATAACCCCACCAACCTTCACGATCTTTTTTTCGAGCTGCAAGTTGCATCAATAGTTCAGGAAGCTTTTGCCAGAGAATATATCCAGTGTTTTGAACAGCATTCCAGCTTTTTTGTAATGTTGTAAGCTGATTCCACGTTGGCACGCTATCAAGAGCGGCGAGCTTTGGCCTCAGTTCTGTCAATGATGCGTTGACTGTACCAACTGCCTTTTTAACATCATCGTAGTCGATGCCAAAAAGATCTTTCAGAGCTTTTTTGATAAATTCGCTGCTTGCGCCTTTAACCTGCGCCATTAATTCGTTAGCGCTATTCATCGCCTCTTCATATGCTTTTTTTGCTTTTGCCACGAGCTCATTTTTCTTTTCGCCTACTGCAGCGAGAGCTTTTTTAGCAAACTCTGTTTTTTCATCTAGTTTTGCTTTAACCGTTTTAAATGTGCGCTGAAAGATATTTCTTCCCGATTCATCTACGCGAATTACCTTATCAAATAGTTTGCCAAAATTCCCTGCTGCTGCGGCAATACCTCCTAGGAAAATAGGTTTTGCCAGTTCTTGCGCGGAAGCAGTGAGAGGTTGATTAGTTGGCGTTGGTTTTTTTATCGGTTGCTTCTCAATTTCTTCTTTAGATAATCTTTCTTGTTCAGCTTTCTTTTTTTCAGCATATACATATGAGCCTACGCCAAGGCCGATAGCAATCGTAACGAGTGCGGCAATGCTAAGGGCTGTTCCGTAAAGAAATTTCTTTTGTCCCCGAGTGAGTTCTTTTTTAAGGATGCCGGTTCTGAGCGATACCAGTGATATCTTAAAGTTTCTAATGGTGTTGGTTAAACGCTGAAATACTGCTTGGGGCCCCCACCCTTTCACTTCCTCTGAAGTAGCTGCAACCACTGAATCGACTTCTTTCGAGGTAGCTGCAATAGTAAGTGTTACGCCGACGGTGGCTGTTGTAAGAGCTAAGACCAATATCGAGGTGCCAATAAATGCAGCTCGTTCTGATTGACTGCAATCCCCCTTAATCATACAGGTGGCCATATAGCCTACTTTGTTGCCCAGATTTTCTACTTGTTTTTGAAGTAGAGATATAACTGCAGCTGGTCCAAGACGTCTTACTTTGTCAAAGGCCGAAGAAAGTCCTCCTTGGATTTTGGTTGCAGCTGCGGAGGCAAGCTGTTTGAGCTTGCTTGTGGCTGCCTGGCTAAATTGAGTTGCTGTTTTTCCAACCGTTTCACCAAAGGTTTCTTTGGCTGATTTATATGTTTTTTTAAACCATTCTTGCGGATAGGTAGTACCCACAGAGCTTAATGCGATTGAGCCAACGAGAATAAAGGATATTTTTCGAGATAATCTGACACATCCTGAATTAATCTTCATGCCTCTCCTATATAGTAAATATTACTTTATATTCATATAGTAATATTTTTAGAGGGGAGATTTGAAGAGTTTTAGGTAAATTGGCGCAGGAGAGGGGTTTTGACAAAAAAGAGGGCCCATCAGGGCCCATGCTTTGTTCAAATAACTTTAAAATTGGAGGTTTTTCTCTTATTTCTTACGTACCGCTCGTTTTTTGGAAACTTTTCTGGCTGGTTTTGCCTTGCGAATGCTTTTTTTCTTGAAGGGCAGCGTAATGAACGCTTTCTCAAGAACTTGGTCCATATTATTGACCATAATGACCTTGAGATTGTCCAGCTTGACTTCTTTTAAGATTTCTTCAAGATCTTCTTTATTTTCTTCAGGGATAAGTACGGTATCCATGTTGTGTTGTTTTGCAGCAAGCAGTTTCTCTTTCAGTCCACCGATAGCGAGCACACGTCCTTGTAGGGTTACCTCGCCAGTCATTGCTAAATTCGATTTTGTTTTTTTACCGGTGAGAGCTGAAATGAGTGCAGTAACAATGGTAATCCCGGCGGAGGGACCATCTTTTGGGGTAGCTCCCTCAGGGATATGAATATGAATGTCTTTAGTATTGTGAAATGAGCTTTTAAGGCCAAGCTGTGAGGCTCGTGAACGAATATAGCTTATTCCTGCCTGAGCTGATTCTTGCATCACGTCCCCTAATTGGCCGGTAAGTGTTACATTTCCTTTACCGGAAAGTACGCTTGTTTCAATCTCGAGCACATCTCCACCAACCTCGGTCCAAGCAAGGCCGGTTGCAAGTCCAACACGTTCTTTTACTTGGCTGAGACTTGTTTTTTTAAATGCAATATTGCCAAGCCACTCTTTTGCGATATCTTGCGAAACTTTGACTTGTTTGGTTGTGTCGTCTTTTAAAAAACGTTGAATTGCTTTACGCATAAGTTTGGCCATGAGTCGCTCAAGCTGACGGACACCAGCCTCTTTGGTGTACTCACTGATCAACATATCGATAATCTTTTCAGGAAGTTGAAATTGCCGTTTTGAGAGATTGTATTCAGTAAGATTTTTTGGCAGCAAGAATAGCTTTGCAATCTCACGTTTTTCTTCATCGGTGTACCCAGAAAGCATAATCACTTCAAGGCGATCATAGAGCGGATAGGGAATATTTTCAGCCACGTTTGCTGTTGCAATAAACATGACCTTTGAAAGATCATATTCGGTATCCAAAAAGTGATCCACAAAGGCTTTATTTTGTTCAGGATCGAGCACTTCCAATAGAGCTGAAGATGGATCACCATGAATATCTTGCGAAATTTTATCAATTTCATCGAGAAGAATAACGGGGTTGGTTACGCCTGCTTTCTTCATAGCCTGGATAATTTTGCCGGGCAGAGCTCCAATGTATGTTCGGCGATGACCTCGTATTTCAGCCTCATCCCGTATGCCTCCCAGAGAAATACGTACAAATTCTCGTCCAACGCTTTGAGCGATTGATTGCGCAAGAGACGTTTTTCCTACTCCCGGAGGGCCGACTAAACATAAAATTGGAGAACGCTCAAGATTCTTGGAAAACTTTTTTGCGGCCAAGAATTCGACAATACGCTCTTTTGCCTTCTGAAGGCCAAAGTGATTTTTATGTAAAATACGTTCAGCCTGCGTAAGGCTTATTTTGTCTTTAGTAGTCTTGTTCCAGGGAAGGGAGATAATCCAGTCGACATAATTTCTACTTACCACTGCCTCAGATGAGAGAGAAGGCATCTGCTCAAGCCGTTTAAGCTCTTTTTCTACCTTTTCTTGGACATCTTTTGGGAGTTTAAGATCTTTTGTTTTTGCCCGAATTTGATCGATTTCAGCTACTTGATCTTCTCGACCGAGCTCCTTTTGAATGGCTTTCATTTGCTCGGTAAGATAGTATTCACGCTGACTTTTATCAACTTGTGTTTGAATGCGTCCACGAATGCGTTGTTCCGTTTGAAGGATCTCAATTTCTTTTTTGAGCATTCGGCAGAGCATGATCATTCGTTCAGGAAGATCAGGGATCTCGAGCACTTTTTGGCGATCTTCCAGTGAGAGATTAGTTATATGGACCGCTATGGTGTCGGTGATGTAATCGATCTCTTGAGGCGTTTTAACGAGCTCCACTAAATCAGCCGGGGCTTTTTCGTTGAGATGTGCATAGGTGTGATAAAGCTCTTCAAGCTGTCGCCAAATGGCTTCAAGCTCAACCTCTTTTTCTAGGCTGCCGGTGGGAAGATCGGTATAAGATACGTTGATAAAACCGTTTTCTTCAGTGAAGACATCAATTTTTGCGCGGCATATTCCCTCTGCCAAGATCTTGAGGGCCCCATTAGGCATCTCACTCACCTTCAAAATAGTAGAGCGAGTACCGTGAGCAAAAAGATCTTCCTTTTTGGGGTTCTCAACGGTTTGATCTTTTTGAGAGGTGATAAAGAGGGTATGGTCATGTTTTAAAGCATATTCAACCGCCTTAATTGATAATGGGCGGCCAACGATAATAGGGACAATACTTTTAGGAAGAATGACTACATTTTTCAGGGGTAGAAGCGGCAGTGTTGTACGCTCTATGGCGCCTGATGTATGAATTTCAGCTTCTGGGAGCATTTCTGGCATTGCTCTGTTTCCTTTTGATTATTTTTCTTATAGCAAATTTATATGAGTGATTGTTGCTCAGATTAATGAGAATAATGCACTTTACTAGAGTACTCATATTGAGTGATTTGTCAATGAAATGGGGGATATTTTAAAAGAGAGGCTTTTGGGGAGAGACGGCTCTTTGAGGCACAATTTCCTGTATTTCAATATGAAATGAGGGGGAATGGCGTATGTGTTGTGATGGTCAGCGTTGAAAATGTTTTTTCTCTGGGCTTTTAAGAATGATTATTTTTACAAATATTCAGTTGTTTGTTATCATGAGGGAAATCGAACAGTTTTCATGGAAGAATTCAGTTTTCAGGAAGGAACAATTGCATGTTCAAGCGTATAGCAACAGCTCTTTGGGGAAATTTTGAAAGCGGAGATGAATTAAAAAAGTTTGGCTTTTTGGCATCGCTTTTTGGTCTTATTATTGGTACATATTGGACACTTCGCCCCCTGAAGGATGGTATTTTTAACGCGATTGTTGGGTTGGAGGATTGGCAGCCGACTGCAAAAATTTTATCAATGTTTGTAGTTTTTCCGTTGGTGATTATCTACAGTAAATTAATTGATATATTTCCGCGTCATAAAGTTTTCTATGTATTGATTTCAATTTATGCCACACTCGCTTTGATTTTTGTATTCTTTCTGATGAATCCCGAGTATGGCCTAGCTAATACCGTGAAAAGCCCAACGCGTATGCTTGGGTGGTTTTGGTATATTTATGTTGAAAGTTTTGGTTCATTAATTGTTGCGCTTTTCTGGGCGTTTACAACTGACACAACGCTTCCAGATTCTGCTCGTCGTGGTTTTCCAATTATTGCGCTCTTTGGGCAAATAGGTAATATGGTCGGGCCATTTTTCTTAAATGCAAAGCGACTTGGACTCACTAATAGCGCACCTATCGTTGGTATCTGCAGTGGACTGATGATTCTTATGGCGGCACTGTTTTGGCTAATGATGCGAGTTGTTCCACCGGCACAATTTGCAGGCTATGATGTGGTAAAAGAAGATAAAAAATCAGGGGGAGAGCCAGGATTTTTAGAAGGACTAAAGTTATTACTTACGCAGTCATATCTTCTTGGTATTTTTATGGTTGTTACTATTTATGAAGTGATCATAACGGTGTTGGATTTCCACTTTAAAGCAACCGCTGCATCGATATATCTTCAAGAGGCAGAGCTTTCCTCTTATATGTCAGAGTATGCGTATCTTACTGGCTTGGTTTCAATGTTATGCGTTTTATTTGGGATTAACAATATTCAGCGGCGATTGGGAATGAGGGCTTCTCTGGTTCTTCTGCCTGTATTGGTAGCAGGGGCAGTCTTATTTATTAAATTTAATCCATCATGGCTTGCTGCAGCATTTTGGATTATGGTGTTTTCAAAAGCTATTAATTATGCGTTAAATCAGCCAACATTAAAGCAACTCTATATTCCGACAACTAAAGAAACAAAATATAAGTCACAAGCATGGATTGAAATGTTTGGATCACGTCTTTCAAAGGGTGGCGGTTCATTCATTAATACATTCCGTGGAACATTGAAAAGCAAATATGGTGCGTTAGCTGGCGTAAATACATTCTTAACGATCAGTACGTTGACTTCGGGTGGTCTTATTCTTGTTTGGCTTTTTGCCGCATTGTATATTGCAAAAACATACAATACAGCAATTAAAGATGATAAAGTGGTTTGTTAAAAGTTGTATTGAAATAAAAGGCCTTCTTTAAAAAAGAGGGCCCTCTTTCTTTGGGAAATATATCAGGGCGTATAAACAAGGGTATTTTTTATGGGGCTTGATGGTAGGGATCACGGTGAAATTGAGAGTAATAGAACGCAAGAGCGATTAAAATTTTTCTTTCTCGGTGTTGCGTTTTTCTTTGTAATTGGTGGTTACACCATTGTTAAAGAATTAAAAGATTCTATTTTTGCAAGTATTATTGGTAAAGAATATATACCGCTTGCCAAAATATTTTCAATGTTTGTGCTTTTGCCTGCGATTTTTGTTTATTCTTTTTTAGTTGATAAAGTAAGACGTTATCAGCTTCTCATGATTTACAGCACGCTCTTTGGAATTATTGGGATATTCTTTACCTATCTATTTGGACATCCAACTATTGGACTTTCAAATACACACTTAACGCCCTATCGTTTACTTGGGTGGTTGTTTTATTTTTTTGTTGAGGGATATTCTCCGTTTGTGGTGAGTGTTTTTTGGGCGTTTGCCAACTCGATTACCAGTCCAGAAGGTGCAAGGCGTAACTATCCTTTTATAGTAGCTGCCTCTAAAGCGGGAGGCATTATCAGCGCTGGATTAGCTTGGTATTTGTTTTCAAACGTTGCCTTGGAAGCAACTTGTACATTTGGTTCTCCTTCAGATGTGTGGGCGCATCAAGTGATACTTGGATTTTCCTCAGTTATGTTGATGGTGGTTCCGCTTATTCTGTACTTACTTATGAAAATTGTTGGAGGTCGTTTTTTGCATGGCTATGAGGCCGTATATCAAGTAGAGAAAGTTAAAAAAAGAGAGAAAGAAGAAAAAACTGGCATGTGGGAAGGGCTTTGGCTTTTATTGAAATATCCCTATGTGCTTGGTATTTTTGGCATGATTTATTTTTATGAAGTGATTGCTACTGTACTCAGTTACCTGCGTATTGGAGTAGCTCAAGCAGATTCTCATAACATTGCTGCGATAAGTGCTTCGCTTTTTAAAATGATATTTTTTGTGCACTTTGCCGGTTTTTTTGTGTCACTTTTTGCTACCAGTATACTGATGAAAAAACTTGGCGAACGAACCTGTTTGATGTTGGTTCCTCTTTTGAGTGGGATACTTCTTCTGTATCTTATGATTGAAACCACGCCGGAAACGCTCATTGCCGCATTTATTGCTCTTAAAACAGTGAATTATGCCTTTGCATGGCCGATACGAGAAAGTTTGTATATACCAACTATTAAGGATATAAAGTTTAAATCGAAATCTTGGATAGATGCCTTTGGCAGCAAATTTGCAAAAGCGGGAGGGTCTACCTTTAATATTTTTGCTTCACACCTTGGCCCATCGCTTGCATTGCCAGCACACTCATTTTTCTTTGCTGGTGTAGTAGCGATGTGGTTTTTAGTGGCCTTCTTTCTGGGGCTACGATTTGATCGAGCTGTGGCTTGCAATGAGGTCATAGGCCTCGATGAGCCGAACGCTGGAGAGTAAACTCAAAGCTTTTCCAGCATTATATCGTTGAGTTTTTGCCGTATTTTGGTACACTTTTACGTATAGTTACTGGTATGGCGTATAGAAAGGACCTGCATGATTGATTTCAAAAAACTGATTAAAGCTGGTGTTCATTTTGGCCATCAAGCATCTCGCTGGATGCCTAAAATGAACCCTTATATTTGGGGTGTTAAGAATAAAGTTCATCTAATTGATGTTTCAAAAACGGCATATCAATTAGAGAAAGCTGCACAATTTTTACAAGAGATTGCCGCAGAGGGAAAACAGATTTTGTGGGTCGGTACCAAAAAACCGGCACGCGAAATTATTAAAGAAGCTGCTGTTTCATTTGATATGCCATACGTTGATTACCGATGGATTGGTGGCACGCTCAGTAACTATGCGCAAGTAAAAAAATCGGTAACGCGACTTTTACATTTTGAAGATGTTATTAGTAAAGCAGAAAACTATCCGCATTATACCAAAAAAGAATTGAATACTATTCGCAAAAATGTAGATCGATTACAGGCAATTGTTGGTGGTATTAAAACACTTACTTGGCCTCTAGGCGCAATTGTTATTGTTGACGTTAATAAAGAACAATCAGCATTAAAAGAAGCAGTAAAAGTTGGACTTCCTGTTGTTGCGTTGGTAGATACCAATGCAGATCCTTCCTTGGTTGATTACGTTATTCCGGCAAATGACGATGCCCCTCGTTCTATTGGCGTCATTATTGAGTATCTCAAGGAAGCGGTTGCAAAAGGGATTCAAAAAAAGAGCCTACAGAAAGCAAAAAAAGAAGCCGAGGTGGCGCTTGCAGAGACATCTAAAAAAGAAGAAGTGAAAGCGCAGTCTAAAAAAGAAGAGTCTGCTCCGAAAGTAAAATCGGCTACAAAGGTGATCAAAAAAGAATCTAGATCGGCAGCGAGTGTGAAGGAGGCTAAGCCTAAAAGATCCCCGCGCAAGGCCGCTGAATCTAAATCCGCAAAAATTGAGAAAAAAGATAGTAGTTTGTAGGTAATTTGAAATCAGGCAGGTTTTGGAGAGGTGTCTGAGTGGCCGAAGGAGCATGATTGGAAATCATGTATGTCTCGAAAGGGGCATCGAGGGTTCGAATCCCTCTCTCTCCGCCAGTCTTCGCTCCTACGAGCTTCGTCTGGCTGTCGCCATTACTTATTGAAAAGTACTTCATAATTAAAAGCGACGAAGTGCGACGAAGTTGAAAGCGAAAACGGGCGCGGGCTATATATAAATTTCTTTATGCGCTTAAAAGTTTGGGGAAGTGGATAAGAAATATGATACGCACCCTGTCAGGTTCGAAAGAAAGCAGCAGACGTATATGTTATTTCTGTATACACTTCTCCTTTAAATTTTATGTAAAATAATTGTAATTGATTGGGGTGAAATTATGAGTGAGGTCAAGTTAAATCTTGCTCGTAAATGGCGTTCAAAACAATTTGACGAAATTGTCGGGCAAGACCTATCGGTTCGTATGCTCAAAAATAGTCTTTTTTTGCAGCAATTTTTCCCGGTATATCTTTTTTCGGGACAACGAGGATGTGGTAAAACTACAACCGCGCGTGTATTTGCGGCTGCATTGAATTGCGAGTGTTTAGGTGCGTTTCAAAAGAATCCACAAAAACAACTGTTACCGTGTCATCAATGCACATCATGCATTGCTATGCAAAGTGGCAGACATCCTGATTTCATCGAAATTGATGCGGCATCTCATACGGGAGTGGATCATGTACGGATGCTTATTGATTCTGCTTCGTTACTTCCTTTGATGGGAAACAAAAAAATATATCTTATTGATGAAGCGCATATGTTGAGCAAAGCAGCATTTAATGCGCTTTTGAAGATATTGGAAGAGCCCCCAGCTTCAGTTATATTTATGCTTGCAACCACCGACCCCCATAAAATTATTGAGACTGTACGCTCTCGTTGTTTTCAACTTTTTTTTCGGTCAGTTGATAAAGACACGCTGCTCAAGCAGCTTCAGCTTGTATGCGATACTGAGAAAATCAGTTATGACGATGCAGGGTTGTCTCAGATAATCAAGCAGACTGAAGGTTCAGTACGAGATGCGCTCAACTTATTAGAAACGGTTCGTTTTTCACATAAAAAAGTAACGGAAGCGGCAGTTGCGAAACTCCTTGGGCGTATAGATGATGAAGCGATTATTACACTCTTTCGAGCAGCGCTTTCAGGAAATGCGAGTATTGTATTGCAGCTGATTAAAAAACTTGAATGGCATCAATATGCAGCGCCACTTATTTGGGATCGTTTACTTGAACTTACGCGTGCTGCGTTGTGGATAAAGCATGATGTTATGCCAGATCAGTTTAGTGAATATATCGATGATATTAAAAAAATGATTCGTTCTCATTCTGCAGACAAAATAACGCGTTTTTTGCGTAGTCTGCATGATAAAGAGCTTCTATTTGCGAAAACTACTGCAAAGCATGATGTACTTGAAATGGTGTTGCTTTCGCTGTGTAGATCGGTAAAGAAATCAAGTTCAGATGAAGGAACCCCATCTTCAAGTCATGCTGCACCCGTATCAGAACCATTGGAAGATGACTTAGATGATGAAGAGGAAGAAGATGACCAAGAAGAAGAGGAAGATGATGAGGAGGAAGAAGAGTTTGTTCTTTGGAATCTTTTTGTGCGGGCAGTTGATGCATTAGATGATCCTTTATTAAGCTCAGTTTTTAGTCAGGGTTCGCTAACAAATCATGATCGCTCTTCTAAGATAGTGCAGGTTACCTTTTCTAAAGAATTAGTTTTTTTTAGTGAGTGGATTGAAAATACCAAAAAGGTATGGGTGCCTGTTTTACACAAGACGTTTGGTGTTGGAACAGAATTGCAACCATTGTTTTCAGGAGCTTCAACTGCCAAACCAACAAAAATTCGTACTGCTGTCCGAACTGATTTAATGCCTACAGCACAACGTCCAGCTCAATCAGCTTCCTCTCAGCAAAAAAGTTCTGGCTATCAACCATCACGTCCATTCAATAAGCGATATACTCGTCGTAAAACAAAACTATTTCCTAATGAAGTTACAATTGATACGTCTGATACAACGCAGTGGCCTATTGTACATATGATAAAAAAATATATGCCGGGAACGGTGACTGAAATTCGAGAGTAGCTATGAAGAAAAAATTGCCTATTGCCGCCATTATTGGACGTATGAATGTTGGTAAATCAACGCTCTTTAATCGTCTTTCTGAATCAGCAAAAAGTATTACCTATGATTATAAGGGAGTAACGCGTGATGTTATTACCGATACGGTTTGTTGGAAAGATCGTTGTTTTCAATTAGTTGATACGGGTGGCATATCGCTTAAAAAAATTACGAATGATCCGATTGCAGAAGAAGTGCGAAAGCGAGCGATAGCTGCGGTGCATGATGCTGATGTGGTACTTTTTATGTGCGATGGCACCATTGGCATTTTGCCTGAAGATCGTGCGCTTGCGCGCTGGCTCCATAAAGAGAAAAAAAAGACTATTCTTGTGGTCAATAAAATTGATACCAAAATAGCTCAAGAACAGCAGCATGAGTTTGAGCGGCTTGGCTTTGAGCATCTTGTTCCCATTTCGGCGCAACACAGTATCGGTATCGCAGATTTGTTTGACGAGTTGTTAGCGCTTCTACCTGCACCAAAAGAAGTTGAACAGGAAGAAGAGCCGCACTGTCGTGTGGTTATTCTTGGTAAACCAAATGTGGGTAAATCGTCTTTGCTCAATTTACTCTTGAAAAAAGAGCGGGCGATTGTTGCAGATATTCCCGGTACCACGCGTGAAGCGATCAAAGAACGGCTTCATTTCTTTAAAAAAACTATTGAGCTTATTGATACTCCCGGTATTCGAAGAAAACGAGGAGTTACGCAGCCAATTGAAAAATTGATGGTCAAGAGTGCGCTCGCTAGTCTTGAAGATGCAGACGTTGTATTGCTTATGATTGATGCTTCAGAGGGAAAGATAGTTGACCAAGAATTAAAACTGGCATTTTATATTTTTGAAGAACGCTACAAAGGGCTCATCATTTTGTATAACAAGGATGATTTGGTTGATGAGCAAACCAAAGCAGATCTCGAATTTAGTCTTTCTGAGTATCACTATTTTCTTAATAAGGTAGAAGAAGTTCGTATATCTGTGGTCTCAAAAAAGAATATTGGCAAGTTGCTTAAAAAAGTTGATGCTGTGTGTAAACGATATACGCAGCGTTTTCCCAATGAAGAACTCTTTATGCTCTTTAAAGAAGCGTTACACAAAAAGCCCCTCTATCGCGCTCAGCAGCGATTGATTGTCTATCGAGTAGAACAGGTCAGAACCGCTCCTATCACGATTGCCCTTACGGTGGGAGAGCCGAAATGGTTTGGCCGGAGCCAGCTTGTGTTTTTTGAGAATATTCTACGTAAACATGCCGATCTGAAGGGCGTTCCCATCAAATTTGTGCTTCGTAAAAAAAGACCGAATAAATAATAATCATATCTTGCGATTTGAAAGCCCTTTTTGCTATCTTTGGTAGTAAGAAGCGTATAGAAGTATTATTCGAGGAGAGGTATGATGAAGCGTTCCGTATATTCCCCCCTATTATTACTATGCTTGAGCATTAATGTGATGGCTGAGCCGAGGTTCAATGTGCCATCAGCTCTTTCAGAGCAAGCTAAGCAATTTCTGTCGACTCTTAATCGCTTTAAAGAGTGTGCTATGCGTAAACGGCCTTGCACGCAAGCGGAAAAGGCAACTATCAGAACATCTTTATCTGTCGCAGCATTTCTTTTAATTGTAGGCTTGTTAGGACTCAGCCTGAAGTATAGAGAAAAGCGATTGAGGGATGAAATTTATGTGCTTGCTGGGGGAGATGACTATCAAATTAAAAAGAATGTGAGTTTCGAAATAAACGAAGGTCAAAGTTTAGGTACATTCATGAAAAATCTTGAGAATGAGTCAGACATTAAAAAGAGAATTGAAAGATTGCGCAAACTTAAGAAGGCACTTGAGCTTTCAGTTGGGTGATGTTTAAGAGAGTTATTAGTATTCGATGTATTTTTTCTGCCTCTATAGTACAGCTAGTTCTTAGAAAATATTGGAGTGAAACTATGCATAAGCGCATTACGTTTAAAAATATGGATCATTCGGATGTAATGGAAAATTACATCAATCAACAACTTGCAAAAATTGAGCACATTTTGGAGAACGAGCCCACTCCCATTTACATTGACATGGTACTTGAAGCATCAAAGACGCGCGAACATCCACGAGCAGAACTAAGGGTTAAATCGCCGAATTTTGATTGCATTTCAAATTATGAAAAAACGGGCGTTGATATGTATGACATAATCGATCGCGTGATTGATATTATGTATCATCAGCTTCGTGAGCAGAAGAAAAAAGCATGTGACGATCGCAAGCAATGTGGCCGTCATGACGAATTTAAAAAGCAGCGGTAGTCCTTTAGTCCATCTCTTCTACAAATTGACTTGGCGTTAACTCGTAGAGCTCGCCCCCCCATCGTTTGAGCTCCTGGTCTGTTTCTGGATCATATATAAGTATTGTTGGTACGCCTAGTATTACAAATTTCTTTTGCACCATTCGAGTTACTTCATCCGCCTCAATATCATCAATTTTTACGTTTACAAATTCTTTCAGTTTTGTGTGTACGGCACTATCGGTAAAAATTTTATGATCAATAGCTTTGCAGAGTGAGCAATAGGGCGCGCTAATATCAATGAGCATTTTTTTATGTTCAGCCTTGGCTTGCGCGAGAGCGTGCTTATAATCATGCAACCAGATATCAAGGGGTTGTGTTGCGCGATATATATCAGTTTGCTTATATGCTTCAAATGCGAGATATACAGACAGGCCTAGCAATAGTATCCCAACGATATTTTTAATTGTTCGAGGCGTAAATGAACTGGTTTTGTTTGCACCCCTGAAATAAAAAATACCTACCGATATACTTAAGAGCATGCCGATCCAAGCAATTATATACAGCGGAAGGATACTTGCTAAAAAATAGAGACACGTAGCAAGCATGATAAAACCAAAAAACTGTTTCACATCTACCATCCAATTGCCAGCTTTTGGAAGTACGTTTAGTGATCCGGAAAAGGTACCAATTATGAGTAATGGTATGCCAAGGCCAACGCCAAAACAGAAGAGCAATGCGAATCCCAATGCAGGATTGCGAGCAGCGGTGACCAGGGAAAGTAATAATACCAATCCCGGCGATAGGCAGGGGGATGCAACAGTGCCACTTGCAGCGCCAAACAAAAAAATTGAAAGGAACGAACCTTTTTTTATGTTTGTATTAGTGCTTCGCATAAATGGAGGAAGATACAAGTTGTAGAGCCCAATCATTGAGCCGGCAAGATACGCAAGCAATGCAACGATACCAATAATCACCATTGGATTATGCATAAAGCTGCCAAACATTTTGCCACTCAATGCTGCAATTGTACCGAAAGTGGCAAAGGTGACGGCAATACCAATCACATAGGTAAGAGCAATGAGAACATTTCGAACTAGGGATGCACTTCCCTGCGATTGCAAAACACCTATCGTAATGGGAATCATAGGATAGATGCATGGAGTAAGACTCAATAAAAAGCCAAGAAGCAGCGCAAGCACCAAGCGAATCCCCCATGATTCAGTTTCAGTAAAAAGAGTCTGAATTTTTTGCTGAAATGATGTTGCCTTTGGTTTTGATTGTGTATTTGGTTGTATCGTTTGTTTCTGCTCAGCTGCTGTTTTTTTTTCAGAGGTAGGTGCTTTATGTGGGGCAGTTGAGGTAAAAGAAAGTGGAAACTTTTGATGCTGATTTTTCTGTTGAGAACGATAAAAGGTGTTCATATGAAGATTGGCCGAATCAATAGAAGGATCAGCGAGGGAGGCTTGGAGAGAAATGGTGAATGGTTGCACAAACATTTTTTTTGTTTGTTTGAATCGTACATCGTATTTGCTCACTGGCTCCAAAGAGGGACGCCATTCGGAAAGGGTGATATCGGGATGATCAACGGAGAATGAAATATAGTCGGCATATAATGCATCTTTTTCAGGAACCGGCATCGCAATGGAAAGCTCGTAGGTGGTGCCATTAAGCTGCTGCGAGGTGAGCTTTGGCTCGCTCCAAAGAGAGAGGCTTAGAGAAGCTAAAAAAAGGGCAAGAATGCCCATTCGATAAAATCTGAAATGCATAAGTATCCTTGAAATCAAAATAGTGAGCAGCTTATGGAATTATGATGTATAGCATATATCAAGATTTTAAGATTACGTAATCTTAAAATCTTGATAACACCTAAGAGGTATCAAAAAAAGAGGCTCGTTAAGAGCCTCTTTTTGTATTAAAATCTTATTGATTCTGATTATTATTTGGGTTTTGTACAACAACGGTTACTTGTTGCTTCGGTTGCTTATTTTGCATGAAATCGAGATTAGCTTTATAGCGAATAGCATTAGCCTTTTCTCTTAAAGCATTAGCTTTGTCTTTTTCAGCCCAGGCTTTTGCTCTTTCAGCTTCTGCTTTTAGATTTGCTGCTTTTATTTGTGCTGCACGTTGCTGTTGTTTATGCCAATCTTCGTTACATTGACGAACATCAGATGCATACTCATCAAAGTTAGCCACGGTGTTTCGTAGCGGTGTAAGTGCTTGGCAAAAAGCTTCGGCTTGATTTACTAGGTTGTAATAATCTGAAGCCATTACTGGTTGATCAGAAAATGCTTTCATGTTCTTACGCAGCTGCTTAATACGATTTTGGAGAGAATTAATATTCTGTGTAACAGTTTCTGCAAATACCTTAAATGGATAATGTGACCCTACACTATTACTCCGAATCTGTTTTTTCAAAACCGATTCGTTTTGATTATCATATTGATTATATGTTCTGGAAAGGTCTGTGAGAAACTCATGCATTGAGAAAAATACAGCATGCGTAAGCCAAAATTGATTGATATTATCAAGCTCATTTCTGAGTGTGATCATGCGGGCATGCAGATCTTTCATCTGGTTATCACATTTGTCTACTTTTTTGTTTTTAGCGATACGCTCCCCCAAGAGAGCTATCTGTTGTCTAAGTCCAGGCCGATCGCAAAAAATATTTTTTATTTTTCTCATATCTTTACGATTGGCGATCGCAAAAAGATCACCTTCGTTGGTAATATTCATTTTGGCAGGATAACGTCTAAGTGTGAGCTTAGAGTAAGTATTATCGAGCCTGTCATAGACTTTTTGTGCGTTTTCGCATAGCTCTCGGTTAGAAGGCTCTTGGTAATACCATCGGTACAGTTTATAGAGCCCTGCCATAGCAACTAATCCAGCGATACCATACCCTACATTACGTTGGGTTACGAATTCACCAAAATTAACATTATCAAAGGAATATGCCTGTACTTTTACCGGGACTAAACTGAAAAGTAAGATAGCCAATAGGCTAAAAATTCGTTTGTTCTTCACGTCTTTTACCTCCATATAGAAAATTATAACCTACTTTAAATATACCAGTTTTCTTTTTTACGGTCAAAAGGGGGGGTGATTGGCCTATTGAGAGGCAGTTTTGAGTGTTTTTAAGTGCAACACCAAAAGGGCGATAGTGCCTTCAAATCGTTCAATTAAGAGGGCTCATGAAACTACTGAATGTATCGGTTATACTATGATTATACGTTGAATAGCGTGCCTAAGGCAGCGGGTAAAAATGGAGGTTTTTATGCATAAGTGGTATTGGGCAGTTTTTGCCATTCCTCTTACTTTTTTTATAACTGGCAGTAGCTGGTTTTTCAGATATACATTTTCACCTCATCAAGATCCGGTGAACTCTTTTTGCATGCTCAAACCAGATGCAGATTCGCAAGAGTTTCAAGCGTTTGTAGCTCAAGGTCTTTCATCTGAACAGTGCGTTAAACAATTTATTGCACAAAAAAAGGATGCAGCAATTTTGGCTGTGCACAAAGAGTGGCAGATTGATGCAGAGCAATGGTCAACCCTTTTTCAGCGTACCGATCAGTATCTTGCTCATATGAAGGGTGCTTCCAAAGAAGGGCATCTTATTCACGTGCCGCGAACATTCAAAAATACACAGGGTGATTTGAAGCTCATGATTTCGGCTATTATGTCTGCTAATGGTCTCGTAAACGGAAGTATCGAACTCGTGAATAGTCCCCATGGTGGCTATCCAGCAATTTTTTTTGATGATCGTACTTCATCTCACGATGCATTACCCCATTTTCTTTTAGAATTACCACGTGGCTTTGAGCAGGAATCAGAGATATTTCAGCGCGGTAATCTTGAGCATGAACTCACGCATATGGCATGTGGGCATAGTATTGCCGTACATGATGTTAGTACTTATCTTGCAGATCGAGATAGAATATCACGTGCAGAGATACTCAGTTCAGAAAGTTTTCAAAAATGGATGCGTGCGTGCGAATATGAAGCAGACTTGTTGCCTTCTTTAAAAACTCCCGAAACAGCTCACAGCTTGCTGTGTGCCCTTGATGCGGTAAAGATCACCGATGATATGCATCCATCAACGCGCAAACGCAAGAAAATGGTGATGCGTGTAAAGCGGCTTGGTGAGTTGGAATCTCCTTCTACCCAGATATTGAAAATTTAAGAAAAATCCCTAAACTTATAATTTCTTAATTTACATATTTTTTATAGAAATGATTCATGAATAATTCTCTTGAATCATACTTCTTTTTTAATTCAAAAAAGTTATCGATTTCAGGATAAACTTTTAAAACTTCATTCTTATTAGCGTGCAATTGTATTGGCAAATAGTGAGCCCCTTTTAATCGTGCAGCGGTATTGATCAAATACTTTGTCCACTGCTTTGTTTTTCTGTTTCCTTCTGGAGTCATTTTTTGATTAAAGAATAGAACAATGCCGATTCGGTCAGTTTTAGTATAGGAAAGATAACTTTCTGTATTTTGTGGAATAAACCTAAGTGCTACGTGCATAAGATTAATATGTAATTTTGTGGTAATTGACTCGAGTTCGCTGATAAATGGCACAAGATTATTTACGGGAATAAAATATTCTTGAAGTAAATTAGTTTCTTTGGATAACTCAACATACAAATGTGAAGCGGGTGGCCGCATTATATTATTACGCGATACAACTTGACCATGTTTGAGTCCTTCAGGTATCCAATGTAGCGCTTTAACTAATCGACTATGGGCCCAAACATTTATTCCTATTTTTTGAAGGGCAACAAATTTTTGATGAAATAATTTGCGTTTTGTTTTGTGTTGTCTGTTTGAAAAATGCGTAGCATTATATTTTTTAAAATTAAAAACAGCTACGTCACCAAAAAGCTTTCTTCCTCCGGTGGTTAAAGTGAGGAATGAAAGATGAAAGCCAACTTCAGGATCATGAGCAATCTTCTGTATTTCATTTGCATATTTTGTTAATGGGATGAGGCTTGTTTGCCTTTTATAAAGGCTATCTTCTACCACTTCAATGGTTGCTTCGAGAATGATACCGAACAAACCATACCCTCCAATGGCAAGAGAAAAAAGCTCTGGATTAATTGAGCGGCTTGCAGTAGCAATAGATCCATTCGCTAACAAAATTTTTATTGAACGAATTGACTCAATGAGAGGGCCAAAACTAGGGTCAATACCATTGCAGTTAACGCTTAAAGCGCCTCCTACTGTAAACAAATTGGCAAATTGCATGATTTTTACTGCTAATTGATGGGGATGCAGATATTCTTGTATCTCTTTCCAAGTAATGCCTGTTTGTATAGTGATCAGTTTTTTTTCTGCATCAAAATCTATTACTTTATTTAATTTTTTTAAGCTAATGACGATGGCATTCGGATAAAAAGCATGGCCTCCCTGGCTATGGCGGGTGCCCGCTATTGATATTTTAAGACCATTACTTTGGGCATCTTGTATTATTGATTGGAGTTCTTCATAAGATGAAGGCGTAGCAATTTTATTGATAGGCGTCTTGTTGAGACGTGAAAAATCGTTTATCGAAAATTTGCCCGGGCTCACTTTTCTGGTTTTATGTGAACAACCTGATAAGATAATCAAAAAAATGGCTACTAGGCCACGTATCCGTCGAAGTGTCATGCTTCCCCCTACCGGCTTATTAAGCCAAAATACATTAAATCCCTATGGTTTTAGATTGACAGTTTGAGATTGTTTGTCAAATGGCTAGCGGCCAAAATCGGCCTAAAAAGGGGGCTTTGGCATAAATCGAGCCCCACGGTTACTGACTGCGGAGAACCAATCAACCTATCATTGTAAATTTAAGAAAAATCCCTAAACTTATACCATATTTGTGGGGCTATAGCTCAGTTGGTAGAGCGCATGCATGGCATGCATGAGGCCACCGGTTCGAATCCGGTTAGCTCCACCACGCTTCGTTCTTTTCAAACTACGCGTGGCGCAGCCAGTAAAGGATACTTTGCAATAAAATAAATGGGTTGAAAATTTTATGTCCTATGAATTATTTTCTAGTCATGAAAAAACTCTGCAGTGTATTTTTCTTGATAACGATGTTTTTCGTCGTTTGATAAAAGACTCTCAGTTCTGGAATAATTTTCTTCAATTTTTTGAGAAAGAATATCCAGAGGCATTTCATGATATTGAATTTATTTTTACGTGGTCGCAAGTTCTTGAGGCGATTAATTATGGCACTATACTTGCTAAAATTAATGAGAATGATCTGTGGCTAGAATGCATAAAAAAATTTCAAAGCGATGATATTTATGCAATAAATTGCTCTCTAGATCGTTGTTGTCAGGCTGTGTTGAAGATTATTGAAAATGACCCCAGGCTTCAGAAAAATTCTTTTGAGCAATCTATTGATAAGGCAATTGCTTATTATAAAAAAAATCCACATGCATATACTCTTGTTGAGTCAACTCTTATTAAAGCTAGAAATTTTGTTATATCCGGCGATTACATGAAAGATTTATCACGTGAGATAGCATGGGCTTTCCTTTGTTCGTATGATTTTATCTCTCCAAATTCTTCTAGGCAATATGAATCTCGAAAACTTTATTTAGATGCT
>SDBS01002263.1_pt1 | contig 19347 bp, 14 predicted proteins | sample 2277091 | NCBI WGS metagenome assembly SDBS01 (sample SAMN10404972, study PRJNA504765) | marine sediment metagenome | isolation source: marine sediment core GS10_PC15, 163 cmbsf | place: Arctic Ocean: Southern Knipovich Ridge | collected 2010 | reverse complement strand
CTTTTTTCTTGGTGAAAAAAAAGCGAATCTTCCGGAGAAATCAAAATATTTCCATTTACCTTTTTGCGATATTTATCGGGATATATTCGAACATATACCCCTTTAACCCCATCTACCCCTAAATCATGTGCTAAATTAACTAATGTTTCCAGTTCTTCAATATTCTGTCTCATAAGAATAATCGAGACCGATATATCAGCCATCGATTTTTGTTTATTTCTGATGTTAACAAGCATTTTTATATTTTCACAAACCCTGTCAAACGAATCAATGCCTGAAATGGTTTTGTAAGTTTTACGGGTAGCCGCATTTATCGAAATTAAAAAGTTAACTCTGCAACTGATAAGTTTTTCTATCACTTCACAATCAACGTTGATAAAATTCGAAATTACTGTATGTTGAATAGATGGACAATTTTTTTTTGTATATGCGGCGATATCCGAGAGGTCTGAGTTTAAAAAGGGTTCGCCGCCTCCACCATATATAACTTCCACAAGCTGGCTGGTGTCTAAATGGCTGTATATGGTCTTCATCCTGTCAAGCGTCAAAGAGTCGGCTGAACCGCATGCTTTGTAATCGTATCCGCACATGATACAGCCAGAATTGCATACGTCTATCATCATCAGATTGAGAGATGTCGGTCCAAATATCAGTTTCTTGTCTCCGCATCGTGATGCTATGGCTATTTTGGCTTCAGCTTTTTTCAGTTGGACAACCGATTTTCCTCTGGCAATAAATTCCTTCAATTCCATCTATGATATTCTTTTCTGTGCATCAAATGTTGATCTAACTATGCAATTTCAATTTTATCCTAAACAAGCAGTGCCATATTATGCTTGCCCAAAAAATGGCGATCTCTTGTCTCGGAGGCGTATATCCTTTTCTTAGTTTGGAAATTTTGTAAAATTTCCATATCCATGTTCCAAGAGGGGTTGAATTTGCACATAATCGAAACCATACCATTCCGATCGCTACCGCAATTGCATGATTTTCATAAACCCCTTTGAGTCTATTCACATATTGAAGATATTGTAACCACGCATGAGCACGCTTCATATCGTTACGCGTAAAAAGTCTTTTTCCCCTTCCTACTATATGATGAAAAGATAATTCTTCCCGGCTAGGGGATACATCCAAAGTTTGGAGTTCTCTTCGAAGTATTTTTTCCGTCTGATGCCTTATATTTTCCTCAAATTTGCCACTGACACTCTTTTTATGAATTCTCATCATCACCAATTGTTCGGGCAAATTATCTAAAAGGAATATCCCTCTACACCTACACCATAATTCATAGTCTTCCGTTCTGTTAAAATGAGAATCATATCGCAAGTTATATTTCTCAATCATATCATTCCGCATAATTACAGTTGGGTGATAAAGCGCGTTATCAAATAACAGAAATGCCTTAACTACCGGTGCACCAACAGGACGTCGCGCGACTACTCTTGGCTGATCCCCAAAAAGCCTAATCCATGTCCCTGATATCCCTACTTCAGGGTTTTTACCCATAAAATGAACTTGTTTCTTCAATCGACTTGGCAGACTAATATCATCAGCATCCATACGAGCAATATATTCACCCTGTGCCAGGTCCAGCCCTCTGTTTAGTGTTGCTGCCACGCCTATGTTCTTCTCATTTTGAACGAATCTAATGCGGGAATCATTATAGCTTCGAACAATTGATTGGCTGCCATCTGTGGACCCATCATCAATGATCATGAATTCAAAGCCAGTGAAAGTCTGTGTCAGGATGCTGTCGATAGCTTTACGAAGAAACCTATCGGCATTATACACCGGCATCAAGACCGTAATTCTTGGCACACTAAAGGTCCCCAATCCTTTATCTTGACTCCATATTCACTAAATTAACCTTGCCCATTTAGCCCAGGTTTTCGTGATCTTAAGGGCCTCTGGAAAACTTACAAAAGGCCCATATCCTAATATTGCTTTTGCTTTTGCATTGGAAAAAACACCTCGACCAGAATATACTTCTAATAAGCCTAAGGGTGGGAGAATCTTTCCATTATTCGATATAGCCTCTCCCTTTATCGGCATAGGCTGTTCTTTTTCTATTTGATTTCCTAAGATTTTTTCTCGAATAGAGAAGGGAATAGACTGCCATAGTCTTGATGCAAATGGACCCAGGAACTCAGATTCAGCCACTCTGAATGCAGAATAACGCAATATTGGAATAAAAACGTTGCCCCAAAGGTCACTTCCAACCAATTGCAACTTCTTAACAAAAGAAGGTTTTACTAAGTTTCTAACTTCCTCTGAACTTATCGATACAAGAGCTTTTGTACCTAACCATTCTGCATAATGTTGATATAAAGCTTTCCAGTTTATCTCATCATCAATAATAAAAAATGCCTCTCCAATAGCCTTTTCGTTTCTTATAGACAAAAGTATAGCCTCGACAGCATTGTCTATGAAAATCATATTTGAAAGGTGATTGCCACCATCTACAACAGCAACGATGCCATCACGTATATGTGACAAAGGCCGCACAGTCCAAGGCCCTGAAAAAGGCCCATAGATATTTCCCATACGAAGTATCGTTGCTGGTAACCCCTGTTTTTCCATAATGTTCCAGATTATTCTTTCCGCCTCGATCTTATTATCACAATAAGGATCACCAGAACGAACAAAAGTAGAGGTTTCAGTGACTGAATCAGGTGGAAAATAAGAATAGACTGCCACTGTGCTAATATGAATAAAGCGACGAACACCCACAGCTGCAGCACATTCGGCTAATATGCGTGTTCCTTTCCCAGTAACTTTTTTATTTTGAGCCTTGCTGCCAGCTGCCCCATAAGCACAATGCACAACAATATCGCATCCTTCAACTGCCTTTGCTGCCTGAGTCTGATCCGTGATATCTGACCATATGATTTCTACTGACAACCGCGCCAGTCTTGAAGCTTGGCCAGGTCTATGTGCCATTGCACGGACCGAAACGTTCCCCTCCATCAGTAACCGTTCGACGAGACGGCACCCCAGAAAGCCACTTGCACCGGTGACCAATATTTTTGCTTGCTTCATGACAACTCCGTCTCACCCAACAAACAGGTTTTGGATTGGAAAGCCACCCACGGCTCTTCGAGTGGCATTGTTTGCTTGTAGGCCTGTTCAATAAGTCGAACCGTCGGAAGGACTGATATTGCATTGTTCAAGGGTTTCTTTCCTGTCTCTATCGCTTTGCAGAATTCTTTTATCTGACAGTCGAACGCGCTTTCATAAGATATCGCACCCAGGCAAATCTGCTCAACAAGGTCAACCTTTAAATATCTCATTCGATCATCTACTGTCCTTCGTTCATCATGTAGCCAGAAATGGTCCGCCATATTTATTGGAATCTCAAGTGTCCCGTTACTCATAATAACCCTGTATGTATTTCTAAGATTTCGAGTACGGCTTAATTCCATTCGAACTGGAATACGACGTCCATGCCAAACCATGTGAAAAAATAATTCACAATCAGACTCCACGCCACTTGTCCCATTGTCGAGATATTTATCCAACCTTGTCTCAGGGCAGTCAAACCACCAGATGACCCTGTCCACTGCATGACTGCCCGTATCCACCAGAACCCCGCCGCCGGATTTCTTTTTATCCATCATGAACGTGGATTGGAGATCCCACCCGTATACACTGCCTTCCTCTACATCTACCTGCTGAACGGAGCCAAGCCATTCGGATCGAATAGCCTCTCGAACAAACGTGGACACAGTATAAAATCGGCGAAAGACACCGACAGCCAGTACTCTTCTAAGCTCATTCGCAAGCTGTGTTAGACGTTCAGCATCTGCCGATGTAAGGCATAACGGTTTTTCGCAGAGCACGTGAACGCCAGCCGACAAAAAATGCTCTGTCATCTTTGAATGAAGGTAATGGGGAGTTGCAATAATTGCTGCATCCACATCATCTCGGACTTCGCTAAATTCTCCTGCTACATGTGGGATTTGAAACCGCTGCGCGACTCGCTCTGCCTGTGCGACATTGGTATCGACGATCCACGTCGGCTGAGCCACACCGCTACGAACGATCGCCGGGAGATGCAATTGCTGCACCGCTGCTCCTGCACCAATCAATGCAATTCGGATCATAATTTCTCCAGTAACATTTCGAATACCTCACGGTGACGATCAATCCATCTTTTCATATCGAAGCAGGATACCGCGCGCTCCCGCGCTGCTTCACTAAATTCGTTGAGGCGATCTGCTATATGATTGATGCCTTGAGATAGCGCTTCTGAAGATGGTAGTTGCGGGGTTCGCCAGTTAAGCCTGCCAGGAATACCGTATCCTGCCTCGTCTCCCACCAGTTCAGGCGTGCCTCCGGTAGCAGAATACACAACCGGTAACCCGCACGCCATTGCTTCAATGACAACGCTTGGACAAACATCTGCATACTGAGTATGGATTAGCAGGTCCGCTTGTATAAACATTTGAGGTGCAGCATCCTGCGAGTATGGGCCAATAAATTCCAATCGATCAGCAACCCCAAAACGTGCTGCAGCTTCTTTAATAAAGTTCAGGTTTTCTTCTCCGATCTGGCCAGCAATGATCAGTCGTGTACGTCTCCCTGTTTTAATAACCCTTGATAGTGTTTTTAAAGCAAGCGGGATGCGATATGCATCGTTATGAGAGCCAGCAATTAGAAGCGTGAGAACCCGCGTTGGTCGGTCATTAAAAAATGGCCGGAAGAAGTCCGTGTCAACCGCATTATACAAAATTTCTGATGGCCCGTTGAACACCCCTAAATAACGGTCGGCTACAAGCTTGGCAAATTTACTCTGAAAAAACACATAATCTGCAGCGTGGAGCAATGGAGCGATACGTGCATTTCCAGTTCGAGTCACTGCTTCGCCCTGTGCGAACGGGACAAAAGTGCCGTTCTGATTCCAAACAAGTTTGATTCCAAGTGCTCGGGCTCGCTTGACTACGGTTTGCGAACCGACATAATGACTGCTGCTTACACCGTACAGGATATTCGCCATGAGTCCTGCATGCGGGAACCTCTGATTCATGTATATGTATTTAACAGCACCTCCGCCCTGAATTTCGGTGCTGTCAGAAACCGAGCTTGGATACTGTCCATGAAGATAGGCAATTTCCGGTGTTGCCAGATTGTTGCTGACATTGACTAGCCGTGTCGAGATGACAGATGCCTTAACTCTATCGATCAGCGACATGATCATCCTTTTCACAATACCAGGCAAAGGAACTATCACTCCACCACCAATGGCCGTATTGATACTGGAACACATTCTGCCCAGATATCACCCCATCGGGTTTCCATGTGCTTAACATCAAGGCCGGCCTGTTTCATTTCTATTTCAAAAGAATCAATCGAATACTCAAGCAAATGACTGAAATCGGTGTGAGCAAACATTTTCTTGTAAATCCAGGACAGCGGATAACTGTTTTTTGATTGGAAACTCCTGTTTTTTTCTTGTATGATTCCCTCCTTTAAAGTCTCTTATTTTCTCATCTCGATTACAAATCTTTACACTTCACCACTCGATTTTCCTCTCGACATATTTTTCTGAAGAAAAGTATCACCTTATTAAATCTCCTATTTTTCTACAAAACCATCTAGGAGGCGTTGCCAGCTATCAATCTGCGCATCGTAACGGTTTATCTCTGCCGTACGGAGACCGTTTTCGATGATCAACGTTGTACTGCTTCTATTCAGCAGGGCCTGCTCCGTGTAGGCAGCAATCGCTGTAGCGTCCTCCACATCCACCAACCAGCCGTTCCGCCCATGATCCACAAGATCGACCGCCTGCCCCACTCGGGTGCTGATTACCGGCACCCCGCTGGCCATGGCCTCAAGCACGGCCTTCGGCCCTCCTTCCTCGCGCGAGGCAATGACGTACGCATCAAGCGCACCGTAGAGCCGGCAGACTTCTCTGTAGTCTTTCAAGAACAGATGCTTATATGGAATGCCCAGCCTTTCAAGCCCAGCCTTCACGTAACCGCGCGAGGGACCGACAAGGAGAACGAAGAGCTCGGAAACGCACTGTTTAAGGAGCCCAACCGCCTCCAGAAAAACATCCGGGCCTTTGACGAGTTTCGGCTCCATCCCCTTGCCCCAACCCACACCATCTTTCTGGAATGACCCGACAATTGCTGCGGACTGCGGTAGACCATGCTGTTCACGTGTTGACCGGCGGAGTTCGCCCGTCTGGCGCTGAAAAAAGGCAAGGTTGATGCCGATCGGTATGCGGTGGACTTTCGCAGGATCGATACCTGAAGTCAGGACAAACTCCTCCATGGCGAGGCAGGAAACCTGGATCCGGCTGATGCGTTCGTGATACCGGCTCAGTTTGCGAAAGCATTCATCGAACTCGGCAACTCCCTGACCTAACCGCCCATGAAAATAGGCCGTGCCAAGGCGCAAAGAGGAATCCAGCCAGCGGTTAGTCAGGAACAGATCAAAGTGGCTTCCAAAAAACACGGCTTGTTTTTCAACGTGGGGCAATATAAACGATGGCACCGTCCGGAAGCCAAGACGACGCGCTGTCTTGCCTAACTCACGCATCTCCCAGGAAATTACCCAGAACGAGGAGTCACTTGCCAGTACAAGCCGGGAATAGGGCCGCCACAGGCGCAAGCAAGCCCGTAAGGAAACCTTCGCTATCTTTCTTGGAATTGCAGTCATCACGTGTGTTTGAATCTACCCATCGCGAACTTTGATAGTCTTTCTGAACCAAATGAATTTCTGACAGAGCCTCTGCCATCCATCTCTTCATTACCCAGAAAGTATTGTAAGCAAACGTATCATTCGGTGCCTAGTATAAAGGTAATCTCTTTAACTGATCAAAAGGATGTACCCATGGCAGTTTTAATGCATGAAATAATATCATAATTAAATGCAATCCAATCATACAATAGAATCCTAATCTCACCCAATGGCTTTGGCTGGGATACATCTCCAATACTCTTCGATATCCTTGAGAGAAAAACAGGCTTAAAACAATAAATGAATCTTCGAACATATATCCAAATGGGCGACCTGCTCCAACTGTTTGTATAAAATTACTTATGATCAATAAAATAGTAAATAACTTGACTTTATTTAAGTGTTCATCTCTAGATTGATAACAAAAAAAACCAATAACACATATTGTAAAAAACAACACGCCATAGTAAGAAGAAAAGGCATCATATGAACTATATACTATAGAAAAAAACTCATCTATAGTATAAAATAACCCTTCTTTTTTATATGAAATTAACCACCATACACCCTCACCATAGGTATCCACTTCATGGCTATACCATGGGACACCTGTCATGCGGAGCATTTGTTTGTATAATAACAGTGGAAGATTAAAAGTTATACTACCGACAATAATAATCAATTTATTTCTTGTAAATATCGCATATAGCAAAATTGCTAAATATGGCGCATAATCCTGCCTAATCAACACAGTAAAACCACAAAATACTGAGTAAATCGTTATGAGGATAATTCTTTTGCAAACAGAATACTTATCAAAGGATAATATTCTTTTCCAAACGAGAAAGGCGAGCACAGAGATCGCCGCTTGAAAAATATATGTATGCGACTGTGCTAAATCAACTGTCACAGAAAAGAGTAACCATAACCAAGCAATGAAGACACCTTCTGCAGATAACTGATAAAATTTAGAAAGATAAAATAAGGCTCCGATTATTCCAAATGCCACTATTAGATTCATCAAATGATGCAGCACATAAGACATGCCAAGTTTCAATCTATCCGACAATGGATAAATTATTTCTGCTGTATCAATAAAAACACTTATTATCGCATTTTTTAACGGTCGAGCAATCCGAATTTTTTCTCTGATCATACCAGATGGAAAATCTATGGCTGAATATAGTTCAGTCCCCGAATCATCAGAATATTCCCACCCATACGGAATAGGAAAAGATACGGTTGGTCTCCGAGTTGAAGGATTTAACCAGAGCCAATTATGTGAAATAAAGAAAAAGACAAAAAGCAACCAAAAAGTGGCCAGATAAAAATATCGTCTGTAGTTTTCTTCTTTATATATTCCCATTATAATAGGACCCTTTTCCTCAGTTCGGTATGCGCATTTTTTTTTGTTTTGAAAACAATAATATCTATCGATCCGTAATAGTTATCTTGACTTCAATGCCCATAGCCTACATCCATTAACAAAGATCGCCATTTTGACATCAAAACATCATCTGAAAATATTTCATTAAAATGCTTCGTCGATTCTTGTCTGCATTGTTCTAATTTACCCTCATCCCAAGACAATAATTTCTCCATCGCATTTGCCAACTGTGCAGGATCATCACAACCCGTTATATAACCATTAATGCCTTCAATTACACCCTCTTTAGGAGCGCCTGCATCTGTACAAATAATAGGGATACCAAAATGCAGAGCATCAATCATTGTCCGGTGTAACCCTTCTTGCCATCTTCCAGGAATAAGCAATGCCCTTGAATGAGAAAGAAGCCCTAACAACAAGGCTTGTGAAACTGGTGCATTATCTACATAAGATATATTATCAGGGCTACTTACTGTTCCTTTTCCACCAAACAACAACCGTATCATAGGGTTTTTCTGATGGATGATATTAATTGCTTCGACTGCTATATCTGAGCCTTTCCCATACGATTTCCTTCCAGCAACGAGAAAATATGATTTATCCTTTAGCCTGTGGTTTTCAAGAAATTTCATCACTTCATCATCATGGGATCTTTCAATATCTGTATGGAAATTGCGAATAGTTGTTATATTTCTGTTTTTCATATCAGGCAATTTTCTGATAAGGCACTGTAGGGCATCACTGATTGTAACTATTTGATTAAAAGATTGAAGGCCATCTCGCCTTAGTCTCTCTCGTCTAATTCCTGCAGCGATACCATTAAAAAGCATTCCAGGTACTGCTCTCACTCCTCGAAAACCTCTAACTTTATGGAATTTAAGCATACACTTTGCTGCACCAATAAGTCCTTTACACGGTAATGCATCTTCTGCTCGCTTATTATCTATACAGGTTCCAGTCTCACATATAGTCTGTGTATCTCTAACAACTCCAATAGTCGGAACACCGACAGTTCTTCCTGCCCTTGCAACAGGAATAAAACACTGACCATTATTTGCAATAAATATACATCCAGAGGAATCATTATGAAAAGAGTCAATTAAAGCCTCGGTTGACGCATTATAATATGACGCAGAATGTAGATATTCAGATTCATCAATTTGCTGTCCAGGGGAAAATCTGAATGGACTTGAAACCAAATTCACAGTATAACCGTCTTTCTCTTCAATACGCGGATCTCCATCACAGCAATTTGTTATCACATGTACATCCCATCCTTGTTTAGAGAACCGCTGACACATCTGTTCAAGACTGTGCTCAGCACCTCCTGGAGCATATGGCGGGAAATATGGATTAGCAATCAGAATACGCACGGATTTTGTTATAGACTACAAATAGAGCCAGTCAGGGCTTCAATATCTCAAATACCCAAAATGGTTATTATGTTGTATTCCGCTGGTACGTCGACACTTTTTGTTCCAGAAGGAAGAACAAACGAATTAGCGAAAATCAACATCATACTATTGTGAAATCTGGCTGTTCAGGTCGACACAGTATCGAGTCGAAGGGTAAAAAAAAGTCATCAGGACGTCTTCTCCAAAACAACAAATATCTGTGACCCCAGCCACTTTAGCAGAGGCACCCGTGCCTTCAATTCAAGCCATCGAAAATACGAACGCCCACCCATTGAACAAAACAATTCGTCAAATATAGTGCTAACCGAATAACATCTGGATGTAATTTTAAGAGGAAGATCATAGTCTCTAACAACCTCATCAAAATAAAGAGGATGAAAGTAGCCATGGATGATTTTTATCGACTGCACCTTCCCGGTGAAATCAGTAAATCAGTGCTTTTCCATGTGCTTAAGAAATAAGGGTTCAAGACCGTAGACATAATATGCAGAGTCAATATAGTGAGAGACCAAGCAGCGTTCTACGAAAAGCACCTTTGTCGTTTCCTAGTTGAAGAAAAAGAGCGGATTCTGTACCGATCATGACCTGCCCACCGAGCTTCAGCTTTTAGGCAGCAGCAACTAGAGCTTGTTCTGGCTGCGGGATATGCTCAAAAACCTGCGTAACAAGAATTAGATCTACCGACCCGTCTTCGATTTGGGACAGGTTACAGATATCGTCTACGACACAGCGAATTCTATCGTTGGGATAGATCTCTTTCATGCGCTCCAGAGAAAACCACGAGATATCAACCATGGTGTAGTCGACCGTGTTCAGGTCGAATAAACTCGGATAGGGCGTGCCGCAACATCCTACGTTCAGAACAGCACGAATGTTCCTCCCACCTTTACAGAGGTTCGCCTTTATGTAGTGAAGATTCTTGAAGTGATAGCTTCTATAATTTTTGAATGAATCGAGCCGTTTGTCAATATCCTGGGTTTTCGATACAAAATCGTAGAATTCCCTGTAGACTCTATCAATCTCTGCTAACTCAATCGAATTCTCATGTATGAAACTTTTCTCAGTCATGCCACTTTCTCTTGTGTTGTCAAGCCGCCCACCTATGTGCTGAACTACTGCGCTGCCTTTCTCAACACGGCCAAATAGTTCAAGGGTGCTTCAGGATGAGGATTTCTGAGATCCAATCTTGACATAACGCCATAGAATAAGCTCCCGCCCAAATACAACAGTCGTTTCCGTATCTTCGACACAGCCTTCTCTGAATCAAGATACATAAAATGCCTGATCAAATATCCAACCGACAACCAACCTCCACCCATCTTAATGCATTTTTCCACCTTTAATCCACATTTGTGGCAGAAAAAGCAGATCGCATATTCCGTGAACCTGAAGTAATCAAACGGCTCTTCATGCAAAGGATTGATCAACGGAAATGTCAGGATAAGACAACCACCAGGAGCCAAAACGCGTGCAGCCTCCTTTAAAAACAATCCAGGATTTCCCAAATGTTCAATTAACTGCGTTGCCAAAACGGTATTAAAAGCAACATCTGCAAATGGCAGGGATTCCGCACTTCCCACCACATCAATAGACACAATACGTTTGGCGGTCAGATCATCGTTGATCCGAGCCATTGAAGGCCGATCAATGCCAATATAATCACCCACATGTTTGAGTACGTCCTTATACGGTTTGTTACCGCACCCAACGTCCAGCAGGCACCCTGTGGCAAGGTGCGACAACTCTTTCAGGTATTTTCGTATGACTGGTGTGAAATATCCCATTTTCCAATACCGCGGAGTAATGCAAAGCCCCCCACCACGCTGTTTGAAATAATCTTTCTGAACCTTGCCTCCCTAAATCGGCAATCTTACCTTAGAACTTGGCTTCCCTTTCCTTTTCAATCAGTCCCTGCACGGCATTCATGAACAAATCCGCATTTGGCGTCCCCCGTACCCCCAGATACTTGTCGAAATACTCAGTCTGGGCATGCGAATTGACATGAAAATCGGCTATGGACATATCATGCAGATTATGAGTGATTTGTGTAGCATCCATCATGTGTGTGACGTCAGCATAGTTTAAAAAACCGCCCGGTCTGGACAGCATCCGACGAATCGATTCTTGCTTTTCGGAAACATAAATGTCCGCAAGTCCGGCAACATCCAGAACCAGGTATGGCGTGTAAGTCGCGACCGACTCACGTACGGCATAACTGAAATAGCCCATGCAAAGGTCTGCGATGCTCATCACCTCCAGAATCGTATGCGGGTAATATGATTCATCGTACACCACACGATCTGCTATCCTCTCTTCCAACGGCCAGGCCTTGTCTCTGTGGCGACATTTCACCAGCAGGTATGCGTTGTTGTTATTGCAGAAGGCACGGACCGCCTTCGTAATATATCCTAGATTGGGTTCACACAAAAGTGCCAAAGCTTTCCGCCAATCGTTTGGGAATCGCCCAAGCGCTGTTGCTTTTTTCTTCAGAGAAGTAGCAGAGAAAAGCGCCTGTCTCAAACCATGCATGCTGGCATCTACCCAGTTAAGATAAACAATCACAGGCTGTTTTTCTGGTATTCCCCATCGGTGGCGCACCTCTATTGGGTCAATTAGAGACAATTGATCAATCTGTGGCCACCCAACAATAACAGATTTTTGTCTAATCTCTTCCTCTATCTGATTGGTAAAGGGAATACGTTTTATCATCTTCATTACTTGAATGCCCTGCTCCAGCCAATATGGCGTAGTTAATGCAAACATATCCACCTGCCTGAGCCCTTCTGGGTTGACCATATTTCTAAAAATGTCCATCGGTGAAGGCTCCAGACAAACATAAATAGATCGGTTACATTTGTCTGGCCAGTTTTCTTGGCATATATTTACCGGCGCAATCGAATTCACGACTACATCTACCAACTTCTTTCCCATCAGTGAAGACAATTCCGTTATGCCTTGATACTCACGAAAGGTCACGGCTCCATTCGAGAAATACGGCGTTGTCTCAATCAAGGGGAAATCCAACGGCCTCATTGGCATCGGAGTACCGATATCGTGCCAACATTCAACATGCCAACCACGACTCAGTGCAGCATCGATAGCTGCGGCCATGGTTCGATACCAATTCATCCTGACTATGATAAAAGCAATACGCATAGGAATCAACCTCCCCTATATGAACCCGAGATTTCCCCTTACTTTCTCTTTGTTACCCAGTAGCTTCGAGCAATAATGTCAGTGTTATCGAACCGGAAGATATAGCTTTTGCACTATCTTCTTTTTCATGGAGAATAAATATAGCAATTCATGAACCCTAATTTGTATCAGAGACTTTATAACTCTGGCTTTTAATTAATTGCTCATCTTTTAAGCCAGTATTCAACTCTTGGTTGCAACGTTTAAGTCCACTTACCACATAAGTTTCGAATTCGTCGTCTGTCATTTGAGTCATATTTAATCTCAAATCTTGCCGATCTCCTAAACTCAAAAGATACTCTTCCTCATTAGGAATAAAACCATGCTCGACCGCATAGGAATACATCTGGGATCCCGGTTGTGGGAGCAGATAGCCTGCAGAGGGATAAACCCTGTTTTCAATACAACAATCGAAAGTTTTTTTTATTGTATCTGGTGTTTCTTGGGGATATCCAAAAACGAGACTCGTCCATGCAACGAGACCTGCTTTGTGCAAAAGTTGAGTCTGTTTAGAGAACTGGTCAGGGGTCATTTTCTTATTCATAGACTTTAAAATCGCCGGTTCAGCAGATTCTAAGGAAAATCCCAAGCCTATACATCCTGCTTGTTTCATCATCTTGAGTATCTCAATATCGTCGTCGCTATTAAAAAGATCCCCTCGACAATCACCGGTCCAATAGATTTGTATATTTTGGTTTAGGAGCGTCTGCGCGAATTCGAGTGCTTGTTTCTTTGAGAAGAAGCTCAATTCATCCCATAGCATAATATAATTCATAGCGTACTTATGAATAAGCAATTTTATCTCAGCAGCGATGGATTCAACGCTTCGGAACCTGAATGGATAATTCTTGAATACATGATAACAAAAAGTACAGTCAGAGATACAGCCTCTCGCCGTATTGATCGGAAATGCCCTAATTTGATCTCTCGCCATTGGTAAAGGGTCATTTATCATATTTTTTGTGCTTTCTATGTATATTTCTATATCGAATTCATCAAATTCAATAAAGGGGATTGTTGATATATCTCTTATCCGTGGGCGGGATGGAGTCTGCACCACCTTTCCATCCCTGACAAAGCAAATGCCAGGCACATTTTCGAGCTGGCGAGATTCATTAATTGCTTGAAGTAAATCAACAATTGTCTCATCACCTTCACCAATCACTGCAATATCAGCCTCTGTTTTATCCAGTAACGTGTCAGGGATGGATGTGGCAACAGAATTGCCTACGATGATCTTTGTATGGGAATGAATTTTTCTTATTGTAAATGATAGTCGCTTTACAATCTTATAACCAGTTACGATACATCCCATGCAAACCACATCGTACTTCTTGTTTCTTATAATCCTTTCTACATCGCCGTCTGAATATCTATGGGCATCGATATCCAATAAATCGAAATCAAAACCAGAATTCTTAATGGCGGTACAAATGTAACCCAGCCCCACAGGAAAGAGTTTATTGGGTGATTCCGGACGTAATGAAACATTTATAATAAGGATATTCATATGACGCGCTCCTTAAATCTCTTCAATAATAAAATTTTCTTATGGTTATGCTATTTATTGGCTGTAAATTTCTTTGCATGTGAATCTATTTAAAGAAAAGTGCTACGAATTTTTCAGTAACTCAGCTTTTGTAAGCTGTGCAATGATAGGCAGTAAGTCACCAGCATATACATCTATTTTCTCAGCAATTTCTATAAGGTCGTGATTTCCATCTGCATAAGTGATTAAATTCATCATATTATTAACTTTCATTTCACTTTCTTTTGTTGATAACGTAGGATACATATCACGTTTTCCAAGTTGTGGTTCACATAAAACTTTAATATGATATTGATAATTAGCCTCTAATAATTTCAGGCATTTTTTTAATATTCTATAAGCGCCAAGTAAGCCTTTAGGGGAAACAAGTTTTAAGTCATCTAATGAAGTGTGATATTCAGGATATTTCCCGAACTTTGATCGACAAAAAGTGCAGACAGGAAGGTCAATTCCCGAGCTGCAGTATTGGCGTTCGTCACTGCCTCTCTCTAAAAAGGAATAGGCCTTAAATCCATAAGTATTGAATTTTAAAACATGGAGCAATACTCTATCTGTCAATGTATTACCCAATCGAGAAGCAATATAAGAATAATCTCGTTCATCACCTACACAGCTTACGACAAAGCCAGCAACTGTCTTTTTCTTCATTTCTTTCCAATATCTTCTAAGATAAACAACGGACCCTATGGTTTCTGGGATGAAAACAAATCGGTAAGTAAATCTACGGTCATCATTCTCACAAATCCAATGGGCTAATGCTGTTGCTACAGCAAAACCTGAAAGTTCACGCCTTCGCCTATGTGACAAGTAGGCCCTGTGGTTTCGATTCTGTATCCAGACAATCTGCTCGATCAGCGTTTCAAGCGTGTGGCGTTTCATTGGCAGAATGACTCTGATCAGGACCCTAAGCTGCGATAGCGTAATAGACGGTGCTTTTTTTCCCCAACCTGATTTTCAGGTGCCAGAGGAAAAAATGAGCCAGCATACACGTTAGCATGTGGTGATGCCAGCCGGTATATTTTCGTACCTCGTAGTGGTCCATGCCTAATTCGGATTTGGTTTCCTCGAAGCACTGCTCAATTGCCCATCGCAGCCCGCTGAGCCACACAAGTGTTTTCAGCCGTGTGCTGGCAGATGCGTTGCTGATAAAAAAGCTGTATTGCGGCTCATCTTCGAGTGTACGCCGTATCAGCAACCACACGGTTTGTTGCGGAAGACCGCCCGCCGATATAATTATCTGCCGACGGGTATACTCATAGACGATCGGCCCTTTGGTGCCTTCGGATACTTTCCGGCGGTACCAGAAATAGTCGTTGATATTGCCGGCCAACTCGTCCACGGAGATTGGTTTGCTGTTTGGGTCCACCAAGACGGTCTTCGTCCTGGTTTTTCCGCCCCAAAGATACTGTTTGGTGATGGCCATGGGCCGCTTGAGCCAACACAATGTATCCTTGGGAACCGATACAAAATAGGTTTTGTCCGGTAAGGCTTCAACTGCTTGGATAAACTCCGGGCTGACACCGTATAAGGAATCGGCTAACACATACTTGAAAGGCAACACATTTTCTTTAACAACCCCATCGAGCATTTCCACAGCCAGTTGGGGCTTGGTGCAGAATGCAGCGCCTGCAGGCAGTTTGCACTTTTTCCGACGTTCAAAATAGTCGTCGGTGAACCACTTTTTAGGAATAAACAGCCGCTTGTCGACTATAGCATATCCATGCTCTGATACGTAGGCGGCAAAGACGCCAACTTGGCAGTTGTCAACTTTTCCGGCAGTTCCGCAATATTGTCTGGCAACTCCTATAGAGTCTTGGCCTTTTTTAATGAAGCCACTTTCATCAAAGATTAGTGCACCGTCTGGGTTGCCAAGATCGTCATTTACAAGATTACGATATTTAGCAATCATATTTTCTTCGTCCCAGGGTGCATCGCTTACGAAACGTTGCATGGCCCTGACGTTACCGTCTTTCACAGCCAAAGCTATGGGTTCAATTGATTTACGTTCTATAGGGCTGAATTGGCCTGCCATGTATTTAAAAAAGTGTTCTCTCGATTCACTGCGCTGAAAACAATCAGCGAATTGCCCGTGAAAGCCACTGAGTTCATTAATAAAATCTTTTATATCGCCTTTGCCAAGATCAAATTTCGGTACTGCGTAAAGGTGTTCGTCGCATCGAATGACTGGTAGCATGGTCTGCCTCCTTTTTTAGGGGTTGTATCGTAGTATAGCAGACCGTATTTTAAATATCAAGTCAAATTATATATAACTATCGTTGTAGGGTTAAGGTGGACAAATTCACCGAGAAGTTGTTATAAAAAGAGTGCAACCAATAAAAATAACAACAAAAACAAAGAACGGGGTCACCAAAATTTGCACAAAAACTATCAAAAACAGATGTCTATGTTGAAAGGTCACGCATAGACATAGCTATTTTATACCATTCCCGAAATTCATCGGGGGGTACCGATATATCTTTCGCCACAGCCTCTACCAATCGGGATGATGTTTTTTTTCGATCTCGTGTTCGCCCAATCCATTTTATTATCTATATTTAAGAGATCGCATATAAAATTCTCCGAAGAAACTCCTCGAAGCTGAATTTTCTCTTTCGAATTGCGCCTATCCTATCAACCCCCATGTAAGTGGAGTACCTCTTGGAATGGCTTTGGTTGAGTGGCGACCGATGACATCCTCCATGTGACGAGTGTGCAGCCCGTAACCTGGGCGAATGGAACGTACATTTTCAATCGTAAAACCGTCTCCTTTTTTCATGTCTTGCACCACAAATAATGATCGACGAAAATCACGACTATTTGTATCCGAACTGCTTATGCCATAATGAACTTTACCAGTTGCTTTCTCTACTGTACGAATTGCCTCAACCATCGCCTTAAATTCATGTGGCTCAGTTGAAAATGCGCTATCAGGCCCAGGGATATTACGTGAAAGCGTTAAATGTTTCTCTATAATACATGCCCCAATCGCTACGGCAGCCACAGAAACAGCTCGACTAAGAGTGTGATCTGAAAAGCCTACAGGAACCCGGAAAGTATCCGCTAAGTGCGGTATAGTCCGTAAGTTCATATCACTCGGCGGAGCAGGATAAGCGCTGGTACATTTAAGGAGTGCAATCTGATTATTCTCTTCATATTGAATTGTCCGCACTGCCTCCTCAATCTCAGCCAAAGTCGCCATGCCGGTTGAAATGATGACTGGCTTTCCAGTCCGAGCTATCTTTCGCAGCAATGGAATATCCACTATTTCAGAAGAAGCTACTTTATATGCAGGAACATCCATTTCCTCAAGAAAATCTACCGCGGTATCATCAAAAGGTGTGGAAAATAGATCAAGCCCCAGGTCATTAGTGATTTCCTTCAATTTCGGGTGCCATTCCCATGGGGTATATGCCTCTTCATAGAGTTGATAAAGGTTTTTTCCTTCCCAGATGGTACCTTTAATGCGGAAACACTCATTGTCACAATCAATAGTAAGTGTATCAGGGGTATAAGTCTGAAGTTTAACTGCATCAGCACCTGCTTTTTTTGCAGACTCGATTATTCTCACCGCCTGTTCAAAACTTTGATTGTGATTGGTTGACATCTCGGCAACAATATAAACAGGTTCACTTGGACCGATGCGGTGGTTATTTATTTCAATATAGTTATTCATGCCAAACTATTCTTTTGTAGTCTTAAATGTATAGCTGGTTTCCCGCAGATATTTGCTGTCCCCGCACTTTTGAATCCAGCTTCCACAAATGCATGCCTAGATGTTTCATTGTTTTTTTTGATATAAGCATGAACTACTTGATCATCCGAGACTCGGAAGAATTGTTTAGAAGCCAATTTAATAATCATACTCCCATAACCACTTCCGCGATATTTATTATCAACACTAATGGATATTATTGTTTCTTTTTCGTTTTTTTCAAAGCGTACCTGGCCAACTGGTATTTCTCTTTCATTCATGGCAATATAGTATAAGCAAAAAGGATCATTGAACTTTGAATTAAACCATCGAAAATGATCATTCCATGATATATACTCTGAAGAAAATGAAGCTGCGCGCACATCCGGATCATTTGCCCACTTCCAGATTAGTTTGCAATCCTGTTCTTGAACAGGACGTAATGTCAACTTGCCAACCATCATTGACATCAAAATCCGCTTTCCACCAATACCATCCACTATCTTCCTTCCACAGCTTGACATTTTTGCCCTAACTTCTTTTTCAAGCACCATCTCCTGAAACGCTTTGGCAATCATATCGGATGCAACCACTTCATACCATCCTAGATTGATGGCAGCTCCGTGCTCATCCAGTTTCTCCGCTACGCGTTTTTGATTTTCAGCCAAAACTAGAATTATGTACGGTAAGCCCATGAATGCTATCTCACAGCACGTTGTCCCCCCAGCAGTAATCGCCATATCAGCTCGAGCCATGAGAGAAGGCATATCAGTCACATTTTGCAAAATGTGAATTACAAATTGCGCCCCGGTTAAACAGGTTTCGCGTTTCACAGGGCAGGGATTGCGGATTGCGGATTGCAATTTTTTCAAGTGAGGATTTGATGGACCGACAACAACCTTGACTTCCAGGTCAGGATCGTTGAGCAATTTTAAAGTCTCAATTACTTTCAAAGTTACGTTATCCGGATCTGCGCCACCCAAGGTGACCAAGATTTTTTTTGCTTTTTCCGGAATCTCTCTCTTACAATTCTTATACTCTAAAAACTCCCGCCGGAGCATAACATAATCACAACCTAAAAGCTGGATGGTGTTCTTATCACAGGAATAGTTCAGATCTGGTGCATTAATGTTCTGATTGACCAAAATATCTGCGTGGTAGTAATCAAGGTGGGCCATATCGTCAATGACTAACAATTTGTAGTCATTTTTTCTTATTGCTTTTTGGTAATCCGGTGTAAAATGATAGCCGTCAAGGACTATCCAATTGCGGATTGCGGATTGCGGATTGCGGATTGCTGTAAGGTAATTCAAAACATTTTTCAGATCTGAAGGGTCAGGGTGCGGCATTTTAATGGGAAGAAATTCAAAGCCCTCATTGAGAATGCGTTGCTTAATTTTGTCGCTTTCACAATGGCTTAGGA
>SDBS01002262.1_pt1 | contig 19351 bp, 17 predicted proteins | sample 2277091 | NCBI WGS metagenome assembly SDBS01 (sample SAMN10404972, study PRJNA504765) | marine sediment metagenome | isolation source: marine sediment core GS10_PC15, 163 cmbsf | place: Arctic Ocean: Southern Knipovich Ridge | collected 2010 | reverse complement strand
GCAGTAACAGCACCTTCTGCATTGCTCTTGCTATCTTCATAAATAATTTCTATTAATTTCCCCTGAATCCCTCCTTCGCTATTTATTTTTTCAACTGCTAATCTTATACCCCTCTCTGCTCTTTCGCCCCAGTCAGCTCCACCACCAGTTTGTTGATATATTGTTCCAATTTTAACAACTCCTTCTTCTTTAGGTTCTCTGCTCATGGAATACCAAATCCCTCCTATAACTATTATAGCGATAATAACACCTATAATAATCTTATTTGTTTTACTCATATGAAATAGATTCTTTATCTTTAATAATTTTAGCTTCAAAAACAGGAGTTTTTATATCTCCATTTTCATCAAATTCTATAACAGGATTAGATATACCATTCTCATAAAACGTCCTACTTAATTCTTCTCTTATTTTTTCTTTATCTGTGCCTACTTTTTCTATAGCTGAAAACAGTATTTTTGCAGCATCGTAACCCAAAGGACCGCCGATATTCATATTCAAGTTTTCAAATCCCTCTAAATTTTTTACTCTCTCAGCAAATTCCATTAGAGAAGATATTTTAGCTATGTTGTAAATAATACCATCTGCATAGTCACTTTCTATTACTTCTTGGATTTCTATAGCGTCACCACAAATAATTGGTAAATCAAGATCCAACTCTTTTGCTTGTCTGAAAAAGGCTAACGCATTATTCGGATAAATAGGCATATATATTGCTTCTGCATCAGTAGTTTTAATTTTTGCAATTTCTGTTCTTAAATCAACTGTTTCTTGCAATATTCCAGCTTCATATACAATTTCTCCGCCTAATTCAAGGAAGTTCTTTTTAAAAACATCCGCTATGCTTTGTCCCCAATCATTTTTTACATAAACTAATGCTATTTTTTTAAGATCCATTTGATTCTTAATAAATTCTGCGCTGAATTTCCCCTGGACAGAATCAGATGGTGAAACCCTAAATATATAATCACCATCAGCTAAACCTGGCGCTGACGCAATAGCTATAATAGAAGGAGTTTTACTCTCTCTAAGTATGGGAACCGCAGAACTTGTAGCTCCAGAGCCACTACCCAATAATACAGCTGTAACATTATCAACATTTATTAACTTATTAACAGCATTTGCAGCATCGGCAGCCTGGGATTTATCATCCTCCACTATTAATTTAATCTTTTTACCATTTATACCTCCCTTACTATTTATCTCTTCTGTCGCTAAAGTGACACCGGCTAAAACACTTTGACCCCATGTGGCAACTTCTCCTGTTAAAACCGCAGATAACCCAATCTCAATTTCGCCTTCTTCTTTTGATTCTCTGGTTGCTATATACCAGATTCCCCCGATAATTATTACAGCAATGACAACGCCTATTATGATTTTTGTTGTTTTATTCATGGTTTTTTTATTTTAATTAATTATTTATTCTTCATACGGCACGAACTGGCCATTTTTAACTATTTTAAATTGAATAGGTTTAATAACATCTCCGTTTTCATCAAAGGTAGTATTCCCTCCAATTCCAGGATAATCCTTTAAGTTATATAAATAATTCTTTATACAATCTGTATCTTCATCACCTCCGCAAAATTCTATTGCATTTGCTAAAATTTTAACGGCGTCATAAGCATTCGCTGCAAAAGCACTACTTTCTTTTCCATACAATCTCTTATATTTATCTCTATACCCAGCAATATTTGTATCCTCAATATTAAACGCAGGAGAGGTAAAAAGTGCCCCTTCGGAGGCTTCGCCGGCTCCATTTAAAAATTCTGTACTTTCAAATGTTGTTGACCCGCTAATCAGACCTTCAAAACCTAATTCTCTAATTTGTTTAACTAAAATTCCTGCATCAGTTCCTGCGGTAGCTGATAAATAAAATGCTTCGGGATTCTTATCTAAAGATTTAATTATATCTGTTTTAAAATCAACAGAGCTAGGTTCATATTCTATAGTAGAAACTATTTCTCCCCCGCCCTTTTTAAATTCTTCTTCAAAGGCATCTGCATATGATTTACTATTTGCTGCCTGAGCTGTAAGTGTTGCAACTTTCTTTATATCTTTATTAATTAAAAATTCTGCCATTTTTTCACCATTAAATCCAGATGTTTCTCTATTCCTAAAAACATAATCTCCTGCGTGGGTTATATCTACCGATGATGCGATAGGAATAAATAATATAATCTTATTTTTTTCTGATATAGGAGCTACAGCCAAAACACTACCTGATCTTATTGGTCCTATAATAATATTAACACCGTCAATTTCTATAAGCTTTTTGGCAGAAGTTACTGAACCCGTAGTGTCGCTTTGAGTATCTTCAACGACTATCTCTATTTTAAAATTTTTTTCTTGATTTACTTCTTCAACAGCCATATCAATGGCTTGCCTTGCATCTTGACCATAAGAAGCTGTTTTTCCCGTTAAGGATAATAATGCCCCAATCTTAATAACTCCTTCCTCTTTTGGCTCCCTAGTTACTCTATACCAAATTCCTCCAATAACCATTACAGCAATGACAACGCCTATTACAATTTTAGTTGATTTCATCATATTTTCACTTAATTATTTATTAATAATCCTAATGAGCTAAGCTCCTTTATTTATATTCTATTAATCTGAAAAAAATCAAGGTGTTTAAAGAAAATTATTCTCCTAAGTATGCTTCCAGAACTCTGGGGTTGTTTTTTATTTCATCTGGCTTGCCTTGAGCAATAACTTTACCTTTTTCCATCACAATAACTTCATCTGCAATTTCAAGAGTAAAGCCCATATCGTGTTCAATAAGTAAAATAGTTTCTCCTTTTTGTTTTAATTTTAACAAAATTTTTGCTATTTCCTCTCTTAATTTTGGGGTAACCCCAGCTACTGGCTCATCTAACATTAAGAACTTATGAGGATTTAGAATAGTTCTTTGTAATTCAATTAATCTTTTTTGTCCATAGCTTAAGTCTTTAGTTTGAGTATTTTCAAAATGTTCTAAATTAATCTGTTTTAGGGTTTGCTTTATTATTTTTTCTTTTCCTTCTGTTGTTTTATTCAAACCAATTAAATTCTTCCAGAATTTAGTGTCTTCATTGTCTAAAGCTAATAATAAGTTTTCCTTAACCGTTAGATTGCTAAAAAGCTTTGTTTGCTGAAACAAACGAGAAATACCTAAATTAGAAATCTTTACTGGCCGTAAATTAGAAATATTCTTGTCATCAAAAATAATCTTGCCAGAATCTGGCTTTAAAATCCCGGAAACTAAATTAAAAACCGTTGACTTCCCCGCTCCATTAGGCCCGATCAAAGCTGTTATTGTTTTTTCTTTAACTTCAAAATCACAGCCATCAACTGCCTTAACTCCTCCGAAATACTTTTTTAAGTTTATCGTTTTTAACATATCATTCTATCTCAACTTTACCTGAGAATCCTTTAGGTCTATAAATTAAGATTAAAAGTAAAAGCAAGGCGTAAATTATTTGTCTGGCTGGCCCGACGATAGAAGAAGGAAAACCAATAAACCTTAATGGTTCTGGTAATAAAACCAAAACTATAGAAGCTAATATAGTTCCTTCTAATGAAGCTAAACCACCAATAATCACAATTGCTAATATTGGAATTAATTGTAATAGCGTAAAAGAAGATGGATCTATAAAAGTAATGTAATAGGCATACAAAGAACCTGCTATTCCAGCAAAAAAAGCAGAAATTCCTAAAGCATAACTTTTTATCTTAAATGTGTTCTTTCCTAATACCTTTGTTGCTAATTCATCATCTCTTACCGCCTCTAATACTTTTCCAAAAGGCGAAGAAACAACTCTTTTAATAATAAGATAAGAAACTAAACCAATAACAAGGGTTAAAATTAAAAAGCTAAAGTTATTAGAAAAAGTAAAACCAAATAAACTTGGTTTGGGAATTCCTGGCAATCCTAACGGACCCCTTGTTAAACCTGTCCAGTTTAAAGCAACAGCATAAATAACAAAGGAAAATCCTAAAGTAGCTAAGGCAAGATAATCTCCTTTTAGTTTATTGGTAGGAATTGAAAGCAAAAAACCAAAAAGCATTGCCATTACTCCCGCTGATAAAAAAGCAAACCAAAAAGGAAAACCCGCTAAAGCTAATAAAGCAGAAGTATAAGCGCCAACACAATAAAAAGCAATATGTCCTAAATTCAAAAGTCCAGTAAATCCTACTGCTAATTGCAAAGAAATAGCCAAAATCACATAAATCCCAATCAATATTAAAAGATGAACAAAATAAGCAGAAAACATAAATTATTTATTCTTCATACGGCACAAATTCTCCATTTTTGATGGTTTTTAAGACAACTTCTTTTATTGCATCACCTTTTTCATTAAAACTTGTTTTACCAGAAACACCTGGATAATCTTTTATTTTATAAAGCTGACCTTTTATGCATAATGGATCACCGGTTAAACATTTATTGCTAATAATAAAATAAAGAATGTTTAAAGTATCATATCCCTGGGCTGAAAATATTGTTGGGTCTTTTTTAAATGAATCATAATAAATACTCCAAAAATCAGGTGCGGATTCTTTACCAAATTTAGTTGTCCCGAAAATTATCCCCTCGCTTAAATTTCCTGTAACTTCCAGGAAATTTGGGTCTAAGACTCCATCATCAGTAAGTATTTGGACATCAATATCTAGTTCTTTTATCTGTTTTACAATTAAGGCTAATTCGGACATAATACTACCAATATATATCGCTTCTGGATCTTTGGATTTCATTTTAAACAGCTGAGTTTTAAAGTCTGTATCTCCTGTTTTAAAACTTTCAATTGAAACTACCTCATTATTATCCACGCTGATAAACACATCTCTAAAAATATTCGTACTCTCTACAAATACATCATTAGCATTATTATAAATAATTGCTACCTTCTTAAATTTAGTTGACGCCATTTCTGCTAAATAACCAGTCTTCTGATTCATTATGACATGATTCCTAAAAATATAATCTCCTTCATCGCTAATTTTTACTGCAGCAGCACCTGGTGTAATCAATATCACACGATCTCTTTCGGCTAAAGGTGTCATTGAAAGAGTAGACGAAGAACAAAAATCTCCAATAATAATTTTCACACCATCAATACTAACTAATTTATTATAAGCAGAAACACTCTCTTTGGGGTCGCATTTGCTATCTTCATATATAACATTAATTTTTGATTCAGAAATTTTTTCAAGAGCTAAATCTATCCCATTCTTAATTTGTTCTCCATAAGTAGCTGCCCCTCCGCTCAATGGTAAAATAACGCCGATTTTAATAACCTCTTCTTCCTTTGGTTCTCTGGTTAAACCATACCAAATTCCTCCGATAATGATAACAGCAATAATAATGCCAATGATAATTTTTGATGTCTTGGTCATAAGTTTTTGGTTAATTAATTATTCTTCATATCTAATAATTTCGTTGTTTATAATTTGTTTTACTGAAGGAAAAACACCAATCATATCTCCTTTTTCGTTAAAACCATAAACGCCAAGCGCTCCTTGAAAATCTTTCAGATCATATAAATAATCGCGTATTTTGTCTGGGTTGACGCCAACTTGTTCTATTGCTTGTTTTAAAATATAGATAGCATCATAAGTAGCAGCTACAGCAAATTCAAAATCAGGTTTTTTATTATATTCGTTCTGGTATTTTTCAAAAAGCCGTGCCTTAATTAAGCTATCTTCTACAACTGGATCGGCAAAGAAAATCATACCTTGAGCTTCTTCAGCATTTATTACTTCGCTACCACTTCCAAAAAAATTACCATATAATCCCCCTTCAAACTTTAGTTCGTTTAATTGCTGTAAAACAGCGAGGCCAGTTGCAGGAGAGTTTGGATTTACCACAATTGCTTCTGTGCTTTGAGAAATTAGTTTCAATACTTGGGTTCTAACATCTTTAGAATTCGGTTGATAGACCTCTTCAATAATCTCTCCCTTAAAATACTTTTTAAAAGCGTCTCTTAATCCAACAGGATAGTCAGTGAGTTCTGTTATAATTCCGACTTTGCTATATTTCTTCTCAATCGTTTCAGCCATTACTCTGGCGGTATCTTCATCAGAATATGAGTTTCGGAAAATATAATCACCTGCCTCAGATACTGCAGGATTAGTTGGCCAAACAGCCATCACCAAAACCTTGTTTTCCTCTGCAATAGGTGCTACTGCTAATGTTTCAGCAGAACAAACAGGTATTAATATTTTTACTTTATCTAAATTAATAAGTTTTTGAGCTGCAGTAGCTGCCTCTTTCCCATCACATTTACCATCTTCGTAAATTATTTCTATTTTTTGTCCCCTTATTCCTCCACTATTATTTATTTCTTCTACTGCGATATCAATAGCATTTTTTTGCTCTATTCCCCATGCAGCCCCAAAACCAGAAAGTGGCCCAATAAATCCAATCTTAATCACTTCTTCCTCTTCTTGTTCTCTGGTCAAACCGTACCAAATTCCTACAATGATGATAATGGCGATGATTACGCCAATAATGATTTTTGATGTTTTAGTCATGAATTTAGATTTAACTTTAATCTTTAATCTTTCTTCCAAGGATTCCTTGAGGACGGAATAAAAGAAAGATGAATAATATTACAAATGCAATAGCGTCTTTGTAGCCCGAGGGCAAAAACCAAATTCCAAAGTTTTCAGAAAAACCCAGAAGAAACGCCCCAAGTATAGCTCCTGGAATATTTCCAATCCCTCCAATAATTGCTGCTGTAAAGCCCTTAATTATTAAATGCGTTCCCATCATTGGCTCAAGATTTTGCTCCAAGGCAATCAGAATTCCCCCTACTCCAGCAATAGCTGAACCAATAATAAAAGCCCACATATATATTTTCTCTGAAGAAATGCCAACTATTTCAGCCACATCTTTATTATCAGAAACAGCTCTCATTGCTTTTCCTATTTTTGTTTTTTTCATTAAAAAGAAAAGTAAAGCAAATAGAATAAAAGAGCTAATAACAATAAAGATCTGCAAAGGAGTAATTATTGCTCCTAAAATTTCAAGTCCTTTAGCTATTTTAATAAAACCTATTGTTTTTACATCTGCTCCAAAGAAAAGCAAGATTAACGATTCAATTAAGATTAAAAGGGCAAAACTAGCAATAAGCAAAATAACATTGCTGGCTTTTCTTTTTCTAAGCTGTTTATAAATAAGGTTCATTATTGAACCAAAAATAGAAATAAGAATAATTGTTAAAATTACTGCTAACCAGAAATTCATTCCCAATAAAGAAAAAAGAGCGTATAAAATATACGCTGCAACAGCAATAACAGCCCCATGGGCAAAATGGACAAATTTGCAGATTGAGTAGATTAAAGAAAAACCAGAGGCAACTAAAGCATATATTGCTCCTGCTATTAATCCATTAATCAAAAGCTGAATGAACATTTAGATATGTTTATTTTTTAAATAAATCACTAACTGAAATGCTAAAAGCATTAGCGACTCTTTAGAACATTAACATTAAATTAACAATAACGTGGCTTTTACTTTATTCTAATAGTACAAGAATTTTTAAAAGGATTCAAGCTAATTTTAGCGCATAAAAAAGAGGTTTATAAACCTCTTTTTTATGCGCTCCCAACCGGAGTCCCAACCTACGGTTGGTCAGCCGTAGGCTGAGAACCTTTTGAAATGCGCTCCCACGGGGAATCGAACCCCGGTTCCTAGCTTGAGAAGCTAGTGTCCTGGGCCACTAGACGATGGGAGCTTACTGTTCCCAATTTATCATAAAATTTAAGCTTTGTCGACGAATGATTGACAAAAGCCAATAAATCAGATTGGGAATAGCTGTATGCAAAGTGAAAATCTTAAATTAAAACAAAACCCCGTATATATGCAATATACGGGGCTCTTTTTTATTATTTTTGCTTTTGTTTACTGTCTATCGCTCATTGTTTTATTTCTTGAACCATCTCCTCCATTTTCATCTCTTTTGAGCCGTCAACTAAAATTAGGTCTCCTTCTTTTATTTCATCTTGAAGGCGAATTTTTCCTTCCTCAATATTATTAAATTGAAAAATGTTTTGTTCTGACATTCCTTTATTTTTAGCTCCTTGGGCAATAAACTTTGCCCTTGAGCCAACTGTGAAAAGCAGATCACTAACTTTGACAACTTTCTCTCCGATTGTTTCGTGAGCTTCAATTGTATATTTCCCAATTCCTAAAACATCTCCCAAAACAACAATTTTCTTACCCTCTATCTCAATCTTTCCTAAAATATCCAGAGCTTCAATCATTGAGAAAGCACTTGCCTCCTTACTATCATCAAGAATTGAGGAATTCTTTATACCCTTAATCAATCTCATTTTTCCTGGTAGCGATTGATATGTTCCTAATGCCTGAGATATTTCAACTAAATTTATGTTTTTTACTACTCCAAGACAAATCGCTGTCAAGGCGCTGTATATTTGTTCTTTCCCAAAAAGATTTTTTAGCCAAAAAGGAACAATATTTTCCTGATAATCCATTTTGAAATTTGTACCGCTTAAATTAACATTAACGTCGCTAACCTGAAAATCCGCTCTTTTTTGAAAGCCGTAAGTTAGAGATTGGGCTGCGGTTTCGTCTTGCATCTCTCGAACAGTTTCATCATCAAAATTCAAAATTAAAAAACCTTGTTTTGGTAAAACTTCAGCTAACTTCCTTATTTGAAGAGCTTTACTTCTATCCCCGGCAAAAAAATCTTTATCCGGAGGGATTTCTCCAACATGGGTTACCACTAAAATTGGCAAACATGACTTTCTAAGTAAAAATTTAAACTTTTCTACTTCTTTTGGGTCTGATAAAGCTGACTCAAAAATTAAAACCTTTTTCTTTTCAGGATAGAATTTTAATATCTGAAGAATAGCTTGCTTTGCGCAAGAACGCCCTTTTCCAGCAACAAGGATAACGCAAGGCCTCTTGAAAAGAAATAGAAGTTTTTTAAATATATTCATAGTTATTCATGGTCAGGTGGTATCTGATAATAATTTATAATATATTTTGCCAACTCTCCGAAAATCGGTACCGCTGAATACTCAGCTGTTTTGGTCTCAGGTTTATCAAGTTTTATCAAAATTAGAAATTGTGGACTAAAAGCAGGAGCGAATCCAATAAAGCTTTGCCAGGTGTCTTCTGAATAACCTTTTTTATTTATCCCGAGTGTTGACCAAGGAATTTGAGCAGTGCCTGTTTTTCCAGCAATATAATAACCAGGAACCATTGCTTCTTTAGCAAAGCCGTTTTCAACTACACTAATCAGCATTGCTGTTAACTGAGAGGCGGTCTTTTGGGAAATAACCTGTTCTGAAGGTATTTCGGGTTTAGTTTCAGTTATTGTACCTCTTTCAATAGTTTTTTCAACTAAATAAGGTTTAACTAATCTTCCCCCGTTCGCAATAACACAAAAAGCTCTAACCAATTGAATGGGTGTCATTTCAATCCCCTGGCCAAAAGAAGCAGTGGCAAAATTTATTTCATAACCCTTTTTAAATTCTGTATTTTCAGAAAAAATCTCTCCCTGGAGGTCAATTCCGGTTGGTTCAAAAATCCCAAATTTATCAATATATTCTAAAAAAACATCGTGGCCAAGCTGTTTTTCAACAAATACCGCTCCGGTATTAATTGATTTTTCTAAAACTTCTGTCATTGTCCTTTCCCCCCAAACTTTTTTATTATAATTCATAATAGTGTACTTGCCGATTTTTACTTTTCCAATATCAATATAAGTAGTTTTAGGTGTGATTTTCCCCTGGTTAATGGCAGCTGCCATAGTAATTGGCTTAAAAGATGAACCCGGCTCAAATAGTTTTTGAATTGACGGATTTTGAAAAAGATCAAAGTCAACCTCTGAGTAATGATTAGGATCAAAGTTTGGGAAATTGGCAAGCGCTAAAATTTTTCCTGAATTAGGATCTATAACTATGATTTGACCTGCTTCAATGTTTAAATTTTCTTTTGCTTTTTCTAATAATTTCTCCGCCATAAATTGAATGTTGTAATCTATGGTTAAAAAAATATCAGCGCCCTTAGTGCTTTCGGCAGTTCCAGAGAAAAAATACTTCGCAATCCCCCATTCTTTTTCTTGAATTTCTTCTTTTCCTTGAAGGATACTGTCATAAAAACCCTCTATTCCATATTGCCCTTTTCCTTCTCCTCCTAAAAAGCCGAGGGTTTGAGAACTCATAGTGCCTTGAGGATATTTTCTGAAAATCGTCTCTTTTAAATAAATTCCAGGTAAATTCATCTCTTCAAAAACATATTCTTCTTCTTTCGTTAAACTGCTTTTTATTTTTTCAAATAAACTATCTCCTTGAAGTTTCTCTAAAAGTGCTGCTTCTTCTAAATTAAGAATCTGTGAAAGGATTTTGGCTGTCTCTTCCTTTTCTTCAATTTCTTGAGGATAAACAAACAGATATTTCCCCTTTACATTGGTGGCTAAAATCTCTCCTTTGATGAAAAAAATTTCTCCTCTATCCCCTTTTAAAAGTTGAAAGACTTTCTGCTGCCCCTGAGCCATTGCTTTATAAAAATCATATTTGATAATTTGAATATAAATCAGGCGGCCAATGATAGCCGCCCCAAATAAGACAATTAGAATAAAAATTAAATTAACCCGCCATTTTTTCATCGTTTTTCTATTTATTTCGTTACCATTATTTTGTTACCATTTGAGTATCTAAAACTCGAATATAATGAATCTTATTTATTTTTTCAAAATTAAGTGCTTCTAATAACTTTTCTGCTTTATCCAAGGAACCCATTTTTGCTGAACTAATTACTAAATTCTGACTTTCTTTTGAAACTTCTCCTATTTGTTTTTCATATTCTTGAATTAAATATCTCTCTGAAACCGCTGCATTAACCTGAAAAATATAAAAAGCTAAAAGCAAAAGTATTGATAAAAAAACGAAAAGCCAAAATAGTTTCAAGCTAATTCTCCATCTAAAAGACATATTAATAAATGATGGATTTAAGGTTAAAGAATTATTCATGTATCTTTACCACTGCTCGCAGTTTGGCGCTGCGCGACCGAGGATTAATTTTAATTTCTTCCTCGTTTGCGGTTATTGGTTTTTTAGTTATTATTTTTATATTCTTTTCTCCCTTGAAAAATCTCTTAACAATTCTATCCTCTAAAGAATGAAAAGAAATTACTACAATTCTTCCCTCTGGCGCTAAAATTTCTATCGCCTGAGGCAGAACTTTCCTTAAATTATTTAGTTCATCATTAACAGCAATTCTTAATGCTTGAAATGTTCTGGTAGCAGGATGAATTTTGGTTCTTCTCGGCGTTACTTTTTTAATAATTTCTACTAATTGAAAAGTTGTCTTGATCGGTCTTTCTTTTACAATTCTTTTAGCAATCCTTTTGGAAAGCCTTTCTTCTCCGTATTCTTTCAAAATCTTTTCAATTTCTTCTTGAGAATAATTATTTACAATTTCTTCAGCCGTTAAAGAATTAACCCGGGGGTTATATCGCATATCAAGGGGTTCATTTCTCATAAACGAGAATCCCCTACCCGAGTCTTCTAAATGCCAAGAGGACATCCCAAGATCAAATAATATTCCGCTAATCGGCCCGAAACTATTTTTTTTCTCCCTTCGGGAGACCAACCGCAGGTTGGCAACGATCTTTTTTAAATTAGTATAGGAATCGTTAACTAAAATTAATCTGCTTAAATCCTGAAGCTTCAGTTTTTGATAAAGCTCAAGGTCTATTTCAATTCCTAAAACTTTTCCATTCGGCTTATTCTTATCCAATATGGAGGCCGTGTGTCCTCCTTCACCGATCGTGCAATCAATGAAATTTTTATTCGGTTTTAAATCTAAATATTGTAAAACTTCTTTTTGAAGAACAGGAATATGTATCATCAATTTACAATTAATTTAAATTCCTAATTCCCCGAGTTTTGAAACAAGATTATCAAATTCTTTTTCACCTTCCTTTCTATAGATTTTCCAATTTTGACCGTCCCAGACTTCTAATCTATTTGAATGTCCGCAAATTACTACATCCTTTTTTAGGCCTGCATATTTTTTCAAATAGTCGGGAATAAGGATTCTTCCGAGCTTGTCCAGCTTCACCAACATCGCGCCGGCTAATTTAATCCTGGCAAAGCGTCGCGCTTCGGACTGGCTAATCGGCAATTTTCCCAATATATCCGCCACTTTCTTCCACTCTTTCTCTGTATAAACAACCAAACATTTATTTGTTTCTCGGGTTATAACAACTGTCTTCCCAAGCTCTCTTCGAAATTTAGCTGGTAGGGCCAGTCGTTTTTTAGTATCAATTGTATGTTCGTATTCCCCTATAAGCATAATTAGTTATCCCCCGAAAACATAGGTTTTCCCATAGTTTTCCACAATTACCCACTCTGCCTTCTTTATACCCCACTTTATAGGGTTGAGTCAACACTGCTTTTTCCACAGAAAATCCACAGCCCCTGGATCAAACAAAAACCCCGCCATTGGCAGGGTTTTTAATCTACAAATGCTAATTCGCCTAAGAATTAATAACTAACTCAAATTTCTCTGGGCCAACTTCTACCTTGTTTCCTCTTTTTAATTCGCCTGAGAGCAAAGCAGAAGCCAAAACATTTTCTACTTTATCTTGAATAACCCTTCTCATTTCCCTTGCTCCAAAAACTGGGTTGTAGCCCAATTCAACTATTTTCTCTTTAAGGGCTTTTGTAATTATAAATTCTATGCCCTTTTCTCCTAAATTTTTCTTCAACTGACCCAACATAAGTTCAGCTATATCAAAAAGGTTTTCTTTAGTCAGCGGTTTAAATACAACAACTGCGTCAAAACGGTTAATAAGTTCTGGTCTAAATATTCTATGCTCAAAAAGATGATCTAAAAGGTTTTTCTTAATTCCTTTCCATCCCCCTTTCTGTTTTAAAGCTTTTAGAATCACTTTATAGCCGGCATTACTGGTAGCAATAATTATGGTGTTTTTAAAATCAACTTTTCTTCCAAGCCCGTCTGTTAAATGGCCTTCATCAAAAACTTGTAAAAATAAATTTAAAATATTGGGATTGGCTTTTTCAATCTCGTCTAAGAGAATTAAAGAAAAAGGATTTTCTCTGACTGGAGTAGTTAAAAGCCCTGTTTCTTTCGGAGAGCCAATCAGCCTGGGAACATCCCTTATATCCTGGAATTCTGACATATCTAATCTTATCATCTGTTTTTCTGAGCCAAAATAATTTTCAGCAAGAGCTTTTGAGGTTTCGGTTTTTCCAACACCAGTGGGCCCTAAAAACAAAAAACAGCCCATTGGACCTTTTCTAACTGTAATTTCCGACCTGGCTCTCCGCAAAGCAGTTGAAACTTCTTTTACTGCTTCGTCTTGATTAATAATTCTTTGATGAATTAAACTTTCTAAGTTGAGTAGAATTTCTTTTTCTTTAGCTTCTATCTCCCCTACCGGAATCTCTGTTTTCTCAGTAATAATTTTGGCTACATGTTTTGGCAAAACTATTTTGTCCTTGGTAAAACCTACAACATAAACCACAACTTCGTCTAAAATATCTATGGCTTTCTCGGGAAAATGAAGAGCAGGAAAATAGCGGTCGGTCAAAGAAATTATCTGCGAAAGAGCAGGATAAGAAATAAAGATTTTGTGTTTTCTCTCAAGGATAAAAGTTAAATAGCTTAAAAGCACTAACGCATCTCTTTGGGAAATTCCTGCAACCTCTACTTTGCCAAAAAGCGACAAAATAGTGGATTTTCTCTCAATAAATCTATGGAGGCCCTCATAAGTTGTAATAGCCACAACCTGGAATTGAGGAAAACGCAAGTAAGGAATAATAATCCCTGAAATATCAACTATTCCCAATCTAAGCGCTTGACCAATATAGTTGTGGAATTCATTAATCACCAAAATAATATTGCCCGCTTTAACTACTTCCTGAAAAATTTTATCTAAGGTAGCTTCAATCTCTTCCAAACTTTCAAGCTGAGCCAATAAGGCCGGCATATCTAACTCAACCACTCTTTTATAATTCACCCCAGTCAAACTCTGACCCACTAAGCTCTTTTTGGTCAAAGCATAAATCATGCTTTGTTTGCCAGTGCCAGGTTCTCCAATAAGCAAAACATTATTAATTTCTTCTCTGGCTAAAATTCTTTCCATCATCTTTGTTTCTTTTTCATGACCAATAAATTCAAGGTCTTTTTTTCTAAGTGATTCTGTTAAATCATTTGAATATCTATCTAAAGTTATGGTATAGCCGGCTGTCCATTCTTTAGCTAATGTTCCTCTTTTAGCTAAATTTTCTTGTTCCCAGAATCTCTTTCTTTTTTTGGCTTTTTCTTCAATATTTTCCAGCCAATAAGATAAATTTTCAATGTCTTCTTTTTTAAGTTTATTATTAATTAAAATTCTTTTAAAAATTGAATTTGTTTTGGCAAGGGCGGATAGAGCATCTCCTATTTCAATTCTGGAATGATTTTTCTTCTCGGCTATTCTCAGGGCTTCAAGAATAGTATCCTCAAAGTCTTTAGAATAATCAGAAGAATTTTTAACAACAGATCTTATTTCTTGCTTTAATATATTTTTAACTTCTTTTAAATCTAAAAGAACTCGGGAGAAAATAAAGTTTAATTTCGGATTATCAACTAAAAGAGAATATAAAAATTGGGTTGAAGTAACTTGGCTGGAACGAGCAAGTCCTAAAGACCTATTTATTGCTTTAGCCGCCTCAAAACTTAAAAATTCAGCTAAATTATATTTCTCTGGGTTTGAAAGTGCATCAGAAAGAGCTGTTTTGAGTTTAGGGTTTTTTAATTTTAAATTGAAAAAACTTCCTTTTAGCCAAGCAGATATAAATGAAACAAAAAGAATTATAGAAATTCCCAAAAGAATTCTATTGGTTTCTTTAGGAAAATTCTCTAGCACAAAACCGTACAAAAATATCAGAAAAACAATAATAAATAAAATTAAAAATACATTCTTTAAAACCTTGGCAAATTTAAAAATCTGCCATCTTACTGCCTTATATATTTTTGCTTTTTTTAAATTAAAATTAAACATATAAATACTAATCTTTAACAACCAATCCTTTTTTCTTCGCTCCTTCTACGTAGAGCTTTTTGATTTGGGCTGAAGTTAGAGATTGTTCATAGATTCTGACTTCGTCTATTGCTCCGTTAAATCTCCTGGTAGAATGCTCTCTTCCAATCCTTACCCAATTAATAGATTGTCCTGTGCCACTATTAGGTATATTTTTATCTTTTACACCATCAATATAAAAAGTTACGCCGTTAGTTTGGTCCCAAGTAACAGCCACATGGCTCCATTTACCTATTGGAACTGAATTAGGGTTAGAATAATGATATCCCTGACTATTCCACCCATACCAATAAGTCGCTAATCTATTATCTTCATAATGCTGGAAATAGAAATGATCTATTCTGATTATAGGTGCTCTTGAATCAGTAGCTTCGTTAGGTTTTATCCAAGCCATAGCGGTTATTTCAATACTAGAATTAACAGAAATGCTACTAATATATACATCGTTACCACTCCCGCTTTCATCAAAATTTAAAGCATAACCTTTTCCGCTTGGAGTTTTTCCTTCTTCAGTCCAACTGGCTCCATTAATCGCCCCATCATTATCATTGCCGCTTGTATCTTCGGTGGGATCCGCCCGATCATCAAAATTCCAAATCCCCATTGCATCAGCTCCGAGAGCGTGATAGATTTGGGCCGCAAAGTTAAGGCCCGCGGCGATTCTTGCTCTTTCTCTTGCTTCTCCTATAGCTACTAAGGTAATAGCAGATAGAAGCCCGATAATAGCAATAACCACTAAGAGTTCAATTAAAGTAAACGATTTTTGTTTTTTCATAGTAGAAGCTTTTTGCTAGAAGTTTTGCTCAAGGTCTATCCTCGGATTTCACGCACCTTATTTAACTACTAAGCCGTGCTTTTCCGCTCCTTCTACATAAAGCTTTTTGATTTGGGCTGAGGATATGGCTTGTTCGTAAATTCTAACATTATCAATATACCCAATAAATGGACCTATATTACTAGAAGAATAAAGAGAACCTATAACGTGATCTGGAGAATCGGGAATTGGCCCACAATCTGAAATTTTTTGACCGGTCTGTGCTTTAATTTCTTTTCCATTTAAATAAACTTTTATAATTTTCCCGTCATAGGTTACTGCCACATGTATCCATTTGTTCGTGGGGATATGACTGCTACCAAAATGCCCCAGGCAATCACCTACATAAACTCGTAAACTAGCTGGGACTGTGGTTTCCACCGCAAGCATTCCATCACAAATTGGATATCCACCATTATAGCGAGACCAAATATATCCAAAAGAACCTGATGTTCTATAAATCCAAGACTCCAGAGTAAAAAATGTTAAGTTTTCGATAGGTGGCAAACTGACTCTTGCCAATCCATCAAAAAATCCAGCTGTTTCAAGTTGGCTTATTTTTCCAGGAGGATCTAATTTCCAAGTGATTCCATTGTTGTCTCCATGGTTTCCATTACCAGAAGTATCACAAACATCATTGAATTCCCCAGAACCTCCGCAATTAGTATCTCCCTGTTTTTCAAATTTCCACTCCCCCCATATATCAGCTCCCAGAGCATGATAAATACTGGCGCTAAATTGAAGACCCGCAGCGATCTTCGCTTTTTCTCTCGCATTCTTCACAGCTACCAGAGTAATAGCAGATAAAATCCCAATAATAGCAATAACCACTAAGAGCTCAATTAAAGTGAATGATTTTTGTTTTTTCATAGTAGAAGTTTTAGACCAAATAATAATCCAGCTATTAATAAAAAAGGCAGAATAATCCATCCAAAGAAAATCACTGCCCCCATTAAAATTATAAGGATTTCCAATAGAAGACCAATTATTATAAAAATAGTTCTTAGAATCGCCCCAATAGTTCGGGACATCATATTAAAAACGAAAACTTCAATATTCTTCCATATTTCAAATACCTTCCCGTAAGGATAACCATATCTTCTCCAATGAGAAAAGAAGGTTTTTAAAAGAGTGGGAACGGAGAAATAATTTAAATTAAACAAAAGAAAGTTCTGCCAAGCCTTCAAAATTGCTCTAGGGACGTCAAAAAACTGCCAAATTAAAGATTGTAATAATATATTCATTATTATATTCTACTACTTTCTGTTGAAAAATAAAATAGCAACATTGGTTTTTTGGTTTAAATATTAAAAACAAAAAGCCCGACTGTCTTGGGCTTTTTTTTGTGCTCGAATTAAACGAATTCAAACTTTCTCTCTAATCTTACAAAATTGACAGATTTGCTCGTTTTCCAAAAGATTTTTGTCAATTTCCTTAATAAAAAAAGGGTGGAAATTATTCCCACCCTTTTGAAACAAACTCCTGTGAGTTTATCTAAGTTGGTTGCCGGTGGCCGGCATTATTCAAAGAACACTCTCGGATGGAGTCCGTGACCGCGGTTATTAGCATCATCGCCCAGATTTCGAGAGATTTTGTTGCTGTCATCCAGCTCGTCCGGGACCAAAGCGATTGGTGTCCCTTCTATTCCAAGCATCCCGCGGACGTCGTTGAATCCAACCTTGTTATTTAAGAGGTCAGGCACAGGAGGATCTAGGTACTTGAGTCCAAGATCTGATAGTCCAATGCCACAAGGCCAGTGGTTACGAGGATTGTTGCTGGATAAGGCAATCTTGTTCTTCAAGATGCGGTTTCCGGAGATTGTTCCAGCAGGCTCTTTCCGACGATCACTCATCAAGCAGATGCCCGGTACGCTGAAGCCGGCATCCGGATATGGCGGTCTCTCGTTGTATCTATCAATTTCATCCTGGGGAACCACAACCTGACCTGTAATCTTGTTGTGAGCTATAAGATTGTTATTTGCTGTACTTCCCTCTGGCAACCGAGTGCCGACAAAAATCCCAATGCCTCCGCCGCTTATTGTTCTCAGTCCATTGATTACATTATGGCTAATGTTCCAACCGTTACCGTTCCAATTGGTTATGCCCTGCATTGGGCTGGTGAACGTACAGTGGTCGACAGTAACATCATCGGTATCTCTGCTGTAAATAGATAAGTCCACTGTCTTAAATGACAAGTGGCTGATTGTCGCACCATCGCCGGCACCGTCTCGGAATAAGAAGCCGGTCATATACTTGTTGGCATATACGGGCCCGCTGTTTATCACAGCACCGCCTTCACCCTTGATTTCAACGGCTTTGGTAACTGTTGCTCCATAGTGGTTACCGGGACCAACGAGAATGGTATGGCCATCCAAAACGTCGGGCGAATCGATAGCGGCCTGAATGTCCACAAAGTCGCCCGGGACATTCCAAGTTACAGCCTGTGTTACACCACTGGCTACCAAAATTATTCCCACTACTGCACAAATTGTCAATAAATGTTTCATTTCTGCTTCTCCTGTTAATTGGTTAACTTTCTGTTCACAACTCATTTTCACCGCGGACCGCCCGCAGCTAACAATACTTAAATAGTTTTTCCAATCCGTTGGGTCAGAATCAGTCCGTTTGATTAGCTACGACATTTTTCCATCAGCGCCTCCTTTCTGTTCAGCTGTCCAGCCATTTGCCTAAAAAACAGGGTATTTAGTTGTCAAAGACCACATATTTACGATGTAATAGTTTAACAATTTTATAAAAGCTTGTCAAGTTCAAATAAAAAAAGGGGGGGGGAATGTCGCCACAATTCGGGGAGCAGGTTCTCACTACACATTTGTCAAATAAAAATTTAAAAGCATATTCGGTGCTTCAAATTTTTATGTGGGCAATGCAGGACTTGAACCTGCGACCCCTGCAATGTGAATGCAGTGCTCTACCACTGAGCTAATTGCCCGAAATTGCGAAATCGCTCTATTTATACTATACTAAACACATACTAATATGCAAATTTTTGAGCTTCATTTCAATCCCAAACTTAAAGAAGGGCAGGTCTTTGACAGTTTTGTCTATGAACCGGAAAATATCTATGAAAAAAAATTAGGAAGCTTATATATGGTTGGAGAACTCCATAATACTCTGCCTCAGGATCTAAAATTCTTAAATAATCTTGCCAAGGTAATCAAAAAAAATTATTATACTCTTTCCCCCAAATCTCCAGAAAAAGCTCTTTCTCAAAGCTCAAAAGAAGCAAATGAATTTTTGGCCAAAGAAGTAAAAAATGAAAACGTCAACTGGTTGGGAAATCTAAACTTTGCTGTTCTTTCATTAGACGGTTTTAATTTAACTTTCACCAAAACCGGAGAGCTTAAAATTCTGCTGTTAAGAGGCGGACAAATAATTGATATTGGCAAAAACTTAGATCTTCGGGAAATTGAACCTTATCCTTTAAAAATTTTCCTTAGCGTTGCTTCGGG
>SDBS01002261.1_pt1 | contig 19352 bp, 16 predicted proteins | sample 2277091 | NCBI WGS metagenome assembly SDBS01 (sample SAMN10404972, study PRJNA504765) | marine sediment metagenome | isolation source: marine sediment core GS10_PC15, 163 cmbsf | place: Arctic Ocean: Southern Knipovich Ridge | collected 2010 | reverse complement strand
AGATGAGACCACCCTGATAAACTCTATTTCAACAGATTCCCGGACGGTGAACGACAGAGAGATTTTTATCCCTATAGTAGGAGTCAACTTTGACGGTCACCGGTTTATCGGTGAAGCCATCAAAAGGGGAGCAGTTGGCTGGCTGGAGGAAAATAAGTCAGAAAGTAAAGCTAAACTAGAGACTGAGGAATACGTAGTGATCAGGGTAGAGGATACCCTTAAAGCATATCAGGGAATAGCCGCTTACGTCAGAGAGAAGCTAAATACAAAGGTCATAGCTATTACCGGGAGCACGGGCAAGACCAGTGTAAAAGACATGCTGACAAGTGTCTTGAAAGAAAGAATGAAGGTGACTTATCCACCGGGTAACTTCAATAACGAAATAGGGGTACCTTATACGATTCTTAATGCGACAAGTGATACCGAAGTAGTGATCCTGGAGATGTCGATGAGAGGCATCGGGCAGATAACCGAACTTGCCCGGATAGGTAGACCGGATATCGGTGTGATCACAAACATAGGGGTGACTCATTTTGAGTTGCTGGGATCGGAAGAAAAGATCATACAGGCAAAGACAGAGATAATTGATGGAATGGACAGTCAAAGCACATTGGTCCTGAACCGGGATGATAAAAAAACATATGATCTGGCGGAGAAAGCGCCCGGTCGGGTCATCACATTTGGTTTATCGGATGGGGCAGATGTAAGAGCCGAGAATATCTCGATCGACGATACCGGTCAAGCTATCTTTACATTGACCATGGATCTCGATGGTATGTCCGGTTCGGTCGAGGTCAACTTGGATATTCCCGGAAGACACAATATATTTAATGCCCTGGCGGCAAGTGCTGTTGCCGGACTTTTGGGCATGTCTCCGGATATGATAAAAAAAGGACTAAGAAAAGCTCATCTGTCTTCTCTGCGCATGGATATTGTCGATGTGGACTGCGGTATGAAGATTCTAAACGATACCTATAACGCGTCTCCGACTTCCATGGAGGCAGCGATAGAGACATTGGCTGCTATGGCCGGGGGGAATTCATCTGCCGCTGTTCTCGGCGATATGCTTGAGCTGGGAAGTATAAGCGAGAAGTCACATCTTAAGATCGGTGAAGTAGTTTGGTCAAATAGTATTGACAGGCTAATAACTATTGGTGAAAAGAGCCGGAAGATCGCTGAAGGAGCCATAAAGGCAGGAATGCCCAAAGACAGCGTTTCATCATTTAATGATCTGGATGAAGCCGGGGAATCTCTTTTTACATTAGTAGAAGGATGTCAGTTAGTTCTGGTAAAAGCTTCCCGGGCGATGGCTCTGGAGAGAGTTGTTGATATACTTAGGAAAGAGTAGCGGTGGCTCGGAAGACCGGAAGTTAGTTCGCAATCCGTAATCCGCGAACCGCAAATCGTTGTTTCTGAGTTGATGATATATAGAGCGGAAGTGCGGAAGAGAATTAGTAACCAGTGACCAGTTATCAGTAACCGGCATGTTATTATGCTGATGATGCATAGAGCGGAAGAGCGGAAGATCTGAAGAGCTGAAGTTGTTATTAAGTTGATGATATATAGAGCGGTGGAGCAACAGAGCAATAGAGCCATAGAAGTTATTAAGTTGATGATGCTTGAAGCACAGTAATCATAGAGTGGTGATGAAGTTGACGAACAGTAGGGAAGTATCAAAGACAAGTTTTCGTAATGGGGCAGATCCGAAAGATTTATGCTTCGGCTATCTCCGATTTTACAACTATCTGTCATACTGTTCTGCTGCTCTGTTGCGCTACTGCACTAAGTGTTTGGTTTTGGAGGTTAGATGTATCGGATAATAATTGCTGGTGTCATAGGACTTATGTTTGCTCTAGTCTTTGGACCGTTCTTTATCCGGTTTTTAAAGCGAAAAGGTATAGGCCAACAGGTCAGAGAAGATGGGCCGGAAAGACATCTGGATAAGTCAGGAACACCGACTATGGGCGGTATTTTAATCATCGCTTCCTTGGCGGTGGCTTATCTTGTCGGTTCGTTTATTGGAGGATATCCGTATAAAGCGACCCTTGTCGTGCTGGGTACGACCGTTTTTTGCGGTTTGATCGGATTTGTTGATGATTTTATTAAGACATCGCATACCCGCTCTCTGGGTCTGACCGCCAGATGGAAGGTCCTGCTGCTATTCTTTGTCTCGCTGTTTTTAACCTGGGGAGCAATGAGTTTCGGTCAACCGCCAATGGCTAATATCGGAATACCGCAGATCGGAGTGACTATAAATCTCGGTATTTTCTATTTTATCTTTGTCTTCATCGTCTTGATGGCTACAACGACATCGGTCAATTTTACAGATGGTCTTGATGGACTGGCATCGGGCACGATCGCCATAATTGTCGCGATGTATAGCGCTATCTGTTTCTTGCAGTTTAGACACCTGGGTTTTACGAACGGTCTTGATATGGCCATACTTGCGACAGCGATTGCCGGGGCTTGTGGCGGATTTTTATGGTTCAATGCGCATCCGGCGGATATTTTTATGGGTGATACAGGATCATTGGCACTGGGTGGCGCTATAGCTGGTCTGGCTGTTTTCACTAAGACAGAGATCCTTCTTATTCTAATCGCCGGTCTTCTGGCAGTTGAGACATTGTCTGTAATAATCCAAGTGATATCATTTAAACTATTCAAAAAACGTGTGTTCAAAATGGCTCCAATTCATCACCACTTCGAACTTGTCGGCTGGTCCGAATTTGAGATAGTCGTCAGGTTTTGGGTGATTGCTTCGATTCTAGCTGCTTCCGGATTTTCGATTTTCTTTACCGAGATATTGAGGGCATCGTAGGTGGTAGTGAAGAGTAAAGAGCGAAGAGTGAAGAATAAAGAACAAAGAGAGAAGAGTTAGGAGTGAACATCCAGGAGAAGAGAGTAAAGAGCAAAGAGAGAAGAGTAGTTAAAAGTGTTAAAGGATGATGATGAACAAAGGCTTTAATGTTAATGATAAAAACGTTCTGGTCATCGGATTGGGAGTAAGCGGTATCGCTTCAGCGGAAAGGCTTAAAGAGCTTGGAGCAGATGTAACGATAATCGACGAGACGGAAACTCCTGAACTTAAAAGGAAAGCCGAAGATCTTAGGGAAAAAGGCATCGAAGTATTTTTATCAGACCAGTCAGTCAGTCATGTTGACGGAATCGATCTTATGGTCATAAGTCCGGGTGTACCCATCGACAATGTTTTGGTCAAGAAGGCCGAACAAAATGGCGTCGAAGTGATAAGCGAAGTCGAATTAGCTTCCAGATTAACTACATCTCCGATCATAGCTGTAACCGGGACAAACGGAAAGACTACAGTGGTCACACTCCTTGGCGAGATGTTCAAAACAGCCGGTCTACCGCATCATGTCACCGGAAATATTGGAACTCCTTTTATAGAGTCGGTAAGAAAAGCAGCTCCCGATGATGTTCTGATCGTCGAGATCTCTAGCTTTCAAATGGAAAAAGTAAGAGATTTTCATCCGCATGTCGGAATCATCTTAAACGTTACAGAAGATCATCTTGACCGCCATCTAAGCATGGAAGCGTATCTAAAGATGAAGAGCCGGATGTTTATAAATCAGACGAAAGACGATTATGCTGTTTTGAATCATGACGATCCGATCCTATCATCACTTTTCAACTTAACGAATACATCAGTGATCGGATTCAGCCAAAAGGAATCTCTTGATACGGGTGTATATATAAAGGATAAAAAGATCATGGCCAGCATTCCTCCGAGAGTAGAGTTGCAGGAGGTTGCTAGCGTAGATGATATAAAGCTTAGAGGATACTTCAATCAGGAAAACATATTGGCGGCTGTCGCCGCAGCTTTGATATTTGGACTTCCCAAGGAAGCGATCAGTAAAGCGATCAGATCATTTAAAGGTCTTCCGCACCGCCTTGAATACATAACTACGATTAATGGTGTAGCATTCTATGACGACTCAAAAGCTACTAATCCTGACGCGGTAGTCCGGGCACTGGAAGCTTTTGACGACCCGGTTATTCTGGTAGCCGGAGGACGTAACAAAGGCATGGATTTTAATGGGATGAATGAAGCAGTCAAGGACAATGTGGCTGAGGTGATATTGCTCGGTGAGGCATCCGATTCGATGGCTGAGGGCCTAAAAAAGGTGAATATGACAAATATGGTCCATAAAGTGAAGACAATGGAAGAAGCGGTGTTTACCGGATTTGAGTTGTCAAAACAGGGCCAGATCGTTCTTCTTTCACCGGCCTGCGCTAGCTTTGACATGTTCTCCAGTTATCGGGAACGTGGAGATGTATTTCAGCAAGCGGTTCACAAGATAAAGAAGGGGCAAAGTCTTAATCGATGACCAAGCGTAAAGAAAAAAAAGAAGCGGATTATGACAAGCCTACCAGTTTCTATGTTCTGCTCGGTGTTACTCTGGCTATGACTATGTTTGGGATGGTGATGGTGTTTAGTTCCAGCCAGACAACCGGACTGGCCGAGTATAACGACAGCTTTTATTTCCTAAAGAAGCAGATCCTGTGGCTTCTGATAGGTTTCTCGGCTATGATCATCGTCGCCAGGGTGAATCATCGATGGCTCCGCCGGTTTTCTTATCCGGCAATAATCGGTTCTTTGGTCATGCTTGTGGCCGTTCTGTTCATCGGCAGAAGGGCGGGAGGAGCCCAGAGCTGGTTTTCTGTCGGCTTTTTTAATGTACAACCTTCCGAGATAGTCAAGCTGGCCCTGGTCTTGTTCTGCGCCGATCTTTTAGCCAGACGTCAGGATAAAATAAAAGATTTCTGGTTTATGGTGATTCCCATAATCCCGATTGTTCTGATCATCGGTATCTTGATCATGCTTCAACCTGATATGGGAACGTTGTTTATTATTGCCAGCACGGTGTTTGTCATCTTGTTTGTCGCCGGAGCCAGGTTTTCTCATCTGTTTGCGCTGGCTGCGGGAGGAGCAGGGGTTGCTTATCTCATGGTCATCATAAGTCCGTACCGGATGCAACGGATCATAGATTTTTGGAATCCATGGAAGGATCCAACCGGATCGGGATTTCAGATAATCCAGTCTTTGATCGCATTGGGCAGCGGCGGGGTGTTTGGGGTAGGGCTTGGCCTGAGCAAACAGAAGTTCTTCTATCTACCGGAAGCGCATACCGATTTTATCTTGGCGATCATCGGGGAAGAGTTCGGCCTTATCGGCACGTTGTCGATTGTTATAGCATTCGCTGTGATCGCTTATGTGGGGATCAGGATAGCTATAAAAGCACCGACATTCTACGGCCGCCTACTAGCTTCGGGCATAACCTCTTTGATCATACTCCAGGCCTTGGTGAACATGGGGGCGGTTACAAAAGTGCTACCTATTACCGGAGTCACTTTACCGTTTATTAGTTTTGGTGGAACATCTTTGCTTCTTTCCTTGATCAGCATGGGCATACTTCTAAACATCTCAGCTCAAGAAAAAGAAGCCGGGGAGGGGGTCATAGATGCGCGTCACCATTTCCGCGGGCGGAACCGGCGGCCATCTGTATCCGGCACTCGCTCTCGCCGACGAGCTAAGGTCTCATAACGATATTGATGAAATACTCTTCATAACAGGTACGAGTGAGCTTGAACACAACCTCGTCAGCAGTCAGGGATATGCTATTAAGACTATTGAGATACGTGGTTTCAGGCGCCGGATATCACTTGATTTTATAAAGACGATCATCAAGGCAAAGAAAGGTTATTCGGAAGCGCGGTCTTTCTTGAATCAATTTGCTCCCTCGATTGTCGTCGGCTTTGGAGGCGCTGTCTCTTTTCCGGTTGTCCTGGCTGCTAGCAGAAGTAACGCTCTGACGATGATTCATGAACAGAATGTCGTCCCCGGTCTGGCAAACCGCCTCTTAAGCAGGGTGACGGATTCGATAGCTGTATCATACGAAGAAAGCAGACCCTATTTTCCAAAAGCTAAACACATCGATTTTACAGGAAATCCGGTCAGACGATGGCTGTTTAATGTGACCAAAGACGAAGCCTATGAAAAGCTTGGTGTGGATGAGACTAGAAAAACCCTGGTGGTTTTCGGTGGTAGCCAGGGAGCAAAAGCTATCAACGAAGCGGTTATTCAACTGTATCGTGGTTTGAGAGATAGAGCGGATATCTGCATTTTCCATATTACCGGGGAAAGAGATTATAAACAGGTCACGGAGCAGATCAACGGCGAATTTAAAGAGAGTGACCGGATCAAATATAAGGCTGTTCCTTATCTTGACGAGATGGGGTTGGCATATTTGGTTTCCGATCTAGCATTATGCCGCGCCGGCGCCGGGACAATAGCCGAGCTGACTGCTTTTTCAGTACCGGCCATAATCGTGCCCTATCCGTATGCAGCTAGGCACCACCAGGAAGTAAACGCCAAGGTCTTAGTGGACCGGGGAGCTGCCATGGTTATCAATAATGATGATCTTGATTCTGATAAGGTCATCAGAGAGGTCGACAGTCTTCTGCTCGATGAAGGGCGTCTTGCCAGCATGAAAGTGGCATCAAAAGAGACCGGACGGCCAAACGCTGCTGTTGATCTTGCAAACCTAGTTATCAAGAAAGCGAGAAAGGCCTGATTTATCGACATATGGTCTTTTTATAGAGTAGAATATTAAGTTGGATCACATGATCCGGTCGGCGAATGCGCCTGGAAAATATGGTTTAAGACTTTTTAAAAAAGATAATAGGTTCAAATAAGAAGCAAGTAATGGACGGAGAAGGTATTGGACAACGTAAAGATATCAAAAAACGATCGTCTGCACTTTATCGGTATTGGCGGGGCAGGAATGAGCAGCCTGGCCATTGTGTGCTTGGCTAAGGGATTTCAGATATCGGGTTCGGATATAAAAGATTCGGTCAACACCAGGAATCTGAGAAAGGCAGGAGCTTCGATCTGTATAGGGCACAAGGCTGAATCTGTCGATGGAGCTTCGATCGTCATTGTCTCATCCGCGATCCGCCAGACGAATTCGGAGCTGATGCGTGCTCGCGAGCTTGGTATACCGGTCTGGATAAGAGCTCAACTACTTGCATATCTTATGAAAGAGAAGCGGAGTATCGCGGTAGCCGGAACGCATGGAAAGACCACAACGACCTCGATGATCAGTCTGATGTTGGATGAATCCGGGCTAGACCCGACATTCTTAATCGGCGGAGAGCTGAACGATATCGGCAGTGGAGCCCGTTTTGGAGAAGGGGACTACCTGGTTGCCGAAGCGGATGAGAGCGATGGATCTCTTCTGTGTCTTGCACCGAAGATCGTTGTGCTGACGAACATCGAAGAGGATCACCTTGATTATTACAATTCTATAGATGAGATCGAGAAGGTGTTTCTTGATTTTATGAAACTGCTGCCGAAAGACGGATTTGCCGTTGTCTGTTTTGATGATCCAATCGTTCAAAAAATCATTCCAGAAGTACCGTGTAAATGCTATACATATGGTTTCGATAGCTCAGCAGATTTCTGGGTGCGGAATGTCAAGCTTAAGATGGGAAAGACATCTTTCGAGGTCATGAACGGAAACGAATGCTTAGGAGAAATTGTGTTGACTGTTCCGGGCAATCACAATGTATATAATGCTCTTGGCACTCTGACATTAGGTGTTCTTCTTGGAGTGTCTTTTAAACAAATAAAGAAGAGTCTTGATGAATTCTGCGGGGTCAGACGTCGTTTTCAGTATAAGGGGGAAGAGGCTCAGATCACAGTAGTCGACGACTATGCTCATCATCCGAGCGAAGTCAAAGCGACACTGGAAGCAGCCCAAACCGGTGATTGGAAGCGGGTAGTCAGTGTATTCCAGCCCCATCGATATTCGCGGACAAGCTATCTTCATGTTGAGTTCGGTAAATCGTTTTCTCAAGCTGATATGGTTATCATAACCGATGTTTATGCGGCGGACGAGGAACCTGTTCCCGGAGTGGACGGTAAGATGATCGTAGATTCGATCCTTGTTGCAGATCCGAGTAAAGACGTAGCTTATTTTCCCAAAAAGGCGGATATCGGGCACTACCTGTTAGGCGTACTTGATGAGGGAGACTTGCTGTTGACACTAGGAGCCGGTGACGTATGGGCTGTCGGAGAGGAAGTCTTGGATGAGCTTAAGCTCAATGGAGAAAAAGATACTTCGTAACGTCTCGATGGCCGAATATACTTCATGGCGGGTCGGTGGGCCAGCGCATTTCTTTAAGGTTGCTAAAACAGCTTCAGATCTTAACAACTGTCTTCTATTTGCTAATAAGAAATCGATACCCCTATTTATAATCGGTGCCGGTACAAACCTTTTAGTTTCTGACCGCGGATACGATGGTTTTGTCGTAAAACTAGACGGTGAGTTTAATCAAGCAACTGTTGGCAATGATATTATAGAAGCGGGATCAGCCGCACGTCTTAGCGAAGTTGCCAGACTGGCCCAAGAAAACAGTTTGTCGGGTTTAGAGTTTGCCCTGGGAATACCGGGCACAATAGGCGGGGCATTGGCGATAAATGCCGGTGCATTCGGTTCCTCGATCGGCGATCTAGTCGAATCAGTAGAGATATATACACCTAAGGTAAAGGTAGAGATATTAGACAAAAAGAGTATTTCATTCAGTTATCGGGAAAGCTCTTTCAAACCGGAGACCGTGATAACTAAGGTGCGGCTCAGGCTAAAAAAAGAAGATGAAAAAAAGATCACTGCGAAGATGTCTGAATATAAAGATAAGCGAAAAGTAAAGCAACAGTCAGCTGTGAGAACAGCGGGAAGTGTTTTTAAGAATCCGGAAGGTGCCAATGCCGGGAAGTTGATCGAGGAAGCGGGATGTACAGGTATGTCTGTTGGTGGCGCCAGAATAAGCGAGGCGCATACGAATTTTATTAAGACGAAGAAAGATGCGACGGCCACAGATGTATATAGGTTGATCCAGGACATACAGGAAAAGGTATCCAAAAAGCACGGTCTAATATTAGAGCTGGAAGTATGTATGCTGGGAGTGTTTTAAACCGTAAACCTTAGACCGTAAAGAGTGAAGAGTAGAGAGTAAAGAGACGTAAGTAAAGAGTTGCGAGTGAAGAATCATAAGCAAAGAGCAAAGAGTAAAGACTAAGAACTAAAACCTAAAACTACAAATCAAAAACTAAATGCTAAGGATCAAACTAGGGACGAAGAGAGAAGAGCATAGAGACGTAAGTAAAGACCCAAAAAGTCAAGAGCAAAGAGTTGTAAGAAAAGAGCAATGAGAGAACAGTAAAGAGCAAAGCGTAAACAGTAAGATAAAAGCAAAAAGCAAGACTAAGCTAGGAGCAAAAACAGAACCAAGACCAAGAAACAAAACCAGAGAACAAAGACTGAGACCAAACTCGAGACGAAGACAAAACCTTAAAACAAACAGATATAAGGCTTAGTTGATAACGCTGCAAAGTGTTCTTGAACAGGTGGTGCTCTCATACTCAAGAGACTAGGAGTGGTTTTGAACTGCTAATACTTCTATGCTCAAGAGCCTGAGAGTGGTTTGTTTTTAATGGTTGGTAAGAATAAAATCGGTGTATTGAGATGTATTAGATGTAATGGTAATCAGGTGGGCGAAGCTTATTAAATAGGGAGTGGGGATGGCCAGGAAGACAGTTTTTAAAAAGGTTGCTGTATTGATGGGAGGAGTATCCGCTGAGAGGGAAGTCTCGCTGAAGACCGGCGAAGCTGTTCTGAATGCTCTTCTAGAATTAGGCTATAAGGCCAAAGGAATCGACGCTGACAGGAAAGTTGCCAAGGTCCTTTTAAAAGAGGCGCCAGAGGCCGTTTTTATCGCTCTACATGGACGATTTGGCGAAGACGGTACGATTCAAGGCCTACTTGAGTTGCTTGAGATCCCATACTGCGGTTCCGGTGTTCTGGCCAGTGCGCTGGCTATGGACAAGATCATGTCGAAGAAGATCTTTCGCCAGGAAGGCATCCCGGTAGCCATTGATATACCCTGCCATGCAGATGATTTTAAGAATAGCAGAAACGATGTGATCGAACGGGTTGCCAAGAATGTTCCGTTGCCTTTGATAGTCAAACCGAGCCGGGAAGGCTCGACTATCGGAGTGACTATCGTCAAGGGAAAAGAAGACATCGGCGAAGCGCTAGATACAGCCTTTCATCATGATAACAATGTTTTAGCGGAACAATTTATTGAGGGTAGACTGGTAACGGTCGCATTGATAGGCAGGGAACCTAAACCGCTTCCCGTGATCGAAGTCGTACCAAAATCGGGATTCTATGATTACGAAGCCAAGTATACGCCCGGGATGACCGAGTATATCTGTCCGGCAAGACTACCGGAAGACATTTCTGCTCAACTTAAAGAGATTGCAGTGCAGGCACATGACTCGCTGGACTGTGAGGATGTTTCGCGTGTAGATATGATACTAAACGACGAAAACGAAGTATTTGTTCTGGAGGTAAACACCATACCCGGAATGACCGAGACCTCTCTTGTTCCCAAAGCAGCCAGAGCCCATGGTTTAGACTTTCCGGAGCTTGTTGACGAGATCCTAAGTGGTGCATATCTAAAACTAAAACCGGGGCAGTGAACTTATGGCCAAAGGTAGAGCGCGCCGACCACTAGATCGTCGTGAGGCGATCAAGGAGCGCAGCCGCCGGAGACTCAAATTAGTGATCTTTATACTCGTCTTGGCAATTCTAGGAGAAGCCGGGTATCTCCTATCTCAATCATCTTTTGTTAATGTCCAGAAAATCTCTGTTCAAGGAAACTCAACGGTATCAAAAAAGCAGATCCTCAAGAAAAGCCGGATCACAAAAAAGACAAGCTACTGGAAATTTTCTATTTCAAGTGTCAAAGAACGGGTTGAACAGGAATCCTGGATAAAGACCGCCACCGTTAAGAGAAGATTCCCACTCGACCTTGTGATAATCGTAAAAGAGAGAGCCCCAGTAGCTGTCATCATGGCCGATAACAGATACTATCTGGTCGATCGTGAAGGGGTGGTCCTGGACTATAAAAAGGAAAATCCTCTCCCCCAGCTGCCTCTTATCAAGGATGTTCCCCCTGTGAAGCCGAAGTCTCGAGGACAGCAACTGTCGGATAAATCAGTTAGAAATGCTCTTAGCTGTCTTCGCGGTTTTAGTAAAGAGATCGTTGCCGAAACTGATTTTATATCAGCACCGTCGATCGACGGGCTCAGTCTGCACCTGAAATCAGGCCTTCTGGTCTTATACGGGAAAGCTGAACTTACTGAACAAAAAAACTACGCTATCGATGTCATAATAGAAGAGGCGCGCAAAGAACAAGGGAGCTGGCAGTATATCGACGTAAGAGTTCCCAGCAATCCGGCAGCGATGCCGGCAACGTAGATTAGTAGCCAGAAACCAGTAACCAGTGGTCAGTGACCAGTGCGTTTTTAAGCTGATGATGCATAGAGAAGTAGAGCAACAGAGCAGCAGTACCATAGAACCATAGAACTATAGTGCCGTAGAAGTTATTAAGTTGATGATGCATAGAGCTGAAGAGCTGAAGACCGGAAGCAAATAAGTGACCAGTAGCCAATTACAACTGATATGGCAGTCCTGGAATTGGATTTACGGTACTATATAGTCTATCTAAAGATTCCAAATTGATTTAATGTGCTAAGTTCGCTGTTTTCAGTTAGAATCAGTTTTGTCTAGGAAGCAGGAATGATCTCTATTTGTATCGAGTTGCACTATATTGATTGCGGATCACTGGCAACTGAGCATAAGTATTCGGTTATTGGTTACCGGTAACCGGTTACTTGCAGGGGGTTTTGTTGATCTTCGCGTTGGATGTCGGAACAACCAAAATATGTGCTTTGGCCGGCGATAAAGCGGCCGGCGATAGGCTTACTATTACAGGCATCGGCTCAACTCCTTCACTTGGGCTACGGAAAGGTGTCGTCGTCGATCTGGAAAAAACGGTCGCGTCGATAAAAACCGCTTTAAGAAAAGTCGAAGAGACATCGGGACAGAGGCCGGAAAAAGTGTACGTTGGTATTGCCGGAGATCATGTCTCATCTATTAACAGCGTCAGCTCGATAGTCATACGTAGCAGGGACAACGAAGTGAGACCATCTCACCGGGAAAGGGTCATTCAACGCTCACTAAGACTAAAAGTTCCCAAAGGCCAGCATGTTATTCACACCATCCCGCGCGAGTTCATCCTGGACGGAGTAGATGGTGTCACCGAACCCGTTGGCATGTCGGCGAAGAATCTTGAAGTAAGAACTCATATCGTTATGGGGGCCATTCCATCGATAAGAAACCTGGTAAAGAGCGTCGAGATGGCCGGAGTCCACATCGCCGATATTGTCCTAGAGCCGATTGCCTCTGCCGAAGCCGTTTTGACCTCGGATGAAAGAGATCTGGGTGCGATTTTGATAGATATAGGCGGAGGGACGACGGATCTGGCAATGTTTATTGAAAGCGGAATATGTCACAGCAAGGTCTTTCCTTTTGGTGGCAACCATGTAAGCAGAGATATTGCTGTTGGTTTGAGAGTAACTCCCGGAGAGGCGGAAAAAATCAAGATAAGGAACGGGCTAGCTTTAGCAAAACTGGCTGATCCGTTGACCATGATAAGAGTAAGAGATATGCACGATCGCAAACGGAGGAATATCTTAAAAGTAAATCTGGCAAGCATTATCGAAGCAAGGATGACAGAGATCTTTGAAATGGTCAAGAAAGAAATCGACAAATCGGGCATGAGTAAGCTACTTGCCGGTGGAGTTGTATTGACAGGAGGAGCCTCTCAACTTGATGGGATCGAGGCTCTCGCATCAGACCTATTGGAGCTTCCGGTGAGAGTAGGAGTTCCTAAAAACATAAAGGGTCCCAATAAAATCGTCAGAAATGCTATGTATGCAACGGGTGCCGGTCTGCTCATGTATGCTGATCATCATCGGGAGATGCTTGGAGACGATAAAGCCTTTATGAACTGGACAGAGTTAACGGAGAAGGTCCTCACATGGTTTACGGAAACACTCCCGCAAAAAACAATCAGGAAAAACTAGTCTAAACCCTAGGTTGAGACTTGACATGAAATATTTGTGAGTATAAAGTTATAGCCGAAGTTAAGCTTTTAACTCTGATCGATTTGTTGTATTATAGACATTAAATTGGTATTGGAATTAAATAAGGAAATGAAAGACAAGTTAACTTAGTGGGTCTTTGAAGTTAACTTAAGGAGGTAGTTGAAGTGAAAGAACCGACAGAGACCTATCTGGCTGTGATCAAGGTGGTCGGCATAGGTGGCGGTGGAACAAATGCGGTAAACAGAATGATCGATGCAGGCTTGAAGGGGGTAGAGTTCATATCCATAAACACAGATGCTCAAGCGCTGTTGACATCGGATGCTGACCAGAAGGTTCATATTGGAGCCGATCTTACAAAAGGATTAGGAGCGGGTTCTGATCCTGTGGTCGGAAAGGATGCTGCAGAAGAAAGCCGTGAAGATCTAAAGCAGTCCTTACAGGGATCAGACATGGTTTTTGTGACTGCCGGAAAAGGCGGAGGCACAGGGACAGGAGCCGCCCCCATAATAGCAGAAATTGCCAAGGATGAAGTGGGAGCTCTAACAGTCGGCGTAGTGACGAGGCCGTTTACATTTGAAGGCCGCAAAAGAGCATTTCAAGCAGACGACGGGATCCTGCAACTAAAGGAGCAAGTAGACACATTAATAGTCATACCGAATGATCGTCTTCTTCAGGTAGTTGATAAGCAGACATCGGTTCTTGAAGCGTTTCAGGTAGCCGATGATGTCCTAAGGCAAGGCGTTCAGGGAATAACTGATTTGATTACCGTTCCCGGTTTGATCAATCTAGATTTTGCCGATGTGCGGACAATAATGACAGATGCCGGTACAGCTATGATGGGAATCGGAGTATCATCCGGTGAAGATCGGGCCGTAAGCGCAGCTAAAGCAGCTATTTCCAGCCCGCTTCTAGAAGCATCGATCGAAGGAGCTAAAGGCGTACTTCTAAACATCTCAGGTGGAGAGAATCTGGGATTGTTTGAAGTCAATGAAGCTGCTGAGATAATTTCGGGAGCGGCTGATCCGGAAGCCAACATTATTTTTGGAGCTGTAATCGATCCCTCATTGAAGGATGAAGTAAGAGTCACAGTTATTGCCACAGGATTCGATAAAACAACCCAAAAGAAAACGTCAAAAGATGAAGAGACAACCGAGACGGGAGATGAAGAGGCTCACGAGGAAGTCCTCTTTGAAGAGAAAGATCTCGATATTCCAACGTTTCTAAGAAAGGAATAACTACAAGGTAGTACGTTGAGTAGATATACTCTTGAAAAAGAAAAGATCAACGAAGTCACCTTATTGGCCTCTCCGAAGATGATTCGCGAGAGGTCAATATTTATTTGTTTTACTACACGCATAAAAGGAGTTAGTTCAACCCCCTTTGATACTTTAAACCTTGCCTTTCACGTTGGAGACAAAACAGAGAATGTCGTGGAGAACCGGCGGAAAGTCGCGGCTGCGGTTGGTTTCTCCCCGGAATTGTTGACAACAGGCCAGCAAGTCCATGGAGATAGACTCGTAAATGTGGTGGAGAAGACCAAGGGATCCGGAGCTCTTGATCACCAAAGCGCCATCTTTGAATGTGATGGTTTAGTTACGGGAGATACGGAGACACCACTGGCTGTTCTAACCGCAGATTGTGTTCCGGTTATTCTAGTAGATCCGGACACACGCGCTGTCGGTGTTGTTCATGCCGGGTGGAAGGGTCTATATAAAGATATCGTATCAAAAGCAATAGACAAGATGGAAAACGATTTCCCAATCGACAGAAAGAGATTGGTCGCTTTTATAGGTCCGGCCATCGGGCCCTGTTGCTATGAAGTAGGCCAGTCACACATCGATGATTTTGTCCGGGTGTTCGGACGATCTGTCTCTCCGGATGGAAGAAACCTCGACCTTCCGGCTGTTGCCGTCTGCCAGCTACGATCAAGCGGTCTTAAAGAGGAGAGCATGATCATAGCGGGTCTATGTACATCTTGCCGGAACGATCTCTTCTTCTCATTTAGAAGAGATGAGATATGTGGTCGGCAGGCGGCTATTGTGTCAGTTAATCCTATGTAATATATAGAGGTTTCCAAGAGGATAAAAAAAGATTTTTAATGCTTGCATTGGTCGGCAATTTATGGTTGATATATTCTGAGACCTAGTATTGAAATCTATCAAATAAGGTTAAGATGTGAAGCCAATCGGCGCTGCAAGAATAGCTTTAGTCATAGCTATCCTTTTTTTATGTGTAGGTGGATGCACACGAGGCCAGGCAAAGAAAACGATTAACGTGTCTGGCTCGACTACTGTATTTGCCGTTGCCCAAGCTGCTGCTGAAGAATTCAATGAAAAAAATCCGGATATTAAAGTAGCAGTACAAGGCGGCGGATCGAGTGCCGGAATAGAAGCAGCTATTACCGGAGCGAGCGATATCGGGACATCTTCACGCGACTTAAAGGATGAGGAAAAGGACGAAGGATTAGTTGACACGGTAGTGGCAATCGATGCGGTGGCCATTATTGTAAATCCCAATAATCCGGTTAAAGGGTTTAGTAGAGAGCAAGCACGAGGCATATTCAGCGGTAAGATCACAAATTGGAAAGAAGTCGGAGGACGGGATGCACCGATAGTATTGGTCAATCGGGATGAGGCATCCGGCACAAGAGAGGCTTTCAAAAAACAGGTCATGGGGAATACTGCTTTCAACAAAGAGGCGGTTATTCAACCGGGAAGTGGTCAGGTAAGATCGATTGTCGGTAGTACACCAACGGCTATCGGCTATATGTCCTTAGGGTATGTAACCAGCGAAGTCAAGGTGGTTTTGTATCAAGGGATAAAACCTTCAAAAGCCACCGTCAAAGACGGCACTTATAAACTACAGCGAAATCTTTATTTTGTCACCAAAGGGGAACCAAAAGGTGAGGCAAAACAGTTCCTCGACTACGTTCTAAGTCCGGCCGTTCAGAAAGACATTGTCAACGTAGAATTCGTACCGGTCAAGTAGCAAGTTGAACTTGAGGTAGTAGATGGATTTTAAAGAGAGAGCATTAGAAACAGGTTTTCTTATAGCTGCTTTTGTGGCTGTTATCGGTGTAGTTTTAGTTTTTGCGTTTGTATCTATTAAAGGCCTTCCCATTTTTGCAAAGGTTGGTGTTCTTGAGTTTATCCTTGGAACAGACTGGTCGCCGACCGAAGGAAATTTCGGGATACTAGTTCTTATCGTGGGAAGTTTTGCGGTTACGGTCGGAGCTCTGGCTATCGGAGGACCTCTGGCACTGGCAACTGCAATTTTTTTGTCAGAGATCGCGCCTCGTCGTGTTCAGTCAATTGTCCGTCCGGCTGTCGAACTTCTAGCCGGTATTCCATCAGTCGTATATGGATTCTTCGGTTTGCTTATCATTGTGCCGATTGTCCGGACTTTGTTCGGTGGCTCCGGTTTTGGTCTACTGACCGGATGGCTGGTTTTAGCCATTATGATCTTGCCGACCATTGCGACTATTTCGGAGGACTCGATACGAGCAGTTCCTTTGAGTTATCGGGAGGCATCCTACGGTATGGGAGCGACTAAATGGCAAACCATCTGGAGAGTAGTACTTCCTGCCTGCAAGAATGGTCTAATGGGTGCAATAATCCTTGGCATGGGACGGGCAATCGGAGAAACGATGGCTGTTCTAATGGTCTTGGGTAATGCGCCAATTTTCCCGAAGTCATGGACAGCGCCGATAGGTGCGTTAACTAGCATCATCGCTCTAGATATGTCATACGCCGCAGGCGATCATCAACAAGCTCTGTTTGCCATGGGAATAGTCCTCTTTCTCATATCGTTTATTTTCGTCGGGATAATTCGCCTCCTGGCCAGGAGGCGAACTTGATGAACAAAAACCGGGTCAACAAGATAGCCATGGGTGTTCTCTGGGCGAATGGATTAGTCACTATCGCTATTCTGGTTATTATTATTGTCTATATTGTCATTAAGGGTCTTCCAGCGATGAGCTTAGATTTTATCACTACCTCACCAAAGGGTGTCACTCAAACAGGTGGGATTTTCCCTACCATAATAGCCAGTATTTATGTCACCGCTCTTTCATTGCTGATCGGCGCACCCATAGCTGTCGGAGCGGCTATTTACCTTGCTGAATATACTAAGGAAGGAAAGGTCACCCAGATTATCCGTTTTGGCGCGGATACTCTGGCCGGTGTGCCTTCAATTGTCCTCGGCTTGTTCGGCCTAGCTTTATTTGTTAATATACTTGGACTTGGCTGGTCGATGATATCAGGAGCCCTGACCTTAATTCTTATGATCCTTCCCATATTAATGAGGACAACCGAGGATGCTTTAATGGCTGTTCCTGATGCCTGGCGACAGGGAAGTTTCGGACTAGGCGCGACTAAATGGCAGACGATAAGGAATGTTGTTTTACCGGCGGCGATGCCGCGGATACTCACCGGTCTGGTTCTCGGGGTGGGCAGGGTTTTTGGAGAAACCGCTGCTCTGATGTTCACCGCCGGACTGGCTCTGAATGTACCCATCCTTCCTTCGGAACCTGGCCGGACCATGACGAACCACCTGTTTTTATTGGCAACGGAAGGCACATCGATGAAAACAGCGTACGGGACAGCTTTGCTTCTTTTGGTGATAATTTTGATATTTAATCTGGGAGCCCGTAAGATATTTAGCGGGAAGAAGTCAAGATAATGTGAGGTTGCTTTGTCGCACTGATAAATAAGTGCTTCTCGCCCGCCAAGTTAGTCAGGCGGACAGGCCTGCCAAACTGAAACAGGCGGACAGGCAATGATGGTTGATTAGTAGAATATGAATCGGGAGATGTTAGTGGAAGAACTTGCTAAAGGGATAAACGACAAGAACAAGGTAGGTATAAAAAACCTTGATTTCTACTACGGTAGTTTTAAGGCTTTAGAGGGTATATCCGTCGGTATCAAGAAGAACGCTGTTACCGCATTCATCGGACCGTCCGGTTGTGGAAAATCGACTTTTCTTAGGGTTCTAAACCGGATGAACGATCTTATTGAAGACACAAAGATGGAGGGGACGGTTCTTCTTGACGGTGAAGACATCTATAAACCGGGTACGGATGTCGTTGATCTCCGCCGTCGGGTAGGGATGATCTTCCAACAACCAAATCCATTTCCTCTTTCTATCTATGAGAATGTTGCCTATGGACCGCGGGTTCACGGAATCAAATCAAAAAAGAAGTTGGACAAGATCATTGAAGAAAGTCTTATCAGAGGGGCTTTGTGGAAAGAGGTCAAAGACAAACTGAGCTCTCCGGGAACTGCTCTGTCCGGTGGACAACAGCAGCGACTATGCATCTCAAGAGTCCTGGCGGTCGATCCGGAAGTCTTGTTGATGGATGAGCCATGTTCTGCAATCGACCCGACATCGACTCAGAAGATCGAAGACTTAATGGATCAACTTAAAGAGAACTATACGATTACTATCGTAACTCATAATATGCAACAAGCAGCCAGGGTATCAGACTTTACTGCTTTCTTCCTGGCTGAAGAAATAGATCAACCGGCTCATCTGATCGAGTATGATGTAACCGATTCAATATTTACCAATCCGGCCGACAAGAGGACTGAGAATTATATAACCGGACGGTTTGGTTAAAACTTAAGCAAAGAGTCAAGAGTGAAGAGTAAAGGAGCTTCAGCGCTTCAGCTAAATAAATCGTCAGCTTAAAGACATACTGATGACTGGTCACTGGTTTCTGGTTACTGACTTGCGGATTGAGGATTGCGATATTTAATTGATTGTGATAAAATACTCTATTTAATATTTAGTTGATGGTGTTTATTAAGTATACAAATTTCATATTGGAGGAACAGTTTTGCCAAGAAAAACATTTCATGAAGAACTGGATGAGCTGCAGCAGGATGTTTTAAAGATGGGAGATCTTGTAGAGGTTGCTGTAAACAAGAGCCTCGACGCTCTTCTAAAGAAAGATGATGAGCTAGCTGAAGAGGTTATCAAGGAAGACGATGTAATTGATGAGATGAACATGTCCATCGAGGAAAGAAGCCTAAACATGCTGGCAAGGCAGCAGCCGGTGGCCAAGGATCTGCGTCTAATAAGCGCAATCCTGCGAATTGTGGTTCATATTGAGCGGATGGGTGACTATGCGTCCAACGTAGCAAAAATAAGCAGAAAGACAAATACAGGTATTGAGATCAAAGAGATCTACGATATAATCTCTGCGATGAGTGATAAGACAAGAATAATTGTCAAGAAAGCCATCACAGTTATTAAAGATAGGGATCTTAAGCTTGCTCACAAGATTCCGGATGACGATGAAGCTATCGATCAAGAT
>SDBS01002260.1_pt1 | contig 19357 bp, 19 predicted proteins | sample 2277091 | NCBI WGS metagenome assembly SDBS01 (sample SAMN10404972, study PRJNA504765) | marine sediment metagenome | isolation source: marine sediment core GS10_PC15, 163 cmbsf | place: Arctic Ocean: Southern Knipovich Ridge | collected 2010 | reverse complement strand
AGGCGCCCGGGCAGCAGAAATTATCTGGGTCAGATCAACACCACCCTGGAAGACATGAATCATAGAGAGCTTGTCATCGGAACAAACTCTCGATCAGGTGATCAATGGGACATCTGGCAGGCGGTCTATTCGCCGGTCGGCCAAGACGGATACCCTAAACCCATCTGGAACAAGCTGACTGGTGGAATCGATAGTGAAGTTGCAGAATACTGGCGAGAAAACTACGATCTTCGATATATCCTCGAGAGAGACTGGGAAACATTGGGCCCTAAGCTCGAAGGCAAAATCCACATCTATTGTGGGGATATGGACAATTACTATCTGAATAATGCTGTTTATCTGACAGAGGAATTCCTCGAGAGCACAGTGAGTCCATACTTTAACGGCGAGATTGACTACGGCGACCGAGCCGAACACTGCTGGAATGGGGATCACACCCAACCAAACGCCATTTCACGCCTGCGCTACCACCAGATGTTCGCCCCGAAGATCGTCGAGCGCATCCTCAAATCCGCTCCGCGGGGCGCTGATCTCACTTCCTGGCACTATTCAAAATAGGATGGTTTCTTCCTCTAAAAGGGTGAGAGGGGAAGTTCATATATCACCCTTGATATCATCCCCTACGACGATTGTGCGGCGGCGGAGATTCTGAGAAGATACGTCTGACAACTCAACTTAAAAGGCATGGCTGTGGCAAAAAAATTACCAATCCTTTCTAAAAGCTTACGTTTTAGGCTTTGGATTGTCATTTTTCTCGCTTCGCTTTTTCTCATGTATTCCTCTTTGAGCGATTCTTTTATCAAATTTTTAGCTAAAATTGGCGTGAATCCAGGAGAAAAAACCATCATGGCCATCGGCATGGTAGTCATCCTGTTGATCTCTCTCTTTGGTCTCGGTTTACTCGAAAAAACGTACTATGCAAACAAAAGAGAGGAAGCCCCTACACCGGGATCGGTCACGGCCGACTCGGGTATTATTCATCAGATTCTCAATGAAAAACTTGTCAGTCTCCAGGAAAAGCTAGAAGAGGTCAGCCAGCAATCTCATTCACTGCGCGGCGAGAATGAAACTCTTGTACGGTTGGCAGCCAAGGACGGCCTCACAGGACTGTACAATCATGCGTATATCAAGGAAAGGTTGAAACAGGAGATCTACCGCTGCCGGCGGTACAAATATCCACTCAGTCTATTGATGATCGACATCGACGATTTCAAATCTCTCAATGACAACTACGGACACGTCGTGGGGGACAGAGTGCTCAAAACTTTGTCCATGTTGATGCAGGAAATCGTCAGGCCATCCGACATCATCGGCCGCTATGGCGGCGAAGAATTTCTCGTTATCCTTCCTCAAACAAACAGCGAAAATTCTCTGGCCGTGGCCGAGCGCATCCGGGAGAATATTGAATTTTATAAATTCAAAGTTCACCCCTCTAAGAAAAAAATCTCTCAAGTCACAGTGAGTATCGGCCTCTGCGCTTTTCCCGATCATGGAAAGACTTCCGAAGATTTGATCGCCTTTGCCGACGAATCTCTCTATGCAGCAAAAAAAGAAGGAAAGAATAAAGTCATCATTTTCCATGCCATTGCCCCCTCATAAGGGCGTCAGGGAAAAAACTAAGAATAGAGAATAATGATTGCAGAAAATCCGACTCAAAAAGACCTGAATGAAAACGAAAAAATCTCTACTCCCGAGCAAATCGAAAGAGATAAGGTCAAGGATATTATCCAATACTTTGTCAAGGCCTATTCGGCCTTGAAAATTTATCCCATCGAAAATCCAGCTGTCATTAATTCCACAAAGGTTTTTTCCGAAAAATTGATGGATTTCTTGAGCGAATACGAAGAAATGATAATCGGCATTCACGAATTTTCCCTATCTTTTAATGAAGAAACCCTCCATACGGATGGAGAAAAAAAGAAAAGCCTTCCCTTTCTTCTCTATAAGGACGGGATGCGCGAACTCTCGTTTCATGAGGGATTGGATCTCGAAGAAATCGGAGACTTTCTTGAGACGGTAAAAGAAAATGCCGATTTGCCCGAAGAAGAAAGCAATATTATCAACTCACTCTGGGAAAAAGATTTCGACCACATTCATTATTTTGCTCTGGATGAATTCCTGGATGAAAACATCGGTGGAAGCAACTCGGGACGTGATTTAGTCCCGGGGAAGGACGATCTCTCAACAGGAGAGATTAAGCTCACAGAAGAGGACAAGGATGACATCAATAAACGAATGGAAATTCTTGCTGTCGATCCGGGAAATGATCTCACCGCAGGGCCGAAAACACCCCTCTCCAAAGAAAACAAAGTTTCAGAGGCAGCGGCCATCTCAAAAAGCGATTTCCCGGAAATTGAAAAGTTGGTGGCCGATGACCGGGAATTTTCTCGCATCAGAGAGCTTGTCACACTCTTGTTCGAGATTTTATTTCTTGAAGACCGTAAAGAAAAGTTTTCGGAATCCCTCAATGTACTCGATTTGTGCCTTCAGGAAACACTCGAAAAGGCTAACTTCTCTCAAGCTTCTCTCATACTGAACCAGATTATTGACCTGAAATACGTTGTCCCGGAACAAGCCGAAGATAAACTGCAGCTCCTGGACAAGGTCATTAAAAAAGCCAAGGATCCGGCCGCAATCCAAGAGCTGGAAAAACTTTTTTTTAAAACAAAATTCAAAAATCTTGATCCCTTTCTCGAATATATTTACCTTTTATGCCCTGACTCTATTCCCACCGTAATCCATATCTGGGAAAAAACAAAGGATCTCAATGTCAAGAGCAGCCTATCTTTTCTCCTTCAGAAAATCGGGGAAAAGCACATCGAAATTCTTGTCGAATACGCCCAGAACGGCCAGGCCCCTCTGGCAAGAGAAATTATAACGATTCTAGGAAAAATCGACAAAAAGCATGCTCTTCCATATTTGAAAATATTTGCGGTTCACAAGGACAAATCCATCCGGCTGGAAACCATTGAAGCTCTAAAAAATATTCACGATAAGGACGGAGACGACATCCTGCTCGCTATGCTTTTTGACAAAGAGGAGCAAATCAGAATAGCGGCCGTCACAAAGTTGAATCCCTCAGGCAATCCAGCCGCTTTGAGCAGGATAAAAGAAATCATTTCTAGAAAAGATTTCGATAAAAAAAGCCGGCCGGAAAAAAGAGTTTATCTGAATTATTGTGCCCAGAATCCCAACAAGGAGATCAACTTTCTGTTCCATTCCATTCTTAATAAAAGGAATTTCTTTTTATTTAACAAAGCCATGACAACCCGGCTTTGTGTCGTGGCCGCATTGGAAACCATGGCCACTCCAGAGGCTGTGACTATTCTCAAAGAAGGGTCTCATCTGGGGAAAAAACGGATTAGAAGGGCTTGTAAGTTCGCGCTCCGAAAGCTGGCCGCAAGGCACAGCCAGTATAGAGATGTCGAGGTGAAATAGAATGCTCCGCCAACAAGAGGATTATGTGACAAACGACAGAGACAACCTGGCAAAAAAAGGTCAGGACATCCTGGTTCGGCTCACCTCATCCATGAGAACGGCCCAGATCTACGAGCCCAACAACGAGACCCTGATAAAACAGGTCAATGTCCTGTTCACGTTCATTCAGGACGCTCTTCAGAATGAAAGCGAAGCCAAACTTCAGCTTCGAGAAAACACCCTGTTCTTTAACTCGGTCAGGATCAAATATGATTTTGCCACGCATGAAAGTTTCAAATTTTTTGCGGCAGAATTCAAAAAAAAAGAAATTGGAATTTTGAGTTTCGATCCCGGGATTATCGAAGATGAACTCAAAGCCTTCATTGTCTTTTTTGCCAACGTGCCTGAAGCTGAAGATAAACCTTTTGAAGTCTTTCAAGAACAACTCAGAACACAGGGGATAGAGCATGTCAATCTGGAAAAACTCCATCCTTTTGAAATGCAGTTGGATCTGGAAGAAAAAGATGCAAAAAAACTCGCAAAAAAAGTCTTTTTTAAAAGCATCACTCACTTGAGGGAAGTTTTTGAAAGAGAAAAGGAGCAGAAAAGGGTTAATCTCAAAACAACACGCAGGCTCATGCAATCTATCGTCAATCTCATCATCCAAGATGAAACTTTTATGGTTGGTCTGTCCAATATTAAAAACTACGATGAATACACCCTGAATCACTCTATCAATGTCTGCGTCCTCTCTATGTGTCTCGGGAGACGGCTGGGACTCGACAAACGCGAATTGATGGAATTGGGCATCGCAGCCTTTTTCCATGACATTGGAAAACTGGATATCCCTAAAGACATCCTGGATAAACCGGGCCGCCTGACAGAGCAGGAAAGAGAGATCATCGAGAGACATCCCCATCTCGGTGCAGAAATCCTGGTTCGCCTCAAGGAGTTTAGTTATCTGCCTGTGAGGGCATTGTATGTAGCCCTGGAACATCATTTGAAGACAGATTTATCGGGATATCCAAAGTTTTGGAAGAAAAATTCCATCAATCTTTACAGTCAGATTGTCGAAATCTGCGACTTTTTTGACGCCGTAACCACCGACAGGCCTTACAGGAAAGAGACATTTACCCGGCATGAGGCCCTGAGTATGATGCTGGAAAAAAGTGGAGAAGAATTTAATCCTCATTTGCTTAAAATCTTTACAAATATGGTCGGTGTCTACCCGATTGGATCACTTGTAGCTCTCAACACGGGAGAGATTGGCATTGTTGCCGAAACTCATTCCGATGTTTCCTCTCTCCTCCAGCCCAAGGTCAAACTCATCACAGACAGCAAAGGGAACAAGGTCGATGGACAAACAGTGGATCTGAAGAATCCAAAATCTGAAATTAACGGAACACAAAGAAAAATTGTAAAACCATTAAATCCCCAAGAATACAATATTCGGATTTCGGATTATTTTTTAGCTGAAGAGAAACAGCCAACTTCTACCAATTAGCCTGACCTCTCAGCTTTTTTTACAGCATCCTCAAAAATATCTATGCCCTTGAGGGCTAAATCCTCCGTCAACACGAGTGGGGGAAGAAAACGCACTACATTCGCAAAATGACCTCCGATTTCTACCAAAAGACCATGTTGAAAACAGATTGTCCTCACCTGATTGGCTAATTCGGGTGCTGGTTCTTTCGTGGCCTTATCTTTGACGAGTTCCACTCCAAGCATTAATCCCTTTCCCCTGGCTTCACCGATTATTTTAGAATCCTTCTCAATTTCCTTGAGCCAGGACAGCATTTTTTCTCCAAGACCTAGGGCATAGTTGGCAAGATCCTTATCCAACATGAACCTCAATGCCGCATGGCCGGCGGCAAAAGCCAAAACATTCCCGCGGAAGGTGCCGATATGTTTGCCGGGTGGCCAGGTGTCGAGCTCTCTCCTATAGGCTATCGCCGAAATGGGCAGACCAACTCCACCGAGTGCTTTGCTCATGGTCATAATATCCGGGACAATCCCAAAGTGTTCAAAAGCAAACATCTTCCCTGTGCGGCAAAACCCGGCCTGGATTTCATCGACGATGAGAAGCACGCTGTGTTTCATACAGATGTCCTTAATAGACGGGAGGAAACGATCGGGCGGCACAATTGATCCTCCCTCGCCTTGTATGGCTTCGATAATGGCCGCCACGGGTTTGGCCACACCCGAATGTGGATCATCCAGGAGATAATCAAGATATTTGGCACAGTCGATTTCACATGTGTCGGGATTTTTCCCGAAAACACAGCGGTAACAGTAGGCATAGGGAACAAAATGGACTCCAGCAAGCAGAGGCAGGAAATGTTCTTTAAAATCTCGTCCGCTGGAAAGCGAAAGGGCACCTGTTGTCATCCCGTGATAACCGCCTTGAAAGGCAATCAAAGTGGTCCTCTGGGAGTTATATTTAGCCAGCTTGACGGCAGCCTCTACGGCATCTGAACCGGTGGGGCCGCAAAAGAAGACTTTGCCCAGAGAGTCCGGCAGGAGAGACGTGAGAACTTTGACTAAATCCGCTCTAGGAGGAGAAGGGAAATCGAGAGAGTGAGTGAGTTTGTCGAGCTGATTGGATACGGCAGCCAGGACATCCGGGTTGGAGTGGCCGACATTCATGACACCGGCTCCACCAAAAAAATCGATATAGATATTTCCGTCAACATCTTCGATTGTCGCCCCCTTGGCCCGGCTGAGTCCCATGGGTAATCCTCTCGGATAAGAGACGGCCGACCCCTCATGGGCAGATTGAAAATCGAGCAGCTCTTTGGATTTTGGCCCCGGAGGTGTGACCTTTATAAGGGGAGCTTCCGAAAGAGAGAGTTTATGGAAATCCATAGTTTATCTTTTCAATTTATCATTATCCCCCCTCAACCGGCAAGCTCTTTTCTCAAAATACTTTGGAGTTCTATGCAAACATTTTCGGGTGGAGCTTCACTAAATGGGAAGGGACCATAACCTTCTAGATTTTTTATTCTCTTATTTATCTTCTATTTCTGGAGTCTTCTTCTCCTTAAAAAGTTCTCCGATTCCACCAATACTGCCCAGCACTCCTGACGTTTCAATGGGAAGGAAGATTTTTGTGGCTTTCCCATCGGCTATTTTCTGCAGGGCTTCAAGATACTTGATGGCAATAAGATCGTTTGTAGGTTTCCCTTGGTGAATGGCACCGTAAACGGTCTCTATGGCTTCGGCCTCTCCCTTGGCGACAGTCAATTTTTCATATTTGTCTGCATCGGCCACCTTTTTAATCGCTTCGGCCTGTCCCTCGGCCTTAAGAATGGCTGATTTTTTCATTCCCTCCGCTTCCAGGATCATGGCACGTCTTTCACGCTCGGCCTTCATCTGACGATGCATAGCCTCGGTGACATCCGCAGGAGGATCGATCCTCTGGAGTTCCACTCGAGTGACCTTGACACCCCACTTATCCGTCGCATCATCCAGAATCTGACGAAGCTGTGTGTTGATCACATCCCTCGATGTGAGAGACTCATCCAGTGCCAGGTCTCCTATCAAATTTCTTAGATTGGTTTGAGCCAGCTTGGTGACCGCCATATAAAAATTCGCCACGTTGTAGTTCACTTTTATCGGATCTGTGACTTCATAGTAAACAACGGCATCCACTTCGACGACGACGTTGTCCTTGGTGATCACGCCCTGCGGAGGGATATCGTGCACCTGTTCCCGCATATCGACCTTAAGGATTCTTTCCATAAAAGGGATGATGAGTGTGAGACCACTGCCGGCCGTTCGTTGGTACCTTCCTAGACGCTCAATGAGTCCTTTTTCCCATGGACGGACTATCTTTAATCCTGTTCCTGCAATAATGAATATGACAACCGCTAATGTGACAAGTAAAATTTCCATTTTATTCCTCCTCTTTTATTTTTTCTACGACCAGGTGGGTACCCTCCATTCGGATAACTTCCACCCGATTCCCCACAACGATGACTTCACCGGTCTCACTGCCCGCAAGCCATTCTTCCTTTTTCAGCCGGACTCGACCTGTGTTTTTGGTGTTATCGATCTCTTCGAGCACTATTCCTTGCTTGCCAATAACCCGGTCGGCCCCTATCCCTGGAGGCTGCTTTTTAGAAAACTTATCTGCAAACCTCCGGGAAACGACAAAGAGGACGCCCGATACGAGTACAAAAGCCCCCAACTGCCAGACATATCCCAGACCAAAAAGGGCCAGCACACCGGCAACAGCCGCTCCAATGCCAAACCATAAAAGGAAAAATCCGGCCGTGAAGATTTCACCCACCACAAAGAGCGCGGCAATAATCATCCAGATATACCAAATCTTTATCGGCATTATGTCACCTCCATGTTAAGAAATATCATTGGAAAATTTATCAGCATGGGTGCTTATTCTTCTATTCATACTCTATTTTCAATCCGTTTATTCAACAGCAGGAATCCTAGAGAACAAGTTGACAAAAATATATCCCCAATCAATCGAAATGTCAAAAAGAATTGGGGCCTGGCCAAAAAAAAAGGCATCGCCTCCAGAGGAGGAGATGCCTTTTCAGGGTAAGCTTGTGTTATTTTTTCTTTAAGTAGACGTTTCCACTGAAAGTCTTGAGTTCGACTTCTGCGCCTCCACCATTAACGCTTCCACTGAGAGATTTCTTTTCTATTTTTCCGCGCACAAGGATATCAAAATCGCTGTTGATGCTTCCGCTGAACGTTCTCGCCTCCAAATCAAAGGCTGCACTGGATGGAACAATAAACTCCACTCGGCCGCTGTGACTCTTAAGATGGTAGTATCCGTTTGAGGCAAGATCACCCTCGTACTTGACCTTTCCGCTTATGGTGCTGGCTTCGATTTCGTCCGCATCGGTAATATTGGTCAGCACGACACTTCCGCTGACCGTATCTGCATCGACAGAACCTTTGATCTCATTGGCCAACACATTCCCGGACACAGAGTGCAGCCTTACATCGCCGATCACATTATCAGCCTCCACAGTTCCACTCACCGTTGAGCAGTTTGCGCCATTTTTGGCACCTGTAACAATCACATTCCCGCTGACCGTTTTGGCCTTGAGGTCACCGCCTATGTCCTCACAAGTGACATTCCCGCTGACAGTGTTGGCATTGAGTGTCGCTTCGGAGGGGATCATAAGCGTATAATAGATGGAAACACTCAGGTTTTTTTTCGGACCTTTAGGATATTCTGTTTTGATCCGCAGTGTGCTGTTTTCCCCGGTGATCGTGATTTTGACTTTGGCTGCATTTTCTTTGGCTTTAGCAAGAGTTGTGGCCCTCGAAACTTTCAGGGCATCGATCTGAACCTGTGCTTTATTCCAGGTCTTAACCTCTATATCCCCAGAGATATTCCCTATGATGACCTTCCCGTTTTTGGCAAGATCCACGGTCTTTTCAAACTTTTCCTCGAACTTTTCCTTTCCAGCCGCCACCGCTGGATTTACACCGAACATCACTAAAAGTGCGAACAACACTCCCAACGAAACCATGGTTTTTTTCATTTTCATTTTTTGTTCCTCCTTTTATATATTAATATATCGATCCCACATCCCTCTGCTCGACAGGGGATGCGCTGACGGCCATCATGTCATCCAATAAAACTCTTTTTTCCTTGTAGACCGCCAACAGATAATTCCGAGAATCTATACTGTTTGGCCTGCTGAGAACCGCTTCCTTACAGGCCGTGATAGACTCATCTATAATACTGAGATTTCTTTGAAACACGGCATAGAGCTGAGGATCAAAACTTTCCTTCTGTGCAGAAACAGCCTCCCACAAGGCATCGATAGCCTTCTGGTAGTAGTGCTCAGCTTCTTCCAGTTTTGAGACAACATACTGCTGTGAGCCGGGAGCTGGCGTCGTGAGCCGGGGGATAAGGGTCACAGCGCCGACAAAAATAACAAGAAGAAGCGCAGCGCTCACAACCCAACCCAAAGAATTTGGAGTGAAGACAAAACGTCTCTGTCTGACGCGAGTTGGACTGAGACTTTCATTTTGTTTTTCTTTAATCCCGGAAGCAATTTTAAACCACGTTTGTCCGGAAGGAGAAAACTCCGCAAGCCCTTTGGCATCGGTTTTTATTTTTTTAAAATCCTCGTGAAGTTTTTGACATTCCAAGCAGCCGTCCAGATGCTTCTTCAGTAATTGTTTCTCAGTAGACTTGAGCTCATCGTCCACATAGTCACTGATTTTTTGTTTTGCTGCTGAACATCTCATTTTGGTCTCCTCATCTGAGTTGTTTCTTTTCAAGTTTTTGCCTGATCTTCATCCGGGCCTTGAAAAGTTGTGATTTGGATGTACCGACCGTACACCCCAACATCTGAGCGATCTCCCGGTGTTTAAAGCCTTGAACATCGTGGAGTAAAAACACGCTTTTCAGCCTGGTCGGAAGACTCTGAATGGCTTCCTCCAGCGGTTTTTCCAGCATTTTTTCGGACACGCTCTGAGTATCCTCTCCAACCGTGAACTCAATGCTGCCAAAAGGGACCGCCTGCTGCAGTACTTTTTTGTTGCTGCGCAGATAGCTGAGGCATGTGTTGACCGCAATGCGGTACATCCATCCGGCAAAAGCCTCATCCTTATCCAGGGTTTCGAGATGAGTAAAAACTCGAATAAAAATATCCTGTAGGAGATCTTCGGCGGTTGCGGCATTGTATGTGTAGCGGTAGGCCAAACTGAACATCCGGTCTTTAAACTGTTCGTAGAGTAATCCCATGGACTGCGAATCCCCTTCACGGGAACTCCTGACCAGGTTTTTTATGAGTTCTGTATCCTCAAAGCCTGTTTTTACTTCGTCTTCTTTTTTATTGTGATTCATGACAAACATTTTGGACATTATTTTATCATATCTGCCCGCCAATAAGCTTTCTCGAATTTTCGGCTGAACGGCTGCAGTATTAAACATTTTTTTTCCTTTATCATCCATGATGCACTTCAGGCATAAAAGGTTGCCTCTAACCTCATATTTTAGCTGCATCTTGATTTTTTGTTCTGACTCGTGATAGGTTAGCGTTTTCACGTGGGTCCCAAATAAGGAAAATAATCCATGCCCGACAGTAAATATGATAAAAAAGAAAGACTCCCATATCTTCTGGAAAACCTCCCTGTTGGGGTCTACCGTACAAATCCAGAGGGAAAAATTATCAAGGCCAACCAGATTCTGATACAGATGCTTGGTTACCAAAATATTTCGGACTTAGAAAACCTCAATGTCAAAGATCTTTATATCAAATCAAAAGACCGGGAAAACCATCTCATAAAACTGGAAGCCACGACAACCAGGTACGCCAACATCAAAATCCGGTGCAGAGACGGCCGCACACTCTGGTGCCGCGACTACCCTGAGGCTGTTCTGGATGCCACAGGAAAAATCGCTTTCTACGACGGGATATTGATCGACATTTCCACAGAGAAAAGGACAGAAGATAAACTCAAAAAAGCACTCAGGCAGCTGTCCCAGTCCAACAAAGAACGGAAAAAAATGATTGCGGCTCTAGAAAGTTTGACATTGGAGGATCATCTTACAGGACTTTACAACCGCCGCGGATTCACGACCATTGCCAAAGAATATCTCCAACTGGCCAATCGAAAAAAAACGGAGATGTACCTCCTCTATATCGATTTGGATGACCTCAAAAAAATCAATGACACCTATGGCCACAACAAGGGGGATTTTGTACTTGTCGCCCTTGCAGAAATCCTGCAGAAGACTTTCCGGGAATCAGATATAAAGGCCAGAATCGGAGGGGATGAATTTGCTGTTTTCCCCATCGATACTCACAAGAAGGGAGTCCATTCCGCCTTGGCCCGCTTAGAAAAAAGCATCGATGATTACAATGCCGCAACAGAACACCAGCCTCTTCTGTCTGTCAGCACAGGGATTTCCTGCTACAACCCTGCAAAACCCTGCTCAGTCAATGAACTCCTGATAAAGGCAGACAGCCTCATGTATGAGGAAAAGCGACGCAAACAAAAAACCTGACCCCATTTTGTTTTATAGGATAAAATGAACAAGCGTCTTCTTTTCTTTACACTGGCCATCCTCTTTTCTCTCCAAATATTTTCATCGAGCTGTAAGGATATGTCACCAGACACAGGTTTTCTGGAAGTTTCTGGTCTAATCGAGGTGGTCGAAACTGAGATCCGGCCTCAGGTTTCCGGTCAGGTTATAGACATTCTGGTCAAAGAGGGGCAGCGGGTGGAAAAAGACCAAGTTCTGTGCCTCATCGATGACAAAAAAATAAAGATTCAAATCGACCAGGTTCATGCCGGCCTGGAAGGTCTTAATGCAAAATTAAAGCTTTTGAGGAAGGGTACAAAAAAAGAGATCATCGCAGTGGCGAAAAACCGGCTGGACGCCGCTCAAAAAGAATTGGAACTGGCGAAAAAAAACCAGGAGCGGATGACCCTACTTCTGGAAGAGGGAGCTGTTTCCGAAGTCCGGAAGGAACAGGCCGACTTAAAGCTCAAGTCTGTCACGGAAAAAGTAGAAACCGCAGAGGAGAATTACCACCTGGCACTTCGAGGTAGAGAAAAGGAAGAGATCGAAATCGTGGAGGCCGAAATAAAAAATCTCTCTTCTCAAGAAGAACTGCTTCTCATCCAGTTGGAAGAAACACGGATCACTGCTCCGGTGAGCGGGATGATCGAAATCAGGCACATCGAAGTCGGAGAACTGGCCTCCCCCCTTTTTCCCCTTTTCAGCTTGATTGATCTGGACCAGACCTATGTCAAGGCCTATGTGCCGGAAAAATATTTGGGTAACTTCCGGATGGGGAGTGCCGTAGAAGTGACCTGTGATTCCTATCCAGAAAAAATCTTTCAAGGGAAAGTCGATTTTATTTCAGACCAGGCCGAATTTGCACCTAAAAACATCCAGACTAAAGAAGAACGTCTTAAGCTCGTGTTTATGATTAAGTCCTATCTAAACAATCAGAACCAGGTGCTCAAACCAGGAATGCCTGTGGATGTCAGAATTTCTGTAGAATGAGCGCAGTCAAAACCGAAGATCTTTTCAAAACATTTGATCAAATCCAGGCCATCCAAGAAATAAACCTCACTATAGAAAGAGGGGAACTCATCGGTCTCATCGGCCCTGACGGAGCGGGAAAGACAACACTGCTTCGTCTTCTCGTTGGCCTCCTGAAGCCCACCTCGGGAAGAGTGTGGATCGAGGACATAGACATGTCCAAAAACCAGCGAAAAATCAAGGACATCATCGGCTACATGCCGCAGCATTTCAGCCTTTATGGCGATCTCAGCGTGTCGGAGAACATGAAATTTTTCTCCGACCTGTACAAAGTGCCTAGAGACCAGTATGAAGAAAGAAAAAAAGAACTCCTTCACTTTAGCGCTCTTTCCCCCTTCCAGAACCGCCTGGCCAGAAATCTTTCCGGCGGCATGCAGAAAAAGCTGGCTCTTTCATGCAATCTTTTTCACACGCCAAAAATTCTATTTCTCGATGAACCCACAACCGGAGTGGATCCGGTCTCCCGAAGGGAGCTTTGGGATTTTTTGTTCTCACTCAAAAATCAAGGTAAAACACTTATTGTCAGCACACCCTATATGGATGAGGCCCAAAAATGTCACAGAGTTGCTCTCATCTACAACGGACGAATCCTTGCCTTAGATAAACCGGATGATTTAATAAAAAATTTCAAGAACACGGTTATCGAATTCACAAGCGTTCAAAAAAATGCGCGCACTATCTTAAAGACCATGCCATCTCTTCAAGACATCTATCCTTATGCCGGAGCCCTTCATCTGACTTTTAGTCCCGGCGTAGATGGCATTGAAATAACCAGGGATTTTTGCCAGGCCCAGGACATAAGGATCAAAAGTATCAAAAAGATCGATCCCTCATTTGAAGACACTTTTCTCGATTTCATCAACAAACAATGATTTGTATCGAAGTTAATCAGCTGACCAAACAATTTGGCAGCTTTACGGCCGTCGACAAGGTGTCTTTTAAAGTGGCAAGGGGGGAAATCTTTGGCTTCCTTGGCCCCAACGGTGCAGGAAAATCCACTACCATCCGGATGCTCTGTGGAATCATCCGGCCGACATCCGGTTCTGCATCCGTCGGAGGATACGGCGTCGATTCCCATCCGGAGGACATCAAAAAGATTATCGGTTACATGTCCCAGAAATTCACACTCTATCAGGACCTCACTGTCGAAGAAAATATCGATTTTTACAGCGGCATCCATAAACTGACTTCAAAGCTCAAAACTGAACGAAAAAAGTGGGTGCTCAAGATGGCAGGCCTGAGGGGTCGGGAAACAACTCTCACCAGAGATCTTTCAGGAGGCTGGAAGCAGCGGCTGTCTATGGGATGCGCAATCCTTCATCAACCTGATATTCTCTTCCTGGACGAACCCACAGCCAGTGTTGATCCCGCTTCCCGAAGGAATTTTTGGGACTTGATTTACGACCTTTCCGATTTGGGGACAACTGTCTTTGTCACATCCCATTACATGGACGAGGTGGAGCGGTGTCACAGGATCGCGATACTCTACAACGGAAAAATTATCGCCGGCGGCTCCCCGAAAAAATTAAAGGAACAGTATACGGGAAAATCAGAATCCTCTCTGGAGGATGTGTTCATTTCTGCCATAAAAAGAGAAAAAGAGAATGAAAAGTAGAATCCTTCCTCTTTTAAAAAAGGAAACTCTTCACATCTTGAGAGATCCACGCAGCCTTTATCTGGCTCTCGGCCTGCCGATTATGCTTCTCATTCTCTTTGGTTTTGCGATCACTTTCGACGTCAAAAACGTCCCTGTCGGAGTCGTCGATTTAGATGGGACCGTGCTCAGCAGGGATCTTTTCTCCCGGCTCCAGGCCAGCCAGTATTTTGACATCAAATTCTTAAAAACTTCAAGCTCCGATGTAGAAAGTTTTCTCGATAGAGGAGAAGTCCGGTTTGTCCTTGTTTTACCATCGGGATTTTCCCGTGATCTCTCTGCGGGAAAGGAAACGGGGCTTCAACTGCTGGTTGATGGGAGCGACAGCAACTCAGCGCAGGTGGCCCTGGGTTACATGGCAGGTCTTATACAGACTTTTTCTGCAAAAATCTTCCCCATGCGCCTCCCGCCTTTCCAGATAGAACCCAGAGTTTGGTACAATCCGGAGCTGCGCAGTACAAATTTTATTGTCCCCGGCCTTATTGCGGTATTGATGATGGTGATTGCGGCCATGCTGACATCCTTGACCATATCCAAGGAATGGGAAATGGGGACAATGGAGCAGCTGATCGCCACACCCATTAGACCCCATGAAATGATTTTCGGCAAACTCTTTCCCTACTATATTCTGGGATTAATCCAGACACTCTTTGTCATTCTGATAGGGCAGGTCCTCTTTGGTGTGCCTTTCAGGGGAAATCTGTTCTTTCTTTTTTTGGTCGCCAGCCTTTTCCTTATCAGCAGCCTGGGGATCGGACTTTTCATTTCGACCGTGTCTAAATCTCAGCAGCTTTCGTTTATGATGACCATCATCCTGACGTTTCTCCCGGCCTTTTTGCTCTCAGGATTTCTCTTTCCAGTGGCTTCGATGCCCCGTTTAATTCGAATAGTCACCAACTTTGTTCCGGCTAAGTACTTCCTGACCGTTCTAAGAGGGATTTTTCTTAAGGGCACCGGGCTGGCCGTCCACTGGCAGGAAGTGGGAGCCCTTTTTATCTTTGCTGTAATCATCGTTTTCGCATGTGCGAAGAAATTTAAACTGAGTTTGGAATAAAATGCTAAGCCTAATAATTGTCCGTCATATAATCCGAAAAGAGTTCATCCAGACATTCCGCGACAAAAGGATGATCCTTCCGCTATTTGTCGCACCTGTGCTCCAGCTTATTTTGTTTGGTTTCGCGGCCACGACCGATGTGAAAAACATCTCCCTAGCCATTCTCGACTATGACAAGAGCAGGGAGAGCCGGGCCCTTATGAGCAATTTTCTCCATACAGAGGCCTTTCGTATCAATCGCAGTGCCGGTTCAATCGAACAAATTGATGATCTTATTCAAAAGGGAGACATAAAAGTGGCGGTTGTCATCCCCTCCAATTTCGAAAAAGATCTCAAGACCGGACGAAACACCTCCATCCAGATTATCCTCGATGGCTCGGACGCCAATTCCGCCACTATCGTATTGAGCTATATCGCGCAGCTATTAAACAGCCATTCGGAAAAAATCATGACTGAAGTTCTCGGTCGAAATGTTTCAGGACTTTTGAAACCTCAAGAGAGGATCTGGTACAATCCCGACCTGAAGAGTTCTATCTACATGGTGCCGGGAGTTATCTGCCTCATTCTTCTTTTGACCACGCTGCTTTTGACTGCGATGGCCATTACAAAAGAGAGGGAAGTGGGGACTTTGGAGACTCTTATCGTATCCCCCATCAAACCATGGGAGCTCATCCTTGGAAAAACAATCCCTTTTGTTCTGATCGGCTTTGTTGATATTGTGCTGATCCTGCTGGCGGGGAGAATCATTTTTGGGCTCCCCATAAGAGGCAGTATTCCTTTTCTTCTTGGAGTTTCGCTTCTTTTTATCGTGACAACGCTCAGTATCGGCCTTTTCGTCTCAACAATCTCCCGGACTCAGGGGCAGGCTATGACAAGTGTTTTGTTCTTCATGATGCCGGCCATGCTCCTATCAGGAATTTTTACACCACTGGAAAGCATGCCAAGAGTCATCCAGTACCTGACTCTTCTCAATCCTTTGAGATATTTCGGGAGGGCTGTGAGAGGGATTCTCTTAAAAGGAAACGGTCCGGAAGTCCTTTGGCCGGAAATTCTCGCTCTTTTTCTTTTCGGGCTTGTGTCACTAGGGATCAGTTCTCTCCGCTTCCGAAAGTACCTCGAATAGAGAATTCTATTTTTGGACTGGGGCTTTAAAGTATTGGATGGATTCCTCTTTAACCAGGATTATGATCGAATATATCCCGAGAGCCGTTCCGAAAGGAATATTCAACAAGCTTATAAAGGACACAATCAGAGTCAGTATCCTGCCCCACTCCTTCTTTTTTAAAAGGCCTATACCGGCAAAAATCTTTGGGAGGCCTAACAGAGCAAAGAAAAAAACCGCGATAGAACCGACTGTCCTCAGAATAAAAGGAGCTTCAGGACCCATATCCGGGATAAAGGAAATACCAAATAGAAGCAAAAATCCCAAAAATCCAACCATCAGAGACAATCCTCCAAAAACGATCCACAAAATCCCGATGAGACTAATATGACGCTCCATGATTGCCCTCCTTAACTATGAATTGAGATTTAGAAGATCCCGACACCGAAAATCAGTTTGAGCAGGAAATATATTCCGATTGAAAATACGGCTGCCGCCGGAAGAGAAATCACCCAGGCTGAAAAAATATTTTTGATCACATTCAGATTAATTGCAGAAATTCCTCTGGCTAATCCCACCCCAATGATATTGCCGATAGCCACATGAGTCGTGGAAACCGGCATTCCCAATCGGGAACAAATCAGCACGGTTGTCGCCGTTCCGAATTCGGCCGAAAAACCGCGGGTTGGTGTGATGGTCGTGATCTTATGGCCCACCGTTTCCATCACCCGGTACCCCCAAGTATAAACACCGAATGCCAAGCCCGCTCCTCCCATAAGTAACAGCCAGAATGGGATTCCCACCGACATTTCTACATTGCCAGTGTGGAGCACTGCGACAACAGCAGCGACTGGACCGATGGCATTGGCCACATCGTTGGCTCCATGGGAAAAAGCCTGAAAACTGGCAGACAAAACTTGAAGAGGATTGGCCATCTGTTCGACTTGAAAATAGGGATCGGTATCTTTTTTCTTGTATCTTTTTAGGATGAAATACCCGGCCAAATATCCCAGCAGTCCAAAAAAGAATGAAATCAATACCGCTTCTAGAAAAGGAAGATCTAAATGGAGATTCTTTAATCCCTTGTAGATGATAGAGAGAGAGAGGATAAACACTACGGTCCCGGATAAATAGGGGCCGACCTTTTTGGTTCTTTCAATGGGTGTTTCAGAATTCAAGATGAATTTTTTAATGATCGTAAATATGCTAAAAGCTATGATCCCCCCAAAAACAGGAGATATAATCCATGTAAGGGCCACCAAGATCACAACTTTCCATTGAATCCCTGCAACTCCAACACTGACAAGCCCGAAACCAAGGACGCCACCGATGATGGAATGGGTCGTAGAAACAGGAAGTTTGAAATAGGTGGCGATATTGACCCAGAGCGCCGAGCCCAATACAGCTGCCAGCATGCCGTAGACAAAAAGTTCTGGATTATCAACAAATTCAAGAGGATCAACAATCCCTTTCCGGATTGTGTTGGCCACATGAGCTCCAACCAAGGTGGCACCAAGGATATCACAGATTCCTGCAACTATGACGGCCTTTTTAATAGTCAGGGCTTTAGACGCCACAGAAGTGGCCATAGAGTTAGCCACATCGTTAGCACCGATATTGATGGCACTGTAGAGACCGACAACAACGGTAATGATCAGTATTATTAGGCCAATATCCATTCAATACTACTCAGGAATCATGCAGCATCGTTGCTAAATTATCGCCTGTGTTTTCTGCGTGGTTGGCCAGTGCGCCCAGCTCTTTAAACACATGGGTCCACATCATGATCGAAACAGGGTCTATTTCCTTTTCCATCGCAAACAGCTTCTTGGCCACTTTCATCTGTGCAATATCGGCTTCCCATTCTTTCACTTTGATTTTTTCGATCAATTCGAGGACTTTGTGAGCTTCTGCCCCGCCGAAAGAGGTTTCCGCCAAAAGCTTGATCTCACTGGAGACTTTCATCGCCAATTCATAGGTCTCAAGAACTTTATAGACCAGAGCCTTCAGGTTTTCTTTAAGTCCATCCGGAACACTCATGGGCCGCATTGTTACAATAGCAGCCAGATCTTCGGCCGAGTCGGCAATGCTGTCCTGCTCCTTAAGAAAACGCAGGATATCACCTCTCGAAACCGGTAAAAATACGCTTTTGGGCAGCCGGCTCCGGATTTCCTTTTTCACCAGGTCTGCCTTGTGTTCGGCCTTAAATATCTGCTTGGCATGTTTTTCCACATTATTCTGATCGCCGTCAATGAAGCTCTCCATCAACGGTTTGACCAAATCCACACACTCTTTAACTTTAAGCATATGCTGATAGAGAGGCTCAAACGGTGATTTTCCAAAAAGTTTACTGATGATACTCATGGTTACACCTCTAGTTTTTATGGGAAGTTATCAGTGAGAGTTCATTCTATGCAACCTAAAATGAGAAATCAATGAAAATATAGAGGGGATAATGTAAACAGAAAAAATCGGATTTTATCTCTTTTGAGATCCCAAAATCTTTGTGATTTTTTCTTCCATATCGTTTTGGTGGGTTCCCTTCCAGAATACACGCCCGCATTCCGGACAGAGAGAAAAGACATCCGCATTTTTGTAGATGAATGGAGTGACCATGTTCTTGGCCCGCTCTTTTGGAAGGGTTCTCAGAACTGTGTTGCATTCAATACAGAGGGAATTCGGTTTCGCCTCCCCTTTGAGATTGAACTCTTTAAGGACCTGCTGAATTTGCTCGGACCATTTTTCGCTGATGATAAACAGGGCCTGAACATTTTTGGATTTTTCTATCAACCCATTATCCCTTGTCAGAAGGATCCGTGATTCGTTCTGAGCAAAAACAAGAAGGTCATCATCCTCAACTCTAGAAAAATAGGCCGTATCAAAACCGAGGATTTTCAACCACTTGGCCAGTTTGCCCAGCATACAATCCGCAACAAATCTCATGGGATTATTCTTTATTCTTGAAAACTAAAGTCCGAGAAATTGAACGCTGAGTCCGGAAACAAGAATCATGGCTCCTGCAATGGCATGAGCATATCTTTCCAGCTTTCCAAGCCGGACAAACTTAGCTCCCCAAGACATCAC
>SDBS01002259.1_pt1 | contig 19366 bp, 13 predicted proteins | sample 2277091 | NCBI WGS metagenome assembly SDBS01 (sample SAMN10404972, study PRJNA504765) | marine sediment metagenome | isolation source: marine sediment core GS10_PC15, 163 cmbsf | place: Arctic Ocean: Southern Knipovich Ridge | collected 2010 | reverse complement strand
AATTAACCAATTAACTAATCAACTCTTCTTTGATTTAAGCGCGTTGAGCTTCTTGGCGAGTCGTGATTTCTTTCGTGCTGCGGTTTTCTTGTGCATTGTGCTCGTAGATGCCGTTTTGTCTAACTTGCGGGCAACAAGTTTATATTGCTCGCCTGCCGCTTCAACGTTGCCTTCGCTCACAGTCGCCTCGAAATGCTTGATTTGCGTCTTAATCTGGCTTTTACGTGCTCGGTTAGTCGTCCTTCTTTTGGTATTCTGCCTCGCTCTTTTTTTTGCCTGTAACGATTGTGCCACTTCAATCTCCTGAAAACTTAAGTTATTCTATTTTTTTCCTTTTGCGGAAACAATATTTGTCATTCCCGCCCCGCATCGTGTGCGGGATAAACTCCAGCGGGAACCCAGCTTTTTCGTTCCGGACCCCTGCTTTTGCAGGGGTGACATCGTCGGTTATTTTTAGCAACAAATACTATTAAAAAAATACTCACTGAGAATTTGGTTCTGTTTTTCGTTTTCTCGAGCTTGAGCTTGAGCTTCCGAAACTGCTTATCCTATTTTTGGCCTCATACCATATATACAAATGATAAAGGGGATTAACAAATCTATACTCCCCGCGAACCTCACTGTCGTCAACAATTCCAAGCTTCTTTATCCTTCTTAGGAAATTATCTAAATTCTTTTGCTCCTTTTCCGGCACTTCTTTCAAAAGCGCCTGCCTTTTGAAAGTTGCTCCTAATGGTAATTTTTTTCCTACACGCCACAAGATGGAAGAATATGTTTTGTTTCTCAGCACCTTGGATATCTGAGGGTCTATATATTTTTTCCCCACATTTCTTGCCGCTTCCATTATGCCTTGCTTTGTATCGCTTTCGTTGATATGATTATCGGTGTCCTGCCAGAAAACAGCGTCGCCTACCTCATGCATAAGCATAGGAAGACCGCCAGATAGTTCCACTATCAGAGAAAGAGCTTCGCTGGTGACCGTAATATTGTGTTTGTTAAACATATTTATAAAAAAATCTTCAGATTCACTGTTACTCATCGGGGGCAAATCTACTACATCGAAAATCCTTGCTACTGATGGCTGATGCTTTATAAGCTCATCCCTTCTTTCCGGCAGACCAACAAGAATTAGAAGAATTGGTAAAGGCTTATCTGAAGTTGCTAACTCATCAACACGACTTTTTAGGAACTGTGAAAATTGCGGCACATCGCTTATTCCATTGAGGTCGTCCAGTATGAGGATTAAACCTTTCTTGCCGTTTTTCTTGGCTTCGTCATATATCTTTCGCAGTGCCGGCAGGAAATTGTTCGCTAATGTATGAAGCTTGCTTTTGTCTTTCGTAAATTCTATCCCCATACCAAAAAATTTCAACTCTGCTATATAATCATCAAAGATTTCTCTTAGTTTGTCGAACAGTGATTTATCTGCGCAGTCCTGCAGGAGCTTCTGGAAAGTAACACCCATCATTTCATCTAAGCTTCGGACTCCTCCCAAATAGCAGTGACTTCCAATCAAGCTGTGTTCTTTCTCTGCGAGGTGTCGGATAAACAAGGCTAAAGAACTTTTTCCAATTCCACGCTGCCCGGTAATGAAAATGTTTTCGTTTCTACCCGAAACCGTTTGCCTGATAGCCCTCTCCAATCTTTGTATCTCTTTAATCCGGGCAACGAAATATTCGGGTTGAACCGGCCTGCCTGGTGAAAAAGGACTTTCTTTTGCAGTAATCTCTACCATCATTAGTTCTTACTTTTGACTTTCCCTTAACTTATCTACTCGCTGGCTGACGTCTTTATATGCAAAATCAAACTGGGCGATTTTGCGATAAATCTCCAGCGCCTTGTCCGGCTCCTTATTCTCCTCATAAGCGCAGGCCAGATTATACCGCAATTCTTTCCCGGCAGCATCATCTTTTAACTCGTGGGACTCTATCGCCTTGGTAAAAACGTCAATTGCATCAGCGAGCCAGCCCTTCACTAAAAAGCAGTAGCCTATTTTATTCATCGCTGCAATTTTTCGTCTCGGGTCTTTCTGGGCCTCCTGGAACAGAGGTATCGCCTCGTTGTATTTTTCATTCCTGACCAAACGAATAGCGTATTCATATTTGGCTGCGAGATTAGTCGGATAGTTCTGAACACTGAGCTGGTAATGTTCCAGTTCGGCCTTGTTTAATTGCCCCGAGAGTTGTTCGAGTGCGGTTTTAATTTGCATATCATCGGGATTAGTCTCAAGACAGGCATTTGCCTCTCGTATCTTTCGTTTGAGCTGTTTTATTCTTAACTGACCTGCTCGCTGCTTAAAGCTGAAATCTTTTTTAGTTGTATAAGTACTTTCCAGCAGCGCTATGGCATCATTTTCGGCCTGGTCAGTTTCCATGTCTGCAAGGGCGTCAGTCAAACTAAATATATTGGCCGGCAGGGTTGGGTTCTGGGCTATTTTCCTTCTGGCATCTTCGACTGCCTTAACGCGATAGTCCTCCGTCTTGACCACACTGTCCTGGGCTTGAAGTTTCTCCTGCACCTCACGGTCCTTGAGGGCTTTTCTGAAATCACCCTCCTTATCGTATTTTCCTCTGGCCATAGTCAGCTCCGCCGAGAGGTTCTTAAATTCGTCCGCTAATGATCCATCCTCAGGCCTAAGTCGGGAGGCACACTGGCAGGCGACAACGGCTTTGTCGAATTGGCCTAAGGCTGCGTAGGAATCTTTCAACAAAATATATGTGTGCGCTGACGGTCTCTGGGCGGCATTATTTTTCTGGAAAATCAGATTGGCAATCCAACCTGCCGTTTTGTTATAGCCGCCGGCTACCGCGCCTTTTAGCATTGCCTCGGCAAAAGGCAGATGTTCGGGATCTTTTGCGAAAAGATATTCCGCGTTAAGCATCTGCTCGAGCGGCGTCTTGCCTCGCAGATGCTTCATTTTTTCCATCATTGAAGGTTTTTTCCCGCCTTTTCCCACACGCTGCAACGCCAATTCACAAAGCGGCAGATGGCCCTCTTCCAGAGCATCCGGGCTATAGCGCAGACCCTGGAGGTACATATCGATAGCGTAATCGATATTGTTTGTCTCGGCTACTTTACGGGCTTTTTCAAAAAAAGCCTTGGCCTTAGCCAATGCCTGGGCATCTTCTTCCGGCATACGTTTTTACCTAATCGGTCCTCTGATACATTATTCAATCGGCTTATGGTAATCTTCGATTAAATTTTGTCAACAAATAAAAAACTTGTATAAAAAGTAAGCCTGTGCTATAAAAAGGCCCAAACGCATTATTCTGCCTGCTTCCTCGTCTTGCGACGGCGGTCTCAGAGGCAGGCGTTTGGATATCCCGAAGCAATCTGAAAAAAAACTTCTTTAGGGAGAAACTAATATGATAAATGCTCTTGAGCAGTATGACCCGCAGATTTATGAGCTGATGCGACAGGAGGCGGCACGCCAGAGCGGCTCAATTCGTCTCATCCCCTCGGAGAACTATGTATCCAAGGCCGTGATGTTGGCCAGCGGAAGCTGCCTTACCAACAAATACGCCGAAGGTTACCCCGGCAAACGATACTACGAGGGCCAGCAGGTAACCGACCTTATCGAAAGGATGGCTCGGGAGCGGGTCAAAAAAATATTCAAGGCCGACCATGCCAACGTACAGCCCTATTCCGGCTCGGTTGCAAACCTGGCCGCATACACAGCTTTGATAAATCCCGGCGATACTATTATGGGCATGTCGCTTATCCACGGTGGACATCTTACACACGGCTGGAAGGTTTCCGTCACGAGTAAATTCTATAACTCCGTACCATATCCTGTGGACCACGTTACTGGCAGATTGGACTTCGACTATATCGCGGACCTTGCGAAAAAACACAAGCCAAAGGTTATTGTCTCAGGCGCCACGGCATATCCACGGGAGATTGATTTTGAAATATTCGGCCAAATAGCCAGGGACGTAGGTGCATACCATATCAGCGACATAGCCCACGTTGCCGGTCTTGTCGTGGCCGGCATACATAAAAGTCCGGTGCCGTATGCCGACATTGTCTCGACCACTTCACATAAAACTCTGCGCGGGCCTCGTGGCGGGATGTTACTGTGTAAGGCCGAGCACGCCGAAAAGGTGGACAAAGCGGTCTTCCCCGGCCTCCAGGGCGGTCCCCATATGCACACACTGACCGCTATAGCTGTGGCAATGGCTGAAGCCGATACGCCGGAGTTCGTCGCTTATGCAAAGCAGATAGTCAAAAACGCAAAAGCCTTGGCTGAAAAACTGCTCGAATATGGTTTCAATCTCGTCTCCGGCGGGACAGACAATCATTTGATATTGATCGATTTGAGAAATAAAAACATCCTCGGCAGAAAAGTGGCAAAGGCTTTGGACCGGGCCAGAATCGTTACCAATTACAATACCGTACCCGGCGATCCTGCTCCGCCATCCAATCCCAGCGGACTGCGTTTAGGCACGCCGGCCATGACCACACGCGGAATGAAAGAGCCGGAAGCCCGGCAAATCGCCACTCTTATAAATAAGGTGGTTGAAAATATTGATAATGAGACGGTAATCGAAGAGGTAGGAAAAGATGTTTTACTTCTGTGCTCACAATTTACCGTGCCGGAGCACTTTATTATAAATAATAAGAATAATGCGTGACTCGTGACACGCGAAAGATGAATCGCTACACAGCACGAGTTGGCCCATGCGGTTTTCTAATACATGTCTGCATATCCGGCCTCCGCATGAAATGGCTCAGGTCAGCGGTTCACTCAGGGGCAAAGGCTCTTTGGGCCCGGAACGACGGCGAAAACAAAGGCCCAGCCATCTAAAGAATCTGCGAAAACCTAAACCGATAAACCAGATAACAAGCCGGGTAGCTAAGTATCCGCCGGCTGCACTGCTTAGACTTGCTAATGCGAACAACCCTGCCAATTGTGCTTTTGGGAGCTTGACCCAGAAATTATCTTTCGCTTCGCCTAAGGCTTTTAGGCAGGAGGTCACCGCCTCTGTGTTGGCCTTATAATAAGCGGGCTTAGTTTCTTTGCACGCCTCCCAGCCCTGGAACTCCAGGTTGTATTTATCCAGTTTGTAGCGCCCCGAGTGATACTCCTCAGCCATTAAAAGGACGCAAAAGGATGCAGAGAAAACACCTGCACATATCGCCACAAAAAACGTAACGCCACGCAGTCTTCCTTTTCGCTTCATAACATTCACACCTCCCACTATGTAAAATATAACTAATATTCTTCGAATGGCAAGGTCCGAAAATGTCCTTGTTTTCTATCTAAATAGACGAAAACCACGAGGAATATCGAACAAGTAATATCGAGATAAGAAGTTACTGTTGCCGGTGGTATTTATTCGGCGTGTTATCGGTTAAAATGAGACGGGCCCCGATTTTAGCGGGGCCCGTTGGTTTTTCAGGTATGATGCTTCGGATTAACCAGGAACTACATTGGTCGCACAAGGGCCTTTTTTGCCCTCTCCAACCTCGAATTCCACCCTTTGGCCTTCATCAAGACTGGCGTAGCCGCTCGTTTTGATTTCAGAGTGATGAACGAACAAATCTTCACTCGAGTCATCGGGGGTAATAAACCCAAAGCCTTTTTTGCCATTAAACCATTTTACTGTACCTGTACTCACTACTGTGCTCCTTTGGCCTACTTTCGGCCATAAATTGTGTCTCTCGTATTTTGTTCAGGCAATATTCTTGAGAGACGTAATAAGAATATGCCCAACTGAACTAATATAACACTCAATTATACGCGGAATTATACAAGCAGGTTTAACCGAATGTCAACAAAAAAAATAAAAAATAAAAAAAATCATATCGGGACATAGGTCATAGAAAGACGGGGAAAAAAGGCCGTAAGGCAGTCCCGTTAGGGATAGCTTACGCCAAAGCCGGAGGATGGAGGAGGGACGACGGACGAGCCACGAGCGGCGAATTGTCATTCCGAGCGCAGCCGAGGAATCCATGCGACATGCGACACCTGTCCCGATGTCTTTTATCGGGATACGACATACGAGTTAACAAACAGAGCCGCGACAGTAATGGAGCGGTAATAAAACAAAAGATACGGGAATTGACCGGCCGGGAACACCTTGTATTTAGTGAATAGTTAAATGGTGAGTGTTGAGTTGAGAATTAGTGGCCGGCGGACACACAATTGCGGTGCAGGGCTGTGGGCTGGCAAATACTAATATGGTAACACCTATAATAGCCTATCTGAATTGAAATTCATCATCACACGTTGATTAAGCAGTACCTTTGGTTTTTTTTACTGCTGCCAGACGTGCTGCCAGACGTGCTTCTGCTTTTGCAGCTTTTGCCGCTGCTTTTACTTTTGCTTTGTGTTCTGCTTCCATTTCATCAAGCCAATCTGATTTCTCAGGATACTTAAGTCTCATATAATCAAGACTAACACCTAATTCGGTTTCTTCGACAGCTTTTTCTAATCGTACTTTGCGACTTTTCTTTTTCCAGAGCTTATATCGTATACAGGCGCCCTTTGTTGCCGATTCTGCATGGGCGGATTCTAACTGAGTACTTACAAGTATCAAAAAGATTTGCTTCTCAGCCAGGGAGTGACGAACATCGTCTGGATGAAGTTTTAATGCCATATCAATAGCCCCCAAATATTTGATTTATCAAGCTTCCAAATAGCATATCGGCGAAAATACAGGAACGCTTAACTTAGTAATTCCCTCTTGACAGTCACCTGTTTTTGCCCGACAATTTTTCGCATCTGATTTTTCTCAGAGTTTTTTCCTTATATCGCAATATACAATTAACCACTCATCACGAGATACGCTTCACTTTTCACGAGATACGAAATATTAAATGCGACATACGATATACGATATACGATTTTTTATTTGACATTCCCCTCCTTTGCCTTTATTTTGTTCCCGAAGATGGGAAATATCATTTTAAATCAAGTTCTTACAAACTATAAAAACCGTAAAAAGGAGGAATAGCTATGAGCAGCCGCCTGAGCGTAAGAATAACCTTGTTCGGTTACGAGCCGAGCGGCCTGTAATTTGAATTCTTTGCTGTATTTTCGGTACTTTGCCATAACGAACACTCCTTGTAAATTGGGGCATTATAACCTCTCGCCAAGTGTCCTTCATCCGTTTAGCACCTCAAATTAGCATAGAGGCCGTTTTTTTGTGCGTTTTTGAAGCCATAAATGGGGATAGCGAAAAAAATTTTCAAAACTACGAATTTTTTCGTTGACAAATACGAAGGTTTTCGTATATTCTGCCGATATAGGAAAACAAATAAAGAATTACAGGAGAATCAATATGGCAAGACGCAAAAGTTCACGACCGACGGACAGAGAATTGACAATCCTCAGAATATTGTGGGACAACGGGCCGAGCACAGTTCGCCAGGTCAATGAAGCAATGAACAAGGATGAAGATACCGGCTACACCACCACTCTCAAACTGATGCAAATAATGACCGAAAAAGGGCTTTTAGTCAGGGATGAATCTCAGTGGAAACATGTCTATAAGCCGGCAATTACAGAGGAACGAACCCAAAAGCAGTTGGTAGGCGATTTGCTCGAAAGAGCGTTTTCCGGCTCGGCGGAAAAGCTCGTGATGCGGGCACTTTCAGCTAAAAAAGTCTCGGCAAAAGAGCTTACACGAATAAGAAAAATGCTTGATGAATTCAGGAGAAAATAATCATGATAATTTTGGAAGATATCCTTTCACAGGAAATTATTCAAAAACTGGGCTGGACGCTGGTTCATTTTATCTGGCAGGCTGCGGTAATCGCTATACTTGTAGCAATCCTGCTCAAAGTTTTGCGAAAATCCACCGCTAACCTGCGCTATATATTCGCCTGCCTGGCTTTGGGACTGATTGTTCTATTGCCTGTTATAACCATTCAGTTGATACCGGTTTCAGTACCACACCTGTCAACTCATATCGAACCGGCGCCTGCACCGGCTGTTTTATCAATTGAAGAAATGCCCGCGGCCGAAACTATCATAGTAGAAGAGCCGATGCAGCCTGAAAGTGTTACTTTGGTATCTGCTGTCTCCTGGAAACAGCGCGCGGTTGACACACTTGAACCAGCGCTGCCTTACATAGTCTCAGGATGGCTGTTTGGTGTATTTGGCCTTTCCCTCTGGCATTTAGGCGGCTGGTCACAGTTGCAGCGTTTGAAACGAAGAATGGTTAAACAGGTAGATGACGCGCTGAGCAGCAAACTAAAAGTTTTGGCCCAAAGACTAAGAGTCAAACAAACAGTACAGCTTATGGAATCCGCTTTAGTCCAAATACCTACCGTTGTCGGCTGGCTGCGACCGGTAATACTACTGCCGGCCACCGCACTGACAGGACTGACTTCGGAACAATTAGAGGCCATCCTGGCACACGAATTAGCTCACATTAAAAGATTCGATTATCTTCTCAATATGCTGCAAACGGTCGTGGAGATACTCGGTTTTTATCACCCGGCTGTGTGGTGGGTTTCACATAAGATTCGCGCCGAAAGAGAAAACTGCTGCGACGATATAGCCGTGAGTATATCAGGCGACCGGGTTTGTTATGCAAGGGCCTTGACCTCAATGGAAGAGATACGAGCCGGCCGGGGCCAATTAGCAATAGCTGCAACCGGAGGTAATCTATTTAAGCGCATACGCCGTCTGGTTAGCAAAGATTCGACGGAAAAAACCAGCTTCAGTTGGATACCTGCTGTAACTGTGCTCCTGTTGATAATAGCATTGTTGATACCAACAACCCTTGCCCTTACTGCAAAATCCAATCCCCAAAAGGCTGTACCAAAATCCAATGTGCCTATCGAAGATAAAAAAGCAGAATCGGCTGTGAAGTTAAAACGATTAGGCCTTGCTGTGGCTATGTATGCCGATGACCATGATGATAATCTGCCCGACAGTTTAAAGGAATTAAAACCCTATATACGCGATGAAAAGGATTTTAACTGGCTTCTTGATAATATTAAATACCTTGGCAGTGGAAAATCCGCTCAACGTAACGCCGTACATATACCAATAGCTTACGATAAAACATTGCTTGAAGACGCTGATGGAACGAATGTTCTGTCTCTCGACTTTAGCGTGCGATTTCTTGATACCAAAGAATTTGAAAAACTCGATATCAAAAGAGCTGAATTCCTAATCGAAGCGCGGTTCCTGTCGGTTAGTGAGGATTTCCTTCAAAATATTGGCCTTAACACAAATTCCCCGGACGAAGCTAAGGCTTTGTTTAAACTTAAGTCTGAGATGCTTGCAGCCTCGGATGGCTCTAAAACTCAGAGCCTCATACTTGATGAACGCAATGTCAGCTTACTTCTCAAAGCTGTCCGTGCTCACAAAGATTCTAAGGTGCTCGCCGCTCCACAAGTAATTTGTCTGGAAGGTAAATCAGCCCAAATCAAAGTTGTTAAAGTAATCCCTTTCTTCACGGGCTATACCGAGCCGAACAATCCTTCCGAGAAGCCGCAGCCAAAATTCGACTACGTTGAAGAAGGCATTACCATGTCGCTCAGGCCGAAACTGACACAAAAGAAATATATCGATATGGAATTCGAATTAGAGATTACCCAGGCACTCAACTTTGAAGAACGTATGTATAAAGGGGAATATCCATACATGCACTTCACGGTAGAGAAAACTACTCAAGCCACTCGTTATATAGCAAAAAATGGCCAGACATTGCTTTGTTGGGGTCACAAAATATCAAAACATAAAGACGGCCGAACCAAACAAAAAGACCTGCTTGTACTAATCAAAGCACAGACAGCCGGCTCTTCTGAACAAGATAAGTCAGATCAGGTAGAGAACGTCACAGTATCTGAATCAACCAGGACAACCAGTGACATGATTGTGCCGCCGGCAATAGCAAAGAGCAGGATAGAAAGACGTAGCGCTGATGAGCAGGAAAAGACCAAATCTGAAACTAAACTGCCTCAGACAACTCAAATTTTTCATCTAAAACACAACGATACTCCTAAGATGGTTCAGATTGTCAAACCTCTGCTTACTAATACCGGCCATCTCAGCACAGACGAAAGAACAAACAGTCTAATTGTAAGTGATACGGCCGAAAATATGAAACGTATCGAATTGATTATCAAAGAGTATGATGTATCCAAACCCGATGAAACCATTACAGAGATTTTTGAAATCCGTAACGGCGACCCGGTCGAGATTGTCGAGTTATTGAAGAAGCTCATAAATGGCCGGCCCGATAACGGCTCCATTATTGAGCAAGGCAAACAGCCGATTGTGCTTGTCCCCGAGCCGAGACGAAAGTGGATTATTGCAAAGGCCTCACCTGAAAATATGAAGCAAATTGGCGAGTGGATAGAAAAACTTGACCGCGAGGAACCGGCCCCTGCTTCACTGGAGCAGATAGACCAGCAGACTATCAAACCACATGAAATGCAAAAAATACGTCAGGAATACATTAATAATGATCCAAGGGTAAAGTCTCTGTCTGAAAAGATAGCCAAAGATGAGACAGAGCTTATCGCAGCACGTCAAAAATTTATACGGTCACACCCTGAAGTCCGAAAAAAAGACTTGATGCTGCAAGTCTCGAAAAAAATTCTGGATGAGCTGATAAAAGCAGCCGGCAAGTCATTTGACGATACGATGACGAAGGAAACCTATAAAACCTATAAAGCGAACCAGGAGAAAATCGCTAAACTTCTGGATGAGCTGCGAGAACCAAACTTACCTCTGGCTCGGGAAGTACCGCTTATTACCAGCACTTTTATCGATGCTGACCTTATCGAGGTACTTCAGTACATTGCTTCAATGGCGGGCATTCCCATTATTCCTGATGAAACCGTTGTTGGATTAGTAACCACCGAACTACAAAACGTTCCGCTCGAAACAGCACTTGATATTGTCCTGGCCGGCACTCCTTATGTTGTGAAGAAGACACCGTATTATTACCTGGTTGCCTCAGCAGTAGAACCGCCCGAATTCGCAACCCGCATGGAATCTGCTAAAAAACTTTCCAACCTGGGCAAAGCGCTGCTCGAATATGCCAATGACTACGTCGATAAATATCCGGATTCGCTGCATCGTTTGACGGACTATTTAAATGTTGAAGAATTAACATGGGTCCTGGCTAATATTGAGTATCTGGCACATGGAAAGCACTTAGCAAGCCGGCCCGATACAATAATAGCTTACGACAAAAAGCTGCTGGCAAAAGGAAAAGGAACTAATGTACTCTATAACGACTTCCATGTCGGTTTTGAAAAGGTTGAGAAGCTGAAAAAACTTGGCATCAGCGAATCCGAAATCATGATTGAAACAATATTCTTGTCAGTAAACGAGGATTATCTAAAAGACGTCGGCCTCGATGTAAATACCGAGAACTTCTCCGATGCATGGACGAAACATCTTGCCTCAAAGTATCCCGCAGGGCCAAACGGTCAACCATACGGCATTATAATTGACGACCTCCACGTCACCTTCCTTCTCAGAGCCGTTCAGGCTCATCATGGTTCAAAAGCGCTCATTGCACCGCGAGTAATCACTCGTGCAGGTACAACGGCGGAAATGAGGTTCACGACCGAAGAATACCGATATATCAAAGGTTATACCGAGCCGAACCCCCCTTCCGACAAGCCGGAGCCAAAACTCGATAAGGTAGAAATAGGCACCCGCATTTGGCTTACACCGAAGCTGACTGACGACAACAGAAACGTTAACCTGGATCTCAAATTAGAGATGCGCCAGCTCAAAGGCATCATAGAAGGTAAGTACAAGGGAAAATATCCATATTATAAACCCATTGTTGATGTAATCAGCGCAAAAATGCCCTGTACAATTCCCAAAGGCAAAACAATGCTCATCGGAGGCCTGAAAATAAACGAGAAAGAAAAAGAACCACGTGCGCCACGATTGAAGGACCTACCTCTCATTGGAGCAGTTTTTAGCAGCAAGGACAAAGCCAAGGACCAAAAGATGCTATTGATACTGGTCAAACCAATTACTAATCCCCAGCAAAAAGCCACCAAAATCCTTCCCGGCCAAGAGGATGCTGAAGAACACATAAAATCTCTCACAAGGCAGCTCGAAAAAAAGCTCAACAGCCCCACAGTCACCCATTATTGATCGAAAAGTTTTTCGGAAGCTTCTTTTTCTCAGCTTTTTTGGTTAGTAATTAATTGGTAAGTGGAACAACTCGAATTAACCAATCAAACATTCTGCATTCTACATTCTTAATTCTCAATTCTTAATCCTCAATTCTTAATTCTAAATCCTTAACCCAAAACTCGTACTTTTAAATATGCAAGTAGTCCTTTTGACTAATCAAAAGGACTATAGACGCTTTTTTATTTCCTCCTCTTCATTTAGCATCGAGTATCCGCCATTGGGCGTCCTGTGGAGAGCATCCAGCAACCCTGTCCCGGCGTGCCGGGATACAGTGCCGTCTCTCGGAGATTTTTTTCAAATCTATTTGTAATCAAACTCGTAATTTGGTATAATACGCATATGTTAGGGCCTGTCCCTTCGGGGCCAGCAGCTTGCCCCTACCTGATTGTGGGGGGGCAAACATAAACCGCCAGCAGGCGATAGATATAGCGGAGAACCGCACGTTTTCGTATCAACAGATACACGCCAAAAAGCATTATCTGTCAAGCCAGACAAGGTTTTGAACATTTAAATTTGTGTATTTTGGATTTGTTTCGAATTTCAGAACCTGTCCTGAGCGTAGTCGATGGATTAGAATTTAGGATTTCATGCTAACAGATAACTCCTTATCCAATATGATGATACAGTCAAAAAGCAATAATCATTTATCAATATCGAAGTCGCAGCAAAGCGAAGTCCTAGAAAAGCGAAGATCCCGGCGCGCCGGGGATCCCGATCCATCGGGAATCAATATCGAAGTCGCAGCAAAGCGAAGTCCTAGAAAAGCGAAGATCCCGGCGCGCCGGGGATCCCGATTCATCGGGGATCCCGATCCATCGGGAATCATTTGGCATTCGCCCCTCTACATCTGTCGAGAACCCTCTACAAATCAGCTCATTTTATGCAAAACAAACCCAATTTCCGAAAAAGTCAAATGAACGTAAGTATCTATTTACAGAAGGATTATGAAAATAAACGCAATTGGACACTTGGTCAAAACAAACCCAATTCAAACCCAATCAAACCCAATCTCCGAAAAGCCAAAATGAATGTAAACTCTCTTATCACAAAGGATTACGGAAAAAACGACGATTTCACAGTCCGAATAAACAAACCCAATTTCATTAAAGGCCCAAAATGAGCGCAAACGTATATATTATAATGGATTATGAAAATGAAGCTGCCCACAGGCCCAAAAAAACAAACCCAATCAAACCCAATTTCCGCCAAGAAATGCCAACAATGCCCTATCTACCTGCCTGCCTAAACCGCCGTTACGCCGGCACCGTCAAATATATACAACCTGGAACCTTCTTCTCAGGCCTGATCGACGACGTCCGAATCTACAAACCGCTGGCAGTTATGAACACTCCCAGCCCTCTTCTTTTTGTAGCCATCCGGCTTAAAAAAAATCTGTGCAGCTTATCCCCGCGCAGGCAGGGAGCGGGTATCTGTGGTTCCTGCGCGCAAAAAAAAGCCCAACCACATTCAAGGTCGGGCTTGATAAAATTACTTTTTCACATTGTGCACTCTACCCAAAGCTGGTCTTTGAACAAACCAAAGGCACAGCACAAGCACAAACAGCCTCCTTGTTACTCGTGCTCAAAACCACCTCGGCAACTCCCCGGTTCAGTCTTGGGCGATTGTGTCTCGTTACCCAGCCGCTCTTCTTCTCTCTCTGATCTCTTCTGTTTCGCTCTGATCGCATTCGGGACATCTATCTGCAAAATCATTAGGAACAGCACCCCTGAAAAACACTATCCCGCAAGAAGAATTTGTACATTTTTCAGCTCTGTAACCACTTTGTTCACCGCACTTCTCACAAGTCAGAGGCGGTGCAGACGGAGACATAGGTTGGGCGTTTTCCTCGACAAATTTGAAGTATGCCCTCTTGCCAGTCTGATATGTTCCACCACAGCTATCATTGGCACACTTGACCCAAATCTGCTCCCCTTCCGGAATACTGTCAACGGTACCACCACCTCCGGAATGCCTGCTGTAAGTATAGATGCCAGCCACAGCAAAGCACGCGATGATAACACCGATCAGAATCGGCTTTTTCTTACTCTCTTCCATATCAGTTTCTCCAAAACAATTAAATTACAATACGGTTCCCAAATTATCTTAGCAGATTATTACTTATTGTATTATTTGTCAAATGCAAATGCTTATTTTTTATTATTTACCGCCGGCTCACACACCTGTCAGCTCGCCCGTGCGCCCCGGTGCCATCTGCAAAAATCTGCCGGGCTCCTCCGGGAAGCCTGTCCGCCCCGAAAGATACGCCGATTCAATAACCGCCATATCCTGGAGATTCTCTCTGCCGCTGCTGCAAAGCTTGTATTTATCGGGCGACAATATACTTAGAGCAAAATTCTTTAGTTGTTCACTCATACAGAAAAGCTCATCGTCGTCGTACTTCAATTCCTCGTTTGTCTTGCCGAGGCCATCGCTGACCGTTAATCGTGTGCCGTTGACTGTTAAAATCTTATCTTTCCCGTAGAGCTTCAAAAATTCTTCTTTGGGGCCAAACCCTGCTCGCCGCGATGCTATAAGGTTGCCAATAAGCGTATCGGTAAATTTCATTGTAACAACAGCAGTATCTTCCGTCAGGTAGAGTCTTTGTTGTTTATCCTGAGCCTGGTTGGTGTTCAATGAATAGACCTGCTGTGGTATATCAAAATTCAACATCATCTGGTCAATAATCCAGTAACAGTTGTGTAATATCACCCCCCCGCCGGCCAGTTTCGGGTCGGTCTGCCAGCCTGGGTAGGGCTGCTTGCCAACGCTGCAGAAAGCAGTCATCATGAAGACCTGCTCTATTCGGCCTTGCTGTAAAAAATCGCGCAAGGCAAGAAAGCTGCGGGCAAACCGCCTCGGATTGGCAATGGCAAATTTTATATTTTCATCTTCACTCAGCCTTACAAATTCCGCAGCCTCTTCAAAATCCCTCGCCGCCGGAGCTAACTTAAGTATATTGAACTTCTTTTTCATCGCCATCCGCACATATTCATCGCAACTGTGAATACCAGCGGCAACCAGCAGACAATCGAGCTGATTCTGGATTATCAGTTGCCGGTAATCATCGAAGGCCGTACATTCATATTGCCCGGCAATTCTCTCGGCAAGGGCAGTATCCTTGTCGGCAACAGCCTGAATCTTGAAATAATCGACTCGGCTGACCGCTTCGAGCAGAAGCTGACCGGCTTCATTAAGACCAAGTACCGCAGTTTTTAATTTACCTTCGCTCATCTACTGTTATCTCGATATCCTGATATCATGATATCCTAATTAATCTGCTTTAATTCTACATTTCTTTTCCAAAAAGGAAACAACTAAATATACCCATACTCATTGCCAAGACAGAAACTTGGGGCTTTTCAGGTTTTTTCGTTCATTTTGGCTTTTCGGAAATTGGCTTTGATTGGGTTTGTTTTTACCAAGTGTCCAATTGGAAATATTTTCATAATCCATTGTATTATATGGATTTACGTTCATTTGACTTTTTTGGAAATTGGGTTTGTTTTGCATAAAAAGGGTTGATTTGTAGAGGCTTCTCGACAGATGTAGAGGGGCGAATGCCGAATGATTATTGATTATTGATAAATGATTATTGGTTTTTGACTGTATCATCATATTGGATAGGGAGTTATCTTGTAGTTTGAAATCCGAAATACTAAGCCCTAAATCTTAGACAAATCCAAATTACACAAATTTAAATGTTCAAAACCTTGTCTGGCTTGACAGATAATGCTTTTTGGCGTGTCCAGCACCAGTTAGTCGTGAGCTAAGCTCAATTGGTGCGGGACGATTCGTGCGGTTCTCCGCTATAACCGGCGCCTACTGGCGGTTTGCTTTAGCCTTCTGGCTAACATAGGCGTATTATACCACATTTATCGTTAAAAATCAAATGAAATCAAATAAATTGTCCATTAGAGGGCCCCGTTTATAGTGAAGCGTGAAGGGTATATCGTTGCTGGATCCCGGCGCGCCGGGACAGGGTTGCTTGATGCTCGAAATACCAATCCTGCCTTCTGTGTTCAGACTTCTGGCTTCTGGCAGCCCCGGCCCTGTTGGCATTGTCCCAGCTATGCAGACCGTAGAACGGCCGGGTAATGAAGAGCCCCTGGTACGATGGCGGCATAAGAGAAAAATCGAACACGCGTGTGAGAATCCAGATACAGATTACACCAAAGGCGAATTTCCGGAAATGTCTTTCGTGCAGACTTGGCCGTTTATCCGCCTTCGCCGAGTTGTTTATAACTACTTGATACCGCCTGATTTTTCGCCTGCATGCCATTACTTGCTCTAGAAATCGCCCCTAAACACTTTGGATGTTCAACATTCCGAACCGCCCATATTTTCCCGCTCAGGGCAGGCCAATTATCTAATCTCTAATTCTCTAATCAACACCACCTTTGCCCCTCTGCCGGCCGCTATCTGCCTTTGCCGTAAGGCATCCTGTGGACTGGCTTCCGTGCTGCGGCGGGGAGCCTTTGTCCCGACGAGCTGTCTTCTGTTCTCTACCGGCTGGGCATTATTTGTCAGAGCTGTTCTTTATAACGTCGCCTCATTGCTCTTAACCATAATAAAAACACCAGAACAACTATTGGAATGTAAGTTAAGTTGTTGATATAATCGTGAGAATATTTCCACGGTAATCCTCTTGCAGACATTACTATAGTAAAGTATAATCTTGTAATATTTATGATTGAAACCGTTATGGCAAAAAGAATTATGCGCAATATATTACGAGCGACGTGATCCCCGCGCCACATAAAGGGAAGTCCAGCGAGAATTAGACTAATATATGTGCAAATACTACTAATATGGACCTTAACGTTGTTCATTATTATGGTATCATCAATTCGTGACGCGGAATGCCCCCAGAATTTTAACGTAACCACTAATATTCTGGCTAAAAGAGTTTGCAATGGTATCCAAGAAATTCTGTAGTATAGAAGTATCCCAAGGGAGCAGAACCCAAACGTCAAGATACCTTGCCAAGACAGTAAGATATAAACACATATTTTTGCAGCTTGAACCAGCTTATCTCGGATATGGTCCATGTGAAATTGATGCTTATTTCATTTGAAAATAGCCAGTTCGCAAACTTCTTGGATATTAAGATCCCCATCTTCTACACAAATACGCAGAAGACTGCTGTCCGATAGACCATATACAGTATTTGGATCTTTGCCAATCGAGCCTAAGTGAATAGCGCTCTTTGGGTTAGTTCTGTCTATCTCACGGCCTTTATGGTCAAACACAACCAAGTTTGTCGAAGATGCTGACACAAATATAGTCGTCTTCGTTGTGATTGCCCCATATCTGCGAGCCTGGTCCAATTCGACCAACGTTTTAGTGCCAAGCTTTATTTTCTTGTTTTTCTGAACCAAAGCCTGATCATCAAATATGCCATAAAAAAACGAAACCCCTTTCTCGATTGGAATGGTTCGTACTAACTTTGGTGCCCCAGATTCCAATTTCACTTCAACAACGCTATCGCCATTCGAAGCGTAGAGTGCAGCATCGTTTTTCCAAACTAGAGGGCGATGATCAATAACTATATCGCTTATCACAAACTTTTCTTCTTTCAACTTGTACAGTCCTAATCTGTGACCAGAAGGTTTTCTAAGATCGAAGCAATTAACAGCCAGCCACTCTCCTTTTGGGTTCCATGAGCAAAAAGTGTAACTGAAATCCACCGGACATCGAATCGCAGTTCCCCTATAGCTAAGGTCAGAGATATCCTTTCGAAAAAGAGTCATCCGGTTACCATGAGTCATCACAAACGCCGCTTGTCCCGGAGCCCATGCAAAGTCGAATGGGCCGGGACTCATTGGGAAGAGGTGTTTCAACAATCTTTTTTCTTCATTGTAAGTGACCAAGATAATAACTTTCTGTAGTTTACCGAAATCAGCATGAATGGCTAAAAGAAACGTATTTGTACTTGGAGAATACCCACCCCTTGAAAGCCTATAGAAACAAGATTCATGTGTTTTCGAATCTCTACATGAGGCACCAAACACAACAAATAAAAGTAACATTGATACACCAAAGATGTGACGAAATATTCCAATTCTTCTACACATATCCATTCTCCTACTGTACAATTATTAATTCATGATGATTATTCTAATGGCAAAAGCTTCTTTGTGAAAGTAGAAATTCTCTTAGAACAAAACAGTCCCAACTGCTTTGTTCACTTCCTTTGGCCATTCGAATGTAACGGTCAAACCTTACTTTGCTGTCTTTGCCAGAAGTTTTAACGACTTATAACAACAATTTACACACCTATATGAATCTATTCACCAAGCGCCCCCTCCAAATACTCACCACACATCCTAATAAAGAGGTAAAGCCCATCAGAATGCCAACCAACGTTAGAACTCTATCACAAAAAGTACTGCCCGCGCAACGTTCATAAGTTGCATCACGAGCGAGTGCAAAATTTCTAGGGGGTCCTGGATCCCTGTCATCAGCGCTTTCCAAACACATTTGTCTGCAATACGTCGACCACATCGCTCCTGATATTTTGCACCCTTCGACTGCAGCTGCGCTTTTTTTATAACAGTGTTTAAAACAACCGCTTTCTGCTAACATACCATGGTATATATCTGTGCACGCTTCCATGCAATCCGGGTACTTGAAGCCACATGGATCAGGATCAGGATCAGGAATAAGAACTCCCTCGCCCGGATCAAGGCGATCAAGGATAAGCGAAAGTACGCGTGGGTCAATGACATCCCCTAATGAGTTAAGGATAGACACAATATCGCTTTGATCGATGGTAGCCCAGTACTGGTCAATAAATTCGGATAAAAAATCGGACGATGCGCAGCCGCCACTGGGGTCCAAGCATCCCAGTGGATTATTTGCGCAGTAGCTATACCAATTGATGCCATCGTCGTACCCGACGGGGTTGGTCTGCATAAATCGGCCGATATATGGATTATAGTACCTTGCGCGATAATAGTAAAGACCTGTTTCGATATCGAATCTGCGGCCGGTGAACAGGTAGGGATTGGTAAGGAAGTTGGGATCTGAGGCCGCCACCTGGCCGTAGATGCTGTACTCGTAGGTCTGGACGGTATCGCCGTTAGAATCACTTAAGGCCACCACAGAACCCAGGCCATCGCGGTGATAGTAGTATTCGGCGTCATTATCGACCACGTCTATCATACAGACCGGCTCATCAACGCCCGGGCCGTAGATGTATTTGCGCAGGAGGAAGTTATCGTGGTCGTATTCAGC
>SDBS01002258.1_pt1 | contig 19369 bp, 16 predicted proteins | sample 2277091 | NCBI WGS metagenome assembly SDBS01 (sample SAMN10404972, study PRJNA504765) | marine sediment metagenome | isolation source: marine sediment core GS10_PC15, 163 cmbsf | place: Arctic Ocean: Southern Knipovich Ridge | collected 2010 | reverse complement strand
AAATCCAAGAGCTTTTAGATTTTTATCCTCTTCCGGAGCGATATTTTTCCGGCGTGTGCTGCCGAAAGCTACAACTTTGGAGTTTTTAAGGTTGACTTGTTTAATCGCAGAAAAGAAGTTGATATCTTTCGGGTTTGAACCCGGCCAGCCGCCCTCGATATAGTGGATCCCCAACTCATCCAGTTTTTGGGCAATCCTTAACTTATCCTGGACGGAAAAAGACAGCCCCTCTCTCTGGGATCCGTCCCGCAATGTAGTGTCATAGAGCTTAACGGTTGTCATGCTTATCACAAACTTCCATATAGGTTAATATCCGGTAATCCGATATGCGATTTTCGACTAGCGATAAATCTAAATCCGTTGCACGCATTCATCAAACGACAGGTGAATCTCTGAAAGATGTTTTATCGCTCGTCGCTTTTCGCTGATCGCTAATCGTCCTTTCGGATCTTGGACCTTTAAACAGGTTCCAGCCATTCCTGATAATTCTCGTCTTCCCCTCTGACTATTCCAAAGAATTTCTCCTGAAGTTTTTTAGTGACCGGTCCCGGTTTACCAATAACTCTTTTGTCTAGCTCTCTAATGGGAGTAATCTCAGCCGCTGTGCCGGTACAAAACATTTCATCAGCCAGAAAAAGATCACTTCTTACCAGGTCCCGTTCGATTATTTCTATCCCCAGATCTTTGGCCGTGGTGATCACAGTATGCCGGGTAATACCCTCCAGAACACTCGCCGCCGTAGACGGCGTGTGAATGATACCGTCTTTAACAATAAATAGATTCTCGCCCGTTCCCTCCGAGACAAAACCCCGGGAATCAAGAAGGATTGCTTCGTCAAAACCACTATAAATTGCTTCCAGTTTGCCCAAGATTGAGTTTATATATTGACCGGTCGCTTTAGCGGCGGGAGGAAGAGCATTGGGATCAATACGTTGAACAGAGGAGATCGTTGCGCTTATTCCGTTTTTAAGACCTTCTTCACCCAAATATGCTCCCCAAGCCCAGACAGCAATAGCCACATCAATCGGGACATTCAAAGGATTCAGTCCCATCTCACCATAACCGCGATAGGCAATGGGACGAATATAACAGGACTTCAGGTCGTTAACCCGGATGGTTTCCTTGGTTGCTTCAATCAGCTCCTCAAGAGTATAAGGTAAATCCATCATATATATTTTAGCCGAGTTGAAAAGTCGCTTCATATGATCAGTTAGGCGGAATACCGCCGTACCCTGCTTGGTTTCATAGGCTCGAATTCCCTCAAAAACCCCTGAGCCATAATGAAGCGCATGGGTCAAAACATGAACCTGTGCTTTGTCCCAATCTACCAGCTTCCCATTCATCCAAATCTTGTCTACCTTATCTATTGGCATAAAAAATCCTCCTCTTGAAAACCGACAAACGATCTAGGGATGAGGGGTGAGTGATGAGAGATGAGCAAAACATAAAATGCTTTTCTTTTTACTGCTCTTTCATCCCTGCTCCCTAGTTACTAATATATTCTGCTACCATATCTCCAACTTCGGTTGTGCTATACCCCATTTTGCCTGCAGACAAACTCTTCAGTTTTTTACTGGTTACATCGATAATTGCTTCCTCGGTAACCTTTGCCGCGGCTTCTTCCCCTAAAAAGTCCAACATCATTTGCACCGCAGCAATTGCTGCCAGCGGATTTATGACATTTTGATCCGTATATTTGGGAGCTGATCCTCCGATCGGCTCAAACATAGATGTACCCTCCGGATTGATATTACCTCCGGCTGCAATTCCCATTCCGCCTTGAATCATGGCTCCCAAATCGGTAATTATATCTCCGAACATGTTGTCGGTAACAATCACGTCAAACCACTCGGGATTCTTAACAAACCACATGCAAATGGCATCAACATGAGCATAATCTGTAGCAATATCCTCATACTCTACCGCTACTTCGTCAAAGGTACGCTGCCACAAATCGTGGGCATAAGTCAGAACATTTGTTTTACCACATAAAGTCAGCTTTTTTTCTTTATTCCGCTTTCGACAAAAATCAAAAGCATACCTGATGCAGCGCTCAACTCCCTTGCGTGTGTTTATACTCTCCTGGGAAGCAATCTCATCAGAAGTTCCCTTCTTTAAAAATCCCCCCGCTCCCACGTATAGACCTTCGGTATTTTCCCGAACCACTACAAGATCAATATCTTCAGGCCCTTTATTCTTTATAGGTGTTTCCACTCCGGGATAGAGTTTGACCGGACGAAGATTAATGTATTGATCCAGTCCGAATCTCAGTTTTAACAGGATCCCTTTTTCCAAAATTCCCGGCTTAACATCCGGGTGGCCGATAGCTCCTAAAAAAATTGCATCGAACTTCCTGAGTTCATCTATTGCACTATCAGGAAGTATTTCTCCGGTTTTTAGATATCTATCTCCGCCAAAATCGTATTGTTGATGCTCAAATTTAAAACCGGACGCCTCTGAAGCTGCCCGCAGAACCTTAAGACCCTCCCGAACAACTTCCGGTCCGGTCCCATCACCTGGAATAACAGCAATCTTATACTCGCGTTGATCACCCATCAATCTTTACTCTCCTTGCCTATTACTCTATCCAAGATTCTTCTTTTCAGTAGAATGCAAAATTCAAAATCAGGTTGTAACTTCTTAGTAATAACATTTGACCTTTGACATTTGGTCAGGTGTCAATTTTCAGGTGTTAGATGTCAATTATCTGGTTTCTAATAAGCTGGTTTTACAAGCTGATTCCTTATTCCATGCGGTTTGACTCATCCCTTCTCCCTGCTCCCTTAATCCCTATTGATTTTCTCTCTCACGTAATTTATCAGTCCTTCTTTCTCAATTATCTTTTCAATAAAGCCAGGGAAAGGAACTGCCGTAAAGGTCTTGCCCGTCGATGTATTGGTTATTTCCCCTCTTTCGGTATCAACTTTTATCTCATCTCCGGCATTGATCCCTTCGACCGCAACCGCGGACTCCAAAATGGGTAAACCAATGTTTATAGCATTTCGATAAAATATCCGGGCAAAGGACTTGGCTATTACACAAGAGATACCCGCCGCTTTAATGGCGATGGGTGCATGTTCACGAGACGACCCGCAGCCGAAATTCTCTTCAGCTATAATTGCATCTCCTTTTTGGACATGGTTTAGAAAGTCAGGATCCAAATCCTCCAGACAGTGCTTGCCCAATTCCACCGGATCCGAGCTGCTCAAATACCTTGCCGGAATTATCACATCCGTATCAATATCTCGTCCGTATTTATGAGCTTTACCTTGAAGAATCACAAGACCTCCATCGAATGCTTTACGTCGTATGTCGAACATAGAATGTAAAACCATTGCCGAACGCTAAAAGTTGTACTCAAAACTAAAACCCTTTCGTTCCACGTTCACTTTTGGCCTTTCGGCAGTTTTATCTTTTTCATTCGTCATTGGTCATTCGTTATTCAACGATTCCTATAATTCTTCCGGGCCTGTAATTTTCCCTAATATTGCTGATGCTGCCGCAACTGCCGGACCTGCCAGATAAACCTCGCTCTTAGGGTGACCCATTCTTCCCACAAAATTCCGGTTTGTGGTAGCTACTGCCCGTTCGCCGGCAGCAAGAACACCCATATGTCCGCCTAAGCACGGTCCGCATGTTGGAGTACTGATAGCTGCTCCGGCATCCAGAAAAATCTCAAACAATCCTTCCTTCATGGCCTGACGATAGATTTGCTGAGTCGCCGGAATAATTATAAGGCGAATATTAGAAGTAGCTTTTTTTCCTTCAAGTATCTTTGCCGCAATCCGCAAATCTTCCAGTCTTCCATTGGTACAGGATCCGATGATTACTTGATCAATCTTTACATCTCCGACTTCACTAATCCCCCGTGTATTAGAGGGAAGGTGAGGAAAAGCAACCTGAAGTTCTATATCATCACCGTTGAATTCAAAGACTTGGGTATACTCAGCATCCTCGTCACTATGGAAAACCTGAAATTCCCTTTTTGCTCTGAGCTTCACATATTCCAGTGTGATCTCATCCGGCTCAATTATCCCGCTCTTGCCACCCGCTTCAATGGCCATATTTGCCATTGAGAACCGCGAATCCATGGAAAGCTTGTCTATTATCTCCCCGCAAAACTCCATGGCTTGGTAGAGGGCACCGTCGACCCCGATTTTTCCTATTGTGTAAAGTATCAAATCTTTCCCGGTTATCCATTCTCCCAGCGCTCCGTTGTAAACAAGCTTGATGCTCTCGGGAACTTTAAACCAGGCTTCACCCGTCGCCATACCGGCAGCCATATCAGTTGAGCCTACACCGGTAGCAAATGCTCCCAGCGCTCCGTAAGTGCAAGTATGAGAGTCTGCCCCAATCACTGCATCACCCGGAAGCACCAGCCCTTGCTCGGGAAGAAGCACGTGCTCAACACCCATTCTTCCCACTTCAAAGTAGTTTTCAATATCCTGGCTACGGGCAAAATCACGGATCATCTTAACCTGCTCGGCAGAATCAATATCCTTATTGGGCGTAAAATGATCCGGGACCAAAACAACTTTGCTCCGGTCGAAAACCTTTTTGGCACCGGTTTTTTCAAACTGGCGAATAGCAAAGGGAGCCGTTATATCATTGCCCAGAACCAGATCAAGGTGAGCGTTAATAAGCTCACCGGGACGCACTACATCTTTACCTGCATGCGCAGCTAATATTTTCTCAGTTATAGTCCCAGACATACTGCTCATTCCCTTTGCTAACAGTTAAAAGCCGACTTTCGATCAGCGAAAAGCGATTATATATTATGCAGTTAAAGCCTTTATCGCTCATCGCTGATCGAAAGTCGCTGATCGGACTCTCTTACCTAGCTAAATGCTTATTGATAGCGTTCAAATAAGCTTTGACGCTTGCCTCAATAATATCAGTATCTACACCCCGGCCCAGAAACTGTTTCCCCTCAATTTCAAGTTGGATTGTCACGTCACCCTGAGCATCGAGACTTTCCGTTATAGCACTAACACTGTAAGAAATAAGCCGTGTCTTAACGCCAGCAGCCAGGCCGATAGCCTTGCATGCTGCATCCACTTGACCATCACCTGTAGCTGTTTTCTCCACAATCTCGTTGTTTTTCTTCAACCCGATCGTGGCAGTGGGAGTTTTCCCGGTTCCACTCGAAGTCTCCAGGTAAGTCAGCGCGTAAATTTCAGCAGATGCTCTTACTTCATCAGCCATTATGGCTTCGATATCATCATCTGTAATCTGTGCTTTCTTATCAGCAAGCTCCTTAAACCTCTCAAACGCCTTCTCGAGCTCCTCATCGCTTAAACAATAGCCTAATTCATCAAGGTGGGTCCTGAATGCGTGCCTACCCGAAGTTTTCCCCAGCACCAGCTTGCTTTCGGTTAAACCGATTTTTTGAGGATTTATGATCTCGAATGTTGTTCTTTCTTTCAGCACACCGTCCTGATGAATTCCGGACGAATGAGCAAAAGCATTTGCCCCCACTATTGCTTTGTTAAACTGGACATGGTAGCCGGTAAGGGAGCTTACCAGTTTGGAAGTCCTCCATATCTCTTCTGTTTTTATGTTAGTTCTCTTACCAATTGAGTTCTTCCGGGTATCCAGAATCATTACCACCTCTTCCATCGAGGTATTTCCGGCTCGCTCACCCAAACCATTGATCGTACACTCAACTTGATTTGCACCGTTTAAGACCGCTTCCAGCGCATTAGCAGTCGCCATGCCCAAATCATTGTGGCAGTGAACGCTTAAAACCACCCGGTCTAAAGCCGGTACTTGCTTTCGCAGATCACAGATGAGCTTCCCGAATTCTTCCGGCAGTGAGTAGCCGACCGTATCCGGAATATTGATAGTTGTGGCTCCCGCGTCTATGGTTGCTTCCACGATCTTGCACAGATAGTCAAAATCCGCGCGAGTAGCATCCATGGGAGAGAACTCAACATCATCCAGATAGTTCTTGGCTCTTTTCACCGCTACAACTGCCATATGTAAAGCTTCTTCCGGTGTTTTTTTCAACTGGGACCGGATTTGAAGATCGGATGCCATAATAAAAGTATGAATTCGCGGCTTTTTGGCTTTCTTGATTGCTTCCCATGCTGTGTCAATATCTTGAGGAACCGCTCGCGACAGCGCCGCAATAGTAGATCCCTCCACTTTCTCGGCAATTGCCTTAACCGCTTCAAAATCGCCGGGAGAGGTTACAGGGAAACCTGCTTCTATTATGTCTACCCCGAGCCGTGCCAGTTGTTCGGCAATTTCCAATTTTTCCCGCACACTAAGACTTATTCCGGGAGATTGTTCTCCATCTCTTAATGTTGTGTCGAAAATGTAAACTGTATTCTTGTCTTTCATCTGGAACCACCACCTAAAATCTCATTACTCTACCTGTAAAAAACTATTATTTCTGATTTTCGATTTGCCATCTGCTATTTGCCATTGGTCGTCTTTTACAAAACTATAAACACAGCGTTGGTAATACCCGCTTCTTCCTTAATTTCTTCCATTACTTTTTCCGAAAGAGCAACGTCGACATTAATGCCCATCAAGGCATCCCCGCCAACAACCTTTCGCCCAACTTGCATGTTGGCAATATTAATCTTGTGTCGCCCCAAGATGGTGCCGACCCTACCAATCATACCCGGCTTGTCCTCGTACTGGAAAAAAGCCATATATTTCGAAGGGACCATGTCGATATCAAAATCATAGATATTAATAAAACGTTCTTGGTTATTCTTTCCGACCAAAGTACCTCCTGCCGATACTCCTCTTTCAGTATCCTTTCCCACTATGGTAATAGTGCTAACATAGTCCTTGGCAGTCTTGGTCTTAACCTCTTTAATATCAAGTCCCCGCTCCTCGGCTAGCAAAGGCGCGTTAACAAAAGTTACCGGCTCGTGTACTATTTGAGCAAAAAGACCCTTTAGAGCTGCTACCGTCAAGATAGATATGTCATAATTGGCAATCTTGCCGGCATATTCTATCTCTATGGTATTTATAGGAACATCAGCAATATGAGTCAAAAGTCTTCCTAGTTTTTCTACCAAAGGCAGGAAGGGCTTCACCGCTTCCCCTACACTTGCCGCCGCAATGTTTACCGCATTACTGACAAACTCTCCACTCAGTGCGGCAATGACTTGTTGAGCAATAATAATACCTGCTCTATCCTGAGCTTCAACAGTTGAAGCAGCTAGGTGTGGTGTTACTACAACTTGTTCTTGCGCAAACAATGGACTTGAAGTACAAGGCTCGGCAACAAAGACATCAAGAGCCGCACCTGCTACTTTTCCACTTTCTATTGCTTTTGTCAGCGCCTCCTCGTCGACAATACCACCCCGCGCTGTATTGATGATACGCACACCGTCTTTCATTAGTTCTATCTGTTTATTTCCAATCAGACCCCTGGTGGTGTCACTAAGAGGTAGATGAACAGTTATGAAGTCTGCTTGCTTTAGTAGCTCATCCAATTTATCTACCATCTCAATCCCCAATTCCTTGAATCGCTCCTTGGATACATAGGGATCGTAAGCGATTACGTTCATATCGAAACCTTTGGCGCGTGCCGCAACCAGCGCTCCGACTCGACCCAGACCAACCACTCCGAGGACCTTGTCGTATAGCTCTACGCCTTTCAGTTTTCTATTCCACTTACCACCTTTGAGCACAGCATTTGCTTGAGGGATTCTCTTTGCTTGAGCCATTAACAAAGCTAGTGTATGTTCAGCCGCAGAGATAATATTTCCCTCCGGTGCATTAGCCACCATGATTCCTTTGATAGTTGCCGCTTCTACGTCAACGTTGTCCAGTCCAATACCGGCACGGCCAATTATCTTGAGTTTCTCTCCCGCTTCGATAACCTCTTTGGTCACTTTTGTTGCACTGCGGACAATGATAGCATCATAGTTTTTTATCTCTTTCACTACTTCCTCGGGACTGAGATTGGTCTTGACCACAACGTCAATTCCGGCAGATTGAAGCCGTTCCACGCCCAGGTCCGCAATAGCGTCCGCCACTAAAACCTTAATCTTAATCTCCTCCTTAAGTTTGTCTATTTCAAACTCCGGATAGAATTAATCTACCCGGACAGATCGCTACAACCTCTCTTTACTTAAAAATAGTATTTTATGAAAGCTTCTCTCTAATACAAATCTGGTATACCTTGCTCCGGTGAAAATAGCAAAAAGCAAAGGTTGAAGGTAACAAAGATTCTACCATCATGGTAGACTGCCTTCAACCCATTTCCATAAAGCTCATCAGTTCACTTTTGTGAGATCAGGATGTATGTTACAGGGGGTTTTCCATAAACACCTTTTGGGCTGCTGCTACCGCGGAACCTAGCTCGACCGGATATCCGAGTTCATATAGAGCCATCTCCACCCCAGCCAAGGTCACAATAATATCAAAGCGGTCAAAATATCCCAGGTGCCCGATGCGGAAGATTTTACCCTTCAAGTGCTCCTGTCCACCTGCAATTGTTATTCCGTATTTATCCCGCATGATCTTAACAATTTGGGTTCCGTCAATTCCATCGGGAACTCTTACCGGAGTTACAGCATTTCCCCGACCCTCCGGTGGCGCAAAAAGCTCCAATCCAATAGTCTGTACACCCTGCCGAACTGCTTCTGCCAGAAGAGCATGTCTTTTTATCACATTTTCCCGGCCTTCTTCTCTCATCATTTTTAATGCTTCCTGCAGACCAACCATCAATGAGATAGGCGGGGTAAAAGGATTTGTGGGCGAAGCTTTATGCAACGCTTTACGGCTTTTTTCATAGCTAAAATAGAACGTGGGCAAAGTGGAGCTCTCTACCGCTTTCCAGGCCTTTTCGCTCACACTAACGCAACAAAGACCCGGTGGCAGCATAAGTCCTTTCTGGCTTCCCGTCATCACCACATCAAGATTCCATTCATCGCTTTTAACGTCAACCGCCCCTAAACCGGTAATGGAGTCAACCACAAAAACAGCAGGATAATCCTTAACTATATTGCCGATGGTCTTTACATCATTGAGAATTCCGGTTGAAGTCTCACTCTGTACAACCAGCACTCCCTTAATCTCATTATTTGGATCTTCCTTCAGATGTTTTTCGATGTCAGCAGGATTCACTACTTGATCCCATTCATACTCAAGTTTTACAGGATTTAGACCATAAACCTCAGCTATCTGAACTAATCTGTCTCCGAATTTACCATTACTGCCAATTATGACTTTATCTCCTGCTGAAAAAAGATTGGAAACTGCTGACTCCATAGCTCCTGTTCCGGAAGCCGCGAAAATCAGTATGTCGTTTTTGGTCTGAAAAACCTGTTTCAGATCCTCTTCGACTGAGACCAGGATATTGGTGTATCGCGGAGTTCGATGATGAAAAATAGGTCTTGCTTGAGAAATCAGGACCTCAGGGGGAACCGGAGTGGGTCCCGGAGTCATCAGATATTCTTTTCGCATAACAATCCTCCCAATGAAACTTACATTTAATATCTACGCCTCTACCAGGTTAACAAATTATAGAGATAAAGAAAACCTCAAGCGTCAAAGAGAATCGCCCCTGAGGTTTCTTTGCTTTCAACTATATAATTTTAGTCGGTTTGGTCACGCCGTTTGGCGTTCTAAGAGATAGAACTCTTTAGCCAACTCATCATGGAGCGAAGCTTCTTTCCTACCTGCTCTATCATATGATTAGCCTCTTGTTCGCGTACGGCATTGAAGACCGGTCGTCCTGCTTGATTTTCCAGTATCCACTCTCGCGCAAACTCTCCCGACTGTATTTCCGACAGAAGTTTTTTCATCTCTTTACGGGTCTCGTCAGTTATAATCCGTTTACCTTTGGCCAAATCCCCGTACTCGGCGGTATCGCTGATAGAGTAACGCATTCCGGTAATCCCATGTTCGTGGATCAGATCAACAATCAACTTCAGTTCATGAAGACATTCAAAATAGGCGATTTCCGGCTGATAACCAGCCTCAACCAAAGTGTCAAAACCGGCTCGTATCAACTCTGAGGCTCCACCGCACAATACTGCTTGTTCACCAAAAAGGTCGGTCTCGGTTTCTTCCGCAAATGTCGTTTCTATAACGCCTGCCTTACTTGCCCCAATGCCTTTTGCATAAGCAAGAGCGGTTTCCATAGCCTTGCCGCTACAATCCTGATGCAGGGCAACCAGAGCGGGAACACCAACACCTTCTTTATACTGTCTTCTCACCAAATGACCCGGGCCTTTAGGTGCAATCATAATTACATCGTTATCGGATTCCGGTATTATCTGATGAAAATGGATGTTAAATCCATGGGCGAAGGCAATGGTATCTCCGGACTTGAGATTGTTCTTGATCTCACTATAGTAAACATCCTTTTGGGTTTGATCCGGAGTAAGTATCATAATAACATCAGCCGCTTTTGCCGCTTCAGCCACTTCCAAAACCTTGAGACCGCTATCTTCGGCTTTTTGGCGTGAAGAACTTCCTTTTCTCAAACCAACTACTACGTTGAGCCCACTCTCCTTAAGATTAAGAGCATGGGCATGACCTTGGCTTCCAAATCCCATTACCGCAATTGTCTTATCTTTCAGAACATCAAGGCTGGCATCATCGTCATAATAGATTTTCGCCATCTAATCTCCTCCTTGTCATGTAGCTACCACCAGGTTACGCATTACTCATACCTTTTTCCCGGTGCCTCGTTTCCTCACTCATCACTTCTCACTCATCACTATGTCGTTGACCTGCCACCCCGGGCCAAAGCTATTCTGCCCGTCCGAACCATTTCTTTTATACCAAACGGTTTCAACAAATCTTCCAGCGCATGAATTTTTTCCTTTGTCCCGGTTGCCTCCATAGTCAAGGTGGTGGTAGACACATCAACAATTTTGGCCCTGAAGATGTCGGCAATCTCAATAATTTGCGCTCTTACTTTTGAATCAGCATCAACCTTTACCAGAACCAGCTCTCTTCCCACCAGTTCTTCAGAGGGTATATCGCTCACCTTTATTACATTTATCAATTTGTAAAGCTGCTTGGTCACTTGTTCCAAACCGTGAGTTTCAGCATCAACCACAATAGTCATTCGCGAAACCAAGGGATCCTCGGTAGTACCGACCGCCAGACTATCGATATTAAATCCCCGTCTTCCAAACAATCCCGCTATTCTTGCCAGTACTCCGGGCTTATTTTCCATTAGGACAGAAAGCGTGTGTTTCATTTTTTCGCCCCCCTCTTTTTGGAAGATTCCCCGGTGACTCCACCAATCATTTCATCAATCGCCGCACCCGGGGCAACCATTGGCCACACATTTTCCTCCCTCTCAATCACAAAATCAAGCACCACGGTTTCGGGAGAGGAAATGGCCTCCTCTAAAGCAGGTCTGACTTCTTCCGGTGTTTTAACTCTCACACCCTTGGCTCCATAAGCTTCGGCCAGTTTTACAAAATCAGGAGTCCCCACTTTTAAATCAACGGCGAAATAGCATCTTTGATAAAACATCTCCTGCCACTGTCTAACCATACCTAAATACCCGTTATTCATAATACAGATATTTAAGGGCAATTTATTGCACACGGCGGTAGCAAGATCCTGGGTCACCATTTGGAAGCTGCCGTCACCATCGATAACAATTACCGGCTCATCCTGAGCGCCAAACTGAGCACCGATTGCGGAAGGCAAACCAAATCCCATTGTTCCCAGTCCACCTGAGGTGACAAAAGTCCTTGGCTTATCGAGTTTAAAATACTGAGCTGTCCACATTTGATGCTGCCCAACGCCAGTAACAACTATGGGATTCTTGCCTTTGGTCAAATCACGAAGTACCTCAATTATATATCCCGGTGTTAGCACACCTTCCCGCTCATAGGTAAGAGGGTATTCCTTTTTCCACCCCTCTACCTTCTTCTCCCAAGTACTTCTGTCGGGAAATTCTTTGGTTTTCCGCATTTTTTTCAACCGATCGACCAAATCACGCAAGATCAACTTGGCATCTCCTACAACCGGGATATGAGCATGAATGTTTTTGCTGATCTCTGCAGGATCAACATCTATGTGGATAACAGTAGCTTTACGGGCAAACTCGGAGAGCTTCCCGGTTACACGATCATCAAAACGGGCGCCAATAGTAATAATAAGATCTGCTTTGTTGATAGCATAGTTGGCGTACCTGGTACCGTGCATGCCCAGCATGCCCAAGGACAGCCGGTGAGTTTCAGGAAATCCACCTTTGCACATAAGAGTATTGGTAACATAAATATTAGCTAGCTCTGCCAATTCAAGCAGCTCTTTAGATGCATCTGCCACCACAACACCGCCGCCCGCGTAGATTAGAGGTTTCTTAGCTTTCAATATAGCTTCAGCGGCTTGCTTTATCTGCCCGGGATGCCCTTTGGATGTAGGCTTGAATCCCGGCAGATCTACCCCCTCGGGGTACTTGTAGTCTATCGTCGCTTGAGAAGCGTCTCTTGGTAAATCGATCACGACCGGTCCGGGTCTTCCCTTGGAAGCAATATGGAAAGCTTCTTTGATGAAGCGAGGAATATCCTGGGGATCCGTTACCAGATAGCTATGCTTGACAATAGGAAGCGCGATACCGGTGATATCCGCTTCCTGAAAAGCATCGGTTCCGATAACCGGTAAAGGTACCTGGCCGGTAATTGCGACAATTGGTATGGAATCCATATTGGCATTGGCAATGGCAGTGACCAGATTGGTAGCACCTGGTCCGGACGTGGCAGTGCAAACTCCCACCTTGCCCGTCACCCGGGCATAGCCATCGGCAGCATGCCCGGCACACTGCTCATGCCTCATTAAAACATACCGGATCTTTGATTTTCGAATAGCATCATGTAAAGGAAGCGTTGCGCCTCCGGGAATACCGAAGATTACCTCAACTCCCTCCTCTTCCAGGCTTTTCACTAGCGCTTCCGCTGCACTCATTTTCATTCGCTACCCACCTCCTTATTTCTTGATCACTTGTTGTGCTTATGCGTTTACACTAAACAATCGATTGTCAATTAGCGATCAGCTACCAATTCCGATTTTCGACTTTCGATCAGCGAAAAGCGATAAAATCTTTAGTTGTATACCATTCAATCGCTAGTCGCTCATCGATTATCGCTAATCGTCTTTTTTTCGCTAGTCCCTCATCACTTCCTCACTATCTCATCCTCTATCTATAATTGCTCCTTTACTTGCTGACGATACCAATTTGGCATAGAGAGCTAAATAGCCTTTCTTGATCTTTGGTTCAGGAGCACTCCATTTTGCCAAACGATCCTTGATCTCACTTTCGCTCAGTTTAAGGCTAAGGACACGATTGGGAATGTCTATTTCAATTACATCCCCTTCTTCGATTATGGCGATTGGTCCGCCTTCCTGCGCCTCCGGTGATACATGCCCGATAGAAGCTCCCCTGGTTGCGCCAGAGAACCTGCCATCGGTAATGAGAGCAACCGACTTATCAAGTCCCATTCCGGCGACCGCCGAGGTAGGAGTAAGCATCTCCCTCATCCCGGGTCCGCCTTTGGGCCCTTCATACCTAATCACAACCACATCCCCATCTTTAATCCGGCCGCCAAGAATAGCCTCAATCGCATCTTCTTCAGTTCCAAAAACCCTGGCCGGTCCTGAATGAGTAAGCATCTCCGGCAAGACGGCTGATTGTTTGACCACCGCTCCCTCCGGGGCTAAATTACCCCGCAAGACAGCAAGACCACCCGTTGCAGCATAAGGATTGTCAATTGTTCTTATTACTTCAGGATTTGAATTTTCCACATCTTTTATATTCTCACTCATAACTTTTCCTGTTACCGTCATAGCCTGAGCGTTGATCACATTCTTTTTATCTAGCTCCGCTAATAAAGCCGGAATCCCGCCGGCAAAGTATAGGTCTTCTATGCGATACTCGCTTGACGGACTGATCTTTACCAGGTTGGGAGTCTTTTGACATACTGCTTCAAAAAGATGCAAATCTAAATCCACACCGGCCTCATGGGCAATGCCCAGAAGATGCAGAATAGTGTTGGAAGAACCTCCGAAAGCCATGTCCACCGTCAAAGCATTGAGAAAAGCATCCCTGGTCATTATGTCGCTGGGCTTGATGTCCTTCTTCAGAAGCTCCATGACTTTAATACCGGCCTGTTTGGCCAATCGAATCCTCTCGGCATAAACAGCCGGGACGGTCCCATTGCCCGGGAGTCCCATGCCAATCGCTTCAGTCAAACAGTTCATAGAATTGGCAGTAAAAAGTCCTGCGCAAGAACCACAGCCGGGACAAGCAACATCCTCAAGACAGTGCAATTCTTCTTCGCTCATCTTGCCGCTTTCAACTTTGCCCACCGACGTAAACACGGTATCCAAATCAACCGCCCTATCATTAAATCTACCGGCAAGCATTGGTCCACCACTAATAAATATAGTTGGTATATTCACCCGGGCTGCAGCCATAAGCATGCCGGGAACAATTTTGTCGCAGTTGGGGACCATAACCAAGGCATCGAATTGGTGGGCCTGAACCATAAGCTCAACCGAATCAGAGATGACTTCACGGCTGGCCAAGGAATACTTCATGCCCGGATGATTCATGGCAATACCGTCGCAAATCCCGATGGTAGAAAACTCAATTGGGGTACCTCCCGCCATCCTTACACCATCTTTAGCTGCTTGCACAATGCTATCCAAATGAAGATGACCGGGAACGATTTCATTTGCTGAGTTCACCACGCCAATCATGGGGCGGTTTATCTCCTCATCAATTAGCCCCATAGCTTTGAAAAGCGAGCGATGCGGTGCCTTAGTTATTCCTTTTTTAGCCAGATCACTTCTTAGTTTCATTGCTCTTCATCTCCATCTGTGTAATTCGCGCATATAAAAAGACCTCTCGATCCAACGGGACGAGAGGCAAAATCTCACGCGGTACCACCCTAATTCCCCCCGGTTTTGTAATAGCAAACCGAGGAACTCTTCTACAAGATAACGGATTTCTCCGACCAAACCTACTCTGTACTTTTTCAGTTTGGTGGCTCCGGTGCGACTTCGGCTGTCTATTACCCGGCTTTCACCATTTGCCTGGCTCTCTACTTACAACCTACTACTCACCTTCAAAGCCTTTTTCCACAGGTAAAAATCAGTTTTTTTATTATATCCAATGCCTTTGGACAGGTCAACCGGATTTGTCACAAGTATTTGCTAAGCAGCTTTGTTTTCTCGTAAAATAGGCTGATGAATATCAAGATAATCCGAAGCAAACAAAGAAAAAAGACTATAAGCGCGCGAGTGGTCAAAGACCAAATTGTGGTACGTGTTCCGGCCCATCTTACATCCGCGCAACAAAAGGATGCGGTGGAAAAGCTAGTCAAGAGGATAGAAAAAAGGCGCGCCAGGGCAGAGCTGAATTCGGACGAGGAGCTTAGTGAACGAGCTGAGCTACTAAACCGGCGCTATTTTGGAAACAAGTTGAATATCAAATCTATCAAATATGTCACCAACCAGAATTTTAGACACGGGAGCTGCACATCAACAGACGGTACTATCCGAATCTCACATCGTATTGCCAAAACGCCCGCCTGGGTAAGAGACTATGTTATCGTGCATGAGCTAGCCCATCTAATTCAGCCCAATCATTCAAAAGCATTTTGGGATTTGGTTTATCAGTATGAATATGCAGAACGAGCGCGAGGATATCTTTTGGGATATGAAGCAAGCAAAACCAGTATTTGATTTTTTTTAAATCCACTTATGAGTTACTCTTTTGCTCCGGTTCCGCCTTGTTTGCTTCAAGCATCCGCTAGGGTCCGACTAAAAGCGTTGCGGACACACTCTTCCATTTGGGCAACTTCTTTATCTGTGAGCTGTTTAAACTTGGCCTTACGCTTGTTCTTTGACAGCCGGCCATTGTTTTCAATGCACAGACGGATAAAAAGATCGATGAACCGGTCCGGCATATCTACTATGTCCCTTATGGCAATTTTGGCTCTGTCGTAATCGAGAATAAAGTCCAGTTCCGACACGAGCTCATTCTCAATGGTATCCTGAATAAATCCGAATAGTCTCCTGGTTATGACAGTCATGTCCATATATCTGTAGTGTGCTGCAGTTTCATTCTTGACCTCCATCCTGCCATCACTGTCCAATTCGTAATCTAATAATGGCAACAAAGGCTCTGAAAAGAACTCGAGCGTCTCTTCGTATTCCTTAATCTTGTGGAGCATGGTAGCCGAGACCGGAAAGATGAGACCCTTCGGAGTAAACCGCCTTTTTGCCAGAATGTTATGAATCAGAAAACGATGAATGCGTCCGTTGCCGTCATCAAACGGATGCATAAAGACAAATCCAAATGAAATTGCTGAGGCAATCACGACAGGATGAACTTCGGAAGACATCATGCGCTTATACGCGTCGAACATGCCGTCCATGAGCCCCGGAATATCTTCCGGTTTGGGTGCGACAAAATAGACCAGCTCGTTTCCAAAACTCACTGTCTGTCCAATATAATTCTGATCAGTGCGAAAGTCGTTGTTGGCAAAACGTTCATCAACTGTTGCCTGCTGAAGTTCTATCAACGATGGTTTGTTAAAGAACTCTCGATCATCTGCCAGTCTAAGCAACTCAATGAATCGTGCAGCTCGTTTCTGATCCGTTGTCGCCCGCTCAATCTCGAATGAAGACTTTGTTTCCTTGGTGTACAGATAAGAAACAGCTCGCCGCAGGATTTCTTCGGGATAATTCCCAACTACTTCCATCCCTTTTTTGTCTAGCTGAAGGTCGGTATAATTCTTCAGGATGTCGGTTAGTCGAATCATGGGGCAGAAGCGCCGATTTCCCAAAAGATTATCAGTAACCTTCTGCCGTCGGTGCGGGATGCCTTTGGCCGTGTAGTACTTGGATTGCTCGAGAAGATCAACGTAATTGGTCACCTTGGAGGGCTCTAGGTCAAGTTCTTTACCCATAAGAAACTCGTATAGGAACCAGATCTTTCGTGCATACTTCCCAGCCGGGGTTTTTTTAATGAAACGCTCCAACTCCTTGTGGTCAACCACTAAGAAAAGAGCGTTAAGTATTTCCAGATTTATCCCCTCAAACTTGAGGGCAAATGTCAAATGATCCCCCAGGTTATTACCTGGATCATATTTCTTCGTGTAGATCTCAGTCCTTCGGTATCCGTTTATAACCGTCTTACGTCTCCCTTTCTCAGCTAAAAATGACTGAGCATAGTGTGGTATGACGTCGAGAGAATACCGCCGAACTAATTCGCCGTAACCGACCGGTTTAAGACCTTCGGTTGGGTTGATTTCCATATTTTTCACTGGCTCACCGTTGCAGAAAACATTTTACTGTAGATAAATGTATTTTACTCGCTTCTATTGTAGCAAAATACATTTATTTTACAAGGAGTTTCAACTGACATTCAGTTTTCATTTGGATTTGTAGAAAAACGTATTTTGTGGTGAATATATGCAATTATTTCACATGATATGTCTATAAACGTGTTTTTTCCTGAAAAACACGTTGTCTTCTTGCCGTCTACCTCATACTATGTGATGCTATATATTTTCTATAACTCTCTTTAATTTTTCTTTTACTTCACTTGCCAAAGTCTTCAATTCATCATTTTCTACTGACGCCATTGAGTTTACCGGATCAATAGCTGATACTTCTATTTCATTATTTTCTTTTTCTTGGACTACAACATTGCACGGTAGCATTGCGCCTATTTTACCTTCAATTTTCAATGCTTCATATGCAAATTTAGGATTACAAGCTCCCAATATACGATATTTTCGAAAATCCACATCCAGCTTTTCCTTTAATGTGTCCCTAACATTTATTTCTGTTATTATTCCAAACCCTTCTTTCTTCAATTCTTCGATTACAGCATTGATGACTTCATCAAATTCTTTTTCTTTTACAATTTTATCAATCGTATAACTCATGTTACCCTCCTCCGCTATATAACGGTCTGCGGATCAGCGGCAAAGACCGCTGGACGCCCTGGTTATACGAAATCATCAGTGCACCGACAAACTACAAGCCAATTTCACCAATCCGTAACAACCGGTGCCCTTCAAATACGGTGAGAATTTCAACATTATTTTCATTAAGCCTGTAGACAATTCGATAATTCTTAAATATCAGCTCTCTTATATTGGGATTGGCAATTTCAGGTACAATCCTACCTGCCTGCGGTTTGTCAGACAATACTGCTTCTGCACGTTCAATAAGTTGATTGACGAATCTTGCGGCTCGCTCCGAGCTGTCTTTCGAAATATAATCTTCAATTTCCGTCAATTGCACAAGGGCCTCACGTGCCCATATTATTTTCATGCAGCGCTATTTCTTGCTTCTTCTGGCTGCTAGTGCCGCTCTGATCTCCTCAGTACTGTAAGTCCTTCCGTTTTCAGCATCCGATATTCCTCTGCCAACAGAATCAAGGAAAGATTTTCTATACACCAATTCGTCGTAGTCACTCGGTGACAATAGTACCCCGGCCGGTTTGCCATTCTGCGTAATAATCAAAGGATGTCCCGCATTCTTAAGACCTTTGAACCACTTAGAGATGCTTCTCTTAAATTCGGCAATTGGAACAATGTCACGTGTGATTGAAATAGGTTTCACAAGATAGCTCCTTATTATGACTAGTTTTATAGCCTTATTATAGACCCATATAAAGGCCATATCAAGTTTTTATTTTCGTATAACAATGATTATACAGACTGCATAAACTCAGCTCAGAGCCTGTCGATCGGTCTTTGGCCCTGCGGCCACGCTTGCTCGGTGCGTGCGTGTTGATCATCATTGTCTTTGCAAAATCATATATATGTTTTGACAAAAGCTTCCTGATTCCTTCTTGGCAATTCCTGGTAAATGGGGCAGGAGTAGGCATAATGAACCCGTAACAAATTTCTTGCGGACATAAGTCTTGCTGGGATTTTAGAGAGCAGATAACTAGGAAGCAACAGCTCAGCATCCGTATCCTATAGTTACTGGAGGTTTCCTCCTTGGGAATTCCTGGTAAATGAGGAAGGGTAAAAGGAGATTTGTGGCTGATTAGAGGTTTCCTAGAGCATTTCAGACAGGGTCGGAAGTTGACAATAAGATAGAGTCCGATATAATAAACGTGCAGTTAGGGGGTTATTGCTTAATTTTTATTCGGGTGAGGCTTTCAAGGATTTCCAATAATCTTGAAGGCTATCTTTTTTGGGAGGTAGAAAATTGGAGAAGAAGAAATTGTACGTGGGAAACATATCCTATGAGGTTACAGAAGGAGATCTGAAGGAGTTATTCGGTGAAGCTGGAACCGTTGAATCTGTAAATGTAATCACAGACCGTGGTTCGGGCCGACCCAAGGGATTTGCCTTTGTGGAAATGAGTTCGGACGAGGAAGCTAAAGAAGCGATAACTA
>SDBS01002257.1_pt1 | contig 19371 bp, 17 predicted proteins | sample 2277091 | NCBI WGS metagenome assembly SDBS01 (sample SAMN10404972, study PRJNA504765) | marine sediment metagenome | isolation source: marine sediment core GS10_PC15, 163 cmbsf | place: Arctic Ocean: Southern Knipovich Ridge | collected 2010 | reverse complement strand
GCCAACAGTTGCAGGAGTTCTCGCTACCGTTGCAGATGAAAGCCACTTTAGCCATTGTCCTTCTCCCTGTGTTGTGTTTTATCCAGCTATTGCTCTTTTTTCCTCAACCTCTTGCTGAGGGCGGTTCTGAACTGGTGACTGACTTTCTCGATAGAGGCCTCTGGCCAGTCTCTCGCGAGAGTTTCGAAGATCGATTTGACCAGTCCGGGCCTTGGAAGGTAGTAGCACCTGTAAGCACCTTCCTGCCTGGATGCGACGATGCCGCTGTTCCTGAGAACAGTGAGGTGCTGGGAGATGTTCGGCTGTCTCACATCCAGGATCTCGTGCATCGCCGTCACGCATCGAGGATTCCGGAGCAATTCGTCAAGGATCATCAGCCGGACAGGATGTGCGACTGCTTTCAGAATGGAGACCCACTCGGTGTCATTGCGCTTCATATTTGTCATCCTGTACCTGTTTCATGACTGCTTAAGGAATATTCGAATATATGAATGTTGAACATTAGCTCAGCGCAATCCGGCTGTCAAGATGAAAGGTACTCTGCAGGAGCTATTCCAGGCCTATCGGCATCAGGTAGAGGGCTGTCTCATTATGGGGAAGCTTCAGTATACCAGCTATCGCGGAATCCTCGAATGCACCTACGGCGCAGGTACCTAGAGCAAGCGATTCACACTGCAGGTAGATGTTCTGCGAGATATGCCCGGCTTCCATATGCGTGTACGTGATGCCCCTGTTCCCGTAGACATCGGTGATAAAGGAGTAGTCGGCCGCAAGTGCGACGAGGAGACAGGCTTCGCTCATCCATCTCTGGTTCAGCGATGCCGAGACGATATCGGCGAGGAACTCACCTTCGACAACGAGTTCGAGCAGGTTCTCAGCCGGCGAGTAACGGTAGATGCCCGATGGAAGCGAATCGACTCTCTCTGAAACCAGGTAAACCGTGAAGGGATATATCGCTCCTGCTGAAGGAGCGGTTCTGAGCCTGCTGCCTGATGTTATTCCCTGTGCAGCCCACAGTATCTGCGACACTTCATCCAGGCTCATCATCGCATCAGGATCGAAAGACCTGATCGATCTTCTCTCGTGCATCGCCTCTTCGACAGAGATCTCTCCATAGATATCCGGATCGGGCAGGTGAACCATGTTCTCCTGTGCCTGGGCGGTGCAGGCAGGGAGCGAGATCAGGACTCCGAGTACCGTGATAGATAAACATGATCCGGTCATCTGAGACCCCCGTCCAGTTAGTGGAAAGTATTAACAGATTCTCACGAAATCATGACTTCCGGACAAGCCCCCGGAATCCAGGTCGCTGACAGCATTGGTGAGATCGATCGATTGAACTGGAGAACGAGATATATACCTGTGTCCCTGATATATGCGCGAGAACGTTTGCCTGCATTCCTGGCATAACTGATCGATGACTACTCCTGTTGTTCTCCTGTGCTACCAGAGGCCGAATCCATTATGTTACGCCAAAGTTTTCAGGGGTAACGAAACGGGTTCCCGGTCACAGCCGTCTGTATCTCCATCCGCTTTATTCTGAAGGGTTTGAGATCGTCGTATGACCCGCAGAGACATGGTCCTGAAGATCCTCTTCTTCGCCCTTCTGATATACCTGTTCCTCGTCAGCATCAGGCTGATGGGAGGCTCCTTCAAGCTCTTCGGCACCGGCTTCGCAGAGACCCTGATCGCCCAGACCACGAACCCCATCAAGGGTCTTCTCGTAGGCATCCTGGCAACATCCATCATTCAGAGCTCATCATGTACGACCTCGATTGTCGTAGGATTCGTGGCCAGCGGCAGCCTCACCATCCCGAATGCGATCCCGATCATCATGGGCGCCAACATCGGCACGACTGTCACCGCAACCCTGGTTTCCCTGGGTAATGTACGCAGGCGGGACGAATTCAGGCATGCCTTCGCCGGGGCTACCGTTCACGATTTCTTCAACGTCATGGCGGTCATCTTCATACTCCCCTTCCAGCTCAAGTTCAACGTACTGGGCAGGATTGCCTCGTTCCTCACCGACCTCTTCGTCGGAGTGGGGGGGATCCAGGTGCTGAACCCCCTGAAGCTGATCACCGGTCCCACCGTGAATCTCTTCGAGACTGTGAGCTCCAATAATCCAATCCCCATGCTGGTCATCGCTCTGACACTTCTGTTTCTTTCTCTGTATTACATCACCAGGCTCATGCGCGGGCTGGTCGCCACCAGTGCCGAGAAGAGGATAAACGAATTCGTCTTCGACAATCCGTTCAGAGCCTTCCTCATGGGCGGTTCCCTGACAGCAGTCATTCAGAGCAGCTCCGTGGCAACCTCACTGGCAATTCCCCTGGTTGGTGCCAGGATCATCACCGTAGAGAAGATCTTCCCGTACACACTGGGTACGAACGTGGGAACGACGGTAACGGCCATCCTGGCATCGCTTGCCACTGCGAATCCGCTCGCGATCACCATTGCTCTCACTCATCTGGTTTTCAACGTAATCGGGATAGTCATCCTCTACCCGCTCCGATTCATCCCGATTGGTCTGGCGAAGGAGCTGGGCAGACAGGCATCCAGAAAGAGATGGTATGCATTCGTCTTCATCGTGGTTACATTCTACCTGTTGCCGCTCTGTCTCATGTTCCTCTGGAGGTGATACCGTGTTCAAGGGTCTGTTCTCATGGTGGAAAGAGGACATCCTCCTCAAGTCGGCGCTGGAGCAGAGCGCGCTTGCCATAGACAAGGCGGGCAGGATGTTCTCTCTCGCGATGGTCGTGATCACTGAAGGATCCGGTATCGAGAAGACCGTCTACGACATGGACAAAGAGCTCAATTCCATCCAGATCGATATCAGGAAGAAGGTCCTGGAACACCTCGCCATCAAGCCGGCACAGGACGTGACCAGCTCACTCATCCTTATCACCATCATCATCGACATCGAGCGCCTGGGCGACCTGGCGAAGAACCTCGTAGAAGTACAGCAGATGAGCCGCTGTGCGCTCGACAGATTTGCTTATGCCTCGGACGTAGAGACGATGAAGGAGAAGCTGGAGGGGTCCTTCACAATTGTCCGTGAGGCTTTCATGGATGGCAATGAAGACAAGGCCAACCTGGTCATGACCGACTGCACCTGGATCGGGACCAGGTGTGAGGCGACGCTTCAGGCAATAGCAGGAGATGAAGAGCTCGAGGTTCGGGAGGCCGTAGCTTACACGCTTCTCTTCCGCTACCTCAAGCGTATCAGCGGTCACATCCGGAACATCGCCTCGAGCGTCGTGAACCCCTTCCACAAGCTGGGGTACAAGCCGGACTGATCCCTGACACACTCAGAGGTAGTTGAAACCGTGGTCCGGGAAGACCGTAGCTACGGTTCCGCCTCTTTCCTGTGCAAGCCTTACAGCGGCTTCCATTGCCGCCCCGCTGGATGGCCCTACGGGGAATCCAATTGCCCTGCTCACCTTCTCCTGCCACCAGAACGCCCTGTCGGGGTCAACCGTGTAGACTTCCTGGACATCGAGGTTACGGTGATGAACGACATTGTCAGGATCGAGCGGACGAAGCCCCAGGATGTCCGATATCCCGACAGGTACCGCTCCGGCCAGAGCGATTCCGCCGTGGACCTCCCGTAGAAAACGCGACACTCCCAGCAGCGTTCCGCCCGTCCCGATCCCCGCCGCAAAGCCGGTGACCAGGCCTCCCGACTGAGCCCATATCTCTGGTCCCGTCCCGGTGTAATGTGCTTCGGGATTGCCGCTGTTCTCGTGCTGACCCAGGTAGAAGAGGTCGTCCGATCCCGCCGCTGCGCCGATTGCCTCCCTCTGTGCTCCGGGAGTTCCAAGATCGCCAGGTGTGACGGTAACCTCCGCTCCGAGCCTCCTGGCCCTCTCGATCCTCTGTTCCCCTGCACTCTCGGGGACGAAGAGCCAGAGGGGGACGCCCAGCCGCGTGGCCTCGAGTGCAAGGCTCACAGCCATGTTACCCGATGAAGCCTCGACGACCCTGTCCGCGCTCTTGATCCTGTCCGTCCTCACCAGGTTCTGAAGCATTTGCCTGGCTGGCCTGTCCTTGACCGACAGCCCGGGATTCATCCCCTCGAGCTTGGCCAGTATCACAGTGCCGGCAGGCAGCCCTCCGGTGTCGACCCGGATCAGCGGGGTCAGACCTGCTTCCCTGTACCGTTTTCTCATCTCCGTACCTGCTTCCTCTCCGGATATCGTTTCCGTTTTCATAGGACCCTCCCGTGACTCCGGCCGAAACAGGTACGCGGGCTGTCAGGTCTTCTCGGTGAATCAACCTCCATGCCGCTTCCTCCAATACAAAAAACCCGCCATTTGGCGGGTTGACAGACAGTTATATGTGGATAGACCCCGTCAACCCGTCGCTTCCGACTCCCCGCAGCAACAGATTGTATGGTCAGTGCTCATATTGCCCTTTCTCAGGTCGTATCCCTGCAACGGGGAAATATAGGCTCAGGCTGCCAGGCAATCAAGAGCCGTTACGGTATACCCACTATGCGACGCATCTGTCTTCTCTGCAGAAAGAAACACCGTATAATCAATTGTACCGATTCCTGAGCGGGAGCCAGGCTATTCCGGGGCTGTCCACCGATGACTTTCCTCCCTATCTTCAGGCAAGCAATTCATTCGATTCAAAGGAGGGGGGAGAAGTGGAATCCAAGAGAAAAATACTGCTCATCATCGCCATTGTAGGAATGATCGGCACATTCCTGCCCTGGGCGAAGTGGGGTCCTCTTTCAGTCAGCGGTGCGGAGGGTGACGGGTGGTTCACATTCGTCTTCTTCGGTATCGCGGCCGCTCTCTGTTTCTTCAAGGGCGAGAAGAGAGAACCGCTGGCAAAGGGTTCGATGACCCTGGTATCCATCATGGGAATCCTGGGGTTTCTCTTCGGACTGTGGAAGATCATCCGCTTCACCGGAGATACTCTCCCGGGAATGAGTCTGGGAATAGGGCTCTGGCTGATCACTATTGCCGGTGCCGCGATCATCTACCTGAACTTTTTCAGAAAAAGTAAAGCGATCGTCGGTGCACCTGCCGAACCGGTCATCGCCGCAGGTCCCACACCTGCTCCAGTACCCGAACCCAAGCCTGAACCCGTGGTAACTCCTCCGGCACCAGCAGAACCAGTCAAGCCGACATATGCTGCCCCTGCTGCACCGGCGCCTGCCGCCCCTGCTGCACCCGCCGCACCGGCACCTGTCGAACCTGCAGCCCCTGCGGCACCACCTGCTGAACCTGTGGCTCCTCCACCCGAGGAACCTGAGAAGACGGAGCCCGAGCTGTAGTACGATTCTGACATTTCCGGCAGCCCCGATTCAGGGGTTCTGGTATGAAAAGGGCCTGATCCCGGGGCAATCTCGGGATCGGGCCTTTCTCTTCGACGATGAAATTATCAGTCCAGCATCACCAGCATCTCGGTCGCGCAGAAGGCGCCGGATGTCATCCTGACGAAGTAGACCCCCTCGCCCGATCCCTCGATCGTCACCTGATGCCCGCCTGCGCAGTGGATACCGCTTGCCAGATGGTCCGTGAGACGTCCCGTTATGCTGTAGAGCCGGAGAGAGACCTCCCCTTCTGTTGGAATCGTGTAACTGAGGTTGAAGGGCCCGCTGCTCGGGTTGGATGAAACGACCTCGAGAGAGTACCCCTCTAGTGGTTCACTTCCGGAGATGCCTGTTCCGCTCCAGCCCGCCAGGAGCGCCGCCATCCACCACCAGGACCTGCCCTTCTGTTCGCAGCTCTCGGCTGTAGTGTGACCGTACTCGTCGCCGTAAAACTGCGGGTGTTCCGCAGGGACATCGTATCCGCCGTAGCTGTACGTATGCTGCTCCCACTGTTCTGTTGAAGGGTTGTACCACCATGCGTCCAGGTCTGCGAAATCATAGAGCACCTTGTCGCCGGCGATGCAGTAGTCCCTTATCTGGTTGTTGCGCTGCCAGCGGTTATAGCCGTCCGCACCGACCCCCTGTGCGTTACCGGTGAAGTAGATGAAGGTGACGTCGGGGTACTCGGATTCCAGCAGGGTCATGGCGTCGAGGTATGCCTGTACCTGCGACTGGTCGTAGTAATCGCACTGGGTACACCAGCACCACATCGAGGTGTTCAGGGTCGGGTTGTTGTCCAGAACGTCCCTGGTCAGCTGTAGCCCCGCGGGCGATTCCCAGTACAGCTCGGGCGTTATGTAGGTCTGGGATTCCTGTCCGTCGAAGATGCAGTACGCGCCGGCGGTGGAGGGCAGGTTACAGCTGCCTATGTCGAAGGCGTACTCGGAGCTGCCCTGTTCCACGAAGGTCAGTCCCCAGGTGAGCTGGCTTCCATGTGATGTATGGGCGTAGTGGGACTTCAGATCGGACTGGACGTTGTCTATCCACTCCGACGGGATCATGTCCAGTTCGGTGCAAGTGTGGTCAATGATTGTTGCTCCCTGTAGAGAGCCTGCAGGGATCAGCACCGCCAGGAGTACGAGAAATTTCTTCATCGCAGACGCCCTCCCTCTGTTCGAGTTCTTGTTAGAGTCTGTTATCCCCCGAGTGGTTCGGTCAAGCACTCCCGGTCAGGTGCACATCCATCTGCGGGTACGGAATCGAGACACCTCGCCTGTCAAGTTCCTCCTTCACCTGCTCGGTGAGATCGAAGTAGACATCCCAGTAGTCAGGCGTCTTCACCCATACCCTCAATGCAAAGTTCACCGAGCTGTCCGCCAGCTCACCGACCCTTGCGAAGGGCACCGGATCTTCCAGGACCTTCCCGTGGGCTTCGGCCAGGGAGAGGAGAGCTTCCCTGACCTGTGGAATGGAGGCGTCGTAGCTCACACCGACGGTAAGGTCCACCCTGCGCGTTTCCTCCCTGGAGTAGTTGGTGACCACCGAACTCGCCAGGGGGCCGTTGGGGATTATGATGGTCTTGTTGTCCACGGTGGTGATTATAGTGTTCAGAATCTGGATTTCCTTGACCACGCCTTCTTTACCGCCCTCCTCGATGTAGTCACCGACTTTGAATGGCTTGAAGATGATGATCAGGATTCCGCCTGCAAAATTCGAGAGACTTCCCTGCAGGGCGAAGCCGATCGCGAAAGTGACAGCACCGAGGACCGCCACGAAGGATGCAGCCTGTACACCGACCATGCCCAGGACCACGATCACCAGCACCACTTTCAGGGCAACGGTGATGAAGGAATCAAGGAACCTGCTGAGTGTCTCTTCAATTGCGGATTTTGCGAAGGCCTTCCGCAGGGATTTCCTCACAACGGAAATAACAATGAAACCTGCTGCAAGGGTGATTATCGCACCGATCACCTTCGGTCCGTATGCTGCTGCGAACTCGGTTATCCTGTCGACGAAGCTCATACCGTCTCCCTTCACCGTAATGGGTGATAATACTTCCAGCATTGCCGTGATGCCAGAAAGTCCCGGTGGTGTTCCCTGACTGGTATATTGCCACAATCCTGCTCCCCCGAGAATCAGTTGAACGGATCCCTATGCAGCACACAGGCGAACTCGCGGCACTCGGTACGGCGATCTGCTGGACAGTCACGGTTACCGCGTTCGAGATAGCGGCAAAGAGGATAGGTTCGATCCCCGTCAACGTTATCAGGCTCATGCAGGGGCTGGTGATGCTTGCCCTGTTCACCCTGGTTACCAGAGGAATGATCGTTCCTCTGGATGCTCCCGCCAGGGTCTGGCTCTGGCTGTCGCTTTCGGGAGTCATCGGCTTCGTAGTGGGAGACATGTTCCTGTTCAGAGCCTTCGGACTGATCGGGTCACGCATTACAATGCTTCTCTTCGCGCTGGTTCCACCCATCACGGCGCTCATGGGGTGGATGCTCATGGGAGAGGTTCTTGTGCAAAGGGTATGGCTGGGGATGGCCGTTACCGTGGCCGGAATCGCAATTGTCATCCTGACCAGGAAGGAGGGAGCTTCCCGTAAGCTGCGCTTCTCCCACTCCGTAAGAGGAATCATCTTCGCGCTCCTGGGCGCTGTCGGTCAGGCAGGCGGACTTGTTCTGAGCAAGTATGGAATGGGGGACTTTGACGCCTTCGCGGCGACGCAGATACGCATACTTGCAGCCTTCCTGCTGTTCTCGAGCGGCTTTGCCGTCAGCGGGTTCAGGAGGAGGATCGCAACGGGGCTCAGGGACAGGAAAGCACTGGGCATCATCGCTCTCGGAGCGTTCTTCGGGCCGTTCATCGGCGTTTCACTCTCGCTTGTCGCCATCAAGCACATCGAGACTGGAATCGCATCGACGATCATGGCACTGGTTCCCGTGTTCCTCATCGTACCCGCCGTTCTGATATACCATCAACGCATAAGGGCTCGGGAGATCATCGGGGCTCTTGTCGCAATATCGGGCGTTGCGCTGTTCGCATTCTGACGGGTGCTGCCCTTCGGCTCCCCGCCTGTGCATATTCCCCTCGGAGTGTGATTATCGAACATGAAAACCATACTGCTGCTCTTTACGCTTCAGATCTTCGCCGGCTCTTCTGTCGGTGAGGTACTCTTCTCCGACGATTTCGAAGACGGCAACGCAGATGGCTGGAACGAGATCAGCCTGATCGAGTACGAGGTCGTGGACGGGATGTACTACTTCCACGGCGGATACGAGGAAAACCATGGCTTGTCCTTCAACGGCGATGACCTGGGCTTCATGAGCATAGCAGACTACTCTGTCAGGTGCCGTATGATCATCGAGACAGGCTACTTCATAGGCTTGTTCGTGCGATTCAGGGAGGATGTCGAGTACAACCTCATACTCATGCTCTGTCCCCCGGAACAGGAGCTCCGTCTGTACAGCTGGCACTGGGTGGGGCTCATTCTCCTCGACCAGATCTCCTTTCCGATGAATTACGATGAGGAGTACTGGATGCGTTTCGAGGTTGAGAATGATCTCTTCAGAGGCAGGGTATGGTCCGGAGAGCCTGGTGACGAACCCTCCTCGTGGATGGTCTCCGCACAGGACAGTGCGGTCACCTGGCCCGGCTCTTTCGCCCTCTTCTGTGTCGGGATCTCATCGGATGGGAAGGCTTCCCTCAGCGGCAGGTTCGACGACGTGACCGTAACCGACCCTCTTCCGGCCGTCTTCGAGGGCTGTACATGGGGCTTCCTCAAGCGACTCTGCATCCGCTAGATGTCTTCGACCCGGACTGATATCCTGCATATCGACCTGACAGACCAGTCGGTCGACAGACGGCAGACAGATCCAGATACCGCAATCGAATGGATAGGGGGAAGAGGACTTGCAGGCTGCTTCCTGCTGCCACATGCGACCCGGGAGTGGGATGAAACGGAAATGCCTCTGATCCTGATGACTGGTCCACTCGCCGGTACACAAGCGCCCACGTCAGGGCGGATGTGCATGATGTCCCGGTCACCTCTCACCGGTACAGTGGGGGATTGCTCGGTCGGTGGAAGCATGGCGCACCAGCTGGCCCGGGCGGGGTACCGGGGAATAATCCTCACCGGCAGAAGCCCCGAGCCAGTCGGGATCGAGATAGATGATGAAGAGGTCTGCTTCACCGATGCAGGAGAGCTCACAGGCAGAGGAACCAACGAAATTCATGCGCTCCTCCGGGACAGGGGCGCGGTCGCCACGGTAGGCCCCGCCGCTGTCAACGGAGTCCTCTTCGCGAATATCATGGTTGACGGTTGCCATACCGCCGGACGCAACGGTCTGGGAAGGGTGATGGCCGGTAAGAACCTGTTCTACGTGACAGTCAGGGGCAGCGGGGAAGTTGCCGTCATCGACAGGGATGGGCTCGCTGCAGCATGCGAGGAGATACGCAGGCTGATGGCTGCGAGTCCGGTGATAATGGGGGAGTTCGGCCTTCGCAACATGGGAACACCCGCTCTCTATGATCTCATGCACAGCAGGGGAATGATGCCCACGGCGAACTTCAGACGGACCCGGTTCGAGCCTGCCCCATCGATGAACGCCTGTGCACTGCGAGATAGCTACTCCCCCTCCAGAACGGGCTGCATGGGCTGCCACATCCTGTGCAAGAAGGTCCGGAAAAGCGATTCGACCCACATGCCCGAATTCGAAACGCTGTCACATTTCAGTGCTCTCCTCGAGAACACCGACCTCGACACCGTTGTGAAGGCAAACGCCATATGCGATTCGGCTGGAATGGACACCATCACGGCAGGATCTACGCTTGCCTGCTATTCCGAGATAGAGGAAAGGAAGCTCGCACCGGATGAGATACTCTCACTGCTCCGGGAAATATCCCTTGGCAGGGGGGAAGGGTGGAGGCTGGGCGCCGGATCATGGCGGTATGCCAGAGACCGGGGCTGCCCGGATGCATCCGTAACAGTCAAGAAACTGGAGCTCCCAGCCTACGATCCCCGTGGAGCGTATGGAATGGCCATGGCGTACGCCGTTTCAACCAGGGGTGGCTGCCACCTCCGGGCATATCCTATAAGCCACGAGATCCTCAGGAAGCCCGTTGTCACCGACAGGATGTCCTTCTCCGGCAAAGCCCGAATCGTGAAGATCGCTGAAGATGCCAACGCGGCCATCGACTCGCTCTCGGTGTGCAAGTTCTCCTTCTTCGGCGCTTCACTGGAGGAGTATGCGAAGGCGTGCTCAGCCGTGACGGGCGTGGAGGTGTCGGCCCAGGACCTGATAGGCAGGGGAGAGAGAATAGTCTACCGAGAGAGGATAATGAACGCGCACAACGGATTCTGCGGCAAAGACGACGATCTTCCCGGCAGGTTCTTCGACACTCCGGGGAGCAGCGGAGTGTGGGGAACCACGCCGGCAATTAACAGAAAGGACTTCCTGGAGGCCAGGGAGAGGTACTACAGGATCAGGGGTCTAGACGACTTTGGAATGCCCACTCCGGAGAAAGCGGCGGAACTGGGTCTGACCCCGGGCGGGAGGACGACCTGAGAGAACTGCTGGAGAAGTACGACGGGAAGCTGGTGGAAGCCGGACTCGCAGAGCCCGGTGCAGCGCTGCTGGGCGGACTCGACGCCGTTCTGGAGTGGAACAGGGATGACCCTCTATGCGTCGAGCTGGAGAAGGTCTTCGATGGACTCCTGATCAATTCCCTGCTGTATGCGGAGCCTGCCGAGCCCTATCGCTCGATTATTTCCTTCCTCACTTCTCGAGGGGATGATGTCGTGCATCCCGCCGATTGCGAAACAAGGACCTTCCTGCACGATCTGCCCATCGTGCCGCGGTTCGACATCCCGGAAATGGTCTCCAGGCTCCGCCGGAGGAAAAGCGTCATCGTGAAAGACGGAGGTATCCTGACATGGGGCACAGTGTCCCCCGAACAGGCATTCATCTTCTTCAGCTCCGTCTGCTTCGCCTGTTTCGTCAAGTTCTTCACCGACTTTGCATACGATCTCCGATCGGGGGATGTCGATCGGAGCAGAAAGGCTCTCTTCCGAAAAGTCCTGGATATGCTGGATCCGCCGCCCGGGGAGCCGCCGGAGCTTCAGAAGGGGCCCTTCCAGACACAGGGAGACGTTCTCTCCGCGATCGCGGAAGCCGGACGAGAGACCGTCCGGAGCCGGCTCGTCGACTCCTTCTTCGGCAACATCTCCTACCTTCACGAGGGAGTGCTCTACATAAGCCAGACGACATCCTCCCTGGACGAACTGGAAGGATGCATAGACCCATGTCCCTTGGACGGTTCGAGCTGTGCCAGCATCACGGCGTCGAGTGAGTACACCGCACACGTCGAAGCAGTTCGTGACCCGGCGGTGAACGGGATCCTGCACGGACACCCGAAATTCTCGGTGATTATGTCGATGATCTGTGACCGGGAGGGCTGTGATCTACGCGGCAGATGCCACGTGGACTGTCCCGAGGCCAGGTTCGTCGGGGACGTACCAGTGGTTCCAGGCGAGGTAGGCACGGGGCCGACCGGCTTGTACAGGACCCTTCCCGACGCCCTTGGCGGGAACAGGGGGGTGATAGTCTGGGGGCATGGCCTCTTCACCCCTGCCGGCGATGATTTCAACGGAGCCTTCGGGAACCTGCTCGATATCGAGGTCATGTGCCGGGACCTCTACATGCAGTCCGTGAACCTGATGCTGTAGAGGAGGGGGTTGCCCTGCATCCTTCCGGATATGATCTTCTCTCCGATCAGTCTACAGGGGGCTGACATATACTAATAAGTATGAATGCGGATGAATGCGAATGAAGCCGGATAGACAGGTTCCCAGTGAATACCCGGAGCACAGCTCCTTCGGAACCGCCCTCGAATACCTTACAGGCATCAATGAATCAGGGGGGTTGATAGATGTCTTCGTCGATTCCATTCCGGCTATCATCGGAATCCTGGACGACACCCATACGGTTCTCCGCTACAACCGCGCCGGTTACGATTACTTCGGTATCTCCCCCGAAGAGGCCCACGGGAAGAAGTGCTTCGAGATCATCGGTCGCGACAGCATCTGCGAGGAATGTGCTACAGCTGAGGCCCTCAGAACCGGAAAACCAGCTAACCTTGAGAAGTACGTTTCCGACATGAGTCTCTGGTTCGACATGAGGGCTTATCCGATTCGCTCCACCGTGACGGGAGAGATCACTGGTGTCATCGAGCATCTGTGGGACATCACCGAGAGCAAGAAGGCCGACATGTCCCTCACCTGGAGCGAGCTGAAGCACAGGCACCTGCTCCAGACGATGCAGGAGGGACTCGTAGAGCAGACCGGCAAGGAGCTGACGTTTGTCAATGAGAGTTTCTGCAGGATGACCGGGTACACCAGGTCCGAGCTGCTTAGCACAGATATAAGGCTCCTGTTCGACGATGATAACTGGGATCACTTCATGGCACAGCAGAAGCTCAGGGAGCAGGGCAGGAGCGACCCCTACGAGGTAGAGTTGCTGAGAAAGGACGGCAGCATCCTTACCGTGTACATCTCACCCTATGCGGAGATCCACGAAGGTCGTCTCGTTCGGAGTACGGGGGTGATCACCGACATCTCGAGGCTGAAACAGGCCGAGCTGGAGAAGCTCCAGCTCACAGTGCAAGTCCAGCATGCCCAGAAACTCGAGAGCCTCGGCGTGCTTGCAGGCAGTATCGCGCACGACTTCAACAACCTGCTGATGTCGATGCTCGGTAATGCCGATCTAGCGTTGAGTGAGCTTCCCGAGACGAGTCCCGTTGCAGGATCCATCAGGGAGATAGTGAACGCTGCAAGGCAGGCATCGGACCTCACCAGACAGATGCTTGCCTATGCAGGCAGAGGGAACCTGCAGAAGGAGCCAGTCGATGTAAACGAGGTCGTCGAGAGCATGGTCCGGCTCATGGAGGTCTCCTTTGCAAGACATGGGTCGATCGAGCTGCAGCTCCAGCGGGACCTGCCCCATGTGATGGCAGACCCTACACAGCTTCGGCAGATAGTAATGAACCTGGTGACCAATGCCTCCGAGGCAATCAGCAGCGACGGGAGCACCGTCAGGGTGTCTACATCCTGTCGAGAGTACTCCACAAGTGAGCTCGAGAATTCTCTTCCTAGCGGAAGCTCCAGGGGTGGAGAATACGTGAGCTTCGAGGTCTGCGATGACGGCTGCGGGATCGATATAGAGGTCATGGACAAGCTCTTTGACCCCTTCTTCACGACAAAGAGGACCGGACGGGGCCTTGGTCTGGCTGTTCTCCTCGGCATTGTGGGAAGCCACGAGGGATGCGTGATCGTCGATTCTGACCCGGGAAAGGGCTCGTGCTTCAGGGTTCTTCTACCGGTGTGTGCCGAATTCTCCGGTCTGCGTGAGATCGATACCGAGAAGCCGGTGACAATGCCGCTGACGATCTCCGGCAGTGTTCTCATTGTAGACGATGAGGCTGCTATCCGCGAAGTGAGCAGCAGGATGCTGGAGAATCTGGGGCTAAATGCAGTTACGGCTTCAGATCTCGATTCCTCTCGAGAGATCCTCAGCAAACCAGGCGGTAACACCATCCTCCTCCTCATCGACCATTCCATGCCGGGCATGAGCGGGAATCAGCTCATAAAAGAGCTCGGTAAACTGGTCGATGACATTCCCGTGGTTGTCTCCAGCGGGTTCAGCAGTGAAGATGTCCTGCCCGATTATGATGGGATCGATGTACGGGCATTCCTCCACAAGCCTTACAGCACAGCGGATCTTGCCAGGCTCATGACCGAGGTATTCAAGGTCTGAATGGTAATTACGTAATCGCATCTTTCCATCTGGTTTCCAGAACCGTATATCTCGCTGTACTTCACCTGATACGAGTATTCGTCAGGTTGACTCTCCATGACAGGGCATGTATTGTACTCGGCAAATACCTACCAATAGGGAAGGAATTCGAGCTGATGTTCGGAATAATCCTGTTTACCGGTTGAGGTTCCTGTCTGGAACCCCGTCGGGATTCCACAGGAAAACGTCCGCAACCGGCTCATACCCCCTACTGATCTGCTTCCCCGTGTCTGGTCCGGCCGCGGCCAGACGGAAGGAAGTGAGATTCCAGCGATAATCTGATGGAGTGCTGTTCTCTACACAGTCACCGGAGGGGTGTATCCAATGAACGGAAAGCTCGCTGCCATGGTGCTCATCACGGTCACAACATTGAGTCTGACCGGAATATCATCGGCCGGGGAAGGCTATGTATACATTGATGCCACGTACAATTCGAAGTACGTCTGGAGGGGGATCACATTCGTAGACAATTCGGTTCTGCAGCCTTCCATCATGATAGGATCGAATGAGCTCAGTCTCTGTGCATGGGGAAGTATTGAACTGACGAACGAGAACATCTACGAGGGTGAGGACTCGACTGCCGGTGATTTCACCGAGGCTGACATATTCCTGGATTACACGAATAGCATCGGGCTGGTCACGCTCTCGGGCGGTATGATGTACTGCTCATATCCAAACACAGGGTACAGGGCAACAACTGAGCTCTACCTCGTCGGCAGCCTTGGCGTCCCGCTTTCTCCGACCGTATCGCTCTACAGGGATGTAGTCGAGGTGGATGGCTTCTACGGCATCCTCGGAGTCAGCCATACTTTCGACGGCGTTCTGCCTTCGCTGGGAGTAATGAATCCGACGATAACGCTCTCCGGCTCTGCAGGATACGGCAATTCTTTGCATAATGGATGGTATTACGGGGTCGATAAGGCCGCACCCGGTGCCGCAACATTCGGCGCTGCCTTTGCATTCACGCTCGATGATGCGATCTGGCTGACTCCCTCGATCAACTACTCTACTCTGCTCGACAGCGAGATCCGGGAGGTGTTCGAACCAGTGAACACAGAGAACAACACATGGCTGGGGGTCTCCCTGACATGGCAGCCGATGTAGGGTGGTGAGTCTTGGATAAACTACTTTTCTGGATGGTTGCCGTTGCCTACGGTACACTGGTTGCCTGGATAGGGTACAGGATCAAGCAGGGGAAGAAAGTAGCCGGCATCAACCTCAGACCGCTGCTCGAGTTCTGGATGGCAGGTAGAGAGCTTCCCGGCTGGAGACTCGCTATCTCGCTCACCTCCGGCTGGCTCATGCTCGGCTGGATCGGTTTCGGCATGTCGCAAGTCTACATGTACGGTGTGACCGGACTCTGGATCCTGCCGATCCCGTGGTTCATCCTGTGCCTCATCATAATCTTCATGGTCCCACTCGTAAGGCGAATCGGAACGATAAGCCTTCCTCAGGCCATTTCAAGGCGATTCGGACCCTCTGCCAGGATTCTCCTCGCACTCCTCAGCTTCGGTGTCTTCATCGCATGGACCCAGGCCGAGCTCTTCATGGTGGGTACCCTTGCCAGTCCATTCCTCGGAGTTCCCGCATGGGTAGTCATGATAATCGTCGTTGTTCCGATCCTTCTCTATACCTGGTTCGGGGGCTTCCGGGCGATTGTAACCACCGACCTCATCCAGTTCCTCATCATGGCGGTGTTCATGGTTCTCCTGGCCGTAACAGCCATCAATGCTGCAAGTGAGGTCTCCGGGGGGGACATAATAGGTGCCCTCTCGGAATCCGCGCCACCCTGGTCAGGCGCTGGAGAAGTATTCAATCCCTGGATTCTGACGCTGATGTTCCCGATTGTGCTGCTGATCGGTTACCTGCCCGGATGGATGATAGAGCAGGATCTGCTCGTACGCATCCAGGCAGCCAAATCAACGAAGGAAGCCAGGAAGGGTGCGGTGCTTGGACTCGTTCTGATAACGGTGTTCGTACTGATCCTGCCTGCAATAGCCGCCTTCTGCGCGCTGGTGGTTTTCCCGCCGGCCGAGGGCATGGCGCCCGATGCGATCGGAGTAGACGCGCTGCAGATCATATCTGCATTCATCGCAAGGATGCCACTGATAGGCTCGCTCTTCATGTTCCTCGGGCTGCTGGCCTGCCAGATGTCCACTATCGACACGTTCTCGAATGTCTCTGCACTGGCTATTTCCCATGACACCGTCGAGCCGGTCCTGAAGAAGAAGGAGGTTCCGGGAGAGACGAGGCTCAAGTGGGCGCGGTGGATATCCATGGGCGCCATCCTGTTCGCCCTGGCATGCGCACTGATCAGCGAAACCCTGGGTGACGTGTACTACATATCATCCGGGATTCTCTCGGCATGCATCGCGGTACCTGCGATGTTCCTCTTCTGGCGAAGGACAACGCTGACTGCGGTACTGGCCGCAGCCGTTGTCGGATGCGTGGGAACGATTGGCTTCTACCTCTACGAGTACAAGATCCTTCAGTACATGGATCCGGAAGCACCGAACTACTACGCCAACGAGCTTCCCTCGATCCTGCAGGGATCGTTCATGTACAACTACATCGCCGTGGGAGTCATCCTGTCGGTCATCACGATAATCGTGGTCAGCCTTTTCACCCGAAAACCATCGAGTGGACAGCTATCGCTGATCAGGAAGAACCCGGTGGACGACATAGGTGAATTCTCGAGAAGTTCCGAGATAATCTGATCCCTAGTACGAAGAGCCCGGGCAGCACCTGCCCGGGCTCTCTTCATACCGGCAGATACAGGTCAGCGAATAACGGCGATCCTTTCGGTTGCCGTGTATTCGCCGGCGGTGCACCGCACGAAGTACATGCCTGCGCTGATGTTTCCAGGATCGATGCTGACGACATGATCGCCCGGAGTCATCACACCAGAGCCTGACTCGTAGACGAGCCTCCCTGAGGCGTCAAACACATCAAAGTTGACTTCGGCAGCACCGGGTAGTGTCAGTCTAGCCGCGAATACACCCGTTGTAGGGTTGCCTGCAATGGTGAAACCAAAGCTGGACTCGATAGACCATGTTGCCTGATCGCCGACACCAACCACAAGAGCGTAGTACTGGTGGACGTAACCGTTGTAGTCGCTGACGAGCAGGTCGGGCCATCCGTCTTCGTTCCAGTCGTCCACCCAGAGCCTGGTTCCGTAGTAGAGGTCGATGGGGGAGCCGTCGCTCTGGATGTACTCGAAGCCGTTGAAAACGGGCGAGTCGTTTGTGCCGATGTTTTCGTAGTAGTAGATGCCGGCGTTGTTGTCGCCCATGATCAGGTCCTTCTTGCCGTCGGCGTTCAAGTCGTAGACCTGCGGACAGCAGCGGTACCTGGCCAGAGTGGACCCGCCGTTCTGAATGTAGGTCCAGGTGGTCAGGACGGGATTCACGGTAGTCCCGCTGTTCAGGTAGAGCCTGATCCCCTCGGCTGTCAGCTCGTTGCCGACCAGGAGATCGAGCAGTCCATCCTCGTTCCAGTCAACGACAACCGGGGCGGAATTGGCTCCCACGTCGATCACGGCGTCAGAGTTCTGTAGCCATCCTTCGGAAGTTAGATCATGGATGCCCGATCCGGTCCGTCTGAAGAAGTTTACGTAGCCGTTGCGGTCTCCCACGATAATGTCGTCAAGTCCGTCGCCGTTCCAGTCCACAACCTGTGGATTGGTAGCGCCGGTGCATCAACCGTAGGGGAGAGCGATGTCGATACCGTCGGCCTCGAGATTGACCCAGGCATTGAAGACCGGGGAGTCGTTCGTATTCTCGTTGCCGTAGAACCGGCTGTTGCCGTAGGCGAAGACGCCCAGGACGAGGTCCTTGAGCCCGTCGCCGTCCCAGTCAGCAACACAGGGAACTCCGTAGTATCCCACGTCGACCTGCGCTCCATCGACCCAGAGCAATACTTCCGGGCCGTAGGTCGGAGCAGTGGCGAGAGTTGCTGCAGCCCCAGCGAGAAGCACGAATATGAGCATCCTCATGTGCACCATCCTTTCGTTAAAAACCTTCAATAAAATAATAGTTGGTATTACGGTTCTGGTCAATAGTTTGTGGTATAATCAATTACGGGAATAAAATACACAAAAGGGAGGAGATTGCTTAATCTCCCCCCTGCGGATCTGCCTGAATTCTATCTGACAAGCTCGAGCATGTAGATCTGCTGGTAACCGGACGCAGGATCGGCTGCATAGGCCAGGATGCCTGTTTCGTCGAGGTAGAAGCGCCAGGTACTGCCGTCCCCGGGATCACCTTCCACCACAGCCGAATACAGATGAGTACCGTCTTCACTGCTGAGTACGTCGAAGGTCGGCAGGGCGGGGTCGCCCCTGAGTACCCAGAGGTTACCTTCTCCATCGACTTCGAGCCCTCTGATGAGAGGCTTGTACGGATCCGGCTCGAGAGGCATCTGATCCATGTCCATCGCGGATGCATTCATCCTGAGGATCATCCTCTCCATCTCCATTTCACCCTCGGTCCGGGGGACAGGTTCGTAGCCAAGGTCGATGGCGAAGCGCTCAGTACCGTCCTTTTCGAAAGCGTAGAGCATGGCTCGTTCCGTGTTCCTCGGAGCTACGTAGACACGTCCATCGAAATCCGCCGCGATGTCGAAACCGCCCCAGATGATACTGATCATCCTGCCCATTTCGGCGGGATCGTAGGGAAAGGAGTCCTCGAAGTAGACGACTTCAGGTTCTTCCACTCCGAATTCATGGCGAGCAATGCTCACCAGGACAAGAGGCTCGCCTGAGGAAAAGTCCAGATCGAGGTTCTTCCTGATATGCGCGCTGCCGTCTGCGCCTTCGATGCAGGTCGGAGGGGTTCCCAGAGCGGATTCAGAGTCCAGCCATTCACCTGTCCCATAATCGAATACGTGTAAACCAAGGATAGAGCTGCCTTCACCTGCCATGTAGATGTGCCCATCCTCGGAGATCGCCAGGAATGCGACGCTCTGCAGTTCGCCGGGGCCGTTGCCCTGTCTGCCTATCTGTCGCAGGAATTCACCCTCGGGCGAGTAGATCCTCAGGCAGGATCTTGCGCAATCCAGAACGGCGATGTTACCGTCAGGTCCGTATGCAACTCCTTCGACGGCGCCCATGACGTAATTGGAGTCGCCCATATCGATGCCGATGGAGTCGACCCTGACCAGTGAATAAACCTGAGGCTCCGTTGCAGTCTGTAAAGC
>SDBS01002254.1_pt1 | contig 19378 bp, 14 predicted proteins | sample 2277091 | NCBI WGS metagenome assembly SDBS01 (sample SAMN10404972, study PRJNA504765) | marine sediment metagenome | isolation source: marine sediment core GS10_PC15, 163 cmbsf | place: Arctic Ocean: Southern Knipovich Ridge | collected 2010 | reverse complement strand
CTTCGCATCCTCGAGATGTCCGGCAGCGGCGAGTTCATCGTCAGCAGACACTGTCGGGAAGTCCTCGCGATGCTCAGCAGGGACAAGTACCCCCGTCTTCGCCTGATTCTTCTGACGAACGGGCTGCCTTTTACACCGCAGCAGTGGCGTCGGTTTTCGAACATCCACGGAATGGTCGAGGAGATCCATGTCTCCGTGGACGCCGCTGCCGCCGCGACCTACCGCGTTCTCAGGAGGGGCGGCGATTTCCAGACTCTGCTTGCGAATCTGGATTTCATCAGCACCCTCAGACGCAACCGAGAGATTCGGCGGCTGAGACTCAACCTGGTCGTTCAGAGGGCCAATTACCTCGAGATGAAGGCGCTCATCGAGTTGGGCAAGTCCCTGGGGGCCGACCGGGTCACGCTAAGCCGCATCACGGACTGGGCCACCTACCCCCTCCAAGAGTTCAGGGATGCCGACATCGCCTCCCCGAGCCACCCAGAGCACGAGGCGTTCTTGAACGTCCTGCGGGACCCGATCTTTGCCGATGAAGTGGTCGACCTGTACAATATCTACGAGTCCTGGAAGCTGGCAACCACCCAAGCCGCAACGGGCTGACCCCCCAGGAGTAGCCGGAGACCCTCAGGCGAGGTCCCGGTCGGTCGGGACGCGGGCCGAATGACGAGACGCCGATGGCAGAGAACACAGAGACCGGCACGATCATAGCGATCGAACTGACGAACTGCTGCAACATCCGCTGCCCGCAGTGCCCGCAGGGGAAGGTCGAGATCCCCACAGGCTACATGACACGGGAGGTCCTCCTGGAGTCCCTGCAGTACTGCCAAGGCTACACGGAATTGAACTGGCGTGGGGAATCGCTTCTCCATCCCGAAGTTGTCGAGATGGTCCGCTTGGCGAAGCAATCCAACGACCAGTTGGACATAGGCTTTCACTCCAATGTGTTGCTGCTGACGGAAGAACTGTTCGAGCAACTGGTGGAAGCAGGTCTTGACTGGCTGCACGTGTCCCTCCATACCGCCGAGTCGTGCAGGCGCTACCTGCAGATCCTCGAATGGAACGAAAGGCGCGGCATGGCCATTCGCCTCGATGGCGAAGTAGACACTACGGAAGAGGACCTAATGGCCCGGTCGCTGGGACTGACAGGAGACATGTTTCGCCGGATCCACCTGGCCAACTGGGCCGGTTTCCTCACGGACCACCGCGTCGTGTACCCCGACGCCGAGAAGCGCGCCCGGGCGTGCCTGTTCGTGCGCCAGAACAAGTTCCTTGTCGGATGGGACGGGTCGGCCTACCCGTGCTGCTGGGACTTCGAAGGGCGACACCGCCTGGGCCACGTGAGCGATTTTCAGCACATCCGCCACAAACCGCCGTACGAGCTTTGCCCTTACTGCATCTGGGTCGTTGCCGGCCAGGAACAGGCGTGAGATCGCCTCGGGCCTTCAATTCCCCCACGGCTCCCGCGGCGGGCTATTGCAGCAGACGCAGGCCGGCCTGTAAAATGATGCGGTGTGCCGCCCTCGCCAGCAAGGGAGACAACCGATGGATCTGAGGTCTTTCATAAAGAGCAAAGCACAGATCCAGAGGGCCAAGGACCTCGTGGCCCAGGGCCTGCTCTGCTACCAGCCGTTCATTTTCGCCGACGATTTGCAGACCGGTGTGGGGTATGAGTTTTGCAGCGACCAGGAGGGCGTCGGGCTGCTGTACTGGCCGACGGTTTCTCCGGAGCTTACGGCTAGTCCCGGCATTCGGCGGCTGTTGCTGGCCGAGGAATTTCACGACGAATTTGTTCGTGCCAATGGGCGGTTGCGCCGGACGTACGACGACTTCGTGGACGAGATTTGCCGACGAGTGGGGAATTTGTCCGAAACAACATTTGTGGATGTTGGATGCAACTCGGGCTATTTCCCCTTGAGTTTTGCGATGCGCGGTGCCCGGCGGTCTGTCGGATATGATCGCGAAAACTATACAGACGTGTTTGCGCTGTTGAACGATATTCTCGGGACCAATGCGGAGTTTGTTCACCGGCCATACCTGTTCGCCGACGGCGCCATCGACGGCTGCCCGACGTTTGACGTGGTGGTCTCGATGATGACCTTGTGCCACCTGAGCGATCCGCTTCGGCATCTGGCGTTTTTGGGTTCGGTCGCGCGGCGGGCGGTCTTTATTTGGACGCTGGTTGCCGACGACAGTGATTACTGTGTTCGTTTGGGTGAACCGAACAAGTATTATCACTCCGATCCCTTTCCGAAGTGCTTCGACAATATGGTTCGGCCGTCGGTTCCGCTACTTCGCAAATCGCTGGAACTGATGGGGTTTACAGAGCTTCACGAATTGAGCCTATGCGACGAAGCCGTGCCACAACGATTCTACGGAACGAGAAACCTGGCGATGCTCGCGATGCGACCGAGTGTCTCGCGTGAGGCCGCCCGCGATAAACCATGACATCAGAGCCGGAAAAATCCGACAAAGCTGAAGCAAATTGGTGATGTGCTGGCCGGGACGACATCGATACGATCCTGGCCGGTCCCAGGCAGATCACCAATGAGCAGGCTGAAGTTCTTGGGGCGCGAGCGAGTTGGTCCGGCAGAGCAGCTCTGATCCTGATATCCGCGAACCGAGAGACCGGCACCAAGATCAGCCGGGGCCGGGGGGAACCGCTCGGCAGCCGATTCCTCAAGATCTCGGTGAACGTATTACATTGCCGCCACATTTGTGGTGTGCCCCGGAAAAGGCTTGCAGAAACCGTGGCAACGGTGGAAACTTTGGATGCTTTTCAAACAAGCTTCTGGCAATGATGGGCAGAAACCACGCCCGGGAACGTCTTGCTTGTCGATTGGACCAAAACAGATTGCTGATGAGCAGGCTGTCGTGCTGAAAACGATAGCGGAAGCTGTGGCCTCGCCCGGCTGCCAATTCCTCGAGATCGGAAGCTGGTGCGGTGATTCCACCGTGATCCTCGGCGAGGTCGCCCGCAAGCACGGGGGCAAGGTCTTCTGCATAGACTGGTGGAAAGGCAGTGAAACGACTGAGCTTCAGGGACTTGCCTCTCGCCGAGACGTCTACGGTGCGTTCTGGAGCCGCATGTGCCACGCAGGCCTCGACAATACTGTGATCCCAATCCGCGGCCGCTCGGAGGCCGTAGGCGAAGTCCTGGCCGAAGGCGTCCTTGACCTGGTTTTCATCGATGGCGACCACAGATACGAAGGCACCCAGTCGGACATTCGCCAGTACCGCCCGCTGGTGCGGACCGGAGGAATGCTCTGCGGGCACGACTGCGAAGGCTATCTCGACGACTTCGACATCGAGTTTCTCAAAGAGCACAGGGATGTCGACGCCTTCGAGTTTGTCCACTGCGGGACGATCCTTGCAGTCAACGAGGCCTTTTCGAACTTCTCCATCGATCACAGCATCTGGAGTGTCCGCAGTGGCACCGACGGCAGTTGGGAGCCCACCCGCTTGGACTTTCCGGGCATCCCAAACAGGAAGCAACTTCCTCCCCCCCCGATCGCGGCCTCGAAGAGCTACGAGATCGTTCGTTTTGGCAAGCTTGTCTACGCGGTGCCGGTCTCGATGGGGTCGTATGATCTGGCATGCAAGAGGATCCGTACGAATTCGAAAGTCGTTTCGGCGCGAAGCGTCGCGGAACTGGAGGAACGAATCGGGGAGAAGTTCACGTTCGCGTTTGCTCCGGTGCTTGTCGACACGCATATGGACGCCTCTATCGTCCAGTACGGCGGTAAGTTCTACGGTATTACACTGGCGGCTGGCCCGGTCGATCTGTCGCGAATCTCAGATTCCCAGCTGACCGAACTGATAGACAAGAATCTGTGTGTTATCGGGGACACTATCGACGGCACGAAACTCCTTATCCACCAAGCCTATCTCGACCTCGACCTAACCGGGCAGCAAAACGCCCTCAAGTTGGCGTATGCTCTAGCCAAGAGCAGGGAGATCAACGAGGAACTTTCGAGAGAACTTGCTGATATACGCTCATCAAAGTTCTATCGTTTTCGAGCGTGGCTCAGAGAGCATGGAATCTGACCGCCTCCCGGCTTGTGCAAGGGAAGAAGCTCAGCGAACTACGAAGTATCAGACCGCGACGTCTGAGTAGCACCGGCGTTTGTCGCGAAGAATGTAGCGCACAGGAACGGGCCAAATGAAATTGATGCTGATTCAGGCCGAGCCGCCTGATGACATACAGGACTTCAACTTCCCAATGGGGTATGCGGCCCTGGACTCCGTGCTCACCCGCGCAGGCCACGAGGTGGAGTTGCTGTTTACGATTGCCCATCAGCTCAGCGAGAAGGACATCGCCGATCGTATCCGCGCCAGCCGCCCTCAGGTGGTAGGCATCGGAGGGATGTGGCCTTACCTGCCCCGCGTGGAGATGCTCGTGAAACTCATCCGGGATACCGACCCGGACATCAAGGTGGTTCTCGGGGGGTGGATGGTAACCTACTTGCCCGAGCTGGTGCTGCGCAAGGCCGAGCCCAACTTCTGCATCGCGGGCGAAGGGGAAATCGCCTTCCTGAAACTGATCACCGCCCTTGACGGCAAGACGGACTACTCCGAGATCCCCGGACTGACCTTCCGACACAACGGGCAGACCATCAGCAACGGCCTGGGGGAACTGATGGCGCTTGACGACCTGCCCATACCCAACTGGGAGAAGTTCCCCATGGAGTACTACCTGCGCGTGGGGTGGTACTTCAAGTCGTTCTGCACCGGCTACGATCGCGTGATGGGCTGGGCGACCAGCCGTGGGTGCCCGGGCAAATGCAATTTCTGCACGCCGGGTACCAGCCTGCGGTACAAGAAAATGGACCTGCTGATGGCCGAGCTTCATGAAATCGAGGACCGCTTCCATCCTACTTTCATGTACTGGATGGACAACCTGACGATGGGCTCGATCGCTTACGGCAAGAAGTTCGTCCAGGCGCTGATGGATGAGAACTTCAAGTTCCGCTATTTCATGACCGGGCGGGTCGACCGCGTGGACCGTGAGCTGTTGGGGATGCTTAAAGAGTCCGGATGTTCGTGCATCCTTTACGGTCTGGAGAGCGCCAACAACGATCTCCTGAAGTCCATGGGCAAGAATATAACCATCGAGCAGTTCGTCGATGCCATTCGCATGACGAAAGAAGCGGGCATCGGCGTGAATATTTCGGGGATGTTCGGCCAGCCGGGCGAGACGCTGCAGGACTTCTACAACACCTTCAAGGTGATCATGACGGCCACCGACCGGAGGATGCCCTATAGCAACAACCAGGGCTTCTATCCGCTGACCACTTTCCCGGGCGCGCCGATCTACGACTGGGCCAGGGAGCACGGCTACTTCAAGGACGACAACGACTACTACAACAAGTTCTTCCGGCACCGCTGGCTTAACTTCACCGATTACCCCCGCGACGTCGTCCAGACGGCGCTGAACGTGGGGAACATCCTGAACACCTGGAACTTCCATCACCATAAGGCACTTTCGCTGGAGGATTCGCTGTTTCACATTCAGGCCAGCCGCTCGCCGGAAAAGGCGCTGCAGCATCTGAGCTACCGCCTGCGGGAAAAAATCGCCGCTGCACCCCAAATCAAGGCCAAGGCCAAGAAGATCCTTCAGAAGTGGCCGTCGCTGTATCGACTGGTCAGAAAGATGCTCGGACTCGATGAGCATACCGGCGCACCTCCGCAAGCCGCCGTTCGGAGCAAGACGGGGCCGGCCACACCAGGGGCCCCGCAGAAGCGCCCCCTTCACCGCAGGATCAGGACCGGGATCAAAGAGGTGCTTCAGAAGTGGCCGTGGCTGTACCGACTCGCCAGAAAAGCGCTGCGGCTCGACAAGCCACCCAAAGCCCCACCGCCGCCGAGGCCCAGCGACCAGGAACAGACGGATGCCCTGCTATCGGCCACCACCCTTCTCGACGGCAAGTGTGACATCGACCCGCAATGGAAACCGCAGAAACAACTGGACCGGTTCATTGATCTGATGATCGAGCGATACTTCCTGGCTGAAGGCGACCGGATGGTCCTGGAAGAGCAGGTCGACCGGGCCGCCCGTCAAGCCGGGACGGACACGGATACCCGGGACAGCTCCGACCGGGTTCCCGTGCCGGCAGAGAGTCGCCTGCAATGAAGGTCGCACTGATTTTCACTCCCAACGAGCTGAACCCCAACTTCAGCGACCTGGTGTTCAGGGATGAGAATATCGGGTTTATCCCCCCGCTGAGCCTGATGTCGGTGGCCTCTATCCTCGAAGCCGAGGGCGTCGAGGTCATGTTGCTGGACATGGACGCCGAGAGGCTCTCCTTCGAACAGGGGCTGGAAAAACTGAATCGCTTCTCACCGGATCTGCTGGGCTTTACGCTATCGACGTACAGTTTCCATCCAATCCTGGCGTGGATAAAGAGGTTCAAAGACGCAACTCACCTGCCGATCATCGTCGGGGGCGCTCACGTGGCGCTGTATCCGCACGAGACGATGAGCCATCCGGAAATCGATTACCTCATTGTCGGCGAGGCGGAAATCCCACTGCCGCAGTTCATTCGCGCCTTCCAGAACGGCAAGAGCCTCGAGGGGATTAAGTCGGTTGGATACCGCGACGGCGGGCGGGCCGTAATCGACCGGACCAGGCAGTACGTCAAGAACATCGATGAGATTCCCTGGCCGGCACGCCACCTTATCCACAACGAACTGTATTCGAACATCATGACCCGCAAGAAGAACTTCACCGCCATGTTGTCCACGCGGGGCTGTCCGTACCGCTGTGCCTTTTGCGATCAGAAGACACCAAAATACCGCACGCGGAGTCCGGAGAGCTTTGTGGACGAAGTCAAGTTCAACTATCGTGAGCACGGCATTCGCGAGTTTGATGTTTACGACTCGACTTTTACCGCCAACAAGAAACGCGTTCTGGCGATCTGTGAACTGCTCGCCCGGGAGAAGCTGGACATCTCCTGGACGGTCCGCAGCCGCGTTGACTCGGTCAACAGGGAATTGCTCAGCGCTCTCAGACACGCCGGATGCCACACGTTGATGTACGGTATCGAATCGGCCGACAGGGATATTCTCAAGGGCATGAACAAGGACATCTCACCTGAGCGAGTGCGGGAGATAGTGGGCTATTCTCACAAGCTGGGCTTCAACGTGCTGGGGTTCTTCATGTTCGGTTTTCCCGGAGAGACCAGGCAGACCATCGAGGACACAATTCGCTTCTCGCTGGAGCTCCCCATCGATTACGTCCAGTTCACGGTCATGGTGCCGCTCCCGGACACTCAAGTGTACGAGTACTACCTGTCCAACGGCCTCGAAGACTACTGGGCCGCCTATACCCTCGATCGGAGCAAAGATCGGAAGATCGAACTGATCGGCACGGAGGTGACCCGGGACGAAGCCAGCGCATACCTGAAGAAGGCATACCGTAAGTTCTACTTTCGCCCGAAGATTATCCTTCGCAGAGCATTGAATATGCGATCGTTCGCCGAGCTCAAGCGACTGGCCGGGGGTGCCGTCGGAATTCTGAAGAATTCCCTGAGCAGGAAAGGCCGAGCGTGAGGTGACGGCTGTTCTGGGAATCTCGGCATTTTATCATGACTCCGCTGCGGCGCTCGTGGTGGACGGAGACATTGTCGCCGCTGCTCAGGAAGAACGTTTCACGCGGAAGAAGCATGACGACAGGTTTCCCGTCCATGCGATCGAGTACTGCCTGGCCGAGGGCGGCCTGACGGGCGACAAGCTGGACTTCGTCGGGTTTTACGACAAGCCGCTGCAGAAGTTCGACCGTCTGCTGGAGACGTATCTGGCCCATGCGCCGCGCGGGATAGGGCAGTTTATGGCGGCGGCTTGCTGATGCAAACGTCTCCGGTGCCCCGCCGCCTGGACTGTGTACGAACTGGAAATGAAAGCACTGCGAGAGGATGAGAACCATTGAACACAGGCCCCACTGACGTGCCGGCCACGGACGACACATCGGACGGCAGGGCTCTTGACAGTGCGCCCCCGCCTTCCCGAAGGGCCCGCGCCCTGGTCCTTCTCGCCGTGTTCCTTCTGAGTTTGTTTGGCTACGGAGCATGCCGGCTGTACATCAGCGATGAGATGTACGGCGGGGACGTTGTTTCTTTTACGCACGCCAGACCGACGTCCTATCGGCTTGGGCCGGCGGAGGTCACCAATCTGCGGGGCTTTTACGCCACACTTCACAAGGGCAAGTCCTCTTCGGCGGCGACTGACCCGATCTCCTTTGCCTACAGCCAACTCTCGCCGGAAGGCAAGGACGCCCTGGAGAAGCTTCTGAGCAACAGCGAGGACCCTCGCCTCCGTGAAGTATTCTTCCTGGAGATGAATCGCTCTCTGCTCGACCGGGAAGTGGACTGGCCTTCGGGTTTGGCCGACCGGGTGGGCGATTGTGCGGGCCAATCGCCTGTCAACCGGATCCAGGAGCGGAACTATCGTGTGCTTCATCGCATTTTGCCGGAACTCATCAAGCCCGCAGCCGGAGGCGCCCCCACGGGCTTCTGGGCCGATCTGACTCGTCGTGTCAAAGGTGCCTTTACCATAACCAGACCGGACCGTTACACGCCGGTGACCAATCTGTACAGCCGGGCCGTTCTTGACTTCCTCAGAAGCAATCCCGGGGGGGTGCTGGTGGGGATTGGTCTGGCCGCCCTGGTCTATGCGACAACGGTCACGGTTGTCTTCTGTCTCTGCTGCAAGCTGATTGGTTCTCTCCCGTGGGCGGTGATGGCTGCGCTGCTGTTCCTGGCGGCCAGTTCCACCCTGATGTCCGTGCAGATGCTGTACAGTTTGCCGTATCTGTTCGTGACGCTGGCGATGTCCGCGGCATTCGTCGCATACCTGCAGTACAGGGATACCGGTCGCCTGCAATGGCTGGGCGTTTTTGTCGTCTTTGCCGTCCTCGCCCCGTGGTGCCGCGAGTACGCCGCGGCCACGGCCTTCATCGTCACCGGCTGCGAGATCCTGCGATTCCGACGGCATCGCCGACGGTCTCTGGTGATCATCCTGGTCTGCCTGCCGCTGATGGCCCACGCCGTCTATCCCTCATTCCTGCCGTGGCTGGTTGGATGGAACGACGGGCACGTCTACGGCATGTTTGACATGCAGCAGTTCAAGCACCAGCACTCCTCGGATTTCATTTTCTGGCACCTGTTCGGTTTTGTGTTCGTGCAGCTGCCGCCGGTCCTTTGGCTTGTGGTGGGGGTCGCCATTGTCTGCTGGCTCTTGGGCAAGCACCGGGAGCCGGTCGATCGCAATGCCAGATCCGCTGCAATGGTACTCCTGAAGCGATTCGGGGCCGTCGTTGTCGTATTCGTGCTCGGCGCGTTTGTGTACTCGTTCTACGTTGCCAATGCGGCTATGGAGCATTTCATGTATCTCAAGTACGGGCTCGCGCTAGCCGGGCCTGCATGCCTGCTCGCGCTGGTGTCGCTGCGGTTCAACGCGATAGGGCCCCTGTACCTGGCGGCCCTTCTGGTGCCGCTGCTTCGAGTTCAGGTTGCCGAAATACACCAGGCCTTCCTGGCGGTCCCGTTGGCTATCATTGTTACCTTGTGGATTCGAGACCTGGCCAACCGTCTTCGCGCCGGACGGCGAACGGAGCGCAAGCGGAACTGGGCTCTGATCGGCTTCTGGGTACTGGTGGGCATCGGCGTATTCGACCAGTTCCTCAACATTCCGGCTGCCTGTCATGTGCAGCGGCAACTGGTGCGGACGAACCTGAAGATGGCTCGCTGGATGAAAGACAACATACCCAGGCACAGCATAGTCGTGGCTAATTTCTACAACATTGCGGATGTCTATTTCTACACCGACTACCATTTCGCCCCGTACGAGACTGTCGAGAATTGCCCCCTGGGGCCGCGACGGGTTGTGCACAAGGAAGAGGTCTTCCGTAAACTGTGCGCCGCGAATTTCGGCGTCAGGAGAATCTACCTGATCGAAGCGGAGCACAAATACTTCAGTTGGCAGGAGAAATATCACAGCCATAAGTACGTTCGCAACCCGCCGGGGCGGCTGGAGAAACGCCTGGCCTGGCCGGGCCGGGAGACGTTCGTCTACGCCGACCCGCTCAAGCGCCTGACTCCGCGATTCTGGGTCTCCTTTCCCGGCTACATGGACTGGGGAACGGACTTCTGGTACGATCACCACAAGGGCATGTTTCGCAGAACTGTCCATTCAGACTACTCACTGTACGAGCTCAGCAGCCTGCGGCCGACGACAGCGGCATCCAGGCCGGAACAGTAGTGCCGCTGCACCCCCGGGGTGCAACAGCCAAGAGGGATTGGCGAAGGCGAGAGGAGGTTCGGAGTTGGCATAGTGGAACGGGCTACGGACATCGACGCGACCGTTGAAGACAATTCGAGCGATAGACGCCGCCTGCCCGCCACCGTTGCCGCACTGATCGTCCTTGTCGCCCAGGTACTGGTCTACGTGACGTGGCGCGGGGCCATCCACCGTGGTCTGTTCGGCGGAGACACCGTGAACATCTCCCTCGCCCACTCGGATTCGTATCTCCTCAGCCCCGTGCGCCTGCCGGACCTCCGCGGCGTCTGTGCGGAGATTCTGGCCGGCAGGGACGGCGACGCTGTAGAAGACACAGCCGCCTTTGTCTATCAGCGCCTTTCGCCCGAAGGCAGGCGATTACTTGTTCCGATCGCCGAGGGCCGGGCCTCGGCGCCCAACCGGGAGCGATTCCGCCTGGAGTTGCACCGATCGCTCATCGAGGTCGACATAGACTGGCCGCAAGGCATGCTCGCCCAGGCGGGCTTTCCTGCCGAGAGGCCCGCGGACCAGCCCTTGGGCGAATGGAACCTGCAGATCGTGGCCTCGGGGCTGAAATCTCTGCCGCCCATGAAATCGTTTCGCAGGACCTGGTCGGATATGGCCGAGGCGCTGCCCCAGGTGGCCAAATACTACTTCACCCAGACCCAGCCCACCCGGTACTCGCCCTTGACGAACACCTTCGTCCACATGGTATATCTGCTCTGTCTCGACGCGCCGGACCGGACAGGGACGGCCATGTGGATTATGGGGGCGATCTACGGCCTGCTCATGGCAATGGTGTTCCTCCTGGCGGCGGAGCTGACCAAGTCGATTGCGTGGGCGCTTCTGGCAATGTTCATTTTTCAATTCAGTACGGCCGCCATCACAATGTCATTCCTGCTTTTTGCGCTTCCATACCTTTTTGTGCCGCTGGTAATGACCACTGCCGTTGTATGCTATGTCAAGTACAAGTCCACCGGCCGACTGGTCTGGCTGGGCGGGTTCGTCGTGTCTGCGGTCGCCGGGCCCTGGTTTCGCGAATTCCCGGGCGCCATTCCATTCGTCGTGGTTGTGTGCGAGATCCTGACATTTCGCCGGTGGCGTTCGGTGGTGATCCTGGCGGTGTGTTTACCGCTGATGCTGCACTGTGTCTGGCCGTCGTGGTTGCCCTGGCTGCTGGGGTTCAATCCTGGCAAGGTTTACGGTGTTTACGAGCAGACCAACACGATCGCGCAGGCCAGCGGATCGAGACTGCACTGGCAGATGCTCGCCAACATGGTCCTCCAGTTCCCGCCGGTCTTCTGGGTCCTGACGCTTGTGTCGATCGGGTACTGGATCTACCGGAGCTGTCGAAGTCCCTGGCCTGAGGCCGCCGTTAGACCCTGGATACGGAAGGTGATTCGCCTTGGCATCCTGAACTCACCCAGGGTCAGGCGTTCGGTGCCGATCGTCTGCGCGGTGGCATTCCTGGCGATTGTCTGTACCTGCGCCTTCTACATGAATCAAAAGGGCTGGACCTCCGTCCCCAACAAGGTGGGACGCCTCGCAACGCTGTTGGGGCTGGTGTTCGTCCTGCTGTCTCTTCGGTTCGGCGTTGTACTGCCGATCTATGTGGCCATGATCTTCCCGGTTTTCCTGAAGGTCCAGCTCGCGGAGGTGCACCTGACGTTTGTCATGTTTCCCCTGGCGATTCTCGTGGTGCTCTGGATTCGCGATCTTGTGGTTTCGCTGAGGGCGAAACCTGCCGGCGCAAGACGCATGGCCGCCCTGCTGGCCGTCGGCCTGCTGGGCTGCATCGGCCTGGCCGACCACGGGCTGAATCTGTATGCCTGCGTGAGCACCCAAAAAGAGCTCGTCCGGGCAAACCGGCACATGGGCAAATGGATCCGCGACAACACGCCCAGACACGGCATCGTCCTCTGCAATTTCTACAATCTTACCGACGTATTCTACTACTCGGGTTACCACTTTGACCCTTACGAGACGAAGGCCAACTGCCCCATGGGGCCCAAGAAGGTCGTCGATACCGCCGAAAAGCTGAAGGAACTGTACGATCTAAACTCCGGCGCCAGGGACATCTACTTTCTGGCCGCCGAGCAGGACTTCCGGCCAACCCATGTAAACTGGGACGCACACCGGTTTGCCCGCAAACCGCCCGGCCCGTTGACCAAACTGGCGGTCTTCTCAGCCCGCAATCATTACTGGTATGCCGATCCACTGAGGTGGTTCACGCCGCGCCGGCTCGTCTCGTTCCCCGGCTACATGGACTGGGCCGACGACTTCTACGTGAACAATCTGCCGGCACCGTTCCGGCGGGTAACATACGCGGACTACACGCTTTACAAACTCGAAAGCCTCGAGGCCACCGATTCGTCACGATGACTATACACGCACATCCCGGCCACTGCGCGGACATGGACATTGAATGTCTGGACGGCCGGGTGCAATCGCCGCAGGTCAGCGTGATCCTCCTGGACTGGTCTGTTCGGGAAAGCTTCCATACGCTGGAGTACCTCAGCCGCCAGCGGTGTGACCGCAACAACTTTGAGATCATCTGGATCGAGTTTTACGATCACCGTCCCGAGCACCTCGAGAGCATGATTGAACGCAACGGGGCTCTGGCGATCCCGCCACCGATCGACACGTGGATCCGCCTGCATCACGACCGCGGGCAGCATTATCACAAGCACGTGATGTACAATCTGGCGGTCCTCAACGCTCGCGGAGCCATTGTGTGCATTCTCGATTCGGATGCGATCCTGCAAACCACGTTCATCAGCACCATTATCGACCAGTTCGAGGGGCGCGAACATCTGGCGCTGCACTTCGAGCAGATCCGCAGTGCCAACACCCATCTCTATCCGTTCAACTACCCACTGATCGAGGAGATCAACGGCCCGGGCTGCATGAACGCCCGAGGCGGCGTGCCCAACGGCTTCCAGACCTGCGCCAAGAGCCTCAAGGAAGACCCGAATCTCTGGCACGTGTACAACTACGGAGCCTGTTTCTGCACGCGAAAGGACGACTTCATCCGGTATGGCGGTGCCGACGAGCACGAGGACTACATGGGGCATATCTGCGGGCCCTACGAGATGACCGCCAGGATGGTCAACGCGGGCATTGACGACCTGCTGCACCCCACGCACTACCTGTACCACGCTTACCACCCCAGTCAGGGCGGGGTCGGCAACTATTGCGGTCCGAACAACGGCAGAGGAATGTCGACCACGGCGATGAAGATACCGCATACCGGGCGGATCATGCCTCTGAAGGAAAACCCCCAAATCAGGGAAGCCAGACTGGCGATGCCGGAAGGGGCGGACTAATGAAGGTTCGTGCTACGCGAGGTATCCGCCAAGACGCCGACCCGGCCGACTACGCCCGACACCACTACGGTCTGCTCCCAGATCGCTGGGCGTCCCTGGCCACCGGGAGCTTCTGGATTACCGGCGCAGGCACCGGGTATGGACGATGCATCGCCATCGCCCTTGCCTCAGCCGGCGCTGCGGTCTTCCTGACCGGCCGACGGGAACACAAACTCCTCGACACGCTTGACCAGATGCGGAAGCTCGGTGTGTCCACGGACAACAGCCACGTCATAGCGGCCGACACCACCAGCCGACAGCAGATTGCCGGCGCCTGCCAGCAAGTCACGGAACTGTGCGACAGCCTCACAGGGCTGGTTCACTGTGCCGCGCTGCCCGGTGAAAGCGGCGTTTCACAGCCGCTGGCGTCCGGTTCGCCGGAGCATTGGGAGAGAATGCTGGCCACCAACGTCACCGCCCCGTGGCTGCTGACACGGGAGATCTTTCCGCACATGGCCGCCGGGAACCGTGCGAGAGTGTTGTTCCTCACCTCCGAGGCCGGCTGGGCCTTCACGCCCGGGCACGGGCCCTATAATATCTCCAAGGCTGCCGTCAACAGCCTTGGCGGGTCGATGGCGGCGGAATATTCGGCAAGCTATCCGGATATGGACATTCAGATAAACATCCTTTCGCCCGGCGAGGCCCGGACCGAGATGAATACCGACTCGAGCGACAGCCCCTACAAGGTGGTGTCCATGACGCTGGTGCTCCTGTCGCACCCGCCCGGCGGGCCAAACGGGAAGTACTTCCATCGCGACGGCAGACACTTGGCGTTCGCCTTCGCCGAGGCATACGGCAGACGCCTGATCTGACAGAAAGCTGCTGTGAATGATTGATGAGCTGTCTTATTGCGTCCTGAACATAACGCAGTCACCGGGTTGCCTGGACCGGTGCATTCGGAGTATCCACGCGCAGAGCGTTGGCAGCTATGAAATACTCATGGGCGGCCATGCGGCGAACGCCGAGACAGTCACGTACGTCGGCGACCCGCAGTGGCTGGAGGCCGGCAAGATCAACAAGCTCAAGAACGAGCTCTGCCAGGCCGCCGGCAAGCAATACGTGGTCCTCATCGACAGTGCGGTCGAACTGGCTCCTGATTGGTACGCTAACATCCGCGATGTCGAATACTACGATGTTTTCGGTTCGGCCGTGACCGTTCGCAGCGGCGAAAGGGCCATCGACTGGGCCTACCTCGAGCAAATCGCCGGACGGGCATTCCCGCAGGCGGCGGCTTATGATGAGTGGTCGCCGCGCATCTTTCCGGGGCCCTGGCTTATCGTGCTTCGGCGCAAGGTCTGGGATCGTGTGAGATTCGACGAGTCTCTGCTGTGCTCCGGCACCCCCGGCAACGAAGACGCGGACTTCTGCCGGCAGCTCGTGGAAACCGGTTATCGCCATGGCGTGGTCCCCCAGTCCCGCGCCACGCTGCACCGCCAAGCCGGCCGCAAACACCCCAAACCGCTCGCCACCTTTACCGACGTGAATAACTATCTTGCTCCGTACAAGCGGGCCCGGGACCATGCACACGAAGCGATAGATTCACGCCGATATGTCCGGGCGGCGCGCTGGCTTGCGGATGCGGTCCGCATAATGCCCGGCGACGCGATGATGCACATCGACCTGGCGATCGTGTATCGCATCACCGGACGCTGCGCCGAGGCGGTGATGGTGCTCAACGATGCAATGCAGGCCAACCCGGACAGCCCCGCGCTGCTCTGCGCCAGGGGAATGGCGCATCTTCAGATGGCCGATGCGCCTTCGGCACAGTCCGACTTCGACCGCGCGCTCGCCGGCGCCGACGACCAGGCGGTGGCGCTTCGCATTGAAGCCCTACAGGGCCTGGCCTGGGCACGCCTGCTGGAGGGCCCGCCACAGGAGGCCGCCGAGTGCTTTAAGTCGTTGATCGAGCAGGCCGGACTCATAGACCGGGCCTTGGTGCTGAACGCATACCACGGCCTGACGTGGTGCTATTGCGCCATGGGGCAATTTGAGCAGGCCCGTCGCTGTTTCATCAAGGCCGCCGAGTGCTGGGACGTCAATGACATTCTGCAGAAGCGTTCACTGCGACGGGCCCGGAGGCTGGCCGACGAGGGCAAGTCTGACATCGCCGAATCGCTGTCGCTCGTGCTGGCACCGGACCTTTACGTCTGCCGGCGTGGGGCTTCATATATGCGGAAACTGGCGGGCAAGGTAAAAGGCAGGCTCGTCCGCATGTTGCGCGGGATCGGCTAGCTGCATATCCGGCGTGTCCGGCAACAGCTTTCAAGGACAGCCCCCAATTGACAATCCTCCGGGCCATAACTATATTGCCGACTGGCGGGACCCGGACACGCCCGAGGAGACAATCGGACTGTGGACGCAGATACGCCGAAAAAAGCTTACGACGTCGCAAGAACCGAGTATATCCGGGAGCGGCAGGCTCACTGGGACAAGTGCAGCCGGCGCCTCGACTGGCGTATCCGCCCGAACCGGTATTACTACAAACGTCTGAGTAAGATTTACCGCTATCTCGTCCCGCCCGGCCTGAAAGTCCTGGAGATCGGATGCGGGCAGGGCGACCTGCTGGCTGCGGTGGCCCCCAGCATGGGGGTTGGGGTTGATTTCTCGGAACTCATGATCGAACGCGCGAAGCGGCTGTACCCCCAACTGCAACTGATTCACGCAGAGGCTGAAGAGTTCGAAGTTGATGAGCAGTTCGATATCATCATCCTCTCGGACCTGTTCAACGAACTCTGGGACGTGCAGATGGTGCTGCGGAAGGTAGCCGGGCTCTGCCACCCGCAAACCCTCATCATCATAAACGTCTACAGCCAATTGTGGGAGCTGCCCCGCAAGTGCGCCGAGGTTATCGGTCTGGCCACGCCAAAGTTGCCCCAGAACTGGCTGGCGCCGGAGGATGTTCTTGATCTGCTCCAGATCGAGGGCTTCGAGCCCATCCGCCACTGGGAGGAATTTCTCTGGCCGATCCGAACGCCGCTGCTGAATGCCTTCTTCGACAGGTTTCTGGCGAAGATATGGCCGTTCAGACTGGTAACGCTGTCGAGGTTCGTGGTCGCCCGCCGGCGTCCGGGGCCCGTCCCGGAGGGCACGCCTGAGCTGTCGGTGTCTGTTGTGATCGCCGCGCGCAATGAGGCAGGTAACATAGAGGCGGTTTTTGAACGCGTGCCCGAGATGGGCGCGAGCACCGAACTGATTTTCGTCGAGGGCGGCTCCAAGGACAACACGTACGAGGCGATTGAGGAGGCAATCGCCGCCCATCCCGAGTGCAAGGCCAGCCTCTACCGGCAGACGGGAAAGGGAAAGGGCGACGCTGTCCGGTTGGGATTCGAAAAGGCGACCGGAGACGTGCTGATGATTCTCGACGCCGACCTGTCCGTGGCGCCCGAGAACCTGCCACGATTCTACGAGGCCCTGCGGGACGGGTACGGCGAGTTCATCAATGGTGTACGATTGGTATATCCCATGGAAAAGCGCGCGATGCGGTTCTTCAACCTCGTCGGCAACAAGTTCTTCTCCCTGGCTTTCTCGTGGATACTGGGCCAGCCCATCAAGGACACCCTCTGCGGCACGAAAGTGCTGACTCGCCGCAACTACGAGAGAATAAAAGCCAATCGGTCCTATTTCGGCGACTTCGACCCGTTCGGTGACTTCGATCTGATTTTTGGGGCGGCCAAGCTGAACCTGAAAATAGTCGACGTGCCCATTCGATACCGCGAACGTACGTATGGTGACACCAACATCAGCCGCTGGCGCCACGGCTGGCTGCTGCTCAAGATGGTCATGTTCTCACTTTTCCGCATCAAGTTCATCTGACGGGCGACAATGTGGAGTACTGCGTGGATCGTACCGAGACAATCGCCGAGACGCATCCGTATATGCAGCACCTGCGCAGGCACCGGCGCATGTGGGAGAAGAAGGCGGCAGTTCGCGCACTGTACAGGCGGTGGTACGCGATGATCGTCCGGCAGTTGTCGCAGAAGTCCCCGACGGTCGAACTGGGCTGTGGGTGCGGCAACTTCAAGGAGTACTATCCGCAGGCCGTTGCCACCGACGGCTTTGTCACGCCCTGGTGCGACCAGGTAGCCGACGCCTGCGACCTGCCGTTCGACGATGCCTCCATCGGCAATCTTGTCCTGTTTGACGTCCTTCATCACATCCCCGCGCCCCCGGCGTTCTTCGAGCAGGCCCGGCGTGTCCTGGTGCCCGGCGGGCGGGTCGTTATCGCCGAACCGGCTATTACGTGTCTCTCGAGCGTCATCTACCGGTATTTCCATCACGAGCCGGTGGACCTCGGCGCGGACCTGCTGACGGATCGGCCCGCGGAGGATGCCGATTCGTCCGACTACGCCAACTCCGCAACGGCGACAATACTGTTTCACAAGCGGCTGGATGATTTCACCGGGCGATTTCCGAGTCTGCGCCTGGTGCACCGGCGATGGTTTTCATCACTGAGTTATCCGATGGTCGGCGGTTTCCGGAAGTTCTGCCTGCTGCCGGCGTTCGCCGTTGGGCCTTTGAACAGCGTGGAAGACTTTCTTATCCATCGACTGAAACTCAGAGCCCTGGCTATGAGGATGCTGGTGGTGCTGGAGAAGAACCAATGAAACGAGGTGGGCGCCCGGAAGACGAGATAGCGCACGGCCAGTTGCTGATGGACGCCGGCGCCGCCGACGTATGGGGCTGGAATACGCCCGCCGGCCGGCAGCGCGTCGCAGGGCGAGTCGCATGGCTGACACGGGTTTGCCGGCTCGAGCCCGGCAGAAAGGTGCTTGAGTGCGGCTGCGGCACGGGGATCTTCACGCGCTCCCTTGCCGCCACCGGAGCCGACATCACCGCGGTCGACATCTCGGACGTCCTGCTCGCAGAAGCCTCGAGGCACTGTGATGCGTCCAACGTTACTTTCCGCCGGTGTAATCTCGAAGACCCGGTCGAACTGCCCGACGGACATTTCGACGCGATGCTCGGCATAAGCGTGCTGCACCACCTGGATCTGCCCGTAGCGCTGCCGGCGCTGAGAAAGAAACTCAGGGCCGGCGCCGAGGTGGCTTTTTCCGAGCCGAACCTGCTGAACCCCATCAACAAGTATATTCTCTTCACCGACGACATGGAAAAGCGCCGCAAGCTGGGTGTCAGCCCGACGGAAATGGCCTTCCGCCCGAGGGAGCTGGCTGAGGCATTCGAATCAGGCGGCCTGACGGTCTGCTCACTCAAGCATCGTGATTTCCTGCACCCGAAGGTACCTCGTCTCATGATCCCACTGGTCAAGGCAGGGCAGTTCGTTGCCGAGCGCCTGCCGCTGGTCCGCCGCTGGAGCGGGTCGCTGTATATCCACGCCCGCCTGGACGCCGCTGACAGGGCCTGACAAATCCGCCCGGGGCCGGACCACGCAGGCAACAACAGGTGCGCCGGCCTGGTTCGTTGACACCCGCAGATCGAAGCGATACCGTACCCGTATTCTCAAACCGACATGACGATACAAGATGAACTTTACAGAACGCTGTCGCTCGTCCGGCACGCTGAGCAGAAGATACTCGACGTTTATATGTCGGACGTGATGCAGTGCCCGGTGCACCTGAGCGTCGGGCAGGAATCCACCGCGGTTGCGCTTTGCGCCCACCTTGCCGGCTACGACCTCAAGATCGGAACACATCGCTCGCACGCGTTGTACCTGGCCAATGGCGGCGACCTGGTGGCGTTCTTCGGCGAGCTGCTCGGGCGCAAATGCGGGTGCAGCGGAGGGC
>SDBS01002253.1_pt1 | contig 19378 bp, 21 predicted proteins | sample 2277091 | NCBI WGS metagenome assembly SDBS01 (sample SAMN10404972, study PRJNA504765) | marine sediment metagenome | isolation source: marine sediment core GS10_PC15, 163 cmbsf | place: Arctic Ocean: Southern Knipovich Ridge | collected 2010 | reverse complement strand
ACAGAAATCTCGACAAACCTAAGAGATGTGCTAAGTGTCGTGAGAAGAAACCACGTCGAGACTTCCCAAAGCACTCGACCTCAAGTGATGGTCGCAGTAGCTACTGTAAATCGTGCAAGAACGTGATGCACAACATGAGAAGGCACAAAAATGCTAGGTTTAGGCTAAAACATCATGTCTGCACAAGGATCAGAGACCAACTTGGCGAAAATCAGCCCTCGAATCTATATATTAATATAGAGAAGCACCTTGGGTATACATTCTCACGACTTAAAAGGTCTCTTGACGCGGAGTTACGGGCTCGTGAAGGTATTACTCTCAAGGAGTCGTTCGCACGAGACTACCATCTCGACCACATCAGACCCTTATCTAGTTTCCCTGTGCAAGAGATTACCGACCAAGCCTTCAAAGATTGTTGGGCGATCTCGAATCTCCAGATGATTTCGTCTGAAGCTAATCTAGCTAAGGGTGCACAACACATGACCAACAGTGAGTACAATGAGCACGTTAGCATCCACACCGGTTGATCCACAAGTTAGTGCAGCAGTTCAGAACTACCTAGCAGATCCTAACGCCTGGAGATTGACTCCAGCAACCTTAGCAGTTCATATCACTAACGGCCATTGGATCCCCGCAAAGCATTTACTGTATATCTCGGCTCGGATAGCCTCTGCTCTTGCAAGAGGTAACGGTCGGTTAATTGTTAGCATGCCTCCTCGCCACGGTAAAAGTGAATTGTTATCTGTTAACACTCCTATCTGGACTTTAGACAGGAATCCGCGCAATGACATTATTCTTGCCAGTTACGGACAAGAACTCGCATCGGACTTTGGTCGGAAGTGCAGAGACCAAATCCTTGACGTTGAAGATGAACTCTCATGTAAACTTCGAAGAGATGCCCTCGGTGCTACAAGATTCCTTACGACGGCTGGTGGAGGAATGCGCACAGCAGGGGTTGGGGGTACGATTACCGGACGAGGAGCCGACGTCCTGTTCATTGACGATTATATAAAGAACGATGAAGAGGCGGCGTCAGCAACTCAAAGGGATAAAATATACGATTGGTTCATTGCGACTGCGCTTACTAGATTGGAGCCTGGTGGTAGTATTATTATTATTGCTACTAGGTGGAACATTGACGATCTTATTGGACGTCTACTAACTCTACAACCTGACGTTTGGGATCATATTAGATTACCAGCCCTTGCCGAGGCTGACGATCCTTTGGGTAGAGAGGTAGGCGAAGCTCTCTGGCCTGAGAGATATGATGTTGATGCTTTGAACGCTATCAAGAAAGCTCAAGGTCCTTACTTCTGGCAAGCACTCTTCCAGCAAGCACCTATTCCAATTTCGGGTATCTTCCAAGCACATTGGTTAACACCTATAGATGTACCTCCTCATCACACACATCTGCGTTGTATTAGATACTGGGATTTTGCTTCTACCTCGAACGCAGGTGACTATACTGTTGGGTTCAAGGTTGCTGAGGATCTCCAAACAGGCCTAACACATATTCTGGATCGTGTTCGAGGCCAATGGGGTCCTGCTGAGGTGGAGCAGATAGTAAGAGCTACAGCTGAGGCTGACGGTCACAGTGTTATAATTGGAATTGAACAAGAACCCGGATCGGCAGGTAAATCTGTTATAAGCCACTACGACAGGAACGTTCTTAAGGGTTATACGGTCAGAGGTGATAGACCTACGGGCCAGAAGATCGTTCGTGCTCAGGGTTTCTTGGCGGCTGCTGCAAACGGTTCTGTTAGAATGCTCCGTGCAAATTGGAATGCTGAGCTCCTAGATGAGTTTAAGGTTTTTCCAGATGGGCCACATGATGATCAGGTAGATTCCATTTGTGGGGCGTACAAGTTACTGTACGAGAACTTTTATGGTTCAACAACGTGGGGTCGCACGTTGGCTAGCGATATAGCCGAACAGGAAACTACAGGCTTCGGGAAAGTTATCTCTGGAGTTACATTCGGGAGAAAATAGATGCCACTTAACCTGTTAAAGCCAAATCGTAATAAAAGTTTTCCACTCTCCAAGTTGAAGGCTTTATCGAGCGTTCTTATGCAGCGCTTAGGAATTGCTGCTAGAGCAGGCCTCCAGTTCGGTGGGGCCAGAGACCTTTATGCAGTCTTTGGGTATAAGAGAGTAATCGACTATAGGGATTACTTCACGAAGTACATAAGACAGGATATTGCTGCACGTGTCGTCGATGCGGCTCCTAATGCTACTTGGAGGAGCCCGCCTACACCCATAGCATCTGAAGCATTCATTAGCGCTTGGGATAGCTTCGCTAAGACGCATGATGTCTGGAACAAACTAGAAAGAGTCGACAGGATGTCTGGTTTAGGCCAGTATGCTATCATTCTTGTGGGTCTCGATGATGGATCAGATGATCTTGAAACTCCCTCTAGTGGTGCTGGAGAAGTTATTTATCTACAGCCCTATAGTCAGGGTAGCGTTAGGATCATGGCGTTCAACGACGATGTTAACAGTCCTAGATACAGTAAGCCTAAGCTCTACGAGATTCAGGTTGTATCTTCGTCACTGTCTAGTAATACAGGAGTCGGCTTTGAGTCGCGACCAGGTGTTACATCCAAAATTAGAGCTCATCACTCCAGAGTACTCCATGTAGCGGATAGTCTCTTGGAGGATGATGTCTTTGGTGTTCCTAGAATGTCGAAGGTATACAATCTTCTAGACGACATCCTAAAGGTATCTGGAGGAACTGCTGAGTCGTATTGGATAACAGCCAACAGAGGTATGCACATTGATGTCGACAAAGAGATGTCAATGGATCCTGCCGACGAGGCAGCTTTATCCGATGAGATTGAGGAGTACCAACATCAACTTAGACGTTTCATACGCACTCGAGGGGTTAAGATCAATAACCTAGGTAGCGACGTACCTGATCCCTCAGGGGTCTTTGGAATGCAGATGAGTCTCTTGTCGGGGGCAACACAAATTCCACAACGTATCCTACTGGGAAGTGAAGCTGGACAGTTAGCTTCAGAGCAGGATAGAGCTAATTGGGCTGAACGTATCGATGAGCGTCAGTTAAGCTTTGCTGGGCCTAAAGTCCTCAAACCTTTAGTTCTACTGTTACAGAATGCTGGTGTTCTACCAGAAGATCCTACTCTCGAATGGGATTGGCCTAACGCATTCAAGTTGTCACCTCTCGAGGAGGATGCTAGACTTGCTCAGAGAGCCCGTGCGGTCGTCAACTACAGTCGACAGACACAATTTGGTAGACCTATTACAACTCAAGCAGAAGACAGAGAATCCTTAGGATTATCTCCTGATGGTGGTCCCAAGACGTTTGATCATCCTGATGAGGCGAAAGCTGAGTTTGCTCCTGAGCCCGACAGCCTACCAGGTGAGAATGACGACGATGAGAACAACAACACTGACGAGGGTGAAGACAGTCAGCAACGTAGCAACGTAAGGTTGGTAGACTAATCTAATGAGGTGTATTCTAGGAATCCTTGTATTAGTATTAGTATCGGTATTTACTTCTACCTCAAGCGGAGAGTTTCTATTTCGATGCTTACCCATGGACGCAGCTGCAAGCTATCTTAAACAGCATAATTACTATCTCCTAGGTACTGGTGTTGCTCATACTAATAGAGGTTTAATTCGTATCTACATATCTATTGGTGGGAACTGGATAGCTACGGTAACAGGCGTGAACGGTAGAACGTGTATAGAAGGGCGAGGTTATGGATGGCAAGGAGAGCAGCCTTGCTTTGCTGACAGTACGTAACATCGATGCGCTAGCTGTGGAGATTAATCATGACCAACAACAACAACAAAGCGCTTAACACACTAGCGAAAGGCTTTACAACAGTTAAAGGGATCTCAGTTGTTCTAGGGATTCTTGTATCGATGGGTGGTATTGTAGCTATCATTGATCAGTATGCTCCTTGGGCTTGGGCTGGTGAATTCAAAGAGATTGCGGGAATGTCATGCTCAACGGCGATCAACCAAAAATTTGAAATGCTCCTCATAACGGAGAAACAATTACTTGAAGCCCAAGCAGTCGGAAACGAGCGGTATGCTTTCGACCTTGAGAAGCATAAACATAGACTTAAGGCAGAACTTGAGCATATGAAACGCAAGTGTGATAAGTACTACCAATGATGACCAAAAATTCCTGTTGAAAATGCCTCTTTTGGTCGCTATAATAAAAATGGTAACCTAGGTCAATTAGGTCAAGTTTAATGCCAGAACCCGTTCAAGTTACTATCGACTGGACAAAAGTAGGAAGACCTCCAAGTGTAACCCTAGATAAGGGTGCATTTGCTGTCCTTGCTACCGCTGACACTGAAGCTATTCGCAACGAAACCTTCAACGGTAGCGATCACCTAGTAATTCCAGTTGTAGCTCTTGTCGAAGGGGTCCTTCAACCTGGGAACTCTGCTGTCCCTGAGTTAGCTCTCGCCAGTGAATTCGGCAGACATCCCTCCGGCTGGGATGGTAGCCCTGTTCTTCTAAGTCATCCCAGAAACAGTGAAGGTGTTCAGGTACCAGCGACTTCTCCAGAAATAATGGAGAACGACGTCTTTGGTACTCTGTTCAACACTAAGCTTGACGGTTCTAAGTTGAAAACCGAGGCTTGGATAGACTTAGACAGGGTTAATGAGTTAGGGGGTGAAGCTCAGGAGACGGTAAGCAGAATTCAGAGCGGGGATCTAGTTGAAATATCTACGGGATTATTTTCATCTATAGAGAGAATTACTGGTACCTTCAACGATGAAGAATTCAATGGTATCTGGAGGAATGTCGTTCCAGATCATTTAGCCCTTTTACCAGAAGGCGTCCGTGGAGCATGTAGCATCGACGATGGATGTGGAACTCCAAGAACTAATCAAGCTGTTCAGTGTGCTAGCCGTTGTGGTACATGCTCAGAGTGCGTGAAAGCACTAGCCTCACAGACGACAGGTCTAGCAGATGGTCATTCTCACACTTATGATGACTCTACCGGTGGTACGACAAGTATTGTTAATGGTCATTCTCATACTTATAGCGTTAGTGCTAATAGCACTGGTGTTACTAATGGACACAGTCATAACTTGCCTGAGATTGTGCAAGAATCTGCTGCTCATCCGAAGAAGCGCAAGAAAGGGAAGCGCGCTATGACTACAGAAAACACCGAAACTACTGACGATCCAGCACTAGGGGTAACTAACGCGGAAGGTTCTAACGCTGCTGCTAGCAACCAGCCCGCTCAACCCGAGCCAGTTGTTCCTAATACTTCTGGGTTAGCTACGTTTAGGGCTCCCGCCGCACAATTTGACTTTGGAGACAACGTAGTACGGTTCGAGGGAGATCCTGGAGTCGTAAACACACCTGAACAACCTCTGAAGTGGTACGAGAAGCTAGTTAAGTACCTGACCTTCAGAAGCGACGACGATAACTTAAGTGATAGAGACGTGAGGTCAGCTCTTCAAGCTGCTCTTGACACTGACCCTGATAACTTCGCCGACGTGATTGCTGTCTTCGACGGTGAGTTTGTATATTCTCAGGGTTTTTCTGGAACTTTTCTTCGGAGGAGTTTTAGCATCGGAGAAGACGGCACGGTCACACTTGGTGGCGAGACCGAACAAGTTCGCCCCGAAACTAGATTTGTCCCTGTCAATGTCGTGGAGGACAGTACTATGACAGTTGCGGAAAGGGTGGACGCGCTCATCGGTAATGAACGCACCAAGTTCACCGACAAGAGCAAGGATTGGCTCCTCACTCTAAGTGAGGACCAACTCACGTCAATGGAGCCTACTGAGGTTACCGAAGAGACTCCTACCGGAGAGACTCAGATAACTGTTTCGACTCAGGTGGCTCCTGTTGAAACCAAAACAGTCGTTGAGCTAACGGCTACAACTGAGGAGACTGAAGTAACACCTGAGAAGTTCTTGGAGCAGGCTCCTCCCGAGATGCGTGAAGTTCTTGCGGAAGGACTGAAAATGCATCGACAGCGGAAGGACGCGATCGTTAAGGGTCTAATTGCTAACTCACGGTGTGAGTTTAGTGAGGATGATCTGAACGCGATGGATCTCGTGGCTCTTGAGAGGTTGGCTAAGCTTTCTAATATGCCGAACTTCGCGGGTCAAGGAGGTGGTACTACTGTTACTACCAACGAGGAGTCTGACGATCAGGCACCTGCACCTCCGGTTGCCTTCCCTCTCAAACAATCTGCTGCAGCGTAGGGGGCTAGATCATGCCGAATACAATTATCCTTCGTGGAAAAGGTATCCGCAAGGAAGACGCCGCAGGAGGTGTTATTACTCCTGGGCATCTCATCGAGAAGACCTCTACCGGTACGGTTGTCGTTCACTCGAGTGCTGGTCTGAACGCAATGAAGCAGTTTGCCGTTGAGAACGACCTCGTCGGTAAGGCTATCACCGATGACTACGCAAGTGGCGACAACGTTCTCTACGAGGTGTGTCCCCCGGGAACGGAGGTTAATGCTCTCGTGATTAACGGTACAGCTGCCATTCTTCAAGCTGCCTTCCTGGAGTCAGATGGTGCTGGTGGTGTTCAAACTGCAATCGCAGATGCTGCGACTGATACTGCTCAGCGTAGTGCAATCATTGGGCAGGCTCTTGAAGCCGTAGACAATTCGGGCGGTGGCGCTCCTGTTCGTATTAAGATCGAGGTGATGTAATGCCTGACCTGATCACAGACGTCATCCGTGCTGACGGAAATGGCCGTACTGCTGCAACAGGCTCAGTAGCTACCAGGCTACTGGAGTCGAAATTCAACGTCAACTCTCTCCGAACCAACGCAATCCTTCGTAAGGACGAGTGGGTTCAATACGACACGGCTGTCGTTGAGGTAGCTCGTGAGCGTCTCGGTGCTGTCGAGGATCTTATCTCTCGGGGCTTGACATTCCCGCTGGGTAATGCTCTCGGTACAACGATCGTTGAGTGGGAACAGATGAGCGAAATGACTCCTGCCGAGATCAATATGGCGGGTGTTACTGAGGGTGAGCGCGATCGGGTTGACTTCACGCTGAAGTCTCTGCCCGTTCCGATTACCCATAAGGATTTCAGGCTTAATATTCGAGCTCTGGAAGCCTCTCGTCGTTTGGGTGAGTCACTCGATACCACTCAGGCAAGGCTTGCTTCCCGCTTGGTGAGTGAATCGATCGAGAATCAGCTATTCAACGGTGCTGCGATTACCGTCCTTGGTAGTTCGATTCCTGGTCTAACAACGGCTGCGAATCGTAATACGGGTACAGCTGCTTCTTGGGAGCTTGCTGCTACAGCCGGTGAAGATCTCGTCGATGATGTCATCGAGATGATGGGCATTGCCGAGGGAGATAATATGTTCGGTCCTTATGGGCTGTACTGTTCGATCGCAGCGAAGAACAATCTCAACAACGACTACAAGGCGAACAGCGATCGTACGACCCTCGAGAGAATGGGTGCTATCGATGGTCTCGTCAGCATTCGTGGTACATCTAAACTGACGGGCAAGAATGTTCTGTTGGTTCAGTTGACCAGTGACGTGGTTGATATGGTTGTTGGAATGCAACCTACTACACTTCAGTGGGAAGATATGGGTGGCATGATCACTAACTTTAAGGTCATGGCGATCATGGTTCCCCGTGTGAAGGATACTTCGACGCTGCAGTCGGGAATCGTTCACTTTTCGTAATACCATGTGATTGGGAGATATATCATGGCTAAGTACGTGCTTCTGACTAACAAGTTCAACTCGCGTGACGATAAGACAGGCGAGCGTATTCGTCGTAAGAAGGGAGACATCGTCGAGCTCGATGAGACAACGGCTCACGCTTTCAGAGATCTTGTTGAGCATGTCGACGTTCATAAGGCGAAGGCGAAAGTCGAAGCCGCTGAGGCTAAGATAGATCCCGAGTCTAACACCCCTGCTACAACTGTCGAAGGGGAGTAACAGATCGTGCCTTCAACACGTACTGTTATACCAGCACCGAAGAGCCAGGGCAATCCGGCCCTGGTCTCTCAGCTCCTAACCGATCTAGCTGCTGTCGATGATGGTGACTGGATTGATACTCTGCACTATGCACCGCTAACTTTCCACGTCATTATGGTAGCTAATGCAACTGTAGACATTCGCGGGTCGAATGAGACTGTTAAGCCGGCTAATACGATTCATGGAATCCAGATTGGAGCCGATGTAGTCAATGGTGATGGACTTGTAGAATCTACAGGTCCGTTTAGGTGGATAAAAGCCCGTGTGACTGTGCGTACTACTGGCACCGGTATCAACGTCTATATGGCTGCAGCAGGCAACGACTGAGTAAATCATGGCAACCTCAACTGCCCGCATAACAGCCGACGAGCTTAAGGAAATCGTCGAAGCAGGCGACAGAGATGTCAGCATCTTCATTGAAACCGCTGCTCTCGTAGTTTCAGAGGACTTAGCAGGTAGTGGACTTACAGCTGCACGTTTACGTATTATAGAATTGTATCTTGCAGCGCACTTCTTTGCTTTGACAGAGGAACGTGGTGGTTTAATTCGTTCCTCGACTGGCGATGCTGCTGATACCTACGCAGATACGTTTGGTCAATCTTTCAATTCTACGCGGTATGGACAGCATGCAATATCTCTTGATACTACAGGAGCTTTGGCTAATGTAGGTATTGGGGGTGCAAAATCTGAGTTTCGAGTCGTATGAGTATAGTCACTAGAAACCTCAAACAAGACATAACCCATTGGACTGTTACCTCCGATGGGTTCGGCGGATTTACGTACAGTACTCCTGTGACTCAGAAGGGTCGTTGGGAGGATTCGCAGATTCTATTTAGGAATGCTGAAGGAGAAGAAGTAGTTAGCGATGCGATTGTCTACCTAAGTTCGGATGTAGTTGTTGAGGATTTCCTATTCGATGGTATCTCGGTCGTAGCAGATCCAACTACCTTAGCTGAGGCTAAGCAGATTAGGCAATTCAACAAAACACCTGATCTACGTAACAACAATGAAATGCGTAAGGCCTTCTTGTAATGCCTTTGAAGCTTAGAGCCTCCATTGGTCGTAAGAGGATCCCTAAGAATTTGGATCCGGTTAAAGCTGGCTATCAAATGCAGATCAACAGGCAAATGAAGGAAATAATCGATAGCTATAAGGCGGTTATTGAGGCTGTTAAGGATCAAACTGGTGAGGCTATGTTAACAGCTCTTCAGCCTATCTTTGAAGAGTCTCAGGAGTTAGTACCTGTCGATAAAGGACCCTTAAAGGCAAGTGGTTATTTGGAGTTGAGAGAACTTTCTAGTGGACCTGTTGTAGAGATAGGCTATGCTAAGGCCGGTAAGCCTGAGTACGCTGTATTTGTTCATGAGATGGTTCAGCTAAATCACAAGTCTCCTACTCAGGCTAAGTTTTTACAGGTGCCTATAGAGAGACATCTAGATAAGATTCTTGCCGATATAGCAGGGGAGCTAGAGATTCGTGGCTGAACCTGAAATTGGTGTCAGAGATTTACTTGTAGCCGCAGGTGTAGGGGTGTTTAATGCTACTTCAGGTTTTTCCATACACGTAGGGGGCTTGCCCGAGAGTCCTGATACAGCTATTGCTATAAGTCACACAGGAGGATTGAATCCTAATCCGCATTGGCTTCTCGATTTCCCTAGTGTTCAAGTATTAGTACGTGGAGACGCTAGTGGGTACGTAGTAGCGAAGGCGAAAGCTAGAGAAGTCGCGGACGTACTATTAGGTATAGTGAGTCAAGATGTTAACGGAGACCGATGGGATTCCGTTAGAATGATAGGAGATATAGGCTGGCTTGGGTTCGACAGTGCAGAGAAACGGCCTATATTCTCAGTGAACCTCACGTTGATCATCGAACCCGTTGCGTCTGCTGAAACGAACCGGATACCACTGTAAGGGTAAGGAGTACTTACTATGGCTGCTAAACTCATCCAGATCAGTATCGACGGGGGTTCGAACTTCTTCACGTACCCAGGAGGTACTGGCAGTCTCAACAAGGAAGCTGGGCAACTTGGCGATACAGTCTTTGGTCAGACTTTCCAATCTAATGAAATTGGTCTGATTGGCTGGAACATAGCGGTGGAAGCTATTTTCAAAGGCTTTGCCGGTTATGTTGCAACTATCAAGCAGCAAGACGTCGCTACTACTATGACTGTAGAGGCCATGACACTTGTATCTGGTAAGACTTTCCAGATCGACGACGTCGCTAAGCGCATCTGGGATCGCACAGGTAGCGTGACTCCGTTTGTGTTCTTTGATGTTGCTGTCGATCGCAATGCCGAAGTGTTGAACGTCGATTATCTCTTCGGCAGAGTGACATTTAAGTCTTCTTTCACCGTGATAGAGCCGGTAACAGTTACGGGTACTTTCTTCACGACTAAAACTCTCGGCAAGGCTCAATCGTTCACCTTGACTCAAACGGCCGACGCCGTTGAGACGTCAGACTTTGGGACTGTACAAGGTAATGGAGGCTTTAGGACGTTTGACCCAGGTCTTCGAACAGTTGCAGTCGATCTGCAGGGCGTGTATCTGCTAGCTAACGCCTTTGCAGTTGATCTTATTGCTAGGAATGAGTTTATCATCGAGCTAAATCCTGACGGCAATAATGAATCTCTATGTAGAGGCATCTACAATCTGGCAACTCACGGCCAGTCAGGTGATGTGGGTGCTCTCGAAGAGGAAACCGTTAGCTTTGCTCTTGCTGTTCCTGCACCTGGTGTCGGCATTGCCGAGGTTGAGTTCCCCTTCGCTTGGCAACACGCAACATCTCCGGTAACTACACTTCCCACAGCCGTCAAGGACTCCCTTGATGAATGGGAGGCTGAATCTAAACCTGAACTTCAGTACCTACCTGATGGTGTTGCTGGAGACGGTGGAGACGTTGTTCTTACGGATCTTACATTAACTAGTGGTTTGGATGCTATGAACGTATTCAATATTACTGGTCAAGGTGATGGTGTTCTGAACGTCGTCTAGGAGCTGGCTGTTATGGAGAGATCGTGGCATCCTATGTTCATAGGTCCTTACCTTAGACGGTTTGGAACGACCCGTCGATGGGTTGGTATGTTGAGACTTCTACATAGAGGACATGCAACTGGAAGGCGTTAATTCTACTACAACTAACGGGAGAAGAGACATGACCGATAAACCAAAGAAGTCAGAAAACGGTGAAGCTGTAGAGGCTCCTACGCGTGACTCTATTCGTGCGAAGATCTTTGCAGCTGAGAACAAGCGGTTCAAAACGAAGGAGATAACGATATTTGGAGCCGACGTTGAGATCAGACAGCCTTCTCTTGGTATGATCCTCAAAGTCAAAGAGGACGAAGACCGAGAGAAAGCTATCATTCGGCTCCTCATTGATTTCTGCTTCGTACCTGGAACTGACGAGAGAGTATTCAACTCCCAAGACGGCGATGTTTTGTTGGCTATGCCCTTCGGTAATGATCTCATTGAGGTTAACAATGCTATTGAGGAGCTGACTAACATTGACATATTGGAACAGGAAAAAAACTTAAGCAAAGCCCTTACAGAAGGGCAGTAATGGTTGTAGCCGAAACGCTAGGTAAGTTTGAGCACGAGGTACTCGAGTTATCACCTAACGAGTTCAGTGGATGGTGTGCCTACTTGAGGATTCAAGGAGAGAGGCAACATTCTCTATCTACACCATCTACAGGTAGTCGAGGAGCTATCCCGAGGGGATACAAAAGAGCTCGGGCTGCTCCGTTACCTAAGATCATTCGTCAACCTTCAAGAGGATCGGCAAGGGGGCGTAGATAATGGCGACGTTGAGCCTTGGTGATCTCACCTTTGGTATAGGTGCTATTCCAAAAGGTCTGGATAAATCTCTCCAGAAGCTTGCACAATTCAGTAAACAGGTAGATCGATTAGCGAGTGCACAAGCTAAGGGTGCTAAGAATGGTGCTGAAGCTTTTGCGAAGCAAGAACAAGCTGTTGTTAAGGGTCTCCGAAAGCTTGTTCTATTTAAGCAGCAACTCAAGCAAGTAGGAGCTACAGCATCAGACTTTTTACCTCTTTCTTTAGCATTCCGAAAACTTACTAATGAGATGACTAGTGGCCGACTTTCGGCTACTCAATTTACTCGTGCACAGAACCGTTTTAATTCGTCCTTAACACGTACTAAACGAGCTATAGCTGGCATAAAAGTTAAGAATACAACAAAGGATATTAAGGGTCTAGGTGGGGTACTAAGAAACCTAGAGTCTGCATCTGTTTTAGCTGTAGGTCCTTTGAGTGGTCTTGGTGCACGTATTAGAGCTATAGGCTCTATTACCAAACGAAGTACTATTGCATTAGCGCTGATGTTTGGTGCAGTTACAGGACTTGCTGTTGGTATTGGGTTACTTATTAGAGCTGCAGTTAAATCCCGAATAGAATTTGATAGGATTCAAGGTACTTTCCTAGCTGCAACGGGTAATTTAATTGAGGCCAGGAAAGAATTTGAATTTGGAGCAAAAGTAGCTCAGGAGTTTGGCGTTAGCCTCCAGTCAACCGCGCAGCAATTTGGTAAGCTGACTGCAGCAGCTAGAGGTACTAAATTAGAAGGTGAAGGTGTCCGCAAAATCTTCGTAGGTATTTTGGCGGCTAGTTCAGCTCTTCGTCTTGGTGCTGAAGCTACTGCAGGAGCTCTTAAAGCCGTTGAACAGATCATGTCGAAAGGAACCGTGCAAGCAGAAGAGTTAAGAGGTCAGTTAGGTGAGCGTATTCCAGGTGCTTTCGGACTAGCCGCCCAAGCTATAGGTAAAACTACTTCTGAGCTTAATGATATGCTTAAGGCTGGTGAGGTTCTAGCTGAGGATCTTCTACCCAAGCTCGGAGACTTACTTATTAAGATTTTCGCAGGTGAGGCTCTTCGTGCAGCTAAAAGCTTATCTGGGGCAATGGAGAATCTTAACACTGTACAATTCTTATTTAGCCGTCGTTTAGACGAAACACTAGGTGCTAGTGATGCAGCTGTCGGTGGACTAAACGCAATTACTCAGGCTATAGAATCCCTGACTAGAAACTTAGATGTTATTATACCTGCTGTTGGTGCTGTAGGTGCAGCACTTATATTCCTTGCAGGACCTTTAATCCTTGTTGGTATTGTAAAGTTAGTGGGGTTACTCAAAAAGTTGACTATAACTCTTATAGGTGCTCGCGCAGCATCATTATCATTAGGTTTAGGTCTAGCTTTAGGTATTGCTGCTGGTGCCGCTGCATTTGTAATTCTTCGTAAGTCTATAACTGATGTAACCTCAGTTCAAGACGTACTAAATAGTAAGATACGTACTTTTATTGCGTTCCAAGAGGAGTCAAAGGGTACGGTAGGTGAGCAGGCCGCATTCTTTATACAAAGGACGCAAGCACAAATAAACGTGATGAAGATTCAACAACAGGAAGCTGCAGATTTTATAGCCACTTTTTCTGCAGGCCATAACGCGATTGAGGAGTTCTTTACTATTGCAGCTGATGGAGCTCTCAAGTTTATAGACGCCATAGGTATTGGAGCTTTATTTGGCCCTGAGCTTCGTGTAAACTTCTTACCTGCTATTGAGGAGATGATAAGATTAGGTAGAGAGATTGAAGGCTCAGAGAAGCTTATAGAACAATTGACTATACTTATGAAGAAGGCTGCAGATAGTGCTGACAACTTTAGTAAAGCCTTCTCAAAAGCTAAGGATAAAATCAAGGACATACGCGAGGAGCTCACAACTATAGAGGAGATTGGTGTTGGAATCAGTGCAAATAAAAGCTCTGCTGTACTAGCATCCTTCAAAGACTTTAGAGAGGCCGTAGACCTATTGAAAGATGTTACCAAACCAGAAGAATTAGAAGAGATGAGACTAGTATTAGCTGGTATGGGATTTGAAGCTAGTTCTGCAGCACAAGCTCTAGGTTTAATGATAACAGCTCTGAGGAAGGGTGAGGACGCAGTTAGTGCCTTTGAGAAGCGTGGTAATGCTACAGCTGGAGCAATGCGTAAATTCACAGCTGCCCTAAACGAAACAAACCTTGAGATTCAACGTCTAGCTCTTGGCCCGGGTAAAGCTCTCGAAGACTTTGACAGACTTCAGGTGATAGCTGTTGACCTTGAGAAGGTAAGAGAAGCTCTTCGAGGGACTAATTTAGGTCTTGATCTTCAAAATGCTCTGCTTGCAGTATTTGAGGAACGTCTTATTGTATTAGACAAAGCAAAGAAGAAGTTCGAGGATCTTGAGAAGATCGTTGACGCTGTTAGCTCTGGGATCGAGAGAGCCTTCGACCGTATAGGTGCGTCTATCACAGAGGCTTTCGTGAAAGGCGAAGCCGCAGCTATTAACTTCCAGAACATTGCATTGGCTGTTATTGCTGAGATCGCTCAGGCTATCTTGAAGTTCACTATACTTGATCCAATTAGTGAATTTATTACGGAGTCTTTAGGTGATGCTCTTGGAGGTGGTGGAGGGAGCACAGGTACAGCTAGTAGTGTAGGTTTTAGTGCTAAGGGTTCAGTACTAAATGGACCTACTATCTTTAAGGGTGCAAAAGGGCTTACAGTAGGTGGTGAGGCTGGTCAGGAGGGCTTATTGCCACTGAAGAGGACAGCAAGTGGTGATCTTGGAGTAAATGCTTCAGGTTTAGGTAGTGGTGGTGGTACTGTAACAGTTAACGTGTTTGCACCACCAGGTTCTGATGTTCAGACTCAACGTCGATCTACACCGGGAGGTGAGAACATTGACGTTATCATTGATAAGTCAGTCGCGCGGGCAATTAGAGGACGAGGTGAGACGCGAGGTGCTATGGAAGACATGTTTGTTATGGCTAGTAGAACAGCGGCGAGGTAGAGGAGCAACACAATGGTTGCCTGGCCTGCGACATTACCTCAAACACCTCTCATAGGTGGTTATAAAGAGACGGTTCCGGACCTAGCTCTTAGGACACAGATGGATACTGGTCCTACGAAGGTTAGAAGGCGAGCTACTGCTGGTGTGCGACCGTTTCAGTGGCCTGCGATTCTAACAACTGCTCAAGTTGCGACCTTAGATACCTTTTACGTTACGACACTCAACAGTGGGGCTCTACCCTTTACAGTTAACCACCCAAGGACCGCAGTTTCAGAATCATGGCGTATTGTGGAGCCTCCAGAGTATGTACCTCTTTCAGGTAGTCTACACAGAGTTAATCTCAAAATGGAGATCCTACCCTAGTGGTTACCCCTGCTTTCACTTCAGCCTTAATGGCTCAAGAGACCGGCGAGGCCTTTATTGTACTCATCAAGATCGATCATCCTAATCTCTCCGCACCTATTAGAGTCTCTTCCGATGGAGTCAATACCTCTAGTAATGGTGAAACCTTTATTGCATTTCCCTTCGAGTTAGAACTTCCTATTAGCGATCCAGACCAACCACCAAGAGCTAGAATTACTATTGACAACGTTGATCGGTCGATTGTGACGGCAATTAGATCGATCAATACCGAGGCAACGGTGGATATTGATGTCGTACTGGGATCCGATCCTGACACTTTGGAAGTTTCATTTACTGGGTTCAAATTAGTCAACGTAGATTATGATGCTCTAGTAGTGGCGGGGGATCTATCGTTTGAGGATTTCTTTTCTGAACCGTTTCCGTCTCGTGTATTCAGCCCAGCTGATTTCCCTGGGGGATTTTAATGGTTAATTCAGTTTACACTAGTCCCGGTATCTTAGGTATGGCTATAGATCCTCCTGCTTGGGTTGATAAGTACATTGGCATTCCTTTTGTAGATAGAGCAGGTTCTCATACTGAGTCTGACTGTTGGGGCTTGCTAGAGATGGTCTTAGCCGAGCAGTTTGGGATCCAGTTACCTTCATACCCACGGTATGCCTATGAGGAAGGAAAAGACCGAAAGAAGATTAGTGACTACATGTTCCAAATGGCTAATAAGCATCCCTGGAAAGAGGTACATATATCAAACTGTCAACCTGGTGATGCTCTTTTGATTAGGATGGGTGGACTTAAGACTCACGTCTCGGTTGTCGTCTCTCAAGGTTGGATGCTACACACTGAGAAAGGCATAGATTCCGTACGAGAGCGCTACGACGGTGCTATTTGGAAACATCGTGTACTAGGGGCTTATAGGCATGTTGACCTATTCAAATAACTACATAGAAGGTGAGTACAAAGAGGTTCCTCTTACACCTCTAGTACCAGAGGAGGGAGTAGCAGTCTCTGCTGCTCCACACCCGTTTAGGATAGCAACAGTCCAAAGAGTTGTTGTTACCGGATCAACCCTGTCAGAGATCTTAGAGGAGTTTCAACCTGAATCAGAACTCCGTCCGTTCGCGCATATTTTCTTAAGTGGCCACCTAATTCCTGAAGAGAATTGGCATCTCATCCGACCAAAGTCGGGTACGAGAGTTGAGATTAGAGTCGTTCCAACAGGAGGAGGAGGTGGTAAGAAGAATCCAATCCGCTTAATTCTACAGATTGCCGTACTTGCAGCATCTATTTTCCTACCTCCATTGCTTTTCAGTGAAGCTTTCTTAGCAGGTAGTATTATTGGCTCCTTGACAGTAGGTAAACTTATTTCAGGAGGTATTCTTCTAGCCGGGGGATTATTAGTAAATGCTATAGCACCACCTCCAAAATCTAAGTTACCTCAACTCTCAGCGGGAGGTTCTACCGGTAGAGATTCTCCTACCTTGAGTATTGAGGGTGCAAGAAATCAGTTCAGACCATTTAGTGTTATCCCTAGAGTGCTTGGTAAGCACCGAATGACACCTCCATATGCTGCCTTACCGTTCACGGAGATCGTCGGAGACGATCAATTCCTCAGAGTTATGGTAACTTGGGGTTACGGACCTCTTGCAGCACTGGTCAACTTGAAGATTGGTGAGACTGATATTGCCGAATTTGCTGGCGTAGAGATAGAGACTGTACTGGGTGCTCCCGGCGATCCAGACATGACTCTCTATCCTAATCAAGTCTTCGAAGATTCCTTCAGTATTAAGTTAACCGGTGCAAACGCTACACCACCTAGCCCATTCAACGTTCGAACTAGTCAGGTAGATGCTGATGAGTTGTCTATTGATATTATCTTACCAGAAGGTCTTATCGGCTTTCCTGATGATGAAGCTAACAGGAATCTGTTAGGTGATAAGTTTCCAATTACTGCAACCTTTGTGATAGAGTATTCTATCACAGGGGCTGATTCATGGACACCAATTCCTGATAGTCCGATAAGTAAAAGGGCTAAAACAACTTCTACTGTAAGAATTGGTTCACGTTGGACCGTTGCGAGAAATCAGTATGACGTTCGAATCAAGAAGACGACTAATGACGGAGATGAAGAGGCCGTACAAATTAGATTCAACATCTCTTTCTGGACAGTGCTACGAACGATTACAAACGAGGACCCAGTCAATCTACCAGGTCTAGCTAAAACGGTAATTCGAATAAAGGCATCCGATCAGCTCAATGGGATTGTAGATCAGCTTAATGCCGAAGCAAGTGCAAAGATTCTAGACTGGAATGGAGCAGATTGGGTCTTAGCAGAAACTTCAAACCCTGCTAGCATTTTTAGAGAAGTCCTACAAGGTCCGGGTAACGCACGACCGGTAGCAGATGCAAGAATCGACCTTCCTGGCCTGCAGGCTTGGCATCTCTTCTGTGCTAATAACGGACTTGAATACAATATGGTACAGGACTTCCCGTCCTCTGTATTTGACACCCTTCGTGATGTTACTTCCGTCGGAAGAGCCTCTCCGACTATGATTGATAATAAGTGGAGTGTAGTTATTGATCAGGTGCAAAGTACGGTTATTCAACACTTTACACCTAGGAACTCAAAGGGCTTTAGGGCTCAAAAATTGTTTCCTGATTCCCCACATGCCTTCAGAGTACGCTTTGTCAACAGAGATGAAGGTTGGAGACAAGATGAACGCATCGTATACGATGATGGGTTCGATGTTAATAATGCTACTAAGTTCGAAGGTCTCGATCTAAGTGGTATTACTGATCCTGATCATATCTTTAAGGACGCACGTTTCCACATTGCTGTAGCTAGACTTCGTCCTGAGATCTACACGCTTACTACGGATGTAGAATATATAATCTGCAAGCGTGGTGATCTTATAAGAGTCACTCATGACGTTCCTCTCTTCGGTGTAGGTACCGGTAGAGTTACTGTAGTAATCGATGACACCACCAATGTTATCTCTATTAACCTAGACGAGAGAGTTGAGGCAATCTTCGGTAATCTCTACGCAGTGCGAACTCGTGGTTCCGATGGATCGACACAACTAAATAACGTTACCGTAGTAGCCGACTCAGATGGTCTCACGGACTTACTTACATTTGTTACGCCGGTTCTAATTGCTAATGGTCCAAAAGTAGGTGATTTAGCTCTATATGGTTTGCGAGGTTCCGAGTCAGTTGAGTTAGTCGTCAGAGATATTCATCCTCAGGGAGAACTATCGGCGACTCTATCATTACTTGATGCAGCACCTGCTATTCATGACGCTGCTCTTGGGCTCATTCCAGCTTTCGATAGTCAGCTGACTCCAGTTACGGGGCTTGCACATCCTGTACTATTGAATATCCAGAGTGACGAGAAAACACTCTTGTTATTAGCCGAAGGTGGCTTCCAGGTTAGAATTCTGCTGACCATAGGCTTTGTTTCTAACCGCCCACCTAATGCAGTTTCTATTCAGGTGAGGTACAAACTCGATGGGGAAGACGACCCATTCGTCTTTGTAGAGGCTAGCTTCAACGCGGGTGAGATCTCACTACTCAATGTTGAGGAGGGATTTACATATACAATTCAGCTCAGGTATCTGTTAGAATCTGGAGGAGTAGGTCCATGGTCTCCAGCGCAGCCTCATATCGTTATTGGTTTCAGTACTCTTCCTCCAGACGTTGACACCCTCTTGCTAGAAGATGATCGATTGGCTTGGGCCTATACTGATAAGCCTAGAGATTTTGCCGGTTTCAGAGTAAGACATCAGTCAGGTAACGACACAAACTGGGCTACAGGAATAGATCTTGTTCGTGGGTTAATCGCAACAACAGAAGTAGCTCTTGGTTCATTTCCTGGTGGACCAACTCGAACCTTTATGGTTAAAGCAGTTGACGTTGCTGGCAATGAAAGTTTAAGTGCTGCTAATCTTATTCTTAATCTAGGCGATACTCCTGTTGATAATATCGTCTTTACAAAAGACTTGGATTCTGAAGGCTTTCCTGGGCCTATCGTGAATGGAACGGTTGTTGGAGACGACTTGAAGGCTGACTCTAGTGGTACTCTTTTCTTACCAAATCCTAACGAACTCCTCTTGACAGATGGAGCAGCTCTCTTCTTACCCGTCAACTTTCTTGAAATGACTTATACAGTTGACTTTGGTCCTGGGAATGATAAATTCCGTTATGATGATAGTTATGCTGATAATTTT
>SDBS01002252.1_pt1 | contig 19385 bp, 16 predicted proteins | sample 2277091 | NCBI WGS metagenome assembly SDBS01 (sample SAMN10404972, study PRJNA504765) | marine sediment metagenome | isolation source: marine sediment core GS10_PC15, 163 cmbsf | place: Arctic Ocean: Southern Knipovich Ridge | collected 2010 | reverse complement strand
ACACATATACGACACTATATAATCACTATTTCTGCTTACTGCTTTAACACAATTCTCTATTAACAAAATATAATATCCTAAGTTTAACTGTTAATTAAAAAATAGATTTATAACATCCAATAATTTATTAATTGTATAAAATGAAACAAGATAAAAAGTGTTTTAACCTTCATGAATAAGTAAAACAAAATTACTCACTTTAGAATAATCCCCAGGTATTCTATCTTCTACCCAAACCTTTCCCTTATAATGTTCGATAATTACCTTGATTATAGAGATACCTAAACCTATTCTATGTTTATTTTTCTCTTCTTCACGGGTAGAAAAAATTTCCTTTTTTCTTTCATCTGAAATTCCAACACCATTATCACTAAGTTCAATTTTTATATAGTGAGTCTCATTAATTATACATTTTGATGTTTTTATTATAACTTCAATCGTTTCACTCTTGTTATGCATAAGTCCATTAAGTATAATATTCTCAATAAGATTATGAAGTAAATTATTAGCTTTTACTAATAATGTTTTATCCTCTTTGATAAATTCTATGGTTATTTTTCTATGTCTATATAACTTTTTTATATTATTGATTGATTTATCTAACATATTATGAAGATCAACAGGGTAAATTTGTAAGGGGGTTTTCCTTATTTCAGAAAGTTTAGTAATATTCGAAATCAAATTTTCTCCACGCATTACTTGTTCATTAATTAAATTTAAAACTTCCATGATTTTATCAGGTTGTTTTTGGTCTTTATTAGATTGCTCAATAATATTATTAGCCAGTAAAATATTTTGAAATATATTTCTTATATCATGAGTGAATAAATCTTTGTAAAATTCTGTATATCTATAAGCTTCTTCTATATCCTTTTTATTCTCTCGTAGGTTTATTTCGTTTTTGTTCTGTAGATATGTATATATAAAGAAAAACCAATTCAAAGGGGCAAAAAGGGCAACATAATCCTCAATGCTTACAAAAATAGTACTAATTCCCGACCATTCTAAAAAATTACTCAAGTAATGAAAGGAAATAATTGCTAATAAGTTCATTAAAGATAATCTGGAAATGATTGATAATTGGCTTTTCCATCCAATTAAGATAATAATAAGGGAACTTAGAGTTATTACGAAAGCAAAAAAATCAATAATCCCGATTAGATTCATTTTCACCCCTCTTTTTAAAATATATTATAGTCCATATAAGCATTATAAGTGAACTACACAAATAGCACACATGTTCTATTAAATTAAAGAGATCCTCGAATAAAATACCTTCAAAAACAGTAAAAAACCAACCCATTGTAAAGAAAATAAAAGAAAATAAAAAGAATCGTGAACCTGGTAAAGATCTCACTCTTTTATAATTAAGAAGAATGAAAGTTAATGGTAGGAAGCAAAGTAAAAAAGTTATTAGTTCATCTTGTTCGATCATTTTAGAATCATACCAAAAATTCGTTATTCCTGAAAGATATTTTGGTTTTAAATTTAAAGATATTGAAATAGCAAATAAATTTAATGGATTTATGTTATTATTAATTTGGTTTTTAAAATAAGATAATAGTCACCTAATGGAAATTCATAAGTATAATAATTCAGGAATAATCAAATAATATAATTTTTCTTTAGAAAATTTAGCTTTAGACGGTTTTCAAAATAATTGTATCTCCAACCAATTTACAACCTAATTGGTCTCTTAATATTAAAATCTCAATTTCTCTTCTTAAAATGTCATTACTTAGATTTAATGTATTATGCTTCTTTATTTTTTGATTTAATTCATGAAATGTAATTGATTTTTGATCATTTGTAATTTTTTGGATAAATTTGAGGATTATCTGCTGATTATATAGTGAATTGGAATTAGAATCCAATTGATATAATTGGTGTGTTAAATTATAATCAAATGTATTAGTTTTCTCAATTTCTTTTAAATGATTTATTAAAGCAATAGCATCAACATATTTTTCTTGAGTCATTAACTCTCTTATCTTATTTAATTCGTTCAGAAATTCTTCCTTATTCAAAAATGATCACATTAATATTTGTTTTTAGGAAATTAATTTATTAAAAAATCTCTTGCGAAATATAATTATATTGAATAAATGTTAATATAATATAATGTAATGGTTTATATGGTAGTTCTTCTTTATTATATTAAAGAATATCTTATTAAATAGTGAAAATAATGGACAAAGAGAAAATTAAACAAGTAATCGAAAAAATACGACCTCAACTCCAAATGGATGGAGGAGACGTTGAACTTCTCGAAGTAACCGAGGATGGAACTGTAAAAGTTCGATTAATGGGCCATTGTGCTGGTTGTGCGCATGCACAACAAACTATAAAGTTCGGGATCGAAAAAGCAATCAAGCAGTTCGTTCCAGACGTCAAACAGGTTGTCGCAGTACCTTAAATTACGAAAGAAATTATTGAATTTATATTTAAAGGTATCTACCTTTTTATTTTCATCTTTTTATCGAGCGATTAAAGGCTTTAGGGAAGATTTCAAACGCCCAAATTCTATATAAATTTTTTCAATTAAAGAAACATTTGAGGAATCAATAGCAAGATAATTTGAAGCAAATAATTCTCTTGCTTTACTATTTTCTTACGATATCTCAAAGAAAATATTAAAATATACTAATTTTTACACAAAAAATTAAAAGAATTAAGTAAAAATCGTTGAGAATAGATTGATATGTTTAGACTATCAAAAGAATAACAAACACAGTTATAGATCAACCCACATTTAGGTATAAATAAAATTTTGAATTGCTAATATAAAGTGTATACTAATAAAACCCACAATAAATACTCCAAAAGAAATGACAAGATCTAAATGAAATTTTGAAGAATTAAAATAGTCCTCTTCTTTAAATCCAAAGTAAATCATAAATATTCCAGGTATAAATAATAAAAGGGCATAAGGAAACAGGATTAGCGAAAAAAATAATCCAAATAATAAAGAAATACACCCTAAAGTTATTAATAGTTTTTTCTGTATAATTTTCCGATAAGACCTAACAGTATAATAGATCCCTAAATTAATTAGTACAAGTCCAAATATTAAAAAGGTTGAAATCATTGAAAGCCAAATATCTGCCCATCCCTCCATTTTCAATGCAGTAGGGAGAAACCTAAAAAAGGATATCAAATATATAAGACCAGCAACTAAAAAAATGAGACCAGTTTTATTAATCTTCATAGGAATATATACGTTTTCTTAATTTTCTAATTTCTATTAACAAACTTTACTATTTAAACGTTCATTTTTTAAATCTCATTTTAATTGTTTTGTCAAAATTGATTAATTTACATCATTTGGTTATTGAATTTCAGATTTCTCTTATAAAAAAATATTTGAATTGAATACTTATTAAATATTTCGATTAAGTGTAGTACTTACTCTTTGCCTTAAAAAGCTGATATGTGACTCAATTTCGAAATATCTCATTGAAACTAAGTATTTTTACAAAAGTTAATTATCATTAGATAATTAACTACTTTAAATTTTAAAACAAGTTATTTTGAATACATTATGAATGACATTGAAAATAAAGATAAGGAAACAAATTCTGAGAGAATAGAAAAAAAAGATAAAGGAAGTAAAAAACCAGCAAAACGAATGAGAAAGACGCAAAATCAAATAATTCAAGAAGCACTTGGTCTGAATCCTACAGATATTCAAGATGTCGAGAAAAAACTTTTTATTGTGCGCTTTTTAGATTATTTTTCTGAAGAAACTTTAGATTTTGTCTTTAAAGACCATACTTTAAATCAATACTCTGAACAAATCACAAACAATATAAAAACATTTGCTATAGGAAGGGAAGAAGATCAGCTTTTACAACAAGGTTTTGAATCTAAACAGATTTTAGATATTATTTCTAAATTAAAAGAAAAAGCAGAAGAACTTGCCAGGAGTAAAGGAGTAAAGGGATCAATGGATAAACGTTTACGCAAATTAACTTTGTTAGTTACGCTGCCATTATTTGCTGTGATTATTGTATTAACATTTATTCCTGGCCTAAATTTATTCTTTATATTTCCGGTTCTATGTATTTTTTGTATGATACCTCAATTAATAAAGGGTAAAGTTGTCAAGAAATGGTTTGAATTTAAAGAGCAGAATAAAAACCAGATATATAGCGAAAATAGAGAAGACGTCATGATCTTAAAAGCTTTTGCAGGTGAAATCTTAGACAATATTCGAACACGGCTTTTAGAGTTGAAGGTACCTCTTCAATTAATAAAATTTGTACTCCACAGTCAAGATTATGAAAACTTACATTTGCTAAATCAAAAAAATGTAAGAGGAACTATGCAATATTTTTATACTTTTGAATATCCTCAAGGAGTATCACCTCTTCCAATTCCTCAGGAACTTCAGAAATTTAATCAACCATTATTTCCTGATAAAAGGAAAACTGAAAAATTAGAGAAAAATTTTATTGTCCTTTCGGAAATGAAGGGAAAAGATGGGATAATCTCTTCTTTTGTTCCAACTTTAAAAGATAAGTTAGCCAAAAATATAAATGATTTGTTAAATAACTCAGAATTTAGTAAAGCATCGAATGATTTCAAAACAATTCTTCCTAATTATTCAGAAAGCCTGGCGATTTTTTGTTTATGTGGTGAAGCTGTAGAAATAGATAATATTCAGATTTGTAATTGGAAAGACCAATTCAAATACTATTTATTTGAAGGAAAAGAATGTAAATGTGGAGAATCTGTTTATGCGCTTTCAATAATGGATGATTCCATTGAAGTACCTGAAGAATTAAAAGTTATTTTTTCAAGTTAAGTTTTTTTTTTTTTTTATATGTTTTCGAATAATAATCATATAATAAGCGATAACCTCTTACTGCTCGTTCAATTTCATTCTCAAAAACAGGGATTTTTAAATTAGTAGCAGCCTTATAAACACGTTTAACACCCTCCCTCTCTGCTTGAATTATTATTGTAATAATCGGTTTATCTGGATAAGATTTTATAATCTTTTCAAAAATATTGAAATCAAATTCGATTTCAAGAAAAAATTCTAAAGCAAGGATTAAACCATCTACATTTTCATCTTTAAGTAGTGCGTCTGCTGAAGTATAATAAATATCGCAAATTTTTGTTCCTATAAACTTTTCTGGTGGCCAATAATCAACAGGATTTCCAAATTCGCATGTAGATCCTCCGACTTTTTCTAATATTATATCCTGGGATTTTTTTCCTGGTTTAGCTAAAGATAATTGTTGTTCCCTCATCTCTTTTACGATTAAATGAATTGCACCAGACGAGGGACCAATAATTCCTAAATTTGGACCATTAGGTCTTGGACACCATAGAAATATTTTAGCATATTCAAAAAGTTCGATATAATTCTTTACAGAAATCCCTCCTGCATTTTTCAAGTTGTCTTCCATACTTTTTTCTTTCCCTACATAGAAAAACAACACTGGTTTAATTGGCGACACTTGTTTTACTGTTTCAATTAATTGATTTGATATATCCCTTAAAAATAGAGAAATGACCTTAATAGTATTGTCATTTACAAAATATTCTATAACATCAGATTCATTAATATGAAAACCTCTTCCTAAGTGGATCACCTTAGAAATAGGTAATTTTTGAGATGGTATCCACCAACCTAAAGCCCCAGCTAAACCCCCTGATTGTGCGATAACTCCAACACCTTCTTTGACATTCTTATATTCTCTCATAATATGCTCTCTAACAGGAATGATAGATGTTGTAAAATTATCACTAAAATTAATTATCCCAAGCATAGAAGGTCCAAGATATGTAATTCCATTTTTTTCACATATATCTCTAATTTTTAACGCAGATTTGTAATATTTTGTTCCTGGTTTTAGTTCAGATTGTATTGTTAAATGTTTAACTCCAAATTGAGCTAGTTTTTCGATAATTTCTACAATTTTTTGATTTATCACAATAACTGCTAAATCGGGAATTTCAGGGAGTTCTTCTATTGATGAATATGATTTAACACCTAAGATTTCAGAAACATTAGGGTTTAATATATAAATTTTTCCTTTATAAAAGATCTCAAAAAGATTTTTTAGGATCGTATGATTGAAAGTAAATTGATTGCGAGAAACACCCACGATAAGTATTGAACTAGGGTTGAAGAAGGGTTTAAGATTTTTCACGGTTTATCTTAACTTTAATTCATTACTTATTATAAACCTTTATGTAATTTTTTAAGGATTAAAGTGGAGTACTTATTATCAGAAATTTAAATATTGAAAAAAGAAAAGCTACAATAAATATAACTATTTTCTATTAGTGAAGTATTTATGCATATTTTAAAAGAAGAAATCTATCTACTATATTGTTCAGATTAGTTTTTATCTTGAAAGGTAGAAAAATGACCTGAATTTTTTCCATATTTGAAGAATAAATTATTATTGAAGTTTTGAATTTTACATATTTTTATATATCTTAAATCTTAATTTAATTAACATCCATTTTTATTCCATATTTCGAGGAGACATATTGAAAAGCTACGATGTAATTTTAATTCATCCACCTAGAATATTAAAACCTGTTCATGGTAAAGATACTAAATTTAATCGAGGTGAATATATTTTCATCCCTATGGGTGTTTTTGCTATAGCCGACTTCCTTGAGAAAGAGGGTTTTGGAGTAAAAATCATAAATTATCCTCTTGAAAAATATCTAAATCGTAATTGGTCTCTAACTGAGTTTCTTAAAAATATTAATTATGATGTATGTGGAATAGATTTACATTGGATACATAATGCAGATGGTGCTATTAAAGTTGCTAGAATCATAAAGGAGGTAAATCCAAATGCCAAAGTCGTTCTTGGAGGATTTAGTGCCTCATATTACCATAGGCAAATTTTAAAATACTATAAATCAATTGATGGCATAATTAGAGGAGAAGGTGAAATTCCACTTTTAAAATATGTTCGTAAGGTTAATCAAAAGCAACCTTTAGATTCCGTTCCTAATTTGTCTTATCAAGACTCATCTAGACACATAAAAATTAATTCTCTTTCCTATGTTGCAAAGACTTTAGATGATTTAAATTTTACAAATGTATCACTACTCAAAAATGCAAAACAGTATTTTGAACAGAGTAGAAAGATTATGGGAATCTCTTACAATCTTATTGTTGGAAGAGGTTGCCCATTTAATTGCCCCTTTTGTGGAGGAGGTCAAAGAGCTCAGCAAAGCTTAGCAGGTCGAAATAAAGTAATTTTCAGAAGTCCGGAGAAAGTAATAGAAGACATCAGTACCATTGTAAACAAATATAAAGTTCCAAGTTTCTTTTTTGGACATGGTACATATCCTGCTACTTTAAAATATTGGAAAAAATTATTTGGGCTGATTCAAAAAGAAAAATTTGATATTAGTGGAGATTTAGAGATCTGGCGTTTACCTTTCCCTAAAGAAATGTGGAAAATATTTTATAAGACTTTTACTCATAAACGTTCATCAATCAGTATTTCTCCTCGAACATTATCAACTAAAGTTCATCAAAAAATAGCTCAAATTTGTGATCCGACTTTTAAATTCCCTAAGAATCAAATTAATGATTTATTGAAAAATGCGAATTTATTTCAAAGAGCTTTAAGAATATGGTTAACGATTGGTTTTCCATTCCAAACACGTTTGGATATTGTTAAAGATTTTAATTTTGCGTTAAAATGCCTTTTTAAATATGGAAAATCTAATTCCAAACCAATTACTATAATGAGTGAGCCATATCATATTTTCCCCGGTTCTCCTGCTCATGAATCTCCTGAGACCTTCGGAATAAATTTAAAATATAAATCTTTTCTGGAGGTTGCAGAGGCCTTTAAAAAAACAAAAATATCTTATTTTTATAATGTAATAAACTATGACAAGAAGCATTTTTCAAGAACTTCTATTATTAATGCAAATAAACTATTATTTTTAAGCACTGTACCCATGTTACTAACAACTGGCTCTAAACATCCTAAAACGAGAGATAAATAAAATTTTAATTATTACATAATTCCATTTGATAAAAAAGACTCATTTAACTATTTTATAATTCTAATTCGTTTCGAAATTTTTAAATATAAATGAGTTTTATGTAAATAAAATAATTTCTAAAGAAAACTATACAAATTTAAAAAAAAATTGATTGGAATTTTGAGACATAAATCAAAATCTAATGATATTCTAAGAAGATTTCCATAATATTTGGTAATGGAGTATTTAACACATGGATGCACGTAAAAAACTTAAATCGCTAATAATCATAATTTTGGGTTTTATTTGTTTAACTTTCCCTATTGCATTTTTTAGTATGGTTATAATAGATATCCCCATGTTTTCTTCTTTATTTGATGAATTTCTTACTTCAGGTAATTCACTTTTCATTCCACCATTTCCTTATATCAATATAGTATGGTTTTTACCTGAAAAAAACCATTTAGTGCAATTTAGTGTTGGTCATTTGATTGATTTCATCATTATTAGTAGCATCATAAATACCATTGAAACTAGTTTTTATCATTACATTACAAGGGTGTGCTTAAATGGAAATACTCTAATGCTTAATTATATTGATCTATATTCTACTGGCTCTAAAGAAAAACTCGATGAAAAGTCTCAATGCCCAAATAAAATATTTGGATTCAATGTTGAATCAATAAATTATCTTGATGATAACTTTTTGGATTATTGTGAAAGAGGTTCTCAATTAAGTAAGAGAAATGATAGGGATTATTCTCAATTTAGAAGAAAAAGGTATAAAAGTAATATTATTCAAGATATATTATTAAATAGAAAGTCTAAGTTCATATTTAATAAACTCTATAAAAATCTTCAAGTTTCTTGTGATCATTCTATTTTTGACAATTTTTGGTTCTCGCTTTTAATTTATCTTAACCTTCATCCCAAAATTTATAACATTACTGATTCTAATGAATTCCAAAGGGAGGGGGGTTAAAAATTCTAATAACTAGTATAAGATATGATTTAAAAATAGTTAAGCAATTTAAACTTAACAACAAATTAACGAAAGGACAATAAAAAAAGATTGTTAAAAATGAATTAGAAAATATTTGGAAAAATAAAGGTGAAATAAATTGGAATGGAATAATAAAATTGAAAATATGTATGAAGAAATCATGGAACAAACACCTGAGGCATTTCGTGCATCAATAAAACCAATGCTCCGTGAAGCTGCTGAAAAAACGGCACGCCTTAGGAATTCTGGATTTGTAAGTAAGGATGATTTATTATCAGCGCTATTCGAGATAACACCTGAGGCATTTCAACCAACAGTCATAGAAGATTTGAAGAAGTTAGGAATTGATACGGACCGGTATGTGAAATTATCAGCAATAAGGAGGGAATATGCACGTACATGGGACGAAATCGGTGGCGCATGGGCTCCTGGAGTCTATCACTTTACCATGTTTCTAACTGATCGATGCAATCAGAAATGTATTCATTGTGCTGCAGAATTGATTGAACAACGTCCAGAGTTCTCAACAGATCAATGGATTCAAATTATCGAAAATATTGAACAAACATTACGAAAACGTGGTCGACAGGGTTGTTATATATGGTTTGGTGGAGAACCTACCCTTCGCAAAGATCTTAAAGAGTTGATAAAATATTGTGGTGAAAAGGGATATTATCAAGCTATTTCTACAAATGGTATGTTTTTTGATGAGGAACTGGCAAAATTATGCGCAGATGTAAAAATGCATCATGTGTTTATTAGTTATGATACTGTTTATCCTGAAAGGGCTGCAAAAATTAGAGGTGTTCCAAAAGCATATGAAGCAGCTGAGAAAGCCATTAAATTGGCATTGAAATATGGCCACCTTGTCATTTGTACAGCAACGGTTCAAAAAGAAAATTTTGATGAATTGGAACAAATACAAGAAAAATTAGAATCATTAGGTGCAATACCATATTTCAGAGCCGTTATAAAGCAGCGAACTGCAGAGAAAAATTGGGACGAAATTGGATTGGATTATGATGAATATCGGCAATTTTACGAATTCAAATTCAAGCACGTTGTTGATGCAGTTAGAAAAGGAGAAGCATCCTTCCTCAATAAGGTCTACACTTATGACATGGTACCTTTTATGGAATGTCCTCGCAATGATGAGGAGCGAACATCATTAGAATGGGGTGTGGGATGTCAAGCATGTCGTTCCGTCTCAGGTATTGATGTAAATGGTGATTTCTTTCCCTGTGATTATCCGTCTAAATTAACGTTGGGTAATGTAATGAAGCAAGATTTTGAGGAAATAATGGAGTCAAAAATGTTTAAAGCCATCAGGGATAGAAAAATAAAAGGCAGATGTTCTACTTGCCATCATCTCGAATTATGTGGCGGCGGTTGCAGGGTTCATGCAGAAAACGAAACGGGCGACTTTTTAGCTTCTCTTCCCTTCTGTTGGCATGATGATAACCATATACACGAGGAAAATAAATAAAGGTGAAGGTTTTGGAGTGGGAAAAAGAAACGGAAGAATTATTTGATAAAATTGTGGAAAAAATGCCTGAAGGATTTCGTCCTTCTGTAAAACCAATGGTAATAGAGGCCGCTGAAAAAAGATGTTTAGATCGAAATGGTGCTTACATTAATGATGCGGACGTAATTACAGGTATTTTTGATATCATCCCTGAAGCATTTAAGCCCATTATGGTTGAGGATTTGACATCATTAGGAATAGATGTTGAACGTTATTTAGAACTCAAGGAAATAAAAGATAGACTAAAAGTTTCTTGGCAAAAACTGGAAAGGGGCTTTCATCCGGGGAATATTCATTTTGCTATGTATGTTACCGATAAATGCAATCAAAAATGTCTTCACTGTGCCGCGGATGATCAAGTATTACGACCTGAATTATCAGCAGAGCAGTGGTGTCAGATAATAGAAAATGTTGAAACTGGTTTGCGGAAGCAAGGCAGGCATGCTTGTTTTGTTTGGTTCGGGGGTGAGCCTACTTTGCGTAAAGATATTGGTGAGATCATGAAATTTTGTAAAGAAAAGGATTACATTCACGCCTTAATTACGAATGGTGTAAGTTTTACTGAGGAATTCGTTAAAATGTGCAAAGAGCACAATATTAGTCACATATTTGTAAGTTTTGATAGTACAGATCCAAAGAAAAATGATGAAATCCGTGGATTTCCCAATTCCTTAGACTATGCTAAGAAAGCAATCGAATTATGTTTAAAATATGGAATTTTTGTGTGTTCTTCAATCACAGTTATGAAACAAAATATTAATGAAGTAGAAGAGCTCAAAATTCTTTCAGAAAAATGGGGCTCACAACCATATTTTAGATGTGTTGTTAAACAAAATCGAGCTGCTGATTTTTGGGGCGAAATTGGCCTCAATAAGGAAGAATATAAGAAAATATATGATTTTAAATACAAACATGCTATTGAGACAATAAAAAAAGGCAAAGCTGGCACCTTACCTGCTTATGAAATTTATGATATGGTACCATTTATGGAACAACCTGAAAACGATAAGGAAATGGCGGCAATTGAATGGGGTGTAGGATGTTTAGCCTGTCGAACGATGATGGGTATTGGTATAGATGGAACAATATTCCCCGCTGGATATCCTACAACATTGACACTTGGAAACGCATTAGTAGATAATTTTGAAGATGTATTAAATTCGCAACTATACAAGGATATTCGTGATAGAAAAAAGATTAAAGGAAAATGTGCATCCTGCCATCATCTAAAGTATTGTGGAGGCGGATGTCGTGTAACTGCAGAATATATTACTGGTGATTTCTTCGGATCCTTCCCATTTTGTTGGCATGAAAATGATCATGAGCATGATATTGATGACGTTCAAAAAGAACAGATTGAATTGTTAGAGGGATAAAAAAAAATATATATTGATTATTAAATAAATGGATAAGGGAAAATAAATGCGCGTATTAATTTTTTCAGTTAGTCGGGAGATTATTCATGTGATGGTTCCACCTATCGGTGAAGCATACTTAATATCTTATCTCCTTAGTAAAGGACATGAAGTAAAATTATTAGACTTGGCTTTAAGTAACGATAATAAGAGAGATATTGAGAAAGCAATAAATGATTTTAATCCTCAAGTAATAGGTATATCTATTCGTAATGTAGATTCTGCAACATATCCTGGAAATTTATTTTTTTATTTGCCTGCTAAAAATATTATTCAATATATCAAAAAAATTGCTGATCCAGATATTCAAATAATTTTAGGTGGATCTGGTTTTTCCATCTTTTCAGAAGAAATCCTTAGGGACTTAAATCATAATATTGGAGTGGTTGGTGAGGGGGAATATGCTTTTGCTCATATTCTCAAGTATATTAAGAATGGTGAGGATCCTAGAAAAATAGAGAAAGGGATTTGCTTTATAGATTCAAATGGCGCATATCATCAGAGATCGCCTTGGTATATTGATAACCTTGATGACCTCCCAATTCCAACACGAGAACTATTGGATAATGATGCATATTTTATAGATCCATTGAAGAGAACAAAAGCAACATGGGGAAATATTCAAACTAAAAGGGGTTGTCCCATGAATTGCATTTATTGTAGTTACAGGTATATTGAGGGTTCTATACCACGATATAGATCTCCAGAGAGTGTTGTTAAAGAGCTAGATTTAATGGTTAATAACTTTGGAATAAAAAATGTATTCATTGTTGATAGCGTATTTAATTTGGATTACGACAATGTAAAAAATATTTGTGAAGGAATTTTAAAACAAAAAATCGATGTGAAATTGGGAGCAAATTATGCTCCAAATAAAAAATTTATTGAACTTATGCCACTTATGAAAGAAAGCGGGGTTGTACACTTAGCCACGGGTATTGAATCTCTATCAGATGTAATGTTGACCAATATGAATAAAAATCGAACCCAGGATGATGCTCTCCTTACTTCAAAAAAATGTTTTGAGCTTGAAATTGAACAATTAATACATATAATTGTTGGGGGTCCTGGAGAAACCCTTGAAACTGTTCAAGCATCTTTTGATCGATTAGAAACTATAAAAAGTTTTAAAGGTAATTTATGGCAAGGAGATGGTGATGTTCTTGTATTTGTTGGAATGAGAATCTACCCACATACGCCTTTACAGCTCATTGCAGAGCAAGAGGGAATAATACAGAAGGATGAAAATTTATTGAAACCAAAATTTTATATCTCTCCAAAAATAAAAGAAGTAGATCTATTTCAAATAGTTAGGAAGTATGGGCTGGTTAATCCAAGATGGATAATGCCCGGATTAGGGCTCAATAATCCAGATGGATTTGCTGAAATGAGTAATGTTCAATTTGCATTATATCAAAAATAAAAAAAAATATAATTTAAAAAACGAATAAAGAGGTTAAAAAAGATGGTACATGAATTACAAGATCTAAATAAATGGACTGAGTATATAGAAAGGTTAACTAAGGAATTCCATGATTTACCTGAGGTTCCATCGATTTTGGCTAGCATTGAACCAACATTGTTCCAGTATAACCTTACTGATCATCCAGAACTGAACTTTTGGCACGCTTTCAATAAAAATGGCATTCGAGGGGGTATGGGGGAAAATACAGAAGATAAGGATTTTATAAAACTCATCCATAAAGCCGATTTTGAAGTTGTGAGAAAAGTATTTTCAGGGGAACAAAACCCCGTCGAAGCAACAATGGCGGGAATCTATATAGTAGAGGGAGATATGGCTAAGTTAATGGCTTGTACCCCACTATTACCTTTACAAGTGAAAGCACATGAAAAAGTAATCTAAAAATTAATTTTTTTTTTCTAAAAATAAAGTTAAAATCAAAATGGAAGTTAAAAAAAAATGAAATGGCAACCAGATATAAAAGTACTCTATGATAAGATAGTTGTAAATATGCCGGAAATGGTCAGACCCGTTATAGCGCCTGAACTCTTACAAAATGCAGAGAAAAAGTGTGAAGAGCGAGGGGGAAAATTAGTAGCAGAAGTAGATCTCATTGTAGCACTATTTGAAATAACACCCACTGCATTTCAGCCAGTTATGATTGAAGATCTAAAAACATTGAAAGTTGATTATAATAGATATCTAGCTAAGGTAAAATCAGACTTTAAATGTACAAACGATTTGGAACTAATGGTTAAAGATTTTGCAAAACTTTGTGACATCGCTGGCGTTAAATTTAATGAGAATGCAACTCGGAATGTTTTTAATGTATATAAAGAATTTTTTATTGGTGCTCCAGTATCGATTAGAACTACGACCAAACCAGTTGAGCGTAGAGATGTTGCTCTTAGATATGTAGAGTTTTTTATGCCACATAATCCAGATCCATATACAAAAGCTATTAATGAGGGATTAATTGAAAACGATGATCATCCAATTCATGAAATGATAAAAGAGGCTATGGATACTTTTCAAATGATGGGTTATGGTGTTGATGTAGATGCTAGTACAGGATTATCAAAAATTTGGCCGTTTGTCGTCCCTGGTACAATTGAGCCTATCTTTTCGATGAAATCGGCTCCAGAAAGTATGAGAAAATACAAAGATTACTTTTTTAAGCATGGCTTAACAGCATTCAGCCTCTTCGCATTTGATTTCTTACATAAAACGGTGAACATCTATTTCATGCTAAAGCAACCACCAAAGGCTACATATAATAACTGTGTAACTCTTGTGGAAGAATTAGATTTTGAGATAGCATCTAAGGAGATAATGGAAGGTTGTATGAAAGCAGCTCATATATATTATACATTTAGTTGGGATTCAGATAAAATTGAACGGCTCTCTTTTGGAATGTCTTGTGATTCTCTCCAAGAGGTTCCAGTTCATTTTCATCCTTTAATGAAAAATTTTTTAGACGGGACACCACTCCAAAGTGATTCGCGTAAAGCTATCTGGGGAGTTTCATTCACTAACAATGGTCTCTATTACAAGATTGAGAATGATTACAACGGATTTATGATAGATTTTCTAGGAATGGGGTGTAAGGCTGGACTTGAAACATATAAATAATAAAAATTTTAAAATTTTTAGTATAGAAATTAAAACACAAAAAGAAAATACAAAATGAAGCTTATAATTGATGGAGATTATGATAAAAGTTTGGTAGAATTAATTGGAAAGCAGAGTCTTCCGATTTCCCATATAATTGTTCATGTGCCACAAAATCCGATTGGGAATGGATCGATTTTTTTACCTAAAAAAACTCCCAGTTTTGAAGAATTTGAAGATTTTTCTCGAGTTTTACTCGATAATAATATTGTACCTATAGCTGGGATTGATTCAACCTGTCAAGGTAATTTTGAGGCTCATATGCAACAATATAAGGCAACGAGTGCATTATTAGAGACGTTAAAGGAGTTGGAATATAAAAATTTACTTGTTTCTTCACCAAATAATATAGGTTTTGTTAAAGAACATTTTACTTCAGCAAAAATATATTTGTCATATTCACAATATGTTACTTCTTTAAATCGTGGAAAGATTTTATTTGAAATAGGTGCAGATAACATAATTCTACATCCAGATATTGTTAGATATTTTAATGTCCTAAAAAATTTCATAAAACTTAAACAGGATTTTGAAAAAACCAAGGAAATTGAAAGTATTTTACCATTAAATATTGGATGTAATTGGGGGTGTATTCAGTGGTATCAACATCATAATATGCAAAGTCACCGAACGATAGAATCCCCTATTTCATCTAGTCAGGAAGTTTATTCTGACATAGAAGATGAATTCGATTATCCACTACTTTATTGTTGGAAAGAACGGTTAGAAAAACCAGAAAATCTCCTAAAATCTGGATGGATTTCTCCTAGTAATATAGTGATGTATGAGAATTTAGGATTTGAAACTTTTATATTGTTTACAAGTGGTTTTTCGACTGAAAAAATACTAAGGATTATTAAAAACTATGAAAAAAAACAATTAAATACAAATTTTGACGAAATATTGAATATCCCAGAACCGTATGGTAATTATTGGTCTTCTAATAAAGCAAGAAATTCTATGATCAAACTCAAACCCGAGATCATTAATGATTTCTGCAAGGATTTTCCATATCAAGCACACTATCCATTAGAGAATGAAATGAATAGTTATTGTAATGATTATATTAAAAAACTTCAATTTGGAAGTAGTCAAGAACGAAATAATATATTGGATTTAATAAACAATAAGATGACAATTATGGAAAAAGGAGCTATTAAGAGGTGATTCTATGAGAATATCTTTAGCATGCAATTGGAAATTGGATTTATTGAATCAAATAGAAAATGATGTAAATATTAGGAAAGATGTACATGATTTCTTTGGAACTTATGATATGAGTTTTACAGGATCAGGTCGTCCTTTTTTTTTAATGGCAAAAAGAACCAAATCAGAAGTCGAGACATTCATTGAAAAAGTTCATGATCTCAATAAAAAATTTACATGGTTATGGAATGGAGAATGCCTAGGGTATTATAAATTTAATTCAAATGAACAAACAAAAGCGTTGAAAGAATTAGATTGGTTAGATGACATGGATATTGAATATCTAACTGTTACCGATCCTTATTTAGCAGAATTTGCTAAATTCTATAACCCTAAATTAAAGCTGAAAGTTTCAGTTATAGCAGAGGTGAATTCATTAACACGTGCTCTAGAATGGGGCGAAATTATCGGCTCCAAGGGAGTACTCACTATTTCTATAATGCTTAATCGAAATTTTCCCCTTCTAAAGGAAATTAGAGAAAAAGTCGGATGTGATATTGAATTATTAATAAACGACTGTTGTCTCAATGAATGTCCTTATCGGTTTTTCCATTATACTGAATGTTCTCATGCAAGCCAGTCCTATGATCAGCTAGATGGATATTATAATGATTGGGCTACTATTGCTTGTCAAAATCAAAAATGTTTTAATACTGAACAAATTGTAATGTGTAAATGGATTCAACCTTCCGACCTCGATAAATATATCGCAATTGGAATAGATTATTTTAAAATTTCTGGAAGAAGATATGGTACAAACTGGATAATGAATACATTAAAAGCATATAGTAATAAAGATTCAAATAGGAACCTAGGAGATATATTCAATGCTTTTTCTTTTGTATCAGATCCGTTAATCCTAGCTGGAAATCAATTTTCAGAATTTTCACTGCGGCAAGAAAAAATGGAAACTGCTGCAGATAATCAAAGTATTATGTTAAGTGTACCAGATTATGATGCTTGCTTAGATGGAAATAAATTGGATACATTTATTCAAAATTTTCCACACGGAGGTGTAAGATGTGCTGAAAATTGTGGAGTATCATGTTTTTATTGTCATAGTTTTGCGAATAAAGCATATTCTCAACCTGAAGGAGGAATTACAGATTCGTATAAAAAATTCATGTTATATCTCTTTGATTATCTTAATACAGGGGATATGTTTGCCTCTAACGAAGAAAGAAAACTAAAGAGTCCAATGAAAGAAGTAGAATCAAATACTTATATTGGTATTCCATGGGAACCAGAAGCAGAAGAATTTTTAAATGAAGTTATGACTATTATTCCAAATGAGATGAAAAACGCAGCAAGGAAGGGAATTGGTTTTACTGCTGAACGTACAGCAGAAAAGGAAAGTTCAAAAATTGTTCATAAAGAACTATTAATTTCGATAATAAGTGAACTCGTTCCTCAACCATTTAAGAGAGATTATATTGAATTTTTAATTGAAAAGAATATTGATCTTAAGAAATATATGAGTGATGATGAGATTAATTACGTTAAATCACTACCTTTTAGTGCTGAAATAATTACTCAGAATGAAGAACCTGTCGAGAAATTAGACGAAAGTCTAACAGGTGAAACCATCTCATTTAAAATTGATACTAAGGAAGAATGGGAAAACTATCTTAATGAATTTTTTAAAATTTATAACGAATTACCAGAACTTTCACCTTTACTTAAACCAATCGCACCATTACTCTTCCAATATAAGATTACCGATAAACCTGAGATGGATTATTGGCAAATAATGGAAGAAGAAAAAGTAATATGGGGAATGGGAGAATATTCCAAAGATAATATTTCTAAAGTTATTCATAAAACGGATTTTGATACCATAAAGAAAGTAAATTCTGGTGAATCTAACCCAATAGAAGCCACAATGGCTGGAACTTATGTAGTTGAGGGTGATATGGCCAAATTAATGGCATGTACTCCATTAGCACCACTCAATGGAAAAACACATGCATTGTTATCTAAAATTAAAGAATAAATAAGTGATATTGATGAATAATACAAATTTGATTAAAACTACAAGATTATTAACTTATATTAAGAAAAAAACTCAGAGAAAATTTAACGAGGGAGAAAAAAAATTCAATTAACTGTTGCGACGAATTGGGATTTTGATCTAATTGAAACATTATCAAAATATCCTGTAAGAGATTTTTATGGAGCTGGGAACTTTTCTATTGTTGGTCATGGACGACCATCCTTTTTATTAAAGGAGATAACAGAAGAAGATATTGCGGAATATATTAGTCAAGTCCATAAAAAGAATATGAAATTCTCATATTTACTAAATGCCCCTTGCATGAACAACATGGAATATGAACCTAAATTTCATAGAAAATTGATACAACATCTTCAGTGGATTAACGATATTGGATCTGATTACGTAATAGTAACTATTCCATTCCTAATTCAAATCATCAAAGAACAATTTCCAAATCTGAAGATACGTGTATCTACGATTGCGCATATTGACAGTGTCAATAGTGCAAAATTTTATGAATCACTAGGAGCTCATGAAATTACACCTAGCATAATGATTAACCGCGATTTCAAAACATTGAAAAACATGCAAAAAGCAGTGAAGTGTAAAATTGTTCCCCTTCTAACAGATGGGTGTTTATATCAATGTCCTTTTAGAAATTATCATTACAATCTTTTAGGACATTCTTCTCAAGGAGATCACCATCTCGGTGGTAGCTATATAGATTCTTGTATAATGAATTGTAGTGCAATTAAATTTTCAAACAAGACAGAAGTTATTAAATCTAGATGGATACGTCCTGAAGATTTATCCCATTATGAAGAAATAGGAATTGATACATTTAAAATAGCCGGAAGAAGAATGACATCTGAATGGATTGAAAGATCAGTTAAAGCATTTTCTTCAAAAAAATATGATGGCAACCTTGTTGATATAATTCAAGGATTTTCTATGTCAATAGGAGTTGAAAAGGATCCACATGATAAATTTAAAGAAACTTTTTATGAAGAGACTAAATCAAAATTGATAATTGATAATTCTAAACTTGATGGTTTCATTGAATTTTTCAAGAAACAAGATTGTATTTCAATGTGTGATGAATGTAATTATTGTGAAAACTGGGCAGA
>SDBS01002251.1_pt1 | contig 19395 bp, 35 predicted proteins | sample 2277091 | NCBI WGS metagenome assembly SDBS01 (sample SAMN10404972, study PRJNA504765) | marine sediment metagenome | isolation source: marine sediment core GS10_PC15, 163 cmbsf | place: Arctic Ocean: Southern Knipovich Ridge | collected 2010 | reverse complement strand
GAATTAATCTGGGTTGTATATAATGGACAGGAAGTTGGTGATAAGTTTGTTATAGAGAATGAAGTTCTTTCGTTAGATGAAGTTCGAGAACGGGAATTAAAACCGAGGTATTCCAAACATGACTAAGCAATTTACTGTTCTATTACAGGAGTCAGCGTCTGCCAAGCAAGTAGAGAGATCCGTTACAGCTACACTTAAGGCTCTTGGGTTCTTTCGACCACGCGTCCTGTGCACACAACCCGTCAGTCGTGAGGTTGATGTTACCATAGCCTACGATGAAGAGTTGACCCTCAAGTCATGACCCTCTAAGGTGGGGCGATGAAAAACATTAAAGAGATCGAGCTTCAGTTCAACGAAGTCGCAAAAAAGTGGCGAGTTCGATATCGGCACCGTGGCGTTTCTGGTAAGTTGAACGGATGGAAGTTTCTTATGCGGCCAAACACCGTCATTGAAACCACTCAACATGAGCTCGGTATTATTACCGAAACACATTTCGAGATTGCTCTCTTCGACGAACGCGACCAGGCAGAAATTGCTATCATGCGTTGGATTGCTCCCCCGACTGAATACGAGGAGATGGAGAAGGGTGTTTGGGAGGATGTCGCGGTTTTTCACCCAAGAAAGCGCATCAATTAATCTAACCCCTTGATTTTTGTGGTTGACTTCACCGCAAGGAAAGGTGATAATGGCCACAATGAAATTCGACAAATACACATATCTCTGGCCTCCCCGCCCTGAAACCAAGATTATGAAGAGTCAGCTTGGCTTCTATGCCAAGAAGAAGTGGGTTGGTCAGTTCAAGAAGAACGGCACTTGTACCGTTCTGTTCGTCACCCCTGAAAAAGATATCATCGTCAAAACCCGACACGACTCCGACCACAAAGCGTGGAAGCCAACTTCTGGTTCCACCGATGCATTCAAAAAGATGCCTGGTGACGGATGGTACGTGTTCGTCTGTGAAGTGCTTCACAGCAAAACAAAGCTTGTTAAGGACACCGTTTACATTTTCGATATCCTCGTTAATGACGGTGAAAATCTCGAAGGAACGACATTCATCGACCGACAGGAGATTCTGAAAACCCTGTTCGAGATTGACAAAGACCTTCCCGAAGGCGTTACACGAATTCATGCGAAGAGCCACTACGTCATTACTCCAAAGGTTTGGCTCGCGCGTCTGATTACTGGTAAGTTCAAAGAAACAATGGCTGGAATTCAGGAAGCATCTGATAAAGTCGAAGGTAATTCAGAGAACGAGGGATTGGTCCTCAAAAATCCGAACGGCAAATTAAGAAATCTCCAGAAACAGAAGAGTAACAGTGGATGGCAAGTTAAGTGCCGATGTGCCACTGCAAACTATTCATTCTAGGAGCAACCATGCCAAGAGTTCAAAGAGACGACAAGGGCTTGTACATCAAGTTCAGAGACCAGTACGCCCGTCCGATGAAAGCTGGTCACACCCCATCTCCATTAGCGCCATTGGGCACGCACATTCGTGAACAGGCGCTAGTTGAAGTCAAATTGTTTTTGGGTGATAGTCGGAGACTGTTAGTGGATATTGTGCCGGACGGCAAATATATCATTGCTGAAGGCAAGTTCACTGAAGTCTGGTATCTTGATAAACCCGTTAATTCACCGCCAAAGGGGAAGCGGAATGCTCAAAAACATAAGACTAAAGGATCTGTTCGTAGGCGCAACGTGGGTTCCAATACTCGCTCTCGCAAGAAAGTGGGCAATACGAGCCGCAATAATTCTAACGGTTCTCGCAATCGTGTGGGTGGGTCTAAAGTACGTCCCAATTGATATTCTTCGAGGGGACGCAGGATTTTTTCTCACTACTGATTCAGTCGTACCTGACGAATCATATCGACTGCGCGTTCAACAAAACGATCTCCGCATTTACGAAAAACGCTCGATGATAGACCCAAGAGTTCTATGCATCGGATGGTACGGTGATATTGGAGCTTGGGGTGATTGTGTTTTCATTCCTGACTACGTCGCTCCAGTTGACCCCGAAGATGTACCTGAAATTCCCGACCCCACATTGAATCCTCAATAGGAGCAGCTATGCAAATTTTTATCAAGCCACTCGACGACATTTTACGCTACAGCGACCTTGCCGATACGTACGGTAGATTCGGATTGGTGTTTTTCGTCGAAGAACATTGCTACTCGTTTGATGGGGACCGACAGTTCGTCAACATTCCGAAAGTGTGGTTAGTTAACCACAACATCGAGAATTACGAAATTGGTAAACGATTCACATCAATCGACGATCGGCGCGGTTCACGAGAAATGGCTCGAATCATCGCAGCCGTTAATCCAAAGATGGCTAAGCGGATGGGCGACTCGGTCAAGGACGCTCTTCGCAAAGAAGGCTTTCGAGCTGATGTACTCATCCACGTCGTCGAACGCGCCGAGACGTTTATGGGCGTCAACGGACCGCGCGATGAGTGAAGGCGTTCTCATCTTCGGAATGTTTGTCGGTGGAGTGATGATTGTCATCATGACATTATTGGGTGCGACCAACCTTTTTAGGCAGGTTGCTTACGAGAAGCCGAAATCAACGACGACGAACAACGAAGTTGTTACCGTGACAGATTATAATAAGGCACGAGCAAAGATGAGAAAAAATTCATGAGCCAATTCATTCAAATAAAAGTTCGTGGTTGGCCTCATAAGCAGAACGAGGACGATACACGACTTATATTCACGCTCGAAGAGCGAGAGCAAGCATCAGACGTCATGGTCCAATTAGGTGGACTGTTCAGATGTGAAGCGCGAGTTATCAACGAAGACGAATTGCCTGATCGCGAATCAGCCGAATTACTTTTGGCCCAGGCGATCAGAGACGCAATCGTCCAGGACGAGGGTGTATACATACAGTGAGGTTTCCATGTACAAATTAATTTTCGCCGCAGCGCTTGTCGTCTCTGGCCTGCTTATCTGGAACTCGGCTCAAGCAGAAGAGTCAAACGACTGTTTTCTCTGCGGGGAACGAGAATGGTCAGTTGGTGGTGGTGCTGGAGCGGACATCAATGGTGATTACAACGCCATTATCGTTTCCGGTAACTGGCTTCCAATAAAGCGAAGTCTTGGCACCGGTGTTATCACGTCCTTGCAACTCGGCCAATACGACTATGACGAAGGTAGTGGTCAACGTGTTGCGGTGGCTGCTGTCCCCGTTCTGACATATCATGGCTTCTATGCTGGCATGGGAGTGAGTCTTGGAAACACGACACCCTATCTCGGAACAGTCTGGAACTTTGCATCTGTTGGTGGATATCGACACACGTTCGATAATGGTATGTTCGTCGACTTTTCACTTACTCACGAAAGTCATGCAGCCCGTGCGGGTGTCGAGAAAGACAAGCCAAACGGCGGCGTGACAATGGTCGTTGGTCAATGGGGAGTAAGATTCTAATGAGTAAATTCAACCCGGACGTCAGCCCGGACGGCTCTTGCGCCGCCGATGGCTTCTTGGACATTATCATGTGGCTGGGACGGTGGATGCGTAAAGTATCAGCCCTAGTCCTGAGGATACTGAGGATACACAAATGATCTCTAAAACTGAAGAAAAAATCGTTCGGCGCGTGTTCAACTTTCTCGTGGACGTCTACGAGGCTACATACGCTTATTGTCTGGTCGGAGGTTTTCTGATAGTTGTACAAAACACGTTCTAGAAAATAGCATGAAAGACGACATCTCAAGAATTCATCCAGAGTTTGCGAACGCAGCGGCGTCACTTGAATCAGCCATCTCACAAGCTGTCATACAATCCAAAGGCATGGATGCCAGTGTTGTCGTTAACATGAAAAAAGATGGGACATGGAATTATAGAATGTGTGGTGGAAAGGTTACCCGTCTTGAACTACTCGCCATACTTAACTGTATAACTGAGAAATTAGCTCGTGATATTAATAATGGTGACAGATAGTTAATCCCAATGCTGGTCAGTTAACTGCTTCTCGTCAGTCGTCGGCCACGAATAGATGTAGTTGCCCGCAAAATCCTTCACTGCTAAGAACGTAAATCCTGATGCCTTGTAACAAATGATCTTTGCATCGTAGTCTGGAATCACGTCCTCAAACCACATCTCTGCTTCTGTATCACGACGAGCGTGCTTGTGGAGCCAATTCAAAGCCGCGTCCAACTCCTTTGCACTATTCGGTCCACTACCCAAATCAGCTACGACCTGAATATTCTCGATTGGCGTATCTGTGAATGGAGCGAATACGGCTCGACCGATCGCTCGTACAGCAGACATCATATAACCAGGCAAATGTTTTACTTGATGCCACTCAAGCTCAACCATTCCCTCTTTGGCCATCTTCTTGTTAAGCATAGCTGGCATCGTTTCAATAACAGCAAGATCCTTAGAAGGTGTCTTTGGTTCGGTATCCGTAAAGCCTGGAGTTCTCAAGTCTGTAGCATCATCCGCACCGGCAATTCGTGCTGCGTCTTCATCCGAGATAACATCCTGCATTCCTGAGCCGACAAGATCAGCTAACTTGCCCATTGCGTCTGGATGCGTTTCAACTCCACCCATTGCTCTGGCCGTCTTGCGCTTCCCAGCTCGTTTTAGTTCTGGTGGAGCAACATCGCCAATTGGCTCATGTCGCTGCTCAGGTTTTTCATACGGTGCTGGTGCTTGACGACCGGCACTAGGATCAGTGTCAAATGCGCCGAGATCGGGACCTACGGCAGGTCTCTCACGAGTCCTCGTCTGAGTTCGTCTCTGTTCCTCGGGCTTTCGGGACTTCTGGCGTTCCGGTCGGTCCGGCTGTTCCTGCAAGAATTGCGTAAAGTTCATATAAACTCCTTTTGTTCTATTTATTCCTGGGGCGTTGACCCTAACTATGTTTTCGTAGATGGTGGCCTCACTTAGCTGATCGGTGACATCTAGCCCGTAAAACTAGATACCTCCCTCCTACTTCGGCGGCCAAACGGCCGCCTTCTTTTTGTCTGTTGATTCTGGCCCCCAGTCCACGCGATAGTGAACCTTATTCGTCTGGAGGAAAAGATGCGAACAATCAAAGCTGGTACAATAAAGCGGCTACATGTTGATAAGCATATCATAGCCAAAAATAGAAAGCTTCCCGTCGAAGAGCATTTAGCGCCGTTAACGATTCAGACGAGTCGCGGCCCGCTTAAAGCAAACACGGTAAAAGTCAAAGGTCCGAGTGAATTTGTATACCGACCGCATAAGCCACTATCCTGTGGAGCGCGACTTTGGATTGAAACGAAATCAGAGGTAGAATATGAGTGACATAAGAGAAGCAGTAGCCGCTGCCTTCCAGCGTATTCGTGACAGGCAGCAAGAGGTCGCGGGCGAACTTGCCGAAGATCATCAACTTGATTGCAAGACTTGTAATCCAATTTTAGTTAAAAAGCAAGGATTGGTTCAAGCAGACATAGACGCGATTGCTGAATTGCATGTGGTCATGAATCGATTGTTTGAACACATGAGTGAACTCGACCCCACTGACCGTGAGTTAAAGGAGTGCGTCGCCACCCTACAATGCATTGAATTCGGGATGCAGAGAGCGTGGAAATTCGAGGAAGACGTGAATTACCACACCTGGTGGATGCGTGCACCGCACTGCATCTGTCCTCGAATGGATAACATGGACATGGCATTCTTTGGGCGAGGACCTATTCTTCAACAAGACTGTCCTTTGCATGGATGGGACGAGGCCGAATAAATACGTTCATGGATTTCAATGAACGATACAATAAGGCAATTTTAAGAGCGGCCGTTGCTGTTTGGGTGCTCCGCCGTCAAGGTGAATCCAGAGGAATGTCCGTCCAAGAAGTTAACACGAACCTGTTTACTTTTCTTCATGATATGGCGGAGGATCTTAAAGGATACGCTCCGGATGGGTTTCCGTTAACCTACGATATGGTTAACAATGATGCTCACTTTGCAGCACAACACATGACACCTGAAATGCTTGCACGCTTAGATGTCAGTCGTCGCCCTAATACAATATACGACGCATAAAATAGGGTGGGAGGTTTAATTGAAAAATATCATGCTCGCGCTATTACTAGTGCTTCCATTTGCGTTCACCGTTTCCGCTGCTGAACTTATCGGTATTACGCACGGTGAAGAAGATGTATACACTCACATCTTCTGTAAAGGCTGTCCCGAAAAATCCATTCAAGAACGATTCGTCGATGACCTATTGATTGAAGACGCTGGCGTGGTTGTCTTTTGGGATGATGCCGGCATGCCGAAACGAATCGCAATCCAAAGCACCACTGTAACGCCGATTCAGGACGTATGTACAACATTTCTAAAGTATTGGCCGAGTCGTTCGACGGTAATTACCTTGCACGTGGGATACGCCAAAACGTATAGATGTGATGGAAGTAAAGCTGGTGGACCTTCTTCATTAGAGGTAGCCGGTGGACAGGAAGACGAAACATGAGCGCACTCTGGCTAATACCACTGGCGGCTGTCGTGATGCTTGTAATTATCATCTACACATCCAACCGAGAGTGGAAGAGGATGAACCGATGAAGCTTTCTTCATTAGTGGTAGCCAATAAATGAAACAATTAATCTTGGGTCTCGCACTTCTAATTGCTACCGCCACCACCTTCGCCGCAACAGAAATCTGGATGATGCACGATCCCGATTGTGTGTTTTGCAATGCGTTTATGATGGACCATGATATGTCTGATGTCGTTGATGGTGAACACACAATATTCCTTGGTGAGACTTCACCGTGGACGAGAGCCACAATTGTTGTCATTAATCTATACGACTCACAAAATACGCCTGATCGTGTTATCGCCGCGATTAATGAACGGAAACTTAAACCATTTCATGCCACGCCTGCTTTCTATCTTTGGGACACAGAGACGAAGTCTGTCATCAAGCAACGAATTGGTTGGCACAAATCGATGAAAGAAGATTTTCGTAATTGGGTGTTGACTGGCGACGACCCCAAGTAGTATCTTTTATCTGTCTCTCCCACGCCGCAAAGGCGTATTTTTATGACCCGGAACCTATCCAATGGAACCGGGTCTCTTTTTTCTGCCTGTACCGCGCTTTAAACTAAATACCCCTAGAACCGCTAGCAAATAAGCTATATCGTTTGATTTTACCCTTGCTCCTATTGTATAATTTCTGCTTCAGGTAAAAACTCTAATAACTTAAAAGGAAAGAAAAGGATGGGGTGGTTATTCACCATTCGTAGTCTCATTGGACTACAATATCTCGCTGTCGCACTGTGTACCGTCTTCTTTTTGCCCGTTGATTTCCTAGCTGTCTTTCTCGAAACCACAAAGGATATTATACTGTTTGACCCAATTCTGCTGTTAAGTTTGTATTGGGGTCGGAGAGTATGGAAAAATGAAACGCGACGTCTTGCTCCGTTTCTCAGATCCATTTGGTAATTTAACATGCCTCAACCGAAAGGTAGATATGTTTCCTACGAGGAGGCTAGTAGGGTAGCACAACAGGCAGGATGCCGCTCCAGAGATCAGTATTGGCGTTGGCATGTCAAGCATGCACACGCTGGAATTCCTAAGATGCCGCACCGCGTCTACGAGGAAGCATGGACTTCGTGGAACGATTTCCTAGCAACCAGCAATCAATTCATTCCAGGACGATTCAGAGAAAAGAAAAGAACCTACCGTTCGTTCTGGGAAGCCGCTCGATTCGTTCACCAGCTCAAACTCCGCACCGCTAAAGAATGGACAATCCATTGTGATGAGAACGACATTCCTGATGACATTCCACGAAGACCTGATTATTATTATCGTAAGGATGATTCGTGGATGGGATGGCCATCATTCCTAGGAGTCACCACAACAAAGGTAATTGAGGCACAACAACAGAATGTAGCAGTGCTAGCCTTTGTTGTAGCGGCTGGTCAACAGCCAAACGTTATCACGATGCTGTTAGAGAAAGAGGGCATCGCTGCGTTACAGGAAAGTCAGAAGACTAACGGATTCAGGATTTACCGTGTGTACGAGTACGAACGCGAACTGATGTCACAGGTCCAAGAGATTCTGGACTGGTGCAGCACTCCGTACTACGGCGATACAAACACACGTCTAGTGCCTAACACTAATGAATTAGTCTTCCAATTAGATAGCATACTTAAATTTATAGCTAAAACGAATTAACTTTGTAATATAAATAGGAATAATACATTAAATCATATACACCATAGATTAGGTTCTAACTCCTTGATTTATATAGGATTTTAACCAGATAATAACGTTGACTCGTGCGCCCATTACTGTATAATGGCCACATCAATTGGGAATAACTGAGAGACATAATATGAGCAACACCGCATTAGACGTTATCGAGGCCATGGGTTTATCGACTACGTCATTCGTCTCAGCTGTTCACACAGCCAAATACGAAGAGAATTTGCACATGTCTTCACTCGACCAGTGTCGAATGTTGATTGGCGAAATCTCTGGTCAAACAGACTTTGACCTTCCGAGCGAGCGATATGCACGTTTCCTTCTCATGTATGTCATTCAAGAGTCTGTCCGAGCAGGTATGTGCGACGACGAAGTTTTCGAACTTGCTGTCGAAGGCACGAAAAGATTCCTCAAGGACTATCGCTTCACGTATGCTTACTTGGAGCGCGCAGAGGCACCCGCCCTCAACGATGACGGTTCTGTCAAGCGCAAGAAGGGTGAAAAGAAAGTGATGGCTGAAACCATCTACAAGGAACTCGAAGCAGAACATCAGGACACTTCGAAGAAGGAACTCAAGAAGCTCGTGATGGCTGCTCTTCAGGAACAGGTCGGCATGACGAAGGCTGGTTCTCAAACATATTTTTACAACGCTTTCAAGAAATTCGAAACTGTAAGGAGTTAAACGACATGGCTAAGAAAGAAGCACTCACTCGCGCCGAGCTCAGACTGTTGAATAGCAGACAGCGTGCTGAACTGGTCGGCGTTAAGCCCAAGTACATGACGATGAGTTACTGGACTCCTCGTGAAATGCGCAAGGGGCGAGGCAACCGATAACCGAACTCGTGCTGTCTGGGGACGTGCGACGGCAGGTGGAAAGCATGGCGTAGTCGAAAGACATAAATCCCCTCTGCAACCCATACCCGCTCCTTGTCACGACTGGAGCCTAGAGACAGCATCTTCGTTCTACCCCGTGCGTCAGGCTTGGAAGGCAACGCACGGGTTCTACCCTCCCCGTTGTTCTGGACATACATGTTCGTGTAAAATTTGTCTCTGAAAAATCAAAAAGAGGAAAGTCCGTGAGAGACTATGACAACGTTCCCACATACCAAAAGGTCTGCCGCTTAGTTCGATATCATCCGAGCCTTACTCTTATTGACGAAGCGTGGGTCTCAGGCGTTCAAGGTTGGATGTCGATGACTGGATTCATCACTTACGAGCAGCGACGACATCTTGGCCGCCTTTCCAAGAAGTATCTGCAAGAAGGTAGATTTCAACTGCACGATTGGTGGGATGGAAGCCTGGATCTAATGCTGGCGGAGATCGAAGCTGATGACTCGTATCGCACTAAATACGCAGAATCTGATGAAATTGTGGTCTAACTACTTGATTTCAAAGGACTTTTAACCCACACAAACTGTTGACCCTGCCCACGAAATCCCGGAAAATGGCCCTATTGGTTACACACATTCCGGAGACTGAATTGATCGTACCACAGGAAATCAAAGACAAAGTTGAAGCGCGAGTTGCAGAGTGCATTGCGATTGCCAACAAGCGCTACGGGAAAACCTTTCCGATGCCGAAGATTGAATACACCCTTCGAGGTCGGACATCTGGTATGGCTTGGGGGCGACAAAATCGAATGAATCTCAACAGCATATTGCTGATTGAGAATGGCGATGTTTACATCGCCCGAACGCCTGGCCACGAAACCGCTCACATCATTGACGAGGCTGTACACGGAGACAGAACTAAGCGTCAACGCAGTGGTAGAGTCGTTCGCGACATACACGGCACTGGATGGAAAAAGATCATGCGTTTGTTTGGTCAAGATCCTTCACGCTGTCACAGTTATGACACGACGAACTCAAAAGTTCGCAAGACCAGCAATCGTACATCGTACATCTGGACTTGTGGCTGCGGTAGAGAAACGATGAAACTTGGCGCCAAGCGTCATAACAATCAGCGGCTTCGTCCCACCTACTGGATGCGCGGTCACGCTGCGACGCGTTGTGGCGCATACACTCACACCCACACGGTCGTTGGTGGTGTCAGGAAGCCAGTCGAATTGATAAACGGTTTGACGCTACCCGCCACGCCACCCGCTCCGAAGAAAGTGAAGGCTGCGAGAACGGGAACGAAAGCCGCACGAGCGGTTGAGCTGGTTCGTCAATACAACTTCCTGGACCGAGACGAGGTCGTTGGCATACTTCAAGAGCGACTGAGCATGAGCCGAGCTGGTGCACAGACTTACTACTACAACGCAAAAAGGACGCTAGGAGCCACCGCATAAAAAATGTCACACTTTCACAAAAAGTGCAATGGAACGATTCGAAAGTTCTTCGAGGACTTCGATCAGCTTCCGTACGAGTTGAAAGAGATCATTTGGAACCAACCTCAGCCTCCCACGTTCGACGACTTGAAGGCTGCATGGCAGCTTGCAGAGGAAATGGGGCATACAGAAGAGAACGTCCACGTTCTTCGAAAGGACCGCAAGGAACAAAAAGCTAGAGACCGTAAAGCGGCTAGAGAGGCAAAGCGAGCAGAAGTCAACCTTCGCCGAATGAACCTCCGACGCAGTCGCTATCGGACGATCTACAAGAAGGTTCGCATCGACAAGCGCGATGACAAACACGCTCGCCTCGTTCGTTTGCTTCCGGAAGAAGCGATGGATGTGATGGCGCGACGGGGCCACGTCGATGATGTTCAAGAGGCTACTGGATGGAAATGGATTCCCGTTGGCCGGGCGAAAGTGACCGACAATCCAGAAGAAGCTGTTGAGTATTTCGAATCGGAACGCCCGCCTCAAAGCCTTTCAAAAATGATGCATAACGCTGTTGGTCGAACAGGCGACAGTGATATAGAGCAATTAGCAAACGTTTCAAAGAAGCAAAAAACATGAAAAAAGTTTGCCCTACATTACATCGCTCGTGTCATGGACACTTCCACGAACGAGTAAAGATCGACATGGACGGTGGGACGGCACGAAAGCGTAAAGCACGTCTCGTTCAATACAGCGAAGAGCAAAACAACCGTTGTGCATACTGCGGAACAAATGTTGTGTTCTGGTGGGAGTTCGACGATTTGGTTACACGCTGGAATACTGGTGACAGTAAAACTGAACAGAATTTCCAATCAGCGCTCAACAAGATGACGAATCTAGCTGTATTCGATTACTACGACCAACTAGCTGCTCGTACCCGACACAATACATTTGTTGCTTGTCAAGAGTGTCATTATTATCGAACAAAAGGCACAGGCCTACACTCCAACGGAATACCCCCAACTCGGTTCTACGAAGTTCGACGAGACCCGGAACGTTGGGCGACGATGGTGAAGTGGGCTAACTTCCACCGTAAGAAGAAAGCAAAGAAGAAAGTTATCGAGAACCTCTTTCGAGAAGGCTTGGGACAAACGCTGAACAAATCCATGTTCGCAAACATTGAAACGTTCCTGGCAATCGACATTGAATGGTACGAACGAGATGACCGCAAAATACTAGAAGTCGGCCTCACTCGATTCACTGCTGACCGGATTGTTCCGAAGCACATCATCATTCGAGAGTACTTGGATGTCGTAAACCAAAAATATGTACCTAACAAGAAGGACCATTTTCATCACGGTCAAAGTGAGACGGTTCTTAAGGTTGAGGCCGCTGACATCGTTCGAGCTGAGCTGTCCAAAGTAGAAGGTGTTGTGGTGCACGGAGGTGAACAAGACCTCACAGCACTCAAGCACATCGGCGTAGACGTTGATCGAGATACGACAGTGTACGACACACAGAAAATGTTCAGCATGATGCTCGGCGTTCGAGACCGATACAAGCTTGGACTGGTGAGTGAATTTATGGACCACGATTTGCAAGATCCGCACAATGCAGGAAACGATGCATTTGCAACGGCCAAATCATTCATAGAGATGCGTGCGATTATCGAAGCGGAACAAAAGTTGTCTTATACAGGCCGCATGTTAAGTGGGAATTTGCGGCTTGAAACAGTGGAAATAAGCGCCCAGGAAAGTTGACACCACACCCACATTCTGGGATAATATTCTTTGTGGGTGGCCGACACGAGGCCTCAAAAACTGAACTCCAACAGCCCAAATCGGAGCTGAATCCACACAGCAAATAGGGAAGGATAGGCTGGTCACAGGACGACCAGAGCATCCAAGCAGAAATCAAATGACCCCAGTGATGGGGTCTAGCTTTATCTGGAGGTCGGAAATGCATTACACTGGTCTGTATGCTCCTTCGTCGGCCGATGGCTTTTGTCATCAGGCTATTGAACAAGGCTTGAGTTGGGAACAGATTGTCGAACTATGTCAAAAGCGTTCAACAATGCTGTCTCAATGGGTTCCTGATTCGATGGAAGAAGTTACACGTCGATCCCAAGACTACGACCACCTTGTCGCTATGGCAGAGTGGCACAGCTCCGCTCCGAGGTTATAGGAAAATGAATACATATGTAATTCAGATCTTCGATGAATACTGGATTCGCGATGGCGAGAGTTGTCTCGAAGAACTCCACGACCTCGAAGCCGCAACGAAATTCAAAACGAAAAAGGCGGCGAAGGAAGTTATCAGTTCCACCACTCTCGCTAAGTATTGCAAAATCAAAAAGCTTTCAAATGTGCTACCTACATTCCTTGAATGGAAACAGCGTGGTATGGTGCGGCGGGAAATTCCAAAGATCTCCAGCATGTCACGAAAGTACAACGGAGAAGGACTTGAGGAAGTCATCGCATTTCGTAAGTACCATCACGACCACGAACATGAAGTTCGATTTGAAGACTATACTACTTGGCCAGATGTGGGTCGGTTTCTGACGTGTTTTTATGACATAGAACATTATACGTCCGCGGATTATACAAAGACTATGGCTACCTTTAAGTTGAAGGTGGAACGGGCTGCTGAGTACTTAACCTTCAAAAAAGAGTTGAAAATTCTGTTGCCTCACATTACGCACATCGACGAAGATGGCTTTGCAATCATGTCTATTTTTGACCACGAGCTTTCCGAATACGAATCGCGGTATTTCTTGTACGATAAAGATCCGGTTAAGGACGAACACTATATCAAAAATCATTACGACCGCATATTGTTTTCGGGTACCTTAAAGCAATGCTTCGAGGAGATTCGTACACGATATTATTACGGAGAGTAATATGTTTGATCAAATCCAAGATTTCAGCGTTCTTTATTTTCTAGCCGGTCTCGCCATCTTTGTATTGGTGGTTGTTATTGCAGATAAGTGGCGGTACAAAAAATGAGAGATGTAACATTTAATGTTGACAAGGTCAATTATGTTTATTGGCGGTGGGCGACTGCCGGACCAAATTCCAAGCGATTCTTCGCCATGATGGATGGTGGAGTAGATGTGGAGATTGACGAAGACATATACTCCACACTTTGCGAGATTTTCACTCAAAAATTCACTGAAATATCAAGCGGTTAGACCTGTTGACCTTCGTGTGCCCACCTGTGATAATGGGCACATCAGACATCAACGGAGACCAACTAAATGTCCGCAATGAAAAATGTCGCAATCGCGATGGAAGAGGTTCTGATGATCCTCGACACCCTCCCCGCCAATCAGCGAACGTATCTGGTCAAAGAACTTCCCGAAGCGGAAGCACAGAGACGAGCTCTCGATCTCGGCATCGACGTTCCTTCCAATGAACCCGCCGTTGACTGGATGGGTGAATAAAATGGCAATGCCAAAAGATCTTTTCGAACACTGCGACTCGATAGACGCAGCCCTTTTCACAGGCGATGCCTTTCACGACGAGGCGGCTCGTGAAGAGTTATGGGCGTACATCGGACGATGGACTCGTGAGCTCGAAGCGACAGTCGACAATAATGAGGACGACTTCGACGAAGAGCGCCAGGACGCCATCGAAGCGAACTCTACGGGCGGCATGTACGGCTACGAGATCAATTAAAGATGAAATGTCCCTTCTGCAAACGAACCGAACACGAGGTGAAATTTCGTTCGCTTAAAAACGACTACATCCGTTGTATGTGTTGCGGATGGAAATGGCAACCGGCAACGAAACCTCACATCGAGAAAAGACCACACGGATGGACCGTAACATTTGCGGCACATAAGTGGAACGACATCATCCGCACTTTCAACAGCAAAGCCAAAGCCTTCGTTGACCGACTCAATGCGTAGTAAAATAACCTTTGTAGCCATCCTCCTTCTCGCTTCACTTAACGTCGAGGCAAATTGGACGTCCTTCGTTCTGCACGTTAGTGAAGGAACGAGTGAAAGTGTTCAACGAGAAGCAACGCCAAACGGCTGGCTCGATGGTGTGTGTCGAATTTCTGTTCTAAAGTGGAACCCCTCAAACCTACATAACGTATTCCGAAGCTGGGGATACGCACTTGATGGTTGCGTTCAAGGGCGGCTGTCAACGCAAGTTAAGACTGTCCCACCTAGTGGAAAGGCTAGTTCCACCACCCACAACTGGAAATCTTTTGTCATTCACGTTCGTGAAGGTGAAGTCGAGGACGCCATCATTGGTGGTCAGTGTAAAGGGCGAGACCAAAAAGGAAGAAGTCGGTCCGGTGGTTGTGCTCGTTGGATGGCTTCACTTCCTGGTGCTCAACTCGATGGTGAGTGTTGGATCACAGTTCCGAAATGGAATGCAGCGCACGCTGGTATAGTGGGAACTTGGGGACATGAAGGTGGTCACTGCATCAAAGGCAGTTGGCACGAATAGGAATTAAAGTATTATCGTCTAGAATCGACTCTAAGCCGTCCGTCCTTCCACACCATCACAGACCCATCCAACTCCAGATCCACGCTGAGAATCGATTCTACTCGGTCTCATCCGGCGGAAAGTACTCTTTCGCAGCTTCAACGAATCCCAAAAAGACAGGATGTCCGCGGCGCGGATTCGATGAGAATTCAGGGTGGAACTGAGTGGCGATGAAGAACGGGTGATCTTTCAGTTCGATTGCCTCCACTCTTCCGTTAGGAGTTTCTGCTGAGACGACCAATCCCGAATTTGTGAAGGTTTCCCGATATGCGTCATTAACCTCATATCGATGTCGATGTCGCTCGATTACACCTAAACCGTGTTGACCAAAATGATCGTACAACTGAGCCAGTTTTGACTGGGGGTCTAAAATACATTCCTGTCCACCCAATCTTAATGTACCACCAAACCTTTCGTCTGGATCATATCCATCCATTAGTGTAACAACAGGATGTTCAGCGTTAGGGTCACATTCCGTACTATCGGCTTCGTCCAACTTGGCGACGTTGCGAGCGAATTCAATTACGGCTAGTTGCATCCCAAGACAAATTCCCAGAAACGGAATTTTGTTTTCACGTGCGTACCGAATTGCAATATTCTTACTTGCCATTCCTCGTTCGCCGAATCCACCAGGAACAAGAATACCATCCATGTCATAGAACTGTCCACCGTCGGCTTCTATCTCGTCAGGATCTAAGTCCTCTGTCTTGACGTAATAAATTTGCACATTGATTCCAGTATGAATTCCTGCATGTACCAGAGCCTCTGCAATCGACTTGTATGAATCTCGCAATCCTGCATACTTTCCAACAATCGCTATCCGCACGATATCATTATCCATATCGTCCATCTTTTTAACCATCTGAACCCACTCATCGAACTTATCTTCTTTCGCCTCAAGTTCCAGCTCATTTATTACCGTATAGTCAAGATCTTCTTCTTTCAGTGCAATGGGAACCATGTAGATGTTGTGAGAATCTTTGAGTTGGATTACGTGGTCTGTATGTACGTTTGTGAATAGACTTATCTTCTGCCGCTCATTGTCTGTCAAATCTTTTTCACATCTGCATAAAAGAATATCAGGCTGAATGCCAATAGAGCGAAGTTCCTTCACTGAATGTTGTGTTGGTTTTGTCTTCGTCTCTTGTGCAGCCTTAAGATAAGGAACAAGAGTGAGGTGAGCAAATAAGACATCGTCTCGCTGTTCAATTCCTAGCTGACGAATTGCTTCTAGGAATGGAAGAGACTCAATGTCTCCAACAACACCACCAACCTCAACGATTGTCACATCATAGTTGTGCGCGTCTTGTGTAATGCATCTTTTAATTTCGTCCACGATGTGAGGAACAATCTGGACGGTTTGACCAAGGTAGTCTCCACGCCGCTCTTTTGCGATTACCGTCTGGTAAACCTCACCTGTCGTGAAGTTGTTTCGCTTACCCATCTTGACATCTACGAACCGTTCGTAGTGTCCCAGATCGAGGTCGGTTTCTGAGCCGTCCTCAGTGACGAATACCTCGCCATGTTGGAATGGGCTCATAGTGCCAGGATCGACGTTTACGTAGGGATCGAGTTTGATAAGGTTTACATTGAGGCCTTGATACTTGAGAAGTGTTCCAAGACTAGCGGCAGCAATACCTTTCCCCAACGAGGAAACAACTCCACCCGTTACAAAAACGTATTTTGCCATTTTATCTTCCGCGAGTGATGTGATAGGTGGCCCATACAACGCCAATAAATCCAACGATTATTGTCACCCAACACAAGCCTGCAAATAAGATGCTCATGTCTTATTTAGACTTATCCGCATACCTTCATCGAACGATTGTATGCCTCGATCGGGTCAACGGGTTGGTCTTTACCTATTCCACGCTCTCCGGAATCTTCGTGAACAAAGTGTCGTGCTAAGCTAGACGACATCCCGTCACAATCATTTGACTGTAGATTTCCACACAACTCGTTCAACTCACGCACGTCGTCGTCGGTTAGACTCTCAGTTGGTCGGAACTGCCACGGATGACTTTGGCTCATCTTCTTCCTCCTTATATCGATTTATACATTCGTTTCCAACGGCCAGAAGCATTAACCCAACAAGGACAAATATGGTCTTGTCAGCTTCTTGAACCACAGGATTTGTTAACAGAAGCATACCACCATAATACAATCCAGCGAAGCCAGCAACACCTACGTAGAACATATAATTCGTCACGGACCAGTTCTTGAAATCATTGAGTGTGTCCAATAGCATTCCAAGCACAATGCCTGGTAGCGTTAGACACGCTTTGAGGCTTTCCCACATATATCCTGGTTCCGGCTTCTTGTGAATCGCGAGGGGAGTTTCGAATGTTTTGAACGACTTAACCTTTACGTGAACTGGCATACCCATATCCTTCATCAATGCCGCAGCACGTTTTTTGGGGTCAGGATACTCCTCTATGGTGTAGATGTGCCCTTCCGGTTCAGGCCATACGCGCTCTTTCGATTCAACGGCAACTCGCTCCCAACAGTACAACATCCAGACCGATGCAATGGTAAGCGATATACCGATTCCGTACGTTGTCATTAACATTTGATTTAAAACTTCGATCATGCTATGTCTCCTATCGAGCTCGAGGGATGTAAGTTTCTAGAAGCGCTTTACACACAAGCCCATATTTGGTATCTAATTCGTCGCCGGTCAGCGTATCGATGTTATCGTACGCTATCTTAAAGTGCTTCGTCATAACTGCTACAGCTTCATCTTTGTCGACTTCCCATATAAGATGAATGATCTGTGCAATACCTATGTGCACACCTTGCACTTTCTCAGCGACAGCGACGTACTCTTCAACGGAGATACCAGCTGGTGCTTTCCCTTGCGCCGCAAACGCTTCCATCATAATTTTCATGCCGCTTATGAATCCAGCACACTCATATGATTGAGCCGCGACAAATAATGCCTGGTTTCTATCGTAAATTAGAAGGGGAGTATTTGCCATCGCATTTATGGCTTTCTCTCTCAACGGAATTTCCAGCGGGGCAGCTTCCTGCGCATCGGTACGGAAAGAACTCAACGCGAAGTAAAGGAGAGTTCCAAGAACGATGGAAAGAGCAAACAGTAGAGGTTGCAGCCAAGCAGACATCCAAAGTTTATGCCACATATTTGATGACCCTTAAAGGTTGAGAGATGATATGCAATCTTCCCTTACAGTAACCTCTTGTACAACTTCACATCGTTGCCACAATACTCACGTAGCTGTTCTAACCACTTTCGACTTTTCACTTTATACATGCACACTTTATTCTTATCCATTCCCTTGCACACAACACCTTCGTGTGTCATTCCTTCAAGCGTTCCATCCTTTATCGCGTCGATCAGCTCAGATGTAATCCGACCAGAGTGTAGTAATGTGGGGATGTTAAGGTCACCGAAAAGTTTCAGGAATTCCCTCGGAAGCAGAATACCCTTCTTGTAGGGCGCAACGTCGATTAGCACGACGTCGTGCGTATCCTTTTCCTCGTGCGCCCCCGCGAATGAAAATGGACCATAGAATTCAAAGAAGGCCACTGCACTTTCATATCGCTGCTTTCGGAAGATGTGGTCAAGCTCGACTCCGAACTCGTCTTCAATCATCTGTTTTGCGTTCCAGATGATTCCTTGTTCTTCACTGAGAAGTCTGTGCCGACTGCCAAATTTATAGAAGCCTTTCTTCTTACTCCATTCCGCACGGATATTCGAACCGTCGATTTTATCGAAGACGTATGTGTGCATCGTAGGCACAATTCGCGTGGTAATAGATGGATACGTTTTCATGTCAACTAAAGATCGTTTGGATCGAAATTAATAGTGGGACCAGATGGCAATGAAGCGCCAATACAGAATCCGATTAGTGTACCAAAGACGAGGCCAAGTCCGTCGCCCATTCCGTAGCCAAGATTGCCACCCATGAAAGTCAAATAGCATAGAACAGCCCACCATTCAAACATGATGTATCTCCACAAAGTTATTAGCCTTGCGGACATACCATGGGGCTGTAAAAAGTTAAAACGTACCGTATATATGGTACAGTCAACAGTCAACAGTTATTTTGATTTCAGTGCGCGTGTCTCAATATACTCGGTAAGTTTTTCATCGAGCTCTTCTTGGAAGGTCCAGAGTGTATCTGTCTTAAAACTAGAGCCTCTGATATTCGTATGTATTACACCAACTGCCTCAAGCGCGAGCTTTAATCGATAGTCGTTGATCACAATAACACTAAAGCTGTTTGTGTCCTCTAATCCGTCAAGTACTTCCATGACTTCATTCCACATGAACTCCTCGCCATTGATCTCGACGTGGAATACTTCAATCGTTTTTGCATATACTTTCATAGCAGATACTCCACTCCCCACAGTCCTAACGTAATAAGGACCACGACTGCAAAGAAGACTACAGGACTACGTGGTAGATTTAGTGGATTCGGGTCCATAATCTCCACCATCAAGAATT
>SDBS01002250.1_pt1 | contig 19402 bp, 17 predicted proteins | sample 2277091 | NCBI WGS metagenome assembly SDBS01 (sample SAMN10404972, study PRJNA504765) | marine sediment metagenome | isolation source: marine sediment core GS10_PC15, 163 cmbsf | place: Arctic Ocean: Southern Knipovich Ridge | collected 2010 | reverse complement strand
GATGATCTTCTCCAGCGACCGCGACTTCACGCTGTGGCCGAAGCCGGGCACCGAGCTGATGGTGGACCTGGACGCAGTCTCGATCGAGATTCCCGTGGTGGGCGGTGCCACCGCCCTGCGGCAGGCCTGGGATCAGTAATACCCGCCGTCAGATAGCGCCTGCCTTCCGGCCGTCTTCTGTCATCGATCGTGGCGAGCGAGCCGAGCCATGCGAGGATTCCTCATCTCACTCCCTCTTTCAGGCTGTCGGTGATCCACTGATTGAGGCTTATCCCCGCTCGCCGAGCCTGGATGTATAAATTTCTGTGGAGCTCGGGAGGGAGTCGCAGCATCAGCCGACCAGAAAAAGGTTTGTCGGGCTCCTCTTCACGTTCCGCGCAAAACTCAAGATAGTCATCCACGGAAGCCCTGAAGGCCTGCTCGAGCTCTTCCACACTCGTCCCCTGAAACGTGATTACGTCGCGGGTGTCGAGCACCTCGCCATGGAAAAGGCCGGCCTCCTCGTCGTACTCCGCGTGACCCCTGTATCCTTTGTACTTCAGCATCATTCACCGTCCTGAATCGTCACGCCCGCGGTCACGAGAAAGCGGCGTACGGATCGTACGGATCCCCGAACTGCCTCCTTCCGCGGATGCGGTCGATGAAAGACTGCGCGAACTCCACCTAGATGGACCCTGACCCTCGAGCCGCGACCTTCGGTTACCTCAGCGCCAAGGGCTCCAAGGAGGTTTTCGATATCCACCCATGGCACGTTCGACCGAGTTGGTGTCGCGAAAATCGCCTTCAATGTCTTCCGATGCCTATTCGACAGATTCGAGAGACTCATGGTGTCACCACACGATATCATAGTATCGCATAGAGATACTATGTGTTCATCAATGAATGGCTTGAGAGTTGCGTGGGTGCAGCAAGGGAGCCCGTTTCCTCATTTGATGGACCCTTTCCCAGCCGGATGCCGCCCGTTAGTGAACTTGGTCAGTCGTTGAGGATCTCTGTGTCGGGGTGGATGAGGCTCCAGTTGTACCAGAAGGTATCGAAGCCGGAGAGCCGCTCCACTGAACTACCCTGGAACTCCAGGCGGTCGGCTGCAAACGAGCTACCGCTGCCCGTTTCGATCCACACGCCATCGCGCTTTTCGAAACCCTCGCGGGAAACAAAGGCGACGCTGGAGGCGAAAAGCTCGGCCCCGGGCGCACGGTAGAAGAGGACCTTGCGGCCATCGGGGAGATCGAACACCCTGCCGCCGACAATCGTCTCGGCCTCTACGGCGAAAGGAACGTCATCGTACTGGAAGACGTAGATCGGCGTCTTGGTGGCGAGGCGGCCGTCCTCGGCGGACTGGCCACGGAACCCACGGCCGTCAGCAAAATACTGCTCGTAGCCATTGTGCTCCAAGTCCTCGATGCCGCCCACAGACAGCACCAGGGTGTCGGGGTGCTCGACCAGCCAGTCTTTCCACTGCGTCTTCTTGCTGACGGGCAATTCGATCAGGCTGGTGCCGTCGAGCTCACCACCGACCGCACCGCCGGTCATGATCGACCAATAGGTGTCGGTCTGTTTGTCCTGCATGACCAGGGAGCTCTGTATGAGGCCGCCCGAGGCCTCGAAGTCCAGCGTCTTGCCGGCGTAGTCACGGCTGTACACGACAGCCGTATTGGCCAGCGGTCACCAGACAGCGGCGTAGTTGGTGTCGCCGATGCTGTCGTTGACGATCTCGTGGCTGTTGAGGACGGCGAGGCTGAAGGCACGCGCCTGCCCGTCGATCACCACACCGAGAACCCAGCTCTCCGGCAGCACCTTGGCCGCGGCCGCCTCGACGAAGATCGGCTGGTCGATCGAGGCGATCCCGCCGCGCGGGATGATCTGCTCGAAGTTCCGAGGTTGGCCGTTCTGCTGCTCTAGCGCAATGCAGGCCGGCCCTGCCGCCGACACCATCGCGGTGAGGAGCGCAGCCGCAGCCATCATGGGGCCGAAGGTGAGCTTGCGAGTCCTCATTGCGCCTCCGAGGTCCTTATATCCATTTCGTGGGGAATGCCCAGAGTCTCCCATGCGCACATGTGCTGGTGGCGGCCACACATCTTTACGTTGTGAAGACACTTACAGATCACGTTGGGGATGGACTGAGCTCTGCCGCGGCTCAGCCTCCTGATGTCCCCAGCCACTCGGCCCGCCCTCGCAGTCCCAACAAAAGTGCTCACTGCGGCACACGGTAGGTGAACGCGGGGGATCGTCCCCGGAAACGCGGTTGGGGTAATGTACTCCCCTGACCCAGGAGGCTGCGGTGGACGAGATAGAAAAGACAGAGGAGACTGAGGCGCTCGATCAGGCGGCAGCACCCGTTACGCCTGAAACATCCGCTCCGGCAGCATCGCCAAGTCCAAGCTCAATCATCGACGGCCAGGAACACTCGGTCGATCCCCGCTCAGTGACGATCGCCCGCATCGCTGCGATCCTGCCGATCCTCGCCATTGCGGCGGCCCCGTTGATCGGTTTCACGCTCGGCTGGGCACTGGGTGGAATTCCCACCCGCGTCTACCTGCCCTTGCTCGGCGGGTGGTTGGTGCTTTGCGGGGGGGCAATGACACTCGGCTACAGGTTGCCGATGCTGCACTATCGACACCTGCGCTACAGGGTCGACGAGTCCGGCGTGCGCATCTGGCGCGGCATCTTTTGGCGCAAGGTCATCTCGATCCCCACCTCGCGCGTGCAGCACACCGATGTATCACAGGGTCCGCTGCAACGGAACTACGGTCTTGCGACGCTGACCGTTTACACCGCCGGCACGGAGGGCGCATCGATCTCTCTCGAAGGCCTCGAGCACGGAGTCGCCAAGCGCCTCCGCGACCACCTGCTGCCCGACCACCAAGCCGATGCCGTCTGAGGTCCGCCGCCTGCATCCACTGTCGTGGCTGTTCATCGCCGCCACCTCGGTGAAGAGCCTGATCTTTCCCGCGATCCTGGCCATGTTTGCTTTCGGCGGCGGGCCGCTGGCACTCATAGAGGTGTGGTCGCTGATCTTCATCGTGCCGGCGCTCGTTTTCGCACTGATCAAGCAAAGGATTTACAGCTACCGTTTCATGGAAGAAGAGCTGGTAGTACGTGACGGCCTGCTGACAAAGAAGGAACGTCACATTCCCTACGACCGCGTGCACAACGTCGCTCTGGTGCAGAACCCCTTCCATCGCCTGTGGGGCGTTGCCTCCGCGCGCGTCGAAACCGCTGCCGGTGGAAAGCCGGAGGCGGTGATGAGGGTGCTGTCGCTGGATGCGGTGGAGGAACTGCGACGTCACACGTTGGGCAAGCGGCGGGCAGGGGCTGCGAGCGGCGAGAAAGATGGAAGAACCAGAGCCGCGGCCATCGTCGCGGCTTCCGGAGGATCCGTCGACGATGAGGCTGCCAACGGCGAAGGCACAGGCGATCTTGCCCCTGCCACCACCGATCTCGTCCTGCTACAGGTTCCACCCTCCGATCTCGTCCGGCTCGGTCTTATCTCCAACCGCGGCTTTGTCGTAGTCGCCGCAGCTATGGGCTTGCTGTCGCAAACCTACTGGTGGGAGCTGGACTGGGAACGCTACTACAACGCCGTGCGCGGCCGAGCACCTGGATGGGTCAGCTGGCTTCTCGAACCGGGGTCCTTGACCGCGCGAATCTTGCTCGGTGTCGGGCTGGTGCTGCTGTTTTTCGTGCTGATTCGCATGTTCTCGATGGTTTGGTATCTGGTGAAGTACTACGGCTTCACGCTGCGGCGCGAGGACGAGGACCTGCGCACGGAGTTCGGCCTGCTGACGCGAGTCTCTTCGCTCATTCCGGTGCACCGTATTCAACTGCTGACCACGCGGGCGACTCTGCTGCACCGCTGGTTCGGCCGCACCTCCATTGATCTCGAAACCGCCGGTGCGTCCGAGGCCGGCTCTGATCTCGGCGAACAGCTGGCGGCCTCCGGAGTGAAGACCCAGCGCCAGTGGATGGCTCCGATCATCGAGCCCGAGCGCGCGAATGATCTCCTGGTCAACGTGATGCCCGAGATCGACATCGCCGCGGTCGAGTGGAAGCCGATAGAGGCACGCGCGGTGAGACGGATCATGAAGAAAGCAACATTGGTGGTGCTACTCGTGACCCTCAGCCTGGTTTCGATGCTGACGTTCTTGCCGGTTTCCGTGAGCGGCCTGCATGGCTTGTGGTTCCCGGTCATTTCGCTGCCGGTCCTCTACTTCGCCGTCCGCAGGTGGGTGCGATTCGCAGGCTATGCGCTCACCGACAGCGCAGTGTTCTTTCGCAGCGGCTGGCTGACCCACAAGATCAGCGTGGTGCGCTTCAACAAGATGCAAACTGTGTCGATGACCGAGTCGCCGTTCGACCGGCGGCATCACATGGCCTCGGTTGCGGTCGACACGGCGGGCGCGGGCAACATCGGCCACCGTGTCGATATCCCATTTCTCGACATCAACATTGCGAGGGCCATGCTGAACCGCCTGTACGCCGAGTGCAACGCCACCGAGTTCCGCTGGTAGCCCTTGCAGGCCGTGGTGAAAAGGTGGTGGGTCTGGGAAGTGGGACTTTCGGGCGAGGGCAAGGAGAGACGACGACGTGATGCTGGCGCCATCGCGGAGGAGTCTGGAGGTGATTATGATCTACATGCTCTGTCGGAATCGTGTTGCGGACTTCTCGAAGTGGAAGGCCGTATTCGACGCTCACCTCGAGGCCGAGGCTGACTCCGGCCTTCGACTGCTCGATCTTTGGCGCAGTGTCGAGGATCCGAACAACGTCTTCTTCAGGTTCGAAGTCATCGATATCGAGAAAGCCCGCCAGTTCATCAGCGCCCCCCATGCCGCCAAAGCCGGAGAGGAGTCGGGAGTCATCGACGGCGAGATTCACTTCGTGGAGAGCATCCCGGACGTATGAACCACTGGCAAGGAGAGAGGTAATGAAGAGGCTTCCATTCGCACTGATTCTGGTTCTTCTGCTGCAGGGATGTGTTGCGGCGGCGCCCCCCTCCGGAGACTCCACTGCCGACCCCTCGAGCGATTTACCCGGGTACTTCGACAACTCGGGCCGAGACGACGTCCTCAGCGGTGGCGTGAAGCTCATTCCGATCGAAACGCCCAGCGGTGAGTTCCGTGTCTGGACCAAGCGAGTCGGCAACAACCCGACGATCAAGGTGCTCCTGCTGCACGGCGGCCCCGGCGCTACGCACGAGTACTTCGAGGCGTTCGACTCGTTCTTTCCCGGCGCTGGCATCGAGTACTACTACTACGACCAGCTCGGCTCGGCCTATTCGGACCAGCCGGACGCGCCCGAACTGTGGGAGATACCGCGGTTCGTGGATGAGGTCGAGCAGGTGCGCGTCGCCTTGGGCCTCGACGCAACCAACTTCTACCTCTACGGGCACTCATGGGGAGGAATCCTGGCCATCGAGTATGCGCTCGCCCATCAGGAGCACCTCAAGGGACTCGTCATCTCGAACATGATGGCGAGCATTCCCGCGTACAACGAATACGCTGAGGATGTGCTGATGGCGTCGATGGATCCCGCCGTGCTCAGTGAGATCCAGACCTTCGAGGCGGCCGAGGACTACACCAACCCACGGTACATGGAGCTCCTGATGGAGCACCATTACGTCGATCACATCCTGAGGATGCCGGCCGATGAGTGGCCCGACCCCGTGAACCGCGGGTTCGACCACCTCAACCTGGACATCTACGTTCCGATGCAGGGACCCAGTGAGCTGGGCGCGAGCGGTTTGCTCCTGCAATGGGACCGCACGGCCGAGCTATCCGAGATCAATGTTCCGACGCTGGTCATCGGTGCCGAGCACGACACGATGGATCCCACCCACATGGAATGGATGGCGGGCGCCCTTCCGAATGGCAGCTACCTCTACTGCCCGAACGGCAGCCATATGGCCATGTACGATGACCAGGAGACTTTCTTCGAAGGGCTGATCCAGTTTCTACGGGACGTGGACGCTGCAGGGCACTAACCCGAAGAACTAGCCTGACGTGCCAGGAGGTGCGCGGTGAGATACGAGGCACTCGTGACACTGCGGCTGAACGAGGTGCGGCCCATCGGCGATGAGGACCTCGTGGCGATGCGTGCCGAAGGGATCGGACTGACACCATCCCATTCTGTATGACGAGACTCAGCCCCGGGGTCTTTCGATGCCGAGCTTCTTCATCTGCGCCCGCAGCGGGCCATCCTTACCCATCTCTTCTACAACGCCGTGCGGCCTGATACGCTGCCGAGCGCCAACATCGAGTGGCGGTTCCAGCTCAACTTCCTGTTTCCGAAATAGAATCCTGCATGGGGAGGCGCTGCATGATTTCAGCCGAGATGCTCCGATATCTCGCGCAATACAAGATCTCCATTTTCGTTTTCAATTTCGTTCCGTACTTCGCTTTGGCGGTGATCTCTTGATTCCGTCGCGCAGAGCTCCGGCCGCCGGGGCGCTGCTGCTCCTCCTCCTTTGCGGCCCACTACCCTTGAGCGCTCAGGCGCCGGAGGAACCTCCTCGACTCGTGCTCCAGATCACGGTCGACCAGCTACGCGGCGACCTGCCGACCCGCTACTTCGATCGTCTAGGGGAGGGCGGGCTACGCTATCTCTGGGAGAACGGCACTGTCTACGCCAACGCGCACCACTCCCACGCGAACACCGAGACGATCGTCGGGCATACTACGCTCGCGACCGGGGCCTACCCGGCGGTGCACGGGATGATCGGCAATACCTGGCTCGACCGCGAGACCGGCGAGGTGACCTACGGCATTGAGGATGCCCGCTATCGGCTGTTGACTGCGGGCGCGGACGTCGACGACCAGGCCGAGATCGATCCGACTCAGCGGGCCGCCCGAAGCGAGGGCCGCTCGCCGGCGGCGATCATGGTCACGACGTTTGGCGACGAGCTAGCAAGCCACACCGCGGGCCGTGCCAAGGTGTTCGCGGTGTCGGTGAAGGACCGTGGTGCCGTGTCGATGGCCGGTCATGCCGGCAAGGCGTTCTGGTTCTCCAAGGCTCGAGGTGAGTTTGTTACGAGCAGCTACTACTACGACCGTTATCCGCCTTGGGTCGAGCGCTGGAACGAGCAGCGGGTGCCGTTCACCTACGCCGGAAAGTCCTGGAGCTTACTGCACGACATGCCGACCTATCTTTTCGGTGACTCCGACGATCGTCCGTGGGAAACCGACGTGGCGGGCTTCGGGCGAACGTTCCCGCATGCCTTCGGCGACGCCGGCAGTAGGTATTTCACCACTTTCCTGACACTCAGCCCCGCCGGAGACTACCTGACGGCGGAGTTCGCCAAGACTCTCCTGACGAATGAGCAGCTCGGCCAGGACGACGTCACCGACTTTCTGGCGATCAGCTTCTCGTCGACGGACTACGTCGGGCACGTTTTCGGCCCGTCTAGCCTCGAGGCCGAGGACAACATCCTGCAGCTCGACCGAACGCTTGCCGACTTGTTGGCGTTCGTCGACCAGTACGTCGGGCTCGAAAGAACACTGATCGTGCTCTCGGCCGACCACGGCGGGCCCGAGGCGCCCGGCTATCTGAACGCGCTCGGCATTCCGGCGGGCTATGTCGCGCCAGCGACCTGGGACAGCCAACCCTCGATCGATGCGATCAAGCGGCGCTTCGACATTCGTGGCGAACTGATCGAGCAATACTCGCACCCATACATCTACCTCAGCCGCGAAGTCACCCACCGGGAGGCAAACGAGCGAGAGGCGATCGAGCGGGCGGTCGCAGAGGAGGTCGAGAAGCTTCCCGGAGTCGCGATCGCGGTGTCGAGTCGCGCGCTCGCCGCGGGAAACGTCCCGGACATGCCCCTCTATCGCAGCGTGCTGGAGAACTTCAATTCCGTGCGGTCTGGGGATGTCTTCGTCGTGTTCGAGCCGTACTGGTTCATCAACGACTTCGACGGTCTGACCGTCGCCGCGACGCACGGCTCGCCGTGGCGCTACGACAGCTTCGTGCCGATCGTCTTCGCCGGGGCGGGGATTCCCGCGAGGCATATCTACCGGAGGGTCCATACGGTCGACGTCGCCCCGACCCTGGCCGCTTTGCTGGGCACCAAGCCTCCGTCCGGAGCGGCAGGGACACCTCTCGTCGAGGTGCTTGAGGGCGCCGCGTCGCGCCGCGCCCTCAAGCCAACTCGGTTTCCCCCGTCCCCGGGTGATAGAACGCGGTAACGATCCTGACACCGTCGTTCTCGATGGCCTCGCGGATAATCTCCGATTCCGCGAGCAGTCGCTCGGCGTTGAGCTTGGCGTTGAGGCGGGCGACGGCATCCACGTTTCGATCTTCGGAGCTGTCAACTGCGGGCTGGATGTAGTCCAGCAGGTATTTGAGGCTCTTGCTCGCGTTGCCACCCGCTAGGGCGGCGGCAACGGCACCACAGTTCCCGTGCGCCATCACGGCGACGAGCTTCGTGCCCAGGTTCGCCACGGCGTACTCGATGCTGGCGATGGTGGACGTGTTGGCTACGTTGCCGGCGACGCGGACCGAGAACAGCTCGCCGAGCCCGGCGTCGAATGCGATCTCGGGCACCACGCGGCTATCAGCACAGCAGAGGATGATAGCGAACGGCTGTTGGCTCTTGGTGAGCATCTTGCGACGAACCGAGTCGCGACCGGCTGCCTCGACAGTGTCATTCAGGAAGCGCTGGTTCCCTTGCTTGAGTCGCTCGTAGGCCTTGTCTGCGGTCAGTTGTTCCATGTTGCCTCACTGATTTGAAGGTCCTTAGGTGCAGTCTTCACTGGCCGGCGAGGCACACCCGCCGCCTAGCCCCACCTGCCGCCGAGCTCTGCCCGCCGCCCGGCCCAGATCGCTCACGGCCCGACGGGCCAAGGCGATGCGTAAGGGTATACCGACTGGCTCCCCTCATCGATGGAGCGTTGGAGGTCGCCTTGCGTGTCTCCTCCTTGAACCTGGAAGACAGGGACATCCGGGGTGGGCGTCTCTTGGACCTCACGTGGGGCCTCAACTGGTACGCGTCGCGCAATGCCTGCGCTGCGCCCTGGCTTTGTTCGCACGTTGACACCGGCTCTTCAAAACTGTAAACAGCAGCAATCACTTATCTCGTAATCAGGATGAGTCGCTGACGCGCGCGCTCGACAAGATCAGCCTCCCCGATACCTGTCTCTGCTCGGCAAGGTTCAGGAGCCAAGAGGACGGAGGAATCATGGTCAAGGAGCTGGAAAGTTCCTGTTGGTTGGGAAAGGCCGGGACCAAGATGCTCGGCCTCCTCGGCACTCTGATCCTCACAACCAGCGTTGGCTGCACCGGCTCCACGCTGGAATCGGACAGTGAATTGCTCCCGGGCCAGGCCGTCTACGGGTACAACTGCGCCCCGTGCCACGGGCCTGAAGGCGACGGCCAGGGTCCGGCAGCCTACCTCGTATTCCCCAAGCCGCGGAATTTTCAACGCGGCGACTTCAAGCTCCGCACGACCGCCATGGGACAGCTCCCCACCGACGAGGACCTCGTCCGCACGGTTACCGAGGGAATCCCGGGTAGCTCGATGTTCAGCTTCGCCGGCGTTCTGAGCGAAACCGAGATCGAGGCCGTCGTTGGGTACGTCAAGTTGCTGACGCCGAAGTTCGCGGACGCGGCGCCGGTCACGCAGGACCAGCTCCTGCAGATCCCCGATCCGCCAGCGTCGACCCCTGAGCTCGTCGCCGCCGGCACGCAGGTCTACGAGCTCATGCGTTGTGCGCAGTGCCACGGACCCGAGGGTCGCGGTGACGGCCCGTCCGCGCCGACGCTCAGGGACAGCGAAGGCGACCCGTTTCCAGCGGCGGACTTCACCTTCGGGATCTACAAGGGCGGCCGCAGGCCGCAGGACCTCTACCGAACCTTTTTGACCGGTATGGCCGGCACGCCGATGCCTTCCTATGCCAGCGCGCTGCAGAGCGATGAACAGGCGTGGGCGCTGGTCTATTACGTACTTTCACTGGCGCCAGGAGGCGAGCCGCCGTCGACGCGGAGCGACCCGGGCCCGTTGTCAGCAGCGAGCCTCGCTGGCACCGCGGCCCTGACGGATCCGTGGTCACCGGATTGGGACAATGTGGCGCCTCACCGGGTAGCCCTGCGACCCCTCTGGTATCGGAACGATTACCCGACCCATGCAAATTTGAGGGCGGTGCGAGCTGACGATCAGATCGCCCTGCTGGTCGAGTGGCGTGATTCCAGCCAAAACACCGAAGCTCTGCGCACCCAGAGCTTCTCCGACGCCGTTGCCCTCCAGTTCGCGCTCGTCGATCCGCCACCCTTCGTCGGTATGGGCCAGGCCGGCCCTGGAGGTGAGGTGGAGATCTGGTACTGGCGTGCCGACCGCCAGGCGGCCTCTGACCAAGGCCAACCGGCCGAGCTGACGTCGGTTTACCCGGACCTGGACGTCGACCGTTACCCATTCGCGGTTGGCGATGATCCGCACGACGGCAACCTCCCGGCGGCCGACGAGCTGCCCCGAGATCAAGAACCTCCCTACGTGGCCGCGCGCGATGTCGGAAACCCGGTCTCGGACCCCGACCTGATGACGCAGCCGGTCCACGGACTCGCCGCGGCAGGTTATGGCTCGCTGACCTCGAGACCCGCCGATCAGATGCGCGCCGCGGGCAACGGCTCCTGGCGAGATGGCGTCTACCGGGTGCTCTTCACAGCGCCGGCGACACCGACCACGCCGGAGATCGAAGCCGACTTCACGCTCGCCAGCGTGCCATTGGCGGTGGCGATCTGGGACGGCACGGCCGGTGACCGAAACGGCACCAAGCTCGTGTCGCAGTGGCTGATGCTCGAGTCGGAGCCAAGGAGACAGAACCAATGAGCGCTCGCGAAGGCAAGAGCAGCCGAGATTATCACTCGATAGACATGGCTGATTCCGGAGGGACTGAAGGTGAGATCAGTTTGAACCGCCGTTCCTTCGTCGCGGCGCTCGCCGGTGCCGGCGCAGCCGGGTTACAGCTCGGGTGTGGCCTGTTTGAGGGCGAGGGTGGGCTGGCGAGCATCGTTTCGGTCGATAACCCTCTGGCCGCCTATCCGCAAAGGGATTGGGAGAGCATCTACCGCGACCAGTACCGCTACGACCGCTCGTTTACCTGGGTGTGCGCGCCGAACGACACACACATGTGTCGGATGCGTGCCTTCGTGCGCAACGGCGTGATCGTGCGCATGGAGCAGAACTACGACGTGCAGAAATACGCCGACCTCTATGGCAACCACGCGACCGAGCACTGGAATCCGCGCGGATGCGCGAAAGGCTACACATTCCACCGGCGGATCTACGGGCCGTATCGCCTGAAGGGCCCCGTTCTGCGGACCGGCTGGAAGGAGTGGGCCGACGCCGGCTTTCCTTCCTTGAGCGATGATCCCTCGCTGCGCTCGCGCTTCCGCTTCGACGATCGTGGCAACGACACGTTCGAGCCGGTGTCGTGGGAAGAGGCCGGGCGCTACGTGGCCCGGGGACTGATGGCGATCGCGCGGACCTACAGCGGTGACGAAGGTCGCCGCCGTTTCATGGCCGACGGCTACGTGGAGGAGATGCTCACCCATTGGGAGAACGCCGGCACGCGGACGATGAAGATCGGCTCGTGCCTACCGATACACGGCCTGGTCGGCAAGTTCGGGATCTTCCGCTTCGCCAACATGATGGGCCTTGTCGACCACCACGCGCGCGGCGTGCCCGCCGAGGAGGCCAAGGGCGCCCGCGACTGGACCGAATACACCTGGCGTGGCGATCAAGCCCCAGGCACTCCCTTCGTCACGGGACTCCAGACCTCCGACCAGGACTTCAATGACCTGCGTCACTCGCGCCTGCACATCCAGGTCGGCAAGAACCTGGTGGAAAACAAGATGCCAGAGGCGCACTGGTTCATCGAGGGCATCGAGCGGGGAATGAAGATCTGGTCGATCGCTCCCGAGTACAACGCCCCTGGGACGAAGGCCGATGAGTGGCTGAGCATCCGTCCGGGCCTCAGCGACCTGGCCGTCTTCCTCGGCGTGGCTCGCATCCTCATCGACGAAGAGCTCTACGACGAAGACTTCGTCAAGCGCTTCACAGCCCTTCCCCTGCTCGTGCGCACCGACACGCTGGAGCGGCTCCGACCCGAGGAGATCATCGCCGATTACGAGCTCAAGCAGCTATCGGTCTCGCACGAGCAACAGGGCTTGACCGACGATCAGAGGCAGCAGATTGGCGATTTCGTCGTCTACGACGCTCGCACCGAGAGCTTCGCTCCCATAAGCCGGGAGGATGTCGGGGTCAACTTGGAGGTAGATCCGGCCCTTGGCGGGCGATTCACGGTCCAAACCGTCGATGGCACCTCGGTCGAGGTGATGCCCGTGATGGAGATGTATCGGACACACCTTCGCGACTACGACCTCGACACGGTGGAGGAGATCTCGGGAGCGCCAGCCGCCAAGGTACGCGAGTTGGCAATGGACCTGGCGACGTTGAAGCCCGCGGCGATCCACTTCGGCGAGGGCGTCAACCACTACTTCCACGCCACGCTGCACAACCGCGCCGTCTTCTTCGTCATGATGTTGACGGGCAACATCGGCCTGCATGGCGCGGGAGCCTATGCCTGGGCGGGCAACTACAAGGGAGCGCTCTTTCAAGGATCACCCTGGACCGGCCCAGGCGCCGCCACCTACGTGCAGGAGGATCCGTTCAACCCGGTTCTCGACGAGAACGCCCGTCTGACCGCGGCAAACCTGCGCAACACCATGAAGGGCGAGGAGGTCTCCTACTGGGGCTATGGTGATCGTCCGCTGATCGTCAACACGCCCGAGGAAGGCCGGAAGCTGTTTACCGGCCGCACCCATCTTCCCAGCCCTACCAAGCTGATCTGGTACAACAACGCCAACTTTATCAACCAGGCCAAGTGGGTTTACGAGCTGGTCCAAAACGTCAACCCCAAGGTCGACATGATTGTCGACCAGCAGGTGGAGTGGACCGGCTCGGCGGAGTTCGCCGACGTCGTTCTTCCGGCCAACTCCTGGGTGGAGTTCGAGGACATCGAGTGCGCCGGCTCCTGCTCCAACCCCTTCATCCAGGCGTGGGGTGGCGACGGCATCGAGCCGATCTACGACTCCAAGGACGATGGGGCGATTTTCGCCGCTGTCGCTGACGCGCTGACCGCGGAGACCGGCGACCAGCGTTTCGCCGACTATTTTCGCTTCGTCACAGAGAAAAAGGCACGCGTCTACATCCAGCGCGTCTTCGACAACTGCATGACGACACGCAACAAGGACGAATCCTACTCTATCGACAGAATGATGGCGGGCGAGTATGGCGGTGAGCCCGGAGTGGCACTGTTCCTGTTCCGAACCTACCCGCGCGTCCCGTTCTGGGAGCAGGTCCACGATTCGATACCGTTCTACACCGACTGCGGCCGACTGGCCTCGTACTGCGATGTTCCCGAGGCAATTGAGTACGGAGAGAATCTGATCGTCCACCGCGAGGGCGTCGAAGCGACGCCGTACCTGCCGAACGTCATCGTCTCGACGAGTCCGTTCATTCGCCCACGGGACTATGGCATCCCGCTGGACGCGATGGGGGCGGACGAGCGCACCGTCCGTAACGTCATGATGTCGTGGGACCAGGTGAAGCAGACCGTGAACCCGCTTTGGGAGCGCGGCTATCGTTTCTACTGCTCGACGCCCAAGAGCCGTCACTCGACCCACTCGTCGTGGTCAGTGGTGGACTGGCACTGGATCTGGTCGACCGACTTCGGCGATCCGCTGCGCCTCGATAAGCGCTCTCCCGGGGTCTCGGATCGACAGATCCAGATGAACCCGCAGGCCGCAAAGGATCAGGGGATCGAGGACGGCGACTATGTCTACGTCGACGCCAACGCCGCCGACAGGCCCTACACCAACTGGAGGCCGGGCGATGCCGCCTACCACGCATACCGGTGCATGGTGCGGGTGAAATACAACTCGGCGTTGCCCTACGAGTTCACCATACTCAAGCACACGGGTTGGATCGCCACGCCGCGAACCGTCCGCGCCCACGAAAGCCGCGCCGACGGCCGCGCGCTCGCCGAGGACACCGGCTATCAATCCTCCTACCGATACGGCTCGCACCAGTCGATCACCCGCAACTGGCTGATGCCGATGCACCAGACTGACAGCCTCTTCCACAAGAAGGTCGGCAGCATGGGGTTCGTCTTCGGATTCGACATCGACAATCACGCGGTCAACACCGTGCCGAAGGAGACCCTCATAAAGATCACCAAGGCCGAACCAGGAGGCCTTGGTGGAGTGGGCATTTGGGCGCCCGCCAAGGCCGGGTTCAGCCCGGGGAACGAGGGCCCGACTTTCGCTGCCTACGTCGAGGGCGCCCTCACCAAGGTTCGCAGGGATTAGGGGCATGAACCGAATCGATGGCACCAAGAGCCGCCGCCGCGCCGAATCCTCCCGGGAGCCGGCCACCGGCCACCTCGGAGCAAACCGATTGGCCGCCGATCATGGCTCGGCCAAACAGCCGGAGCCGTCCGATCCTCTCGGTCTCGTCGGCGCCATGGTTCCGGGCGGCAACATTGACATGCTCAGTCGTTGCTTCATCGAAGAGTTCGCCGCGATGGGCTACGACGCTGAAGGGATCCTGGCGTTGTTCCGGCAGCCGCAGTACCTGGCGATCCACGCCGTGTACCGCCTCAAGGGAGAGCAGGCGGTGATCGAGATGATCGACCGGGTGATCTCCGAGTGCGGTATCTTTCGCACCACCGAGACAATCCCGCCGGACAGCCGCCGCGCGACGAGACTCCTGCAAATCGAAGTGCCCGCGACGCCCGAGGAGGATGCGCAGCCATGAGCAAGGTCTACAACTGGCAGATTGGCCGCGAGATGGACTTCCCGTACGACGAAGCTCATCCCGGTTGGCAGTTCGCATTCGTCTTCAACATCAACCGCTGCATCGGCTGCCAAACCTGCACGATGGCCTGCAAATCGACCTGGACGTTCTCCATGGGCCAGGAACAGATGTGGTGGAACAGCGTCGAGACGAAACCCTATGGCGGCTACCCACATAGCTGGGACGCGAAGCTACTTCAGCTATTGGAGGAGGCGAACCCCGGGGGGCAGATCTGGAATGCAGGACAAGCCGACGTCGAGACTGGCGGGCCGTACGGTGTGTTCACAGGCGAGACGATCTTCGAGGCCAAGCACCCGCTGATAGATGCTCCGCAGAGCCGCGTGCTCGGATATCTCCCCGCTGATGAGGAGTGGAATGCGCCCAACATCCACGAGGATTCGGCCACAGGCGCCACGTGGCAGCCAGGAGAGTTCGGCAAGACCGCCAGCCTCCCGGTGCACGACGTCTGGTTCTTCTACTTGCAGCGCATCTGCAACCACTGCACGTATCCAGGGTGCCTTGCCGCGTGTCCCCGGGGCGCCATCTACAAGCGCCCGGAGGACGGCGTCGTGCTCATCGATCAGAAGCGCTGCCGTGGTTACCGGAAGTGCGTCGAGGCCTGTCCATACAAGAAGTCGTTGTACCGGCCGACGACGCGTACCAGTGAGAAATGCATCGCCTGTTATCCGCGGCTCGAGGGTCGCGACGGCGAGATCACTCCGGACGGTGAGCCGATCGAGACGCGCTGCATGAGCTCCTGCGTCGGCAAGATCCGACTTCAAAGTATGGTCGAGACAGACCGAAACGGTGCCTGGGTAGAGGATCCGAGCAACCCGCTTTACTTTCTCATTCGTGAGGAGCAGGTCGCGCTGCCGCTCTATCCGCAGTTCGGGACGGAGCCCAACGGCTATTACATCCCTCCCCGCTGGGTACCGCGGCCGTACCTCGAACAGATGTTCGGCCCGGGGGTCGAGCAGGCGATCGAGCGCTACGTCTGCCCCTCCCGTGAGCTGCTCGCGGTGCTGCAACTATTCCGCGCCACCCGCCCCATCATCTACCGATTCGAGATCATCGAGGGGGAAAAGGTCCACGAGAGGGAAGTCATCCTACCGTCCGGCACGGCCAAGACCCTGGAGATCTTCAACGACACGGTAGTCGGATATAACCAGTCGGGGCGGGAAATCGTCCGGACGACGGTAGAGGAGCCGACGTTCGAACGATCGGCCGAGCATCTCAACTCAATCTAACAGTGTGCGGAAAGACCCTTGTGGGTAGCGCCCGCGGGCCGTGCGGAGGGCTAATGAGGAAGGCGCAGGGAGACAGAGTTGATCGACGTTGAAGTGCATCTGGCCCGGGCGAATCTCTACCGCTACCTGTGCGCGGCCGTTCTACCGCCGCGCAACCCTCGTTTCGAGCTGCTCAACGACGAGGGCTTCCGCCCGGTCGTAGCAACCGCCGTCAATTGGATCCGCACGGACTCGACATTCCACCCGCAACGACTCGGACCCGCTGAGATCGATCCGGCATCCATGGAAACCACGTCGCTTTTTCCAGACAGCGACGAGATCGGCAACGCCTACCGTGAAGTCTTTGGCCACAGTATCAGCAAGGATTGCCCACCTTACGAGAACGAGTACTGCGCCAATCGCGATGTCACGTTTCACTCGCAGCGCCTTGCCGACATCGCTGGTTTCTACCGCGCATTCGGGCTCGACCTCTCGTCTGAGGCCCGCGAGCGCGTCGACCACCTTTCCTTTGAAGCCGAGTTCATGCAGATTCTGCTGGCGCGGCAGCTCTACGCAACAGAGGAAGGCCTCGGCGAGGAGCGGGTCGAGGTTTGCCGAAGCGCGCAGCGTACGTTCTTCATCGAGCACCTGGGCTGGTGGCTTCCGGCGTTCGGGGTCCAACTGGCCGCGCGCACGACGTCGCCCTTCTACCAGGCCCTCGGCGGCTTCGTGCGCGCGTTCTCGGCAGCCGAGAGGGCGGTGATGGACGTTCCGCCCTTCACCGAGCTGCCAGTCGCCCATCCGGACGCCTATGAGCCGGGGGGAACCTGCTTCGAGTGTGGCCTGGTTTCGGTCGATGAGGGCGCAGAGGTGCCGGAGAGTACCTTTCCGCTCGAGCCGGCCCCTGAGGGCAGATGACCCCCCGATGAGAGCTCAACCCTCGGAGCCCACACTGGCTCGCGTCGAATACGAGCCCGGCATCGTCGAAGAGGCGGTCCGTCTGGTACTGGACAAGGGCGGCAACGGCCACGATCCCAAGCGCTTGCTACGCCTGCGCTACAACCACCGCAGTCGGCTGGATTCGCTCTACCAGAACCCAGATCACGAGGGTCGGGAGGCCGCGTTCCGCGAGCATTTCTGGCAGTTGTTCCACCGGCTCGAGCTGGATCGCTACCTGCCCGGTTGGCTCGATCAATTCGACCTGCGAACGAACCTCGAAGGAGTGTTGGTACAGTCAGCAATCGCTGCTCAGAGAGAAGGTGCGGAGCCATGGGAGAGCAGCGAACGGCGAGGCGAGGGGGTCCCGGCGTACCTGGTAATCAAACTGAAGCCCTCCCGGTTCCTGCAGCCGGAAGAGATGCGGCGCATCCTTCTGCCGCAGCTCCTGATGGCGGCGGACCTGCTCGACCCACGGTTCGGAGCGGCGCACAGCGAGGACCCAGGGGGAACCCCCGTCTCCGCCAGAGCGATCGACCTGACCTCTGAAGGGACTTGGATGCTGTCTGCTCGAGCTCGCCTCCACGCCCCCCGCCTATTGGTCGACCACGAGCTTCTGTCGGACGCGGAGCATCTCGTCTCCGCCAACGCCGGCGGCGAGCCGGGGCAATCCTCTCGCGAGCTTGTCGCCCGGCTTGGCGAGTTCTGCTGTCGGAAAGACCTGATGGCGCTCGCCCGCACGATTCACTCGCGGCAGATCGGCACCACCGGAACGACTCAGGCTGCCATATGTCCGCTGTGCGCGTTCCCCACAACGGATTGGGCACGAACGGAAGACATCGAGGCCATAGTGCCGACAATCCGAGCCGACTTCCCGAGCTGGTCCATGGTCGACGGTTGCTGCAGCCATTGTGCTGAGCGCTATGAGATTCTCGGCTCGCATTCAGGCTAGTTGAGCCACGCGAGGCCGAGCGAGCTCCTGATCTCCTCGATAGTGCGACGGGCCTCTTGGACGCTCGGCACATTCGCCCGTAAGGGCCCCATGAGTTGAACGAACTGCTCCAGGTCGGTTAGGGCCTCCCGATCTCGACCCACGGATCTCAACGCCCGCGCTCTCATGTAGTAGGCGTACTGGTAGGCGGGGTCTTTCTGAATCGACCGGGTGAATTCCTCGATCGCGGCCTCGGGCTCGGCCGACTCGATCATGACCCGCCCGGCCTCGTAGTCGACCCAGGGGCTGGCGGGGAGCACCCGGCGGTACAGCTCGATTTGTTGCCGGGCCTCATCGAGCCTTCCCGTAGCTCGATATGTGAGGGCCAGAAACGCGAACAGGCGCGGATCTCCCGTCTCGCCCGGCGAATCGCTCATCTCGGCGAGGCGAGAGTCCGGCGAGAACCGGCCTGCCGGGCGCTGCTGCTCGAGTGCCTCGAGAAGAATCTCCTCGGCCTCGGCGTAGCGGCCGGCATAGTACTCCATCTTCCCCGCCACCCAAGCGAGGCTCGGCTGCCATCGGCCTCCCGCCAGCTCACGAGCCCGCGCGAACTCGGCTTCGGCCCGCTCGGTGGCCTCCCGGTGCGCGCTCAGGCAAAGACCTACCGTGAGATGGGACCACGGGTCATCGGGGTGCGCCTGCAGCAGAGGCTCGAGTGTCGTGGCGATTTGTTCCAGGGGATAGCCCAGGTCCAGCACCGAAGGCGGGCCCTGGATCCAGAGAATGTTCGGCCCGTCAAACTCTTGGAGTCGCTCGAGGGAGTAGTCGAGCAGATCCTGCCGGTGATTCTGAAACAGCAGGATCGACGCCCACAGCCAGCTCTATCGGTGCTCGCCTAACCCGGAGATCATCGCCTCGTCCATGGGCGGGATCGCCGGGCCCGGGCCGTGCTCCAGGAATTGCTGCGCCCGTTCCAGGATTTCCACCTCCCAGGGCTCGAGCCGGTTCCTGAGCTCCAGCGCTCTCTGGACGGCCGGCAAGGAGAGGGCCGGGCCTGTGTAGGGAACCTGCGCACTCATGATCAGGTAGCTGTAGTGGCTGTATGCTTGTGCGAACTCGTCGTCGATCTCGAGAGCATGATTGGTCAGCGCCAGGGCTTGCCAATGCTCCCCTTCATAGGTCAACGACAGTGCCTCGAGGTAGGCGCGCGCGGCTTCATCCGACCAGGTGATCGGATGCGGTCGAACCTGTTCGTATCCAGAGGGGAATACCGCATCCGACTCTCGCCAAGAAAAGAGGAAGGCCTCGACTTCGCGTGGTAGCCGTCCCGCCAGGAGCGACGCCAGGCTGTCTTGCTCGGGCAGCGGGTACTCGAGCCTCTGCTGCATGTCACTGCTGTCATCGGAGGCAATATCCACGGACAGCACCGGCGTGTCGCCGAATCGAATGACCTCCCAGCGC
>SDBS01002248.1_pt1 | contig 19416 bp, 17 predicted proteins | sample 2277091 | NCBI WGS metagenome assembly SDBS01 (sample SAMN10404972, study PRJNA504765) | marine sediment metagenome | isolation source: marine sediment core GS10_PC15, 163 cmbsf | place: Arctic Ocean: Southern Knipovich Ridge | collected 2010 | reverse complement strand
TTTTTTGGAAGGATGTCTATATTGAAAAAGGTTGGATTTAGGACACCCCGCTATTATGCAACAATAGCTGGCTTAACGATGTTTCTGTTGCTAACCGGGTTTACTTATTTTTGGCAAGCCGGAAGTGAGGCAAATAAAGATCTAGTTTCAGTGGTCGTGGCTAGTAAAGATATTCCGGCTGGATCTGTATTGAAAGAAGAGATGCTAAAAGTAGAAGTACGTCCAAAACTATATATTAACAAGGATAGTCTAAAAAAGGAGAGTTCCGTGATCGGATTAAAAACTAGCCTGCCGATCCTTAAGGGAGAAGAGATGACGTTGCGGAAGCTTGAGCTTAAGTCCAACGATACGGGTGGGTTGGCTCTTATGGTTAGTAAAGGTAATCGTGGTTTCACTATTCTGCTTGATGATTCAAATCCCTCGGGAACGATACTTGTTCCGGGTAACCATGTTGATGTTCTGGCTACGTATGATTTTGAGATCAGTGGACAATCAGAGACGGAGACTATTCTTGAGGCAAAAGAAGTGATCTTACTAGAGCGAAGTGATAAAAGTGGTCAATGTATCGCGACTCTACTTGTTGCACCTAAAGAGGCAGAGAAGCTTGCTTTTGCTCAGGCGAATGGCTGTATATCACTAGTTCTGTGTCCGGTCGGCGTTGTAAACGAAGCATCATACTACAGTAAGCAACAAGAAGATAAGGGGGATATGTGAAGGTATATCTAGCAGATGATCATAAACCGAGTTTTGACTTCCTGGTTGGGATCATCCGGGATAAAGATGGATGGGAGCTTGTTGGTTCGGCTAGTTCACTCTGCCATTTCATGCAAGATGTCTTTACTAAAGAGCCTGACGTAGTATTAATAAGCATCGCTTTCTTGGCTCTGCTAAGCCCGGATGATAAACATCAACTGAGTGGAACGCTCCCGGCTTCTGTGATAGTTGCTATATCTGATTCTTATGGTCCGGGGGAGATACGATTGGCGCTTAAACTTGGAGCTCGAGATCTAATCAGCAGTGATCTAGGCCAAGATGAAGTGATCGATCTTTTGCAATCGCATTATGATACTACTAAAAGGTGTTCGGATTTTCTTATCAAACAGCATGGATTTTCTCAGGTCTCATCAAATTTACCAGCACTTTCTTATGAAACTTCGAAAACAGTAAAACTAGCTCTTTTTACTAGTGCGAAAGGTGGTGTCGGGAAGACATTCATTGTTTGTCATGTTGCTGGAATTCTGGCTGCATTCAGCGATGCCCGTATTCTATTAATCGATCTAGCAGGTTTTTCCGGTCCTTCAATGGTGTTAAAGCCATATGATGAAGATCTGCCGGATACAGCCGAACTAATTCCAGTCATTGACGAATTGAACGATCAACATATTGAACATGTATCGGTGAGGCGGGAACCGGGTTTCTTTGTTATGAAAGCGACAATTGATGCAACAGAAGATAACGCTTTGCACTCGGAACATATTAATAAGATCGTATCATTGGCAAAAGAGTCATATGATGTGATTCTTATTGATATAAGTGAAGCAAATAACCTGGTCAACAAGGATCTGCGAGAGCTGGTAGATCAGACATATATTGTGACAACTCTCAGTTTGTCATCATTCGTATCTAATGAGAATAAGCTTAGATGTAACAAGATCGAGAACTCCAGTGAGCATGCTGTCAGTTTAATAGTGAACCGCTTTGACTCACGACTCTCCATAAAAGACAAGGATATTCAGGAGATAACCGGTCTCCCGGTTTCTGCCAAAATATGCGAGGATCTGGGTCTGGCAGCGTGCTTTGAACGAGAAGGTAAAGTTCAAAAACCTCGAATAGATCTGTCCCTTATTCAAAGCATGATGCCGATTGCTCAATATCTATATCCTTTTGAGATCGTCAAAGATAGACATTGGCGTCCACAGTTTCTCAAGCGAGAACGATGATGTCCTCCAGTCTTATCGGACTAAAAGTAGCTCTGAAAAAGAGGTTAGCAGATAAGTCGAAAGAGTTAGTACTCTTGGATCAATCCCAGAGACAACGATATTTAGAGGACTTCTTAGTCGAGTTTACCCGCCAAGAGAGAATAATATTACCGGACCGGACATTCAAACAGTTTGCTGAGCAAGTAATGAACGAGATCGTCGGATTAGGACCGTTAGAGCGATTATTCTCGGATCCGGACATTTCCGAGATCATGATAAATGGTCATAACGAGATCTATATTGAGAAGAGGGGCCGGATTCAGCAATGCGACTTCAGCTTTGACCACAACGATCAGCTGCTCTATACAATTGACAAGATCATAGCGCCATTAGGATTGCATGTAGATGAGGCAAATCCGATGGTTGATGCCCGGTTGCCGGATGGATCCCGAGTCAATGTCATTCTCCCCCCTGTATCTTTATGCGGTCCGACGGTTACGATCAGGCGGTTTATTGGCCCGACCAAGATACTACGTGAACTTATCGCTAATCAGACTATGACGGAAAGTGAAGCTTCGTATTTGAAAAGAGCGGTGGTTGATAAAAAGAATATCATTGTCTCCGGTGGTACAAGTTCGGGCAAGACAACTATGTTGAATGTTCTATCTTCGTTTATTCAGATCGATGAGCGCTTGATAACAATAGAGGATACAGCTGAGCTGCAGTTAGATCAGCCACATGTAGTATCTCTTGAAAGCCGGTCAGCTAATACCGAAGGTGAAGGAGAGGTCACTATCCGTGATCTAGTCAGAAATGCTTTACGGATGAGACCGGACAGGATCATTGTCGGTGAGGTAAGAGGTGCCGAAGCGTTGGATATGCTCCAAGCAATGAATACCGGGCACGAAGGCTCTTTAACAACCGCCCACGCTAATTCATGTATTGATCTGATTAAAAGGTTGGAAGTAATGGTGATGATGTCAGAGGTAGGCCTTCCTCTTCAGCCTGTTCGAGAGCAGATTACAGCAAGCATCGATTTGATCATGCAGATGGATAGAACAAAAGACGGTGCAAGAAAAGTCGTCGACATAGCAGAAGTAGGAGGTCTTGATGACGGAAGAGTGGTTGTTAGGTCGATCGACCTAACTCACAAGAAGAATGTAGGAACCGTATGAGTGAACTTATAATCATAATGCTGATATCTTTCTTGTTCTACCTGGCCGTGAGTCAGCTAACAAACTTAATAAGTCGATGTCGTCAGAAAATACTAGTCAAACAAGCCACAGGTAGAGGAAAGACTGTCCTGGTTCCACTGTTCGGGTACATATACAAGTCTTTGCTTAGAAAGCATCTCTTTTCACAACAAAGAGAGAAGAAAAGACTTATGTCTATAAGACAGTCGTTTCCTGAGCTGTTATCTTTTATAATCAATGGATTAAAAGCGTCTTTATCTTTAAACCAAACACTCATGGAGGCTGCTTTAACAATACCCGGATATCTTGGCGATGAGCTGAAACAGATGACGTACGAACTTGAAGCAGGCATAGATATTGAAACTGTCCTGGATAACGCAGCTGCCAGAAATCCGCTACCTGAAATGCAACACTTTAGGATAGTCATTACGACCCAACACTGGATAGGCGGTAATTTGAGTATAGCGCTGGAGACACTGAACGAAGTAGTTCGAAATCGTCTAGCTATCTATAATGATGTTCGTGTACTGACTGCTCAGAGTCGCTTCTCGTGTTTGGTTCTAGGCTCTCTGCCGCTGGGTTTTATGATTCTCATTCCAACTTTTTCGGGACATAGTCTATGGCTGCTTATGAAGATCCCGGCATTCTGGATGATAGCAGGGATCGGTTTACTGTTAAATGCAGCCGGTTTCTTAATACTGCGTAGACTTGTTGTCTTTGAGGTAGACTGATGTTTTACGCGTTAGTTATTTTCATTCCTTCCGGAATTAGCTATATTCTTGTCAATAGAGTCTTTTGGTTCAAAGACAAAAGACGATTGGCGGATTGCCTAAGATCGCATGATCCCGATCTTCAATTGAACAGAGAGATGATCTATGGACAGACATTACCTTCTTTTTTATCTAAGATAGACTATCTGCTACCTTGGAAACTACGTATTCTCAACGAAGAGAGTATTGAGCAAAGATTGCTTTATGCAGGAAAACCTTGTTCAATCAATTTAGACCAATATGTAGCGCTTAAGAATTTAACCGGTTACTTAGGATTAATAATGGCTATAATTCTGTGGTTTAATCCAGCCGGTTTAATATTTTATCCACTTTTTTTCCTAGGCGGCTTCTTTATGCCAGATCTTTGGTTAAGAGCACTATCGAATAAGCGGAAGCTTGAAATAGACAGACAACTACCTGAAGTAGTCGATCTCTTGCTGGTGTTGATGACGGGTGGATTAAACCTAAATCTTGCACTTCATAGAACAGCCAAATCGATGTCCGGTCTTGTTGGCAGGGAGCTTAGATTGACGTTAGCTGAGATCGAGTGGGGATTACCGCGAGCAACTGCTTTGAATAACTTAACGGAACGTCATTCGTCAGAAATGCTGGACCGGTTTATTGCTACGATTATTCAATCGGAGCGCTATGGCTCACCATTAGTCAAGGCACTGCATGTCTTATCGAAAGAGGGCAGGGATGCATATAATCGGAAGGTTAAGGAGAGGGCTCAAAAAGTGCCTGTGAAGATGTTATTTCCGTTGGTGTTTCTGATCTTGCCCTCATTCTTAGTGCTGACTGTTGGACCATTAGTGATTGTATTGAACATCTGATTATGTTCATATTTCTAGATTTATGATCTGATTAGTAAGCATTTTTCCGGATTCTTCGATAAGCGGTTGTGTAGTAGATATGCTATACTTTTTATAGCATCTAACCTTGTTTTTTAGTCTAATAGTGCAGATAGAGGTGTGATTTTTGGTCTTAAAATATATTGAAAAAGCACTCAGATTTGGTGAATCAAAAAAGATAAAAGACCTGGAAGCGATTGTCGATCACGTAGCTGTGCTTGAACCAGAGATAGCCGAACTCTCTGACAGTGATTTGAAAAAGAAATCCTCTGAGTTTATAGATCGTCTTAGCAAAGGAGAGACGCTTGACGAAATTCTGACAGAAGTTTTTGCAGTGGTTAGAGAAACCGCTAAACGGCAGCTAAAAATGAGACATTTTGATGTTCAGATAATGGGCGGTGTCGTGCTTCATCAAGGCAAGATCGCTGAAATGAAAACTGGTGAAGGAAAAACACTGGCGGCTACTTTGGCAGTCAGTTTGAATGCTTTCAAGGGTGATGGTGTACATCTCGTTACGGTGAACGATTATTTAGCCAAACGAGACGTGCAATGGATGGGACCAATATATAACTATCTCGGGCTTTCAATATCAGTGCTGCAGCATGATTCAGCTTATCTTTATGATCCAGACTATGAAATTGATGATGAGAGTGTTGTTGATCTAAGGCCGATTGACCGGAGGGAGGCTTATAGTGCAGATATTACCTACGGCACAAATTCTGAGTTCGGGTTCGATTATTTGCGTGACAATATGGCCGGGGATCGATCGGATAAGGTACAGCGCGGTCACGGTTTTGCTATTGTCGACGAAGTAGACAGCATTCTTGTCGACGAAGCAAGGACGCCGCTTATCATTTCAGGGGCAGCCGAAGAGTCAACAAAACTCTATCGTCAATTTGCTCGCATAGCGCCGAGTCTTAAAGACGATGTTGACTATGAGGTCGATGAAAAAACCCAGACAGTGGCCGTCTCCGAAAAGGGAATCAGTAAAGTCGAGAATTCACTAGGAATAGATAATCTATACGAGCATGTAAATACACAACTTGTCCATCATCTCAACCAGGCCCTAAGGTCACTTACCCTGTTTAAAAAAGACAGAGACTATATTATCAAGGACGGAGAGGTAATCATTGTAGACGAGTTTACCGGACGTCTTATGCTTGGTCGTCGTTATAGCGAGGGCCTACATCAAGCAATAGAGGCTAAGGAAAACGTAGCCATCAGGGAAGAAAACCAGACCCTAGCGACCATTACTCTTCAGAACTATTTTAGAATGTACGAAAAACTAGCCGGTATGACCGGAACCGCAGCTACAGAAGCTGATGAGTTTCTGCATACATATAAGATGGAAACTGTTATTGTGCCGACCCATAAACCGATGGTACGTGACGATATGACTGATATTGTCTATAAAACAGAAGAAGGCAAGTTCAATGCTGTTATCGATGATATAGTCAAACGGTACGAGAAGGGACAACCGGTGCTGGTTGGTACAATATCGATTGAAAAATCTGAACTATTAAGCCGGATGTTAAGTAAACGAGGCGTAGATCATGAAGTATTAAATGCTAAGCAACATGAGAAAGAAGCTCGCATAATCGAGGAGGCGGGAGAGGAGAAAGCAGTAACCATCGCGACGAATATGGCCGGACGAGGTGTAGATATTGTACTTGGTGAAGGGGTGGTCGAGCTCGGTGGTCTACATGTTCTGGGAACGGAAAGACATGAAGCACGGCGGATCGATAACCAGTTGCGGGGAAGGTCGGGGCGTCAAGGAGACTCGGGATCGTCTCAGTTTTATATTTCATTGGAAGATGATCTGATGCGGTTGTTTGCCAGTGAACGAATATCAAGTCTTATGGAGCGGTTTGGCTTTCCGGAAGATATTCCGATAGAGCACCCTCTGATAACACGGTCTATAGAAACAGCCCAGCGTCAGGTAGAAGCCCAGAACTTCTCTATCCGGAAACATGTTCTTGAATATGACGATGTCATGAATACTCAAAGGGAAGTGATATATTCACAAAGAGACGAGATCCTGGCTGGCGATGATATACATAGCAAGGTTTTAAACGTTATCGAAAAAGTCATTCCGAGAATAGTCGATTTATTTATTAGCAAAGAAATACATCCGGAGGAATGGGATTTAGAGGGTCTTCTAAGATACATGCAGCAGCTGTATCCTACCGAGATAACTGTCAAGGATATCGATATTGAGACAACTAGCGTTGAGAGCCTGCATGCGATGTTTCTTGAGGAAGCGTTACGATGCTACGAAAAACGTGAGAAAGAAATCGGCAAAGACATGTTGCGGAATCTGGAACGTATCGTGATGATTAACGTTATAGATAATCTCTGGCGGGAGCATTTATATGAGATGGATTATCTTCGCGAAGGTATTGGATTACGGGCGATTGCTCAGCGAGATCCTTTGGTTGAGTACAAAAACGAGGGTTTTACTATGTTTCAGCAGATGATAGAGGCAACGAAGGAAGATTTCTTGCGGTATATTTACCATCTGCAGGTGGCTCAGGTAGAGCCGTCCAGGCCTAGACCGGTTTTAGTGACGAGCGATGGGGAACAACAACAAGAATCGCCAAAGAAGGAAATCAGATCGGACAAAGTCGGTAGGAATGATCCATGTCCGTGTGGAAGCGGTAAGAAATACAAGAAATGTCACGGAGCATAGCGAATATTAAATATTAAAGATCAAATACTAAATATGAGACCAAAGGGCTCTTTTAGTATCGGGGCTGGTTACTTGTAAGAATAAGGGAAAGGTGGAGGAAAGATGGTAGAAGATCTCTCAAAGGAATTAGCTGAGTTGCAGGAAAAGGTTCTAAATTTGAGGGACTATCTTTGACATAGAAGAAAAGAAAGAAAGAACCAAAAAGCTTAAGAAAGAAGCAGAAAAGCCTGGTTTCTGGAATGATAATGAGCGAGCCAGAAAGATCACTGCAGACCTCGCTGATCTGGAACAAGAGATCGGTCTTATCGATCGCCTCACAAAGGAAACAAGCGACCTGATCGCTTTAAATGAGTTAGCTGTAAGTGAAGTTGATGTCTCGTTAAGTCAGGAAGTTGCCAAGGAATACCGTGAAACACTTATTCACTATGGGGAAATCGAGAGCCGTAGTCTCTTTTCAGGAGAGTTTGATTCTAACGATGCTATAGTCAGTATTCAGCCTGGTGCCGGGGGTTTAGAGTCTCAAGATTGGGCTGCTATGCTTTTTCGGATGTATATTAAGTGGGCTGACAAAACGAAGTTCAAAGTGGACATAAACGATTATCAGGCCGATGATGAAGGTGGTATTAAGGGTGTCACTTTTACAGTTCATGGAAAGTACGCATATGGTTTGCTAGAAGCAGAAAAAGGAGTCCACCGGCTGGTTAGGATATCCCCGTTTGATCAGGCAAAAAGGCGCCATACGTCATTCGCTTCCGTTGATGCTATCCCCCTTATTGAGCTTAAGAAAGAAATAGTTATTAAACCTGAAGATCTGAGGATAGAGACATTTAGAGCAAGCGGACCCGGGGGGCAGCATGTAAATGTGACTGACTCAGCGGTCCGGATCGTCCATCTACCATCAGGCATTACTGTTCAATGTCAGAATGAACGTTCTCAATTGAACAACAGAAGAACAGCTCTGAAGATCTTAAAATCCAGACTCTATAGTCGTATGAGAGAAGAACAAAAAAGTAAAATAGAGGAAATAAGGGGAGAACGTGAAGATATCGCATTCGGCAGCCAGATCAGATCATACGTATTTCATCCTTATCGGATGATCAAAGATCATAGGTCAAATATTGAAGTAGGCGATGTTGATAGAGTGATGAATGGGGAGATCGATAAATTCATCGATTCTTATCTAAGAAGTGTTAAGAACAGAAAGGAAAAACCAAAAAACAAGAAACAGGACAGAGACAAGAAGTAAGAATAAAAATGATAACCGGGATGTCGGACCGATAGAGTTGTATTAGGGAGTGATGATGTGCGATTGACAGTTGACTTACATGTTCATACTGTTGCAAGTGGTCATGCATTCAGCACTGTTTTAGAGAATGCACAAGCAGCGGTGGCTAAGAAGCTGGACCTTATAGCCATATGTGATCACGGGCCGAATCTTCCGGGAGGAGCTCACTCATTCCACTTCTGGAATCTACGTGTTTTACCAGAATATATATCTGGAGTCAGGGTGCTTAAGGGTGCCGAGGCTAATATTACTGGACCGAGTGGCTCTCTTGATCTGGACGAGGATCTTTTGCAGTCTCTTGATGTTGTTCAAGTGGGTTTTCACCCACATTGTGGTTATGAAGAAAATACAATTGGGGAGAACACAAAAACTCTCATAGAGGCGATGAAGAAACCATATGTGCATGCAGTAGTACATCCGGGAAATCCATGGTTTCCGATAGATCCGGAGAAAATAGTCCGTGCAGCCAAGAAATACAATGTACTTATCGAGCTAAACAATAGCTCTTTTGTGACAAGCCGGCCGGGCGGAGAGGATATAAGTCGGGATATTCTAAAGGCTGCTTATGAGGCTGGTATTGATATTCTGCTGGGAAGTGATGCTCATATAGCAAGTGCTGTCGGTGAGTTCAGTGCTGCATTAAACGAAGCAAAGAACGTCGGTTTTACTTCTGACCGGATACTTAACGTTTCATCGTCGAGAGTATTAGAATTCCTAGAACAGAAAAAGGTCTAGACAGGAGAGGTGTGAAACGATGAGAGTCTATCAAAAAAGGTTGCTTATCTTAGGCATAGTCTTAGTTGCTGCACTAAGTTTGTTGATCGGTCTGGAGATATTTGCCACAAGCCAAGTGGAACGAATTGCATCTCAAGCACTTATGGAAAGCATGGACTTAAAGAACAAACCAGATGTAAAAGTGAGTTCACGACCGATTATAGTCAAATTGATCTTAGGCCGCATCGACTCTCTTGAAATATCAGCAAAAGATGTACCGACTACTATGGGTATTGCTATCAGCGAATTGAGTGTTGATATCAAAGAACTAGAATTTAAACCACGGGATTGGGTGACGAGACGGCGTCTGATTGTTGAAGATATAGATGAAGCGAATGTCGAACTGATGATGTCAGAAAAGGAAGTAAACAAGTATCTTGCAAAGGTCCTGCCGGATTCCAGAGTCGAACTAGAGGATGATAACGTTAAGTACAAAGGCATTATCGTAGATATGCTCGGTGTCACACTTGAATATACGATAAACGGAAAGATTGTTTTAGAAGACAGCAATAAAGTGAAATTCATTCCAAATATAGAAGCTATAAACCAACTGAATGCTCCGCAAGAAATTAGGGACTATCTGCTGGAAGTGTTGACGGTTGATTATCATATTCCGGAGTTACCGGGAGGTTTCGAGATTGAGAGTGTAAAGACGAAACCGAATGAGCTGATTATTAACGGTAGTCTGGATGAGTTTGATTTCAATTTTAAAGCAGAGTAGACCGCGGCTTTTGATCTACCAGTCTAATCCTCTTTAACTAAAACGACGTTAGCAACGGCATGAGTCCGGCTATGGGAAAGGGACAATAAGGCGTCAGCGATGATTCCGTTCTCAAGGTTTTCATATGTCTTTCCGTGAAAAGACAACATAGGTTTCTTCATATTGCTTTCAGTGACGACTTCGACATCCTTCAAGCGAAATCCATTAAACTTGAGAGGTGATAGTGCCTTAATAAAAGCTTCTTTGGCAGCGAATCTGGCAGATAGATGAGGGTATGGGTTTTTTTTACTCAGGCAGTATGAAATCTCATCTTTAGTGAATAGACGGTTTAAGAATGTGCTACCGAACTCATTGTGAGCATCTGAAATCCGGCTGATTTCAATAATATCGATTCCTATGCCATGGATTATCATTGCTTCAACACATCCCTTTCATTATAGATAGACTTAAAATATTCATTAAGCGAGGAGTTTCTTTATTTCCCGGTCACTATTATATTGTGAATCTTAAAAGAAAGGAAATATTAGTGCTTGCAAGCTCTATCCTAGTTACTTGTAAACGAAAACCAGGCGTAGTGACCAGTAGTTTTAGGAATCAAAAGTGAAACGCTGAAATTAAAGGCTGACTTCATTTACAACTAATAATCGTTGTAGCTATGTGCTGGTCAATGGTCACTGACTTTCCCCCGCACTATCGATCATCAGCTTGAAAACACCTTCAGCACTTCAGATCTTAAGCTCTTCATCACTATAGATCATCCACCCAAAACTGCTATGGCACTGTTGCTCCACTGCTCTACGTCATCAGCTAAAAGACATGCTGGTTAATGGTCACTGGTCACTGGTTACTGTCTTCGGTTTACGGCTAGCGGTTTGCGGTTTACGAACAATGATAACTATGCTCTTCCGTGCTGGCATTAAAACTACTATAATAGTGGACTGATGATAACTAAGCGTCTCATAGCAAGGCATGTTTAGCGGTTGCACGCTGGCGTTTAAGTCTGTTAGACTTTTAACAGGGAGTTGGTTGAGTGATACGAATGCGAGGGGTAAGTAAGATTTATCCTGGGAACCACGTAGCTTTAGAAGATATAAATGTTGATATTGAAAAAGGTGAATTTGTCTTCCTGGTAGGTCCTAGTGGCACTGGGAAGTCTACATTTATAAAGCTTCTTTTAAAAGAAATAGTGCCCAATAAAGGAAAGATCTATGTAGCCGGTCGCGATATTGGAAGCCTTAGTAGTTCCAAGATACCTTATCTAAGACGAAATATTGGATGTGTCTTTCAGGATTTTAAGCTCTTACCAACAAAAACATCATTTGAGAATGTTGGCTTTGCTCTTGAAGTAATCGGTAGGCCGCGATATTTAATCCGGTCTCAGGTCGAAGAAGTACTAAAGTTGGTTGGTTTGGGCAACAAACAAGATAGATACCCACATGAATTATCTGGTGGTGAACAGCAGCGAGTGTCTATTGCCCGGGCATTTGTAAATCACCCGCCATTACTGCTTGCCGATGAGCCGACCGGGAATATTGATCCGGCAACATCTATGGGACTCATGAAACTTTTTAATCGGATAAATAGGCTTGGCACGACTGTTGTAGTGGCAACGCACGACAAGGAAATGGTCGATAGCATGAGGAAGAGGGTCATTGCTCTCGAAGCAGGCAGGATCGTCCGCGACCAAGCCAGGGGAGTGTATGGACATTGATCAATAGTCTAACTTACTATGTCAGAGAAGCTTTGATTAGCTTTAAAAGGAACGGGGTGATGAGTGTTGCAGCTATCTCGACTGTAGCTATTTCACTTTTTTTCATAGGCTTCTTTGTGATAGTTGCTTTGATTTTTAATACAAAGTTCGGAGGGCTTGAAGCTGAGGCCAATGTCAGTGTCTATTTAAAAGAGGGCATTAGTACGGAGAAGACAAAGGATCTTCAGAAGAAGATCAAGGATATGAAGGAAGTAGAGTCAGCCAAGTATGTATCAAAGACCGAAGCGCTAAAACGGTTTAGGGAGAGGATGAAGGACTCGCCGGGCCTCTTAGACGCGCTATCTGGAAATCCGCTTCCTGCTTCAATAGAAGTGAAGTTTGAAGATGAATACAGGACGCCCAAAAGTGTTGATTTATTACGTGATAAATTAAAGAATCAGTCTGAAATTGACGAGATTATTGGGCAGGAGGTAGTTAAGCGTCTCTTTGCAATAGCTAGCGTGGCTAGATGGATATTTGTTACGGTTATCATCCTTCTGATATTTGCTGCGATAACCTTAATCGTCAACGCGATAAGATTGGCGATTTATGCCAGGCGTAAGGAAGTGGAGATCATGAAACTTGTCGGTGCATCGAACTGGTTTATAAGATGGCCGTTTATGTTTGAGGGTTTGCTGTCAGGGTTCATCGGTGCGACAGTAGCGGTGCTGCTGTTACTGATCGCCAATGCTCAGCTCTTTAAGAGGGTTGAGAGCATTGTCCCATTCCTATCATTTTCTATTGGCCAGCAAGATTTCATATATGTCGTCCTGGCTTTATTTGCTATAGGTACGTTCATCGGGGCAATGGGAAGCGTCTTGGCTCTTCGTCGGTTTCTGCGTATTTAGTTTCTAACAGGAGATTTAAATGACCTACAGATCTAGGTTATTGAGAAAAAGTCTAATAACCATGATTCTTGCAACACTGCTTGTTGCACAGTTTCCGTTTACGTCATCTGCGAGAACGCTTGATGAGATAAGTGATGATATTAAATCTACATCGGAAAAAAGAGCTGACTTTGAAACTCAAGGGCAGTCAGTTCTGGATGAGATCAAAGCGACGGAAAGCAAGCTCAATGTGCTCAATCAAGATATTGGCAAATTAGAAGATCAGCTAGCGGTAGTAATGAAGCTGAAGGCCGAAGCAGAAGCGGCTGTTATTCAGAAACAAATAGAGTTTGAGGAAAAGAAGGCGGAGCTCAAAGAAAGAACAAAGATCTTTGAAGGACGGCTTGCGGACTTGTATAAGCGGGGAGACTTTGGATATATCGAAGTCATTATCGGAGCTACCGATTTTAGTGACTTTATTTCACGGGTCAACTATCTTACACGGATAATCAGGTCTGACAAAGATCTTATGGATGAGATCACAAAGACAAAAGAAGACATTGAAGAAGATAGAGATATCCTGGAAGCAAAAAGGCAAGAAATTGAAGAACGAGAAAAGGCAATCGAGGATATCAAGGAACCGCTTGATATCAAGAGAGCCGAAGTCGACACAGAAAAATACAATAAAGAGATCTTGTATTCGCAAGTTGAAGATGATAAATCTACCCAGGATGTAATGCTTGCTGAGTTGCTTCAGGAGCAGCAATCTGCTCTTGTCCGTGCCCGCGGACGAGGAGGCGATTCACCAGGACCAAGCCCGAGGGGCTTCGTCTGGCCAACTTATGGGACTATCACATGTACTTGGGGCTGGCATGATTGCAACGTTCATGTTGGCAGGCCGCATCATGGACTAGATATAGCAGCTAATGCAGGTACTGTTGTTGTTTCGCCGGCAGCAGGCACTGTCGTACAGGTATACTGGAGCGATGCAGTTGGTAATACTGTTGAAATAGATCACGGTGGGGGAATCACAACCCGTTATTGTCATCTATTGGATGTATGGTGTAGTAACGGACAGTATGTCGGTCAAGGAGCTTCTATCGGAACAGTTGGAAACACAGGTTATTTGAGTCATGGAGCTCATTTGCATTTCGAGGTCTATGACATATTCGCTCCCGATAGTATTGATGGAACCGTCAACCCTCTACACTGGCTGCCCTAGGTTCAAGGAGAAATAAGTGGCGAAAAAACTAAAGACAGTATCTCTTGTTGTCCTAGCGATATTTATTGCTGTGACGTTATTTGTTGGTGGCTTTTTTGTTGGTCAACGACAAGGACTAACAGACTTCGTTAATCTTCATCCCGCATTTAGCCAAAATAGCGAAACCGATCTTAGTGTATTCGAACAGGTCTTTTCTATTGTTAATGATAGTTATGTTGAGAAGGTATCTGATAAGGAACTTATTAAAGGTGCCATCAAAGGAATGCTGGATACTCTTGACGATCCCTACACAAAGCATTTTGAAGCTAAGGAGTTCAAACATATTGAGGAAATGACTGAAGGTAGGTTTGAAGGTGTCGGAATGACATTAGAGGAACTAGAGGGTAGGATCATTGTTGTTTCACCTATAACGGGAACACCGGCAGATGAAGCCGGGATAAAAGCCGGGGATCAAATAACCGAAGTAGATGATAAATCGATAGAAGGTCAAGAACTAGACAAGGTTGTCTCAAAGATCAAAGGGAAGAGCGGTACCAAAGTTACTTTGACCATCGTAAGAAATGGCGGAGACCCATTCCAGGTGACGCTGACAAGAGCCGAGATCAAGATCCCAAACATCACAGAGGAAATTAAAGACGGTGATATCGGATATGTCAGGATTATTCACACCTTCGACTTAAGTGCTGGAGCGGATGTTCACAAAGCAATAGCCAACCTTCAGTCTCAAGGTGCCAAAGCAATCATTCTTGATCTGAGAAACAATCCAGGTGGCTTACTTGATGCTGGGGTGGATGTCGCCTCCGTTTTCATTGAAAGAGGTGTTATTGTATCAATCAAAGGAAGGAAAGAAGTGGAGAAGAAATATACAGCGCGCGGTGATGCTATTGATGAAGATATACCGATCGTGGTCTTAGTAAACAAGGGCAGCGCTTCTGCTTCTGAGATTGTTGCTGGAGCTATCCAGGATTACGAAAGGGGACCGATAGTCGGGCAAGTAACATTTGGCAAAGGTTCGGTCCAAACGGTAATCGATCTCAAGGATGGAAGTGGATTGATAATAACAACGGCTCGATATTATACTCCGAATGGCCGGTCGATAAACGAAACCGGTATCGAACCTGATTTCATAGTTGATCGGTCAGATGATCCTGATGCTCCTGACGAGCAAATGGAAAAAGCAATAGATATTCTACATCAGGTATTGGATGGCAAAGACTGGAAGAAAATACCAAAGAACTAATACTACCGATCTGCTAACTGGACTAGCTAGCCATATCCCCAAGTGTTATAAAATCTGCACTTCACTATGCATGATATACAAAAGTTGTTAGACTCAGCCGAGCGCAAGTATTGCTGTGGAAGTGATATACTATATTAAAGGGGTCAAGTAGTGAAAGTAGTTGCCAGAAACAGAAAGGCCCAACACGATTATTTCATTGAAGAGACGTATGAGGCCGGGATTTCGTTATTGGGAAGTGAAGTAAAATCAATAAGAAACGGTCAAGTCAGCATCAAAGAAAGCTTCAGCCGTATTATTGATAATGAGGTAATACTGTTTAATATGCACATCAGTCCGTATGAACATAGCAGCATGCCATCACTCGATCCGATTAGAGATAGAAAGCTACTACTTAAAAAAGCGGAGATCCGGAAGCTAGTCGGACGAGTCAAGGAAAAGGGATACACGCTTATACCTCTTAAGATCTACTTTAAAAGAGGATACGCAAAGGTAGAGCTGGGTTTAGCAAAGGGAAAACCAAGATATGACAAACGACGCGTTTTAGCTGAGAAAGATGCAAAACGTGAAGTTGAAAGAGTTTTTAAAGAGAGGCAAGCAGGGGGAAGTACCAAGGAACGGTCACGGAACAATTAGAAAGTTAGGTTGCTTCGTCGGTTCTGACAAATCAAGACCTCCTCGCCCTCCAAGCTCAAACAGGCGGGCAGGCAATGACTGTTTGTATCAATAGTTAGAATATAAAAGTAGGCAAATAAATTAGAACGATAGAGTATGTATATATGATTGGAACTTGAAAACGATAAATGTGAGAATATTTAACATTTGATCATGAGACGTGAGACGTGAGACCGTCCCGATAAATCGGGACTCGACGAAATGGCCAATAGACAATCGTATTAGCCATTTCGTGGGGGTGTACAAGGTATCGACTGGAGAGGTGAAGTAAGAGAAGCGAGTCGAGGTCCGAATCCTCGAAAAACTTTCGGAACGGCTCTTTTAAGCGCCGATAACAATTACGCATACGCTGCTTAGCTAATAGGCAGTGTCGTCCGCCAGAGAGGCCCACGGCTCTGGATGTGGCGTCGTGAGTGGGGTACTCCGTTCTTGATTCTTGCTAGAGATCGGGGGAACCTTTTAGCAAGATAGCTCTTTTGATTCTTTTCTGTGAGGACCTTGAGAGTGAAAACAAACACAGAATACGCTCGTAGATGCTCTTAACGTTGTCTTTTCAGGACGCGGGTTCGATTCCCGCCACCTCCACCAACTCTCAAATATATTCATACTTTGACCGGAGATATTTGAGAGTTGTTTGGTTTGTGTAGGATGAGAACCCGCGTCCGCAAGGGGGTTCTTTAAGGGGGAAGGATTCCCCCTTAATCTAGCGCCAGGAAGGGGATTTTGTCCAAGGGGAAACTCTGGGTTACCCCTTGGAATAGCGAGCTCAACAAAAGAGCGCGCGATGGACGGGTGGTTCGATTCCCGCCACCTCCACCATCCTTCGCAGATAGACTCCGGCTTGACAGCCTCCGTCTCCTCGGGTGCTAAGGATGGCAAGCCATCCTTGTATATAAGGCGAAGGAAACCGAAAATCGTCATCCTGAGCAGACACACTTTAATTAGACCGCGAAGGATCTAACTGGTCGAGAGATTTTGAATGACGGCGTCTTGGAAGCGAAGAAGGGCAAAAAATCATAAATCGTCATTGCGAGAAGGTCCGATTTATCGGACCGACGCGGCAATCTCACTTTAGACAGTTAATAGAAGGAATCAAGTCTTTAACATGGTGATTAATCAGCACATGGCCATAGTTTCTGATATAATATTGCCTGTTTGTAAAGGGGGAAGATAGTTGAACAACAAGCCAATCGGCATATTTGATTCTGGTGTTGGAGGTCTGACCGTTGCAGGGGCTGTTTTTGAGTTGATGCCGAAAGAGAATGTAGTATATTTCGGTGATACAGCCCGTGTTCCTTACGGACCACGTGATCTAAATGAAGTAAGAGGTTTTGTATTTGAGATCACTCAGTTTTTAAAAGACCAAGGTGTGAAGATCATTGTGATTGCGTGCAATACGGGAACAGCTGCTGGTCTATTTGAAGCTCAGAAGTACTTTGATATTCCGATTATTGGTGTCGTTGAGCCGGGAGCAAGGGCAGCAGTTCAAGAAACGATAACGCGACGTGTGGGCATTATAGGCACAAGCGGGACAATCAACAGCAAAGCATATGAAAATGCAATTCATGCTCTAGACGCAGGCATAGATGTCTACTCTAAAAAATGTCCACCATTTGTTGAATTTGTAGAACATGGTGAGACGGATGGTGATCGTGTTATTCAGGTGGCTGAAGAGTATCTGTCCTCTTTAAAGGATGCTTGTGTTGACACACTGATTCTTGGGTGTACTCATTACCCATTACTAATCGGGGTAATCCAACATGTCATGGGAGATGGAGTCAAGCTAATAAGTTCCGCTGTCGAGACAGCAAGAGAAGTTGAAGAGAATCTTGTAAGGCGGGGTTTCTTAAGACAAGATGGGGATGAAACAGCTCATCGGTTTATTGTCAGTGGTGATGAGAAAAAATTCCTTGCTCTTAGCAGACGGTTTCTGGGGGAAAAAATAGATTTAGTAGAACGAATTGAGCTTGACAAGATATCAATGAAAAGAAATCCGGCAATAGAAGGAGTATTCTAGTGATGCGCGTAGACGGACGAAAGATCGATGAATTAAGGAAGATAAAGATAACCCGTGATTTTATGCCTTATGCCGAAGGTTCATGCCTGTTTGAGCTGGGAAATACCCGAGTGATATGTACCGCTAGCATTGAGAAGAGAGTGCCGATGTTTCTAAAAGACACTGGCCAGGGATGGATTACAGCTGAGTATTCGATGCTGCCAAGAGCGACTACAACACGAACGGCTAGGGATTCAAGGATAGGAAAAGTGAGTGGTCGTAGCCAGGAGATACAGCGTCTAATTGGGAGGTCTCTACGCTCCGTAGTTGATTTAAAAGAACTTGGCGAAATGACAATCTGGGTCGACTGTGATGTTCTACAGGCTGATGGGAGTACTCGTACAGCAGCCATCAGTGGTGCTTTTATTGCTCTATACGATGCGCTGGTTTTTTGGGCGAAAGAAAAAAACAATAATAAGGTTCCTATATCAGAGTTTCTAGCAGCGGCGAGTGTTGGAATTATCGATTCTTCCAACCGGCTTGATCTCGATTACAAGGAGGATTCAGCAGCACAAGTGGACATGAATTTAGTCATGACTGAAAAAGGCAAGGTAGTTGAGATTCAAGGTACAGCTGAAACTCACCCGTTTGATCGTGAAGAGCTTGATAAACTAATTGATCTTGCTGAGAATGGGATAAAGCAGATCATTAAACGTCAAAAAGACACTTTGGGGTTTTAAGTCGTGAATGAAATAATCTTGGCAACTCGCAATGATGGTAAGATCGTCGAGATAAAGAGAGCTCTTGATCTGCCTTTTATTAAATGGATGACATATAAAGATTTCAAAGAATGGCCGCATATAGAAGAGACTGACATAACATTTAAGGATAATGCTATATATAAGGCTTCAATGTTAGCGCGCTGTTTCTATAGAGCTGCCTTAGCTGATGACTCAGGACTAGAAGTTGATGCTTTGGATGGGAAACCAGGTGTTCGTTCAGCTCGTTTTGCCGGAGAGAATGCCAGCAACAAAGATAATAATCAAAAACTCCTAAGTCTGTTAACCGGAATTCCTTATGACAAAAGAACTGCTCGTTTCTGGTGTGTGCTTGCTCTTGTGACTACAGACGGAGACAATTATATCAAAGAAGGTGTAGTTGAAGGTCATATCGCTTTAGAAGAAAGTGGTGCCGGTGGTTTTGGATATGATCCGCTATTCATCCCCAAAGGTCATTCAAAGACTATGGCTGAATTCGAAGTATCTAATAAAAACGAGGTTAGTCACCGGGGGAAGGCACTTAAGAAAATGGCTGATTTGCTGATTGAGCTTTATGAATAGGTTGCCTAACGTTGATAGTTTCTCTATCATAATATAGTTAGGACCAGAGTAAATATAATTCAATAAGTAGCTATGAGCAGAAACTAAACCGGGGTGTGGCGCAGTTTGGCTAGCGCGCGTGCTTTGGGAGCACGAGGTCGGAGGTTCAAATCCTCTCACCCCGACCA